>Ga0228698_1001459_pt1 | contig 11616 bp, 6 predicted proteins | sample McNCre117_Aug_MG_FD_178015 | JGI IMG/M metagenome (GOLD analysis project Ga0228698, IMG submission 178015) | Freshwater microbial communities from McNutts Creek, Athens, Georgia, United States - 1-17_Aug_MG | ecosystem: Environmental > Aquatic > Freshwater > Creek | place: USA: Georgia...
GCGGGGGCAGCGGCGGCGGCGCCGGCCACTTCCAGCAGCAGCACGAGCGAGCCCTCGCTCACCTTGTCGCCCAGGGCGACCTTGAGTTCCTTGACCACGCCGGCGTGCGAGCTGGGGATCTCCATCGAGGCCTTGTCGCTCTCGACGGTGATCAGGCTCTGCTCGGCCTTGATCGAGTCGCCGGGTTTGACCAGCACCTCGATGATCGCCACTTCCTTGAAGTCCCCGATGTCGGGAACCTTCACTTCAACGATTGCCATGTTCGTGTCTCCGTGTCCGTCGCGTCAGGCGTACAGCGGGTTGATCTTGTCGACATTCAAGCCGTACTTGGCGATCGCCTCGGCCACCTTGGCCACCGGCAGCAGGCCTTCTTCGGACAGCGCCTTGAGCGCGGCCACGACGATGTAGTGGCGGTTGATCTCGAAGTGCTCGCGCAGCTTGTTGCGGAAGTCGCTGCGACCGAAGCCGTCGGTGCCCAGCACCTTGTAGGCGCGGCCGGCGGGGATGAAGGGGCGGATCTGTTCCGCGTAGCTCTTCATGTAGTCGGTCGAGGCCACCACCGGGCCGACGCGGCCGGCCAGCTGGCTGGCGACGAAGGGCACCTTGGGCGCTTCGGTCGGGTGCAGCAGGTTCCAGCGCTCGGCGGCCTGGCCGTCGCGGGCCAGCTCGTTGAAGCTCGGGCAGCTCCAGACGTTGGCCGAGACGCCCCAGTCGGCGGCCAGCAGCGTGCGCGCGGCCATCGACTCGCGCAGGATCGTGCCGGAGCCCAGCAGGTTGACCTGCAGGCCGCCGGTGGTCTGCGCGGGCTCAAGCAGGTACATGCCCTTGAGGATCTCTTCCTCGGTGCCGGCCTTCAGGCCCGGCATCGGGTAGTTCTCGTTGAGCAGGGTCAGGTAGTAGAAGACGTTTTCCTGCTTCTCGACCATGCGCTTGAGGCCGTGCTGCATGATCACCGCGACCTCGTGGGCGAAGGTCGGGTCGTAGCTCACGCAGTTCGGGATCGTGCCGGCCAGGATGTGGCTGTGGCCGTCTTCGTGCTGCAGGCCTTCGCCGTTCAGCGTCGTGCGCCCAGAGGTGCCGCCCAGCAGGAAGCCGCGCGCCTGCATGTCGCCGGCCGCCCAGGCCAGGTCACCGATGCGCTGGAAGCCGAACATCGAGTAGTAGACGTAGAACGGGATCATGATCCGGTTCGACGTGCTGTACGAGGTGGCGGCGGCGATCCAGCTGGCCATGCCGCCGGCCTCGTTGATGCCTTCTTGCAGGATCTGGCCGGCCTTGTCCTCGCGGTAGTACATCACCTGGTCCTTGTCGACCGGGGTGTAGAGCTGACCTGCGGGGTTGTAGATGCCGACCTGGCGGAACAGGCCTTCCATGCCGAAGGTGCGCGCCTCGTCGACCAGGATGGGCACGACGCGCGGGCCCAGCGCCTGGTCACGCAGCAGCTGCGTCAGGAAGCGCACGTAGGCCTGGGTCGTGGAGATCTCGCGGCCCTCAGCGGTGGGCTCGATCACCGACTTGAAGGTCTCCAGCGACGGCACGGTGAAGCTCTCCTCAGCGGCCTTGCGGCGCTTGGGCAGGTAGCCGCCGAGGGCCTTGCGGCGCTCGTGGAGGTACTTCATCTCGACGGTGTCGTCGGCCGGCTTGTAGAACGGGATCTTCGCCAGCTCGCTGTCGGGGATGGGGATGTTGAAGCGGTCGCGGAAGGCGCGGATGTCGTCGTCCGTCAGCTTCTTGGTCTGGTGGACGGTGTTCTTGCCCTCGCCGACCTTGCCCATGCCGAAGCCCTTGACGGTCTTCACCAGGATCACGGAGGGCTGGCCGCTGTGGTTGACCGCGCGGTGGTAGGCCGCGTAGACCTTCTGCGGGTCGTGGCCGCCGCGCTTGAGGTTCCAGATGTCGTCGTCGGACATCTTGGACACCATCTCCAGCACCTTCGGGTCACGGCCGAAGAAGTGCTTGCGCACGTAGGCACCGTCGTTGGCCTTGAAGGCCTGATAGTCGCCGTCGAGCGTCTCCATCATGACCTTGCGCAGCGCGCCGTCCTTGTCGCGCGCCAGCAGCGGGTCCCAGTTCGAGCCCCACAGGCACTTGATGACGTTCCAGCCGGAGCCGCGGAACTCGCTCTCGAGCTCCTGGATGATCTTGCCGTTGCCGCGCACCGGGCCGTCCAGGCGCTGGAGGTTGCAGTTGACGACGAAGATCAGGTTGTCCAGCTTCTCGCGCGCGGCCAGGCCGATGGCGCCCAGGCTTTCCACCTCGTCCATTTCGCCGTCGCCGCAGAAGACCCAGACCTTGCGCTTGCTGGTGTCGGCGATGCCGCGGGCGTGCAGGTACTTCAGGAAGCGCGCCTGGTAGATCGCCATCAGCGGACCCAGGCCCATCGAGACGGTCGGGAACTGCCAGAACTCGGGCATCAGCTTCGGATGCGGGTAGCTCGACAGGCCCTTGCCGTCCACTTCCTGGCGGAAGTTCAGCAGCTGCTCTTCGCTCAGGCGGCCTTCCAGGAAGGCGCGCGCGTACACGCCCGGCGCCACGTGGCCCTGGATGTAGATGCAGTCGCCGCCGTGGTCGGCGCTGTCGGCGTGCCAGAAGTGGTTGAAGCCGGCGCCGAACAGGTGGGCCAGCGAGGCGAAGGAGCCGATGTGGCCGCCCAGATCACCGCCGTCCTCGGGGTTGTGGCGGTTGGCCTTGACGACCATCGCCATCGCGTTCCAGCGCATGTAGGCGCGCAGGCGTTCTTCGATCTCGATGTTGCCCGGGCAGCGCTCTTCCTGCTCCGGCGGGATCGTGTTGACGTAGGCGGTGTTGGCCGAGAACGGCAGGTCGATGCCGCTCTGGCGCGCGTGGCCGAGCAGCTGCTCGAGCAGGTAGTGGGCGCGATCGCCGCCTTCGGCGCCGATGACCGCGCTGAGGGCGTCGAGCCACTCGCGGGTTTCCAGCGCGTCGCTGTCCAGGGGGGCCGAGCTCGGTTGGCTCGCCGGCGTTGCAGACATGGTGTCTCCTCGTGCTGCTGCAGATGCGAAGGGGGAGGCGCCCACATCGTCCGTGCGGGCGCCAGGGCGCACCCAAGGACCGCCGGGTGCATGGATGGAAGTCTCGCACATTCGCAATTGAATTTCAAATGGTGCGTAGTGTTTTCATATTATGAAATCAACGGACGACCGTTCGCTGACGCCGGCGCCACGCACCGATAATCCACGCATGCAATCGAGTCGTTCGGGCCGCCCGAAACCCTCCGCCCCCCCGGAGGCGTCAAGCGCATCGGGATCGTCGGGGCCCTCGGGCTCGTCGCGCCTGCGCCTGCTGCGCCCGCGGGTGAAACGCTGGTTCGCCTCCTGGTGGCGGCGGCAATCCCCTTCCCGGCAAGACCGCGTCGTCACGATGGCGCCGCTGGCGGCGGTGCTGCTGTTTCTGGCCGCGATCGTGGCGGCGTTCTGGTACCTGCGCAATGAGGAAGTCGAGCGGGAACTCGAGTCCGTCAAGCGCGACGCCGAGCTGGTGCAGCAGCAGATCCGCCTGCGCCTGATCGAAAACCAAGAGCAATTGGTTCGCCTGGCCAGGGAGGTGGGCACGCACAGCATCAACCGAGAGCAGTTCCTCGCCCAGGCCGAGGGGCTGGTGCGCAACCGGCCGGAGATGATCGCGCTGTCCTGGCTCAACCCACGACAGGCGGTGCTGGCCAGGCACCTGGGGCCGACGCTGGCCGAGGCGCCGCCCCGCGAGCAGGCCGCCTCCGAACCCGGCGGCGAGGCGCCTCCCCCGCGCGAGACGGAAGCGGCCTTCAAGGACGCGCGCGACCTGCGCCAGCCGATCTACTCGCGCCCCTTCCGCCAGCCCACGCACCTGGTGGTCTTTCAGGTGCACGTGCCGGTGATCGACCACGGCGCCTTTGCCGGCGCGCTGGTGGCGGAGTACTCGGTCGAGGCGATGCTGCGGCACTTCGTCCCGTCGGACATTTCGCGCCGCCACGTCATCAGCCTGATCGAGGGCGACGACGAGGAGCTGCTGGCCAGCACCGTGACCAGCCAGGCGCACCGCAAAAAGCCCACGCTGGTCTACAGCCTGCCCTTTTCGCCGGTGGACCACGGCGTGCTGCTGCGCGGCGAGGGCTACCGCACCTCCTTCGGGCTGATCGGCAACACGCTGTTCTGGATGGTGCTGGCGCTGTCGGTGCTGACGGTGTGGATGCTGCTGGGCACTTGGCGCCACATGCGTCGGCGCACGCAGATCCAGGGCGCGCTGGTGCAGGAGACGAATTTCCGCCGGGCCATGGAGAACTCCATGCTCACCGGGATGCGGGCGATGGACGTGGAGGGCCGCATCACCTACGTCAACCCGGCCTTCAGCGCGATGACGGGCTTCTCCGAGGCCGACCTGATCGGCCGCATGCCGCCCTATCCGCACTGGCCGCCCGAGCAGCAGGAGGAGAACGCCCGGCTGCTGCGCCAGGAGCTGGCGGGGCTGAGCCCGGCCGGTGGCTTCGAGGTGCGCGTGCTGCGCAAGGACGGCACGCGCTTCGATGCGCGCATGTACGTGTCGCCGCTGATCGACGCCCGTGGCCACCAGACGGGCTGGATGACCTCGATGACCAACATCACCGAGGCCAAGCGGGTGCGCGACCAGCTCACCGCCTCGCACGAGCGCTTCACGACCGTGCTGGAAGGGCTGGACGCGGCGGTTTCGGTGCTCTCGGTTCAAAACGGTGAGCTGCTGTTCACCAACCGCTCGTACAAGCTCTGGTTCGACAGCGACGCACGCTGGCATGCGCAGCTGGCCGGCGAGCCCCCCACGGCACATCCCAACGACCGCGATGACGCGGTGGACAACCTCTCCGGCCTGCCCACCGCCGAGTTGACCGAGCTGGGGGCCGACGCGCGCGAAGTCTTCGTCGAAGCGCAGCAGAAGTGGTTCGACGTGCGCGCGCGCTACCTGCAGTGGACCGATGGGCGGCTCGCGCAGATGCTGATCGCCACCGACATCACCTCCCGCCGGCGCATGGAGGAGCAGGCCGCCCAGCAGGCCGAGCGGGCGCAGGTGACCAGCCGGCTGATGACGATGGGGGAGATGGCCTCTTCGGTGGCGCACGAACTCAACCAGCCGCTGGCCGCGATCACGAACTACTGCAACGGCATGATCTCGCGCGCCAAGGCGAGCTCGCTGCGGGAGGAGGATCTGCTGATGGCGCTGGAGAAGACGGCCCGCCAAGCCCACCGCGCGGGGCAGATCATCCACCGCATCCGCAGCTTCGTGAAGCGCAGCGAGCCGCAGCGCACCGCCTCGAAGGCCGCCGAGATCGTCGAGGACGCGCTGGAGCTCGCCGGCATCGAGCTGCGCCGGCGCAACGTCGCCATTCACAGCTATGTGGCGCAGCGCCTGCCCGCGCTGATGGTCGACCCGATCCTGATCGAGCAGGTGCTGCTCAACCTGATCAAGAACGCGGCCGAGGCGATCGACAACGCGCAGCTGCCGCCGCAGCGGCGCCGCATCGAACTGCGGGTGGTGCCGCGCCACACCCAGGAGCTCGGAGGCGTGATCGAGTTCACCGTCACCGACACGGGCCCCGGGCTGAAAGAGGAAGTCATCGGTCGGCTCTACGAGGCCTTCTTCTCCACCAAGGCCGACGGCATGGGCATCGGCCTGTCGTTGTGCCGCTCCATCGTCGAGTCGCACCACGGCCGCATCCGTGCAGAGAACCTCTACAATGGGTCACACATCAGTGGTTGCCGATTCACGATGTGGTTGCCCGTTGGCAACCTGAGCGGTTCGGAGCCTTCCCAGTTCGCAGATCAGTTATGAGCCTCATTCCCAAGCGCGGCACGGTATACGTGGTGGACGACGACGAAGCGGTGAGGGACTCGCTGCAGTGGCTGTTGGAGGGCAAGGACTACCGGGTCAAGTGCTTCGACTCCGCTGAAGCCTTCCTGTCGCGTTTCGACCCCCGCGAAGTCGCCTGCCTGATCGCCGACATCCGAATGGATGGCATGAGTGGTCTGGAGTTGCAAGACCGCCTCCTGGAGCGCAAGAGCCCGCTGCCCGTCGTCTTCATCACCGGCCACGGCGACGTGCCGATGGCGGTGACCACGATGAAAAAGGGCGCCGAGGACTTCATCGAGAAGCCCTTCAAGGAAGAGGAGCTGGTGGCCCTGGTCGAGCGCATGCTCGATCGCGCCCGCAGCGCCTTCTCGCAGCATCAGGAGCAGCTCAGCCGCGACGCCCTGCTGGCGCGGCTGACCACGCGCGAGGCCCAGGTGCTCGAACGCATCGTCGCCGGCCGCCTGAACAAGCAGATCGCCGACGATCTGGGCATCAGCATCAAGACGGTGGAGGCGCACCGCGCCAACATCATGGAAAAGCTCAACGCCAACACCGTGGCCGATCTGCTGAAGATCGCGCTGGGCGCCCAGGCCAAGCCCTGAGCGACCGATTCCGCACCGGGGCCGCTGTATTCAGCGGCCCTTTGTCTTTCCGACGTTCCCCCGACCCGACCTGTCCCGAAGGATTTCCCCCATGACCGCCCAGCTCATCGACGGCAACGCCCTCTCGAAGCAGATCCGCGCCGAGGTGGCGCAGCGCGCCGCGGCGCTGACCGCCCGAGGCGTGAAGCCCGGTCTGGCGGTGATCCTGGTGGGGGACAACCCCGCCAGCCAGGTCTATGTGCGCAACAAGGTCAAGGCCTGCGAGGACAGCGGCCTGCACTCGGTGCTGGAGAAGTACGACGCCGCGATGACCGAGGCCGAGCTGCTGGCGCGCATCGACGCGCTGAACCGCGACCCGGCCATCCACGGCATCCTGGTGCAGCTGCCGCTGCCCAAGCACATCGACGACCACAAGGTCATCGAGGCCATCTCCCCGGCCAAGGACGTGGACGGCTTCCACGTCTCCTCGGCCGGCGCGCTGATGGTCGGCGAGGTGGGCTTCAAGGCCTGCACGCCGTATGGCTGCATGAAGATGCTCGAGAGCATCGGCCTGAAGGACCTGCGCGGCCGTCACGCGGTGGTGATCGGGCGCAGCAACATCGTCGGCAAGCCGATGGCCATGATGCTGCTGGCGGCCAACGCCACCGTCACCATCACCCACAGCGGCACCGCCGACCTGGGCGCGATGACGCGCCAGGCCGACGTGGTGGTGGCCGCGGTGGGCAAGCGCAACGTGCTGACCGCCGACATGGTCAAGCCCGGCGCGGTGGTCATCGACGTGGGCATGAACCGCAACGACGAGGGCAAGCTCTGCGGCGACGTGAACTTCGCCGGCGTGAAGGAAGTCGCCGGCTGGATCACCCCAGTGCCGGGCGGGGTCGGCCCGATGACCATCACAATGCTGCTGGTCAACACGATCGAGGCCGCCGAGCGCTGCGCATGAACCCTTCTGCCGACCTGAACGCCCCCCACGCTTCCACCAACCCGCTGCTGGCGACCGAGGGCCTGCCGGCCTTCGACGCGATCCGCCCCGAGCACGTCACGCCGGGCATCGACGCGCTGCTGGCCGCGGCCGACGCGGCCCTGGAGGCCGCGGTCAGCGAGGCCACGCCCGCAGACTACGACGCGCTGTCGCGCGTGCTCTCGGTCGCCACCGAGCGCCTGGGGCGCGCCTGGGGCGCCGTCAGCCACCTCAAGAGCGTGGCCGACACCGCCGAGCTGCGCGCGGCCTACAACGAGAACCTGCCCAAGGTCACCGAGTTCTACACCCGCCAGGGCGCCGACGAGCGGCTGTACGCGAAGTACAAGGCCATCGCCGCCAGCCCCGCGGCCGCGACATTGAACCCGGCGCGCCAGAAGGCGCTGGCGCACTGGCTGCGCGACTTCGTGCTCTCCGGCGCCGAACTGCAGGGCGAGGCCAAGGCCCGCTACGCGCAGATCCAGGAGGAGCTGGCACGGCTGTCGCAGCAGTTCTCCGAGCACGTGCTGGACGCCACCGACGGCTTCTCGCTGCTCGTGGGCGCCGAGCGCCTGGCCGGCGTGCCCGCCGACGTGCTCAGCGCGACCAAGGTGGATGACCCAGTCGACGGCGGCCACAAGCTGACGCTGCACATGCCGGTCTACCTGCCGGTGATGCAGTACGCCGACGACCGCGCGCTGCGCCAGCAGCTCTACACCGCCTACGCCACCCGCGCCTGCGAGGCCGGACCGGCCGAGCGCGACAACACGCCGCTGATCGCCGAGATCCTGCGCCTGCGCCAGGAAGAGGCCGCCCTGCTCGGCCACGCCAACTACGCCGAGGTCTCGCTGGTGCCGAAGATGGCGCGCGACCCGGCCGAGGTGCAGCACTTCCTGCGCGACCTGGCGCAGCGCGCCCGCCCCTACGCCGAGCGTGACCTGGCCGAGCTGCGTGACTTCGCGGCGCAGGAGCTGGGCCTGACCGACCTGCAGGCCTGGGACGTGCCCTACGCGAGTGAGAAGCTCAAGGAAGCACGCTACGCCTTCAGCGACCAGACGATCAAGCAGTACTTCACCGAGCCGACGGTGCTGGCCGGGCTGTTCCGCATCATCGAGACGCTGTTCGAGGTGCGCATCGTCCCCGACCGCGCACCCGTGTGGCACGAGTCGGTGCGCTTCTACCGCATCGAGCGGCCAGCCCCGCTCGGTTCGGACGCCGCGCCGCAGCTCGTCGCCCAGTTCTACCTCGACCCCTACGCCCGCCCCGGCAAGCGCCCCGGCGCCTGGATGGACGACGTGCGCAGCCGCTGGCTGCGTCCGGACAGCGGCACGCTGCAGACCCCGGTGGCGCACCTGGTGTGCAACTTCTCCGCGCCGGTGGACGGCAAGCCGGCGCTGCTGACGCACGACGAGGTGCAGACGCTCTTCCACGAATTCGGCCACGGCCTGCACCACATGCTCACGCAGGTGGCGGAGCTGGGCGTGTCGGGCATCTCCGGCGTGGAGTGGGACGCGGTCGAACTGCCCAGCCAGTTCATGGAGAACTTCTGCTGGGAGTGGGAGGTGCTGCAGCACATGACCGCCCACGTCGACAGCGGCGAGGCCCTGCCCCGCGCGCTGTTCGACAAGATGATCGCGGCCAAGAACTTCCAGAGCGGCCTGATGACGCTGCGCCAGGTCGAGTTCGCGCTCTTCGACATGCGCCTGCACGCCGAGCCGGGCGCCGAGGCCAACGTGCAGCAGGTCATCGACGCGGTGCGCCGCGAGGTGGCGGTGCTGATCCCGCCGGCCTTCAACCGCTTCCAGCACAGCTTCTCGCACATCTTCGCGGGCGGCTACGCGGCGGGCTACTACAGCTACAAGTGGGCCGAGGTGCTGAGCGCCGACGCCTGGAGCGCCTTCGAGGAAGAAGGCGTGCTCAACCCGGCCACCGGCCGGCGCTACCGCACCGAGATCCTGGAAGCGGGCAGCGCGCGCGACGCGATCGACAACTTCACCGCCTTCCGCGGCCGCGCGCCGAGCATCGACGCCCTGCTGCGCCACCAGGGCATGGCCGGCTGAACCCGGCCGCCGAGCCGACCCTGAGCCGGCCCTGGGCTGGACTCAGCTCGGGTCAGCTCGACTCAGTTCAACGCGCCGGCACCCCGAGCGTCGGCGACCCCAGGTCCAGCTGCGCCGCGTTCAGCCGCAGGGGCTGCGCGGCCAGCGCCGACCAGTCCTGCGGCGCGGCCGACAGGTCCCCCACCACGACGACGCGCAGGCTCGACGCCGGCCAGTGCTGGCGGGCGTAGTCCGCCACCTGTGCGGGCTGCACCGCCTGCACCTCGCGGGCGAAATCCGCCAGCGCCGACCAGGGCCGGCGCTGCACCCAGAGCTCACCGACCTGCCCGGCCAGCCCGGCGGTGGTGTCCAGCGCGCGGGCGAAACCACCCGTCAGGCTGGCCTGGCGCGCGGCGAGCTCCTCGGCGCTCGGCGGCTGTTCGGCCAGCCGGGCCACCTCCTCGCGCAGCAGCTGCGCGACCTGCAGCGCGTTGCGGTGGTCGGTCTGCGTCTTGGCCTGCCATTGGCCGCCCTGGGCGCCCGAGTCCGCCCGGCTGCCAGCGCCGTAGGCCAGCCCGCGGCGCACCCGCACCGCCTGGTTCAACCGCGCCGAGTAGCCGCCACCCAGCACCGCGTTGGTGACCTGGCCGACGCGGCGGTCGGCATCGCCCAGCGCGCTGAAGCCGCCCACCAGCACCACGCTGCTCTGCCCGCTGCCGGGCAGGTCGACCAGCAGCAGCGGGCCCAGGCGCGGCTGCGGCGCTGGGTCGGCCAGCGCCGGCGCGGGCTGAGCCGATGGCGTCGACAGCGTCCAGCCGCCCAGGTGGCGCTGCGCGAGCGCGCGCGCCCGTTCCAAGTCGATGTCCCCAACCAACAGCAGCGCGGTGGCGTCCGGGCGCACCCAGCGCTGGTGGAAGGCCTGCACGTCGGCACGTTGAACGCGCGCCAGGCTGTCGAGCGTGGGCACCGCGCCGCCGGGGGCGTCGCCCCAGTGCACCCGACGCGCCACCATGCCGATCAGCGCCGCAGGGTCGGCCAACGACACGCGCAGCGCATCGCTCATCTGGCGCCGGCTGCGCTCCAGCTCGGAGGCGGCGAGCAGCGGCTGGCGCAGCACGTCGGTCAGCAGGGCCACGGCGGCGTCGAGCTTGGGCGTCGTCACCGTCATGCCCAGGCTCAACGCGGTGGCGCCGGCCGCGACTTCCAGGCCGCCGCCCAGCGCCTCGGCCTGGCGCGCCAGCGTGGTGGCGTCCACCGGCCGGCCATCGCGCAGCGCGCCCTTGGTCAGCAGCGTAGCGGTCAAGCTGGCCAGCCCGGCGCGCTCGGGCGGGTCGGCCAACGCACCGCCGCGCACCAGCAGGCGGGCGGTGACCAGCGGCACGCCCGGGCGCGGCACGACGATCAGCGTCAGGCCGTTGGCCAGCGTCGTTTCCTGCACCGCCGGCACCGCGGCGGCGCGCGCCGGGCCGGGTTCGGGCGGGGCGTCGACACCGGGCGTCAGCGCCTGGGCCTGACCCAGGCCCAGCAGCAAGGCCATCGCGGTGGCCCACGGGACCAGAGCGGCGCGGGCTCGAATCGATCGGCGGTTCATCGTGCAGCCTCCCCGTGGGCCTGGCCCTTTGCGTCCTGCGTGTAGGTGACGGTGACCGGGTGGCCCCCGCCGATCCAGGTCTTCAGCACGCGCTGCACATCGGCCGCTCGCACCGCCTGCAACTCGGCCAGTTCGCGGTCGGCGGCGCGGGCGTCGCCGCGCTGAATCAGCGCCCAACCGGCGGTCTGGGCCCGGCCGTGCGGCGTCTGCCGGCTCACCAGCGCCTCGGTGACCAGCGCGGTGCGCACCTTGTCGAGCTCGGCGGCGCCGATCGGCCCGCGCGCCAGGCGGTCCACCTCGCGGCGCAGCGCCAGTGCGAGGCGATCGAGCGCCGCACTGGCCGTGCCGCCACTGCCCGGCCCGCCTGCCGCAATCGCCCAGGCCGAGAGCATGCCGCCGTCGACCAGCGTGTCGGCGCCGAAGCCAGCGCTCTGGGCGATGCGCTCGCGGTAGACCAGCGCCTCGTGCAGCCGGGCCGACTCGCCCCCGGCCAGCAGCGCCGAGGCGACCTGCAGTGCCGCCGCGTCCGGGTGGCCGGCGGGCGGCCCCTGCCAGAGCAGCGCCACCGCGGGCAGCGGCACCTGCGGCGCGTGTAAATCCACCCGCGCAGGC
>Ga0228698_1001460_pt1 | contig 11603 bp, 16 predicted proteins | sample McNCre117_Aug_MG_FD_178015 | JGI IMG/M metagenome (GOLD analysis project Ga0228698, IMG submission 178015) | Freshwater microbial communities from McNutts Creek, Athens, Georgia, United States - 1-17_Aug_MG | ecosystem: Environmental > Aquatic > Freshwater > Creek | place: USA: Georgia...
TTCTCCTTTCTGTCATCTGTACTCATTAAACCACATTGCTTGCATATTGTCAAGCGTATAGACACAAAAAGACCTATTTTTTTTGTGTCGAAATAACTGAGTCTTTTCGGCTACTTAGACGAACCTTCCCGGCTTCTTGGTGTTGGGGCGAGGGAGAGTAGTCATCAAGAAGCGACTTAGGCACTAACCACAGGGCTGCTCTTTCCCCGCGAACGCTCGTGATTTTTTGGCAGTGCTCAGCGTGCTTTTGTACGTAGAGATGTAAGGCTTGACGTGACACTTTAATGCCCCGTTCTGCCAAATACGCGATCGATTTACTTAAAGTCAGCATAGGATACCTATAGCATGTCGCTTGTATAATAGCAAGCATGACCTGGTGTCGTCATGCCACTAGGTTGAATTCACCGACTCTTCGGGAGGACGATTTTCACTTCACCGAAAAGAGTCTCGGTTAAGGGCTCAATCCTTTTTGTGACGGTATCCCACTCGGCCTTGATACGCCCATTTGCGGTGATTTGATAGACAATAATCCATCCCTCTTCTTCACAGGCTTCTAACGCTCGCTGACGAGGTTCGTAGCCATTGAGCAGCACTTTTATGTCAGGATGCCGAGAGTATACGGGGTCAAAGTACGGAGAGTGTTTATTCCCTGAGATACGCATAATTATCTCTCGTTCTCGCCAGGATTTCCCAATAAGCGGGTAAGGTCCTCAATAATCTTCTTCAACTCATCAGATTTCCACTCTTCTCCAGGAGGACCTTCATCGTAAAGGGTCTCTAGTTTATCAATTGTACGAGAAAGTAGATCACGCGGTATTGCGATCTTTTTGATGTTAGACATATTATTTCTCCTATCTCACCAGTATCGGATTCGACGCTGCCGCCCCAAAACACTGCCCTGTCCCGCTTGAATAATCCGCCGTCTCTCCGCACGCCAATTTGCCCTCGACGTATTGAGGTGGAGTTGTCATATCGAACCCCGTGAAACAGATTGCTGCAAAGCCTACGACGTCATTACTGCCACAGCCAATCACCGGCACGATAGCGGCACAAGACGGGTCTCCTTGCTCACAGCGTGTCTGCGTACACCCTTGATACCGTGCGCGGAGATCAGCAAGGCAGTCTGGGGCTGATGCATGTATTGGGATTGTATCGCCAACCTTCACCATGTCTGTCGTCGGAGTCCCACAGTGTGGTGCGGCGATATTCGCAAACACCTTCGTCAATTCCGCGTCTCCTTGCGAGATGGATTGATAGAATCGACGGTTGAAGATGCAGTCATTGGGATAGTTCCACCGACAGGAGCGGAGAGCGATCGGGGCGAGTACTTGGCTGCCATTCGGAATCACTGCCCCTGGACACGGAAGGTAGCTTGTTGCACTGACCTGCGTATTTGCTGGGCTTTCTTCTGTCCCCCCAAAGAATGCCCGAATACCGCTAAAAAACGCTGGCGCAGTGAACGACGTTGTCACCTGTATAGCGTTGCACTGTTCCCCTCGTATACCAGGGCTCCAGTCTCCGGCGAGATCAGCGATTGTGTTCGTTTCAAGTTCGTAATGGACTGGGAGAAGTGTATTCTCCGGGTTAGGATCACTTGGAGTCAGGCTGTTCTTTACCGCGAATTCCTCAGCAAGTTGTGTTGCTGTTGCCTGTCGTTCGCTCGCGGTCTTCTTCATCAGCGCTACCCCAGTTGCAAGAGCAATAGCATCAATTCGTGTTTGTCCCCTGGATCGCATGTAGATCAGCATGCCACTATCAATGACCAAACCCGCTACGAGCATCAAGAGCAACAAGAACAACGCGACGAAGACGAGAACAATCCCTTTATTGTTTGTGACCATGGAAGTTTCCCCATTAGCTATCTTACCAAGGGGGAAAAGAGAAAATCAAAAACTGCGTTACGTAAGGTTCCTCTTTCAATTCTCTGTGATCTTCACCAAATGAACCTTTCCGTTAATTTCCTCAGCGATAACCCAACCAGGAGGAACCCGTGGGATAGGTTTGAGTACGGGAAACGGCCCCTTGCTGCATTGTTCATAATGGTCAACTTCAACCTGTTTTGGTTGATCATCAATGATGACGATCATTGTAGGAGGCTCCAGCATAGTTTAGTCCTCACTAGGTTACTCTTGACGCACTTCAATCTTTAACGCCTTCAATCCTGCTACGATAACTTTTTGAAACACTTCTTGGAGTGGAACCCGTCGTTTCTCTATCTGTGTTCGTCGCTTTCCCTCTTCTCGAAGAGTATCTAACAGGACAACAGGAAAACGACGTATGGCATACGTTTTTGTTGCCCCTGGTACCACTGGCGTATGCGGTTGTGGCCCCGGTTTGCGTGGTGCTTGTCGCGCCATCCCCTCCCCGTCCCTCTCGAAATCAATCTCAAAACGTGCCTGATTATATACCGAAATTTGCTCTTCCATGCTACGGCTTCCCACCCCTGAATCTATTTAACACAGCCGCGTGCGCCGCTGCCCCAACCATCCGTGCCGCTCCTCGCGTTGCTTGTCCTGCAGTCATCCCCATTTTCATCGCGGCATTAGCAATGGGAGCAGCCACAGGAGCCGCCGTCTTTGCTCCACTCATCGCCATCGCGGCCATGTTCGACATCTCGACGAACGAGACGCTAATGCCGCCCGAGAGTAACGCACTTGCCTTTCCTGGTACCCGTGCGGCGACTAATCCGTAGAGTACAGCTCCACATATAACGTTGAGATATGGATCAATATTCAATCCAGCATTCGGTATATCTTTGGTCAGCCACAGTTCTGTTATCACTGAACCTGCACCTATTACAAGATAAAACATGAGGAGGTGGACACTGACCGCAACTAAGTAGGCGAAGTACTTCTCAGCAATCCCACGGGTTATACTGCTCCCTAGAAACCCTAACAGAAGAACACCCGCAGATGTCACAAACTGCACTTCAACGAGTGTTATGAGGAGCAAGGCGGAGATGATCGTGAAGGCAATGAGAACACAGAGTGCCGCGAACATTGAGAGAATGGCAATTAAAGGGGACTTCAGAGAACCCCATATGCCGAGTGGCAAAAGAAGAAGCCGCGCAACGGAAATTCCCTGCTGCATCACCGAGCCGGGATCAATGCCGGGCAAATTGCTGGCTTGTTTGCCCGCATAAATAAACGTGTTGATAAAATCTGCTGACCATGTTCCTGCATTGAAAATGATCACCTGACAGACACCAATGCCAAAGACGAAAAAGACAAGATTGCTCCAGGTCTCATTGCTGAGGCCACCGCTGAGCGCAATCTTGATACCAAGCCATACAAATTCCAGTGCAACAAGTGCATAGAAAATATCGAGTGCAATAGGGAATAACGCAGCATACCAGCCTGCTGCTGCGTTTTCGTAGCCAGTGAAGAGTGTTTCAGCGATAGGAGGAGAAAGAGGTGGCATCAGTAGTATTGTTTCCGCTGAGGTGAACGGACATAGCCATGCGCATATTGTCCGTAAGCCGGAGCTTCCACGGGTGGTCGTTTGTAGATTTTCTCTAGCTCTTGCTTATTGGGCTGCGCAATGTCACCTCCTTGCTGACAGCCAAGGGCCAGCAACGCGAAAACAACTCGCCGTGAGAGATACCAGGTAAATCGTTGGATAGCGTTGAGCAGTGGATCATTTTGCTGTTTCATAAACCTCTCCCTCATTTCTTTGGCATGACATACCCATGCCCGTATTGCCCATACACAGGCCACGTCGTTGGCATGTTGTCAATCAGGAACTTCCGCTCCATTGCTGTGATCTGCGCTTCTTGGTTTTTTTTCTCAGCTTCAACCACCGAGATAGCATTGACGAGTGTTAACATCACTTGCCGTGTTTCCATGCTCTGTCGTACCTGTTCGGCAGCAATCATATTCCCTGCTTGCTCAACTTGCATACGTCCGATGGCAATCTCTGACTTTGTACTCATCCCCTGTAGTCGAGCGTCTTGCGCTGCAAATTGATCTGCCTGCCGCTGAGCAACTTGAATAGCATTTCCAAGTGTATCTAACACGGCTTGTGTGTTTCCTTGGTATGTTGATCCCCAGTCCTGACCATACGGCACAAAGCCTGGGTAGTGTTGTCGGAAAACAGCGATCAACTGAGGATCACAATATGCCACCGCTTGACCCTGACAAAGTTGCAGCGCGTAGCGTTCGAGGTTGGGAAGGACTTGCGCCCAGATACCTGAAACTGAGGTCCCTTGCTTAATCATGTCCTGTAGCTGCTTCACGATGTTGACGACCTGCAAAACGTTCTGTCCTAGATTCGCGGAATCAATGACTGGAATCTGTGCATGAGCAAAGGTCGGGAGACAGACTAGCGCCAGTATCACAATAAGTTTTTTCATGCTGCTCTCTCCTCTTGCTCTTCCTTTTGAACAATAATCTGTTGCGCTCGCTCTGACCACTGATGCGCAGCGTTGCCGAGTTTCTTCTCTCGGAGCCACGCTGCAACCCATCGATAGCCGTATTGCTCTCGCATCACTCGTATCCGCCGATGCACTCCCGGTCCATTCGCTCCACACAGCGCCAAGGCAATAGGGCCGAGATTCAAGTCAAACAGCCGTCGTCCAAGGGGAGACGTGTAGTAATAATCTCGCTTCGGCTGTCCATCTGCAATCAGTGCAATCTCCCCTTCTTGTAGCCCAAGCTGTTCATACTGCACTCTCGTTGCCGGTTTATGCGCTTCTGGGTTCGGTAGGAAAATCTTCGTTGGTGCAGAGTCTAGTATCGTCTGGTATCCCGGCAAACCTAGTAGCGTCGTGAGACTAGGTATGGTGAGGACAACTGCGGCATTTTTTTTCCTGACGGTTGTTAACCACGTGATATACTGCTCGTATAACTTCTCGTGGAGTTGCAACATCCGTCCTTCATCAACAAGGATCAGTGTCGGTGATCCGTCAAGCTGTCGGTCAATGTGGTGGAATAGATACGGCAACAACGCCTTGAGGTAGAGCGGATTGGTGCTCAACACATGCGCAAGTTCAAACGTCTGAAAATAGCCCGTGGTTAGCATGTCCTTCTCGCCGTCGAAAAATCGGCCACACTCTCCAATCAGCGTGTATATCTCCAAGGCTGCCCGTAAATCTCGGTCTTGAATCAGCAAGACATAGTTCGTCAGTGTCCGTGACGGCTGTTCTCCTAAGTTCTCCAACGCTCGGTAGAGTACTTGCTTTTGCTCTGGTGTTGGGTTGACTCCCTGTAGCTCCAAGAGCCAGTGTATCCAGCCAGCAGCCCACCGACGCTCATCTTCCTTGTCTACATGTGCGAGCGGACAAAATGTTATGCGGTCATCCTCTAAGAGATTGTGATGTGTCCCGCCTACTGCCACTGTTGTCAGCTCATTTCCGTAGTCTCGATCAAAACAAAAGACTCGTGCCCCTTCGTATCTCATCCATTGCGACATGAGGAATGATGCGAGTGTGGTTTTTCCGTTCCCAATTGGCCCCACTATCAATGCATTCCCGACATCAGCCACATGGAGATGTAACCGGAATGGTGTATGTCCGGTAGTTTTTGCATAGCAAAGAGGTGGTGAGTGCTCTGGGAATTTATCACTCGGGTTGTACTCAAGCCCCGGCCACACACTCCACAATGGCAAGAGTTGCGCAAGATTCAATGAGTGAATAATCGGCTTTCTCACATTTTGATACCCGTGTCCAGGAATCGACCCTAGATATGCTTCTGTTCCGTTCAGCGTCTCGACTCGTGAAGGAAACCCTAAGTCAAGGAGTAGTCGTGTGACTTCACGTGCTCTGTCATCAGCAATCTGGGCAGCTTCATGCATGATCACAATCACCGCTGTGTAGAACCCATACCGGACTTCTCCTCTGCTTTCTTCAGCCACTGCCGTATTTGCTTCTTCTGCCATTTCTTCAGCGTCTGCATCGCTAAATCTATTCGCTTCCATTCCAAAGGGTCGAAAGAAATTGGAAATTGATGTCGCCCATTGTCGCCGCTTCTCTTTGATCTTTGGCTGCATGTCAACTTTGTCTGCTGCAATCCACCGCGTTGACCAGCGAAATGGAAACGACAAGGCATAGAGTTCTTTCAACATCGCAGGCAGCGTCCCATCACTCGGAATGTCCGTCACTGCCACAACCCGTATATGCTTCTGTCCTACTCGTGGCGTAAACGATGGATAGAAATCGTAGGATCCAATGAGACGGTCAACTTCGACCATGCCCCGTTGTCGAATCGGCGTGTCATACCCGGATATGCAACGATGAAGTGCCGTCAGCAAGTTATCTTCCGTCAATCGCACGAGAATAAGATCAGACCCAAGCCCATCTTCAAGTAATGCAGCAGTCTGCTCAATTTGCCGAATAAGGCTTTCCATCGATGATTCAGTCGGCACATCAGTGAGAAACCATCTCGCAATCCCTTGTTCTGCTGCAACAGGAGGTTTCCAAGTCAGTGCTATCGTCGCCACTGTCTCAAAATGTGATCCTTCTGCGTTGTATTGCTCTCGTCGCTCTTCATCAATAAGCCAGCTCGTCGCGTCTTGAAAATGACCTACTGGTGCATAGCCTGATGTTTCCCGTCGCCAAATATCAACGTGAATCATGTGGCCTGTCCCGAGGACATGCAGCGCTCGGTTTGCGCGTGCCGAGACTGCAGCAAGCTCCTCTGGCGTTGCCGCGTCAAGATCAGCACTCAAATAGCTCCACATGAGCATCACTCCGCCATCCTTCAGCAGGACAACGCCCGGCGCGATCAGTGATTCATGGTTGAGCAATGACGAGAGCGGTTGCATCAGTAGAGATACCTCATCGGCGGCACTGACTGCGGTGGTTTCTGTTCTTGCACCGTAGGGTGTACCGTTGCAGGATAGACTTTTTGGTATCGAAGTAGCCGTAATACAATCACGCGCCAGTGCGGGTCATACTTTGCGAGCCGAGTCAGTCCCCAATGAAGCATCCCAACAATGACAGTTGCAGGCACGATAATATGAATCTCGGTCAGACTTGTCAGTACTATACCCAACGCGAAAAAATACAGGGGAATAATCAAGTCTCTATCCGCTTGTCCAATCAATACCGGACGTGCAACAGAAACGCGGACCGGCGCAGCATAGTCACGTAAGTCTGACATAATTATATTAACGCTCCACTCCACCCAAGTGCAGTGATAATAGCCACAGTGCCAAACACCAGAGACCCGCCGATCAGCACGGCTGCCACTTTTCTTGCTCCATGACCATGCTCCGAGAATGCCCACAGCAGCCCGGCCCCAATCAATGCAATAAAGATAAATTCGCGCGCGGTTGCACCACCAAGGTCTAATCGTATCTTTTGGACGTCATTTGTAACCGGAGCTAGCACTCCGCTTCCAGTTGAAGCCAAAACAAGAGATGGATACAAAGAACACACCAGCGTCACTAGTTTTTTCACTCAATTTACCTCACTCACAGTTTTGATAATTCTTCCCTCCTCCAGTTTCTCCATGTACACCACCACATCAATTGCTGACGTATACAATGACCGCTGCCAGGGAACCCCAGCCTCTAACACAAGCTGCTCAAGTCTCGCCTCTACCTCTGCTCCACTGTTCGCATGCACGGTTGTTATGCTGCCTTTGTGCCCTGTGTTGTTGGCCTTCAGTAGGTCCAATGCCTCAGCCCCTCGCACCTCACCAATGATGATTCTGTCCGGTCGCATACGCATGGCGGCACGTACTAGGCGACGAAGTGCCACTTCATCAGATGTTTGCATGAACTCGACATTTTGCCCCTTGCATTGCAGCTCCGGCGTGTCTTCTAATATCAGCACTCGGCCAGTCGGCTCATACTGCACTACGAGGCCCAGCAGTGCATTCAGGAGGCTCGTCTTGCCGCTATCCGTTCCTCCTGCTACCAAGATGTTTTGCCGAGTCTTCACTGCATTCATGATCCGCTCAGGAAATACAGCATCGGCATACAGCCAGCTTGATAACGGAAACACCTGCGGGGCATGCTTGCGAATCGTCAACGAAGGATTGTCAACAATCGGTTTCACTACGCCATGCACGCGGTGCGGTGTTCCCGGCCATCGGCATTCGAGAAATGGACGCTCAGGGGTAACGTCGGTCTTGTAGTGCGCAGATAACAGTGCAATCACTTGTTCTGCCCATTGCAATGGAACTTCCCCTGTGACTTTGAGACCTGTTCCCGCGATAGCAACCCATAACGTTCCATCGCTGTTTGCGCCGATCTCTGTCACAGCGAGGTTGTCAAAAAGGGCTTTGATACCAGGTCCAGCTGTTCGCGCCAGCGCTTCTGCAAACCGAGCTTCCGATTCTTCGTGGTTACTTTTCATGAAGAACTCCCCAGTTCGATGCACTTAACAAGCAGAATTACATTGAGAATCAGCGCAACATAGAAGACTGTAGCCCATCGAGTCCTCAACAAAAAAACAGAGAGCGCTACCTCGATGAAAGCAATAACTACCATTGCTTCGATGTCTGCTCGGGGAATCGAAACTTGAAAGAAAGAGGCATAAATTATCAGCAGAAGAAGAAAACCTGCGGGTCCAATGGGAACTAACCTCTGGAGTAAAACAAAAACACCTACGCAAACCCCAAGAAGCAACAACGAAAACCATACAAGTTGGAACATCCAAATCATGCTTTCCTCAAAGAGACAGATTCACTTCTGCATTATTCTCTTTTGCCAATCCTCATGACGCCGTAACCCACTCCTCACTGCCTCAATCTGCGCTTTCCCTGTCGGGACCTCCGGCGTATGCAGAAAATAACTCTTGGCAAACTCATCAACAGCCTTTGTTACCTCTCGCACCATCGCCACCACCGTTTCCACCCGCTCACTCACTGTCACCAAGCTTTCCTGCATTCGCTTCTCTAACCGCGCCATTTCCAACCCTACTAACCCTACAACTTGGTCCCTCTCTTCTGCTTGCTGCTCCTCCATCACAAAGTACTGTTCGACAATAGCTCGTAGTGTTGTTCCTAGGGCTATCCTTCGCTCTTGCGCCAAGATGCCTACCTTGTGACGCAAGGTCGGAGACAGATTCACTTTGATTTGGAAGGTATGTTCCCCGCGACTCTTCGCCATGTCTCACTTTCTGTTTTATTTGTATTGCAAATTACGGATATGCGCAAGAGGGGTCTGACCGGAAAACTAAAAAAGGTTGTCGGGCACTACTGGGGGAGGTTCTGGGAGTTGCTGTGACGAGGGAGCCGGTGCTGGTGTAGATGCCTCCACCACTATCGTTTCCTCTTCTTCTTCGATTGTTTGCGGCTCTCTGTCCATCCATCCGTACACATCTTGAGAGAGTACTGCAGAGTGAAGCGGCGCAGCTATGCGGGATCGTCGGAGTAATTCTTTGTCTGCATAGTAACGGAGTTTTTCTGTGAGGATTGGCGGCTTTCCGTTTGGAATAATAACCTCAAGGTGATCTGGCAACCGTCGCCATTCATCTTCTTCAAGCAGCTTTCTCCGTGTCTCTACTTCGGTTGCAATTACGTGCGAGAGCCAGATATTCATCCGTCCACCGCTATACGTGCGTTGTTCTTTAGTGACCGTCCTCGCTCCAATCATGTCACTCAGCTCTTTTGCTGTTGCGGTAAGGTTCGGAGCAAAAGCAACGACGGTGTCACAGTTTGCCAAGAGGGTTTTCTCTTTGCCGTAGATCGTCTCGACTTGACCAAAGTCTTGCGTAATCAGACATGTCTTGACGCCGTAGCCACGCATCCATGCAAGCCCCTGTGAGAAAAATTCAAGTTTGCCAAGCGTAGGAAACTCATCAACCATCAAGAGGAGATGCGGCGCTATTCCCGGTGCCTCATGAGACTCGGCAAGTTTTTCGGTGAAGCGTTGTATGGTCTGATGCAGGAGAATCCGTACAAGCGGACGTACTCGTAGAATGTCAGCAACCGGCGTTGTGAGATAGAGACTAACCGGAAGAGCAGGGTCAAGTATGTCTCGAATATCAAAGTCAGACGTGCTGGTGTTGATGGCAATAAGGGGGTCTCGATACAAAGACAGAAACCCAAGGGCTGTTGAAATGACGCTCCCCCGTTCTTCCTCCGGCTTGTCGAGGATTGCACGAGCTGCTCCTGCGACGGTCTCATGTTGTGATTGCAGCATCACTTTCAACGTATTGGTAATCTTCCGTCGAGGGTCAGTCATCAGCTTCAGGCATCCCGCAAGCGACTTGTCTTCTTCCTCGTACAGTTGATGCAGGATAACCCCAGTGAGTAAGTCACTCGCTGTCCTGTCCCAATGCTTTTCTAGCCCCTTTCCGTGGGGGTCAACAATTTGTTCGACGATAAGTTGCACGTCTCGCACGTCATACGGATGCGGACGAACAGCAAGCAACGGATTGTACCGGGAAGCACTGCCATCTGCGCATGTCGGGTCGAATCGGAGAATCGGCTGTTTTAGTTCTTGTGCTCGGTACCCTGCCGTCAGTTGAAAGATTTCCCCCTTCACGTCGTTCACGATCATACTCTTTGTCCACGTGAGGCAAGTCGGAATAACCGTGTTGATGCCTTTCCCTTTCCCTGATGGTGCAACCACAAACACGTGACTCTGGCTATTGTCACACAATATGTTTCCCTTCCATCGACCAAGGATCACTCCTGCTGCTTCCGTGAGAAACCCTGCTCGTTTCACGTCTCGGTGCTCTGCCCATCGGGCAGAGCCGTGAAGGTCCGTGTGTCCCCAAAGTCGCTTTCCCCTCCAGACGGCAAGTCCCCAGGCTGGAATAAATGCGAGGTGAGAGAGCCCAAGAATATGCACGCATGTCATCCATAGTGGCCGATAGGCGTCTACGCTGTGGTAGTGAATGCGCCAGACTATGATTTTCCACGGAGAATAGAGATGCCAGAAGAGCGGCTCGCCGAGATTGGGGTGATAGTTCAACCGGTGCGCTACGTATTGCGTGGAAATCCAGAGCCCACCGATTAACACAAGTAGATAGATGCCAGGCAGCCCAAGCCAAATTCCAGCCGCTTGATTGCTGCCCCCTTTGGGGAGGCGATAAAGTGAGGGCATCATCGTCTCCTACTTCTTGACCGTGTCACTTCCTCCTCTTCCTCACCCCGTTGCGCTCTCACCTTCTTCCGTTCTGCCTGTACCATCTCTGTGAGGTCAACTCTGATTGCTTGGGTATGCACTCGCTTCTGTTGCTGTTCTTCTTGTTCCTGCTTCACGGTTTGTTCTTGCGCTTGTGTCACAACGTGCGCATCTCCGTTGTCTTGTTGCACGGTGAGCATCCTCCCTGTTGGTAGTGGCTCTTTGCTTTTTAGTTCGATATACGCAGCATGTTTACCTTTCTCAAGCAGCACATATCGCGTATGTGTCAGCGGGTTGACTTCCCCCTCTCCGAGGACACGACCCGTGAGAGACTGTCCGTCCTTCAGTTGAGTCCGATCAATCAAAACTTGCTTATGAAGCGTCTCCTGATGGCGAGCATGGAGCGTGGAGTAATGCCGCGTCTTCACAACCTGTTGCAAAATCATCTTGGCATCCGGGCTGAGACGCCATCGCGTATCGTCAATCTCAGTTGCGACTCCGTAGCGGTCGGCAAGAAACCGCAACCGTCTGCGGGCATGCTCATCACGCTCTCGGTCAAGAATGGGCTTGGCAATCTGTTCTGG
>Ga0228698_1001461_pt1 | contig 11563 bp, 11 predicted proteins | sample McNCre117_Aug_MG_FD_178015 | JGI IMG/M metagenome (GOLD analysis project Ga0228698, IMG submission 178015) | Freshwater microbial communities from McNutts Creek, Athens, Georgia, United States - 1-17_Aug_MG | ecosystem: Environmental > Aquatic > Freshwater > Creek | place: USA: Georgia...
CGGGTGTGGGGGTTGGGGTATCGATGCCGTACGGGGGGCGGTATGCAGCGGCCGGCTCAGCGTGGCGTGGCGGGCACGCCCACCACCTGGCCCAGCTGGTGGCGGCTCTGCGCCAGGCTCGCGCCCTCGTGCATGTCCTGCTGCAGCATCTGCACCAGTTGCGGGTGCATGCGCACGGCCGCGTCGAGTTCGGGGTCGGCGCCGGCCGTGTAAGCGCCCAGCTGGATCAGGTCGCGGGCGCGGTTGTAGCGGGCCAGGGCCTGGCGGGCACGGCGCGCGGCGTCGATGTGTTCGCGCGTGGTCACGCTGGTCATCACCCGCGACACCGAGCGCTCCACGTCGATGGCCGGGAAATGGCCGCTCTCGGCCAGCTCGCGCGACAGCACGATGTGGCCGTCCAGAATGCCTCGGGCCGAATCGGCGATCGGGTCCTGCGGGTCATCGCCTTCGGTCAGCACGGTATAGAACGCGGTGATCGAGCCGCCGCCGGGCACGCCGTTGCCCGAGCGCTCCACCAGCTGGGGCAGCTTGGCAAAGCAGCTGGGCGGGTAGCCGCGCGTGGCCGGGGGTTCGCCGATGGCCAGGGCGATCTCGCGCTGGGCCATCGCGTAGCGGGTCAGCGAGTCCATCAGCAGCAGCACGTGCTGGCCCTGGTCGCGGAAATACTCGGCCACGGCCGTGGCGTAGCTGGCGCCCTGCATGCGCACCAGGGGCGGGGCGTCGGCCGGGGCGGCCACCACCACGGCACGCTGGCGGCCTTCGTCGCCCAGGATGTCCTCGATGAACTCCTTGACTTCGCGGCCGCGCTCGCCGATCAGGCCGACCACGATCACGTCGGCCGAGGTGTAGCGGGCCATCATGCCCAGCAGCACCGACTTGCCCACGCCGGTGCCGGCGAACAGGCCCAGGCGCTGGCCGCGGCCCACGGTGAGCATCGAGTTGATGGCGCGCACGCCGGTGTCCAGCGGCTGGCGCACCGGGTCGCGGTCCATGGCGTTGATGGCGCGGCGCACCATGGGCGCGTTGCGCACATGGTCCAGCGGGCCCTGGCGGTCGATCGGGTGGCCGTGCGCATCGACCACGCGGCCCAGCAGGCCCGGGCCCAGGGGCAGGTGCAGGCCGCGGTCCTCGCTGCGGCGCCAGGGGTGGTTCTCCACACCGAACTTCGGGGGCACATGGGGCACCGGGCGCGGCACCACCTTCACGCCGCTGGCCAGGCCGTGCAGCTCGCCGGTGGGCATCAGGTAGGCGCGGTCGCCGTCGAAGCCCACGACCTCGGCGGTCACCGGCGCGCCCTGCCCTTCACCGCCGCCGATGTCGCACACCGCGCCCAGGGGCACGCGCACGCCGGCGGCTTCCAGCACCAGGCCGGCCACGCGCACCAGCTGCCCCTGCATCTCCAGCGGCTGGGGCACGCCGGCATAGGCCTGCAGGTCGTCCAGGTAACGGGCCCAGCGCGTCTGGCGCTCGCCCAGCGGGGTGGCGGATCTCATGCGCGGGCTCCGGTGGCGGCCCCGGCCGGGCCGTCGACGTCATCGGGCTCGTCGAGCTCGTCCAGGCCATCGGGATGGGCCCGCAGGCCCGGGGACGGCAGGTCGTCGCTGTCGTGGGCGGCGGCCGCTGCGGACAGAGGCCGGGCGGCGTCGTCCAACGGCAGCGCCTCGTCGTCGATCTCGGCCGGGTCGTGGCCGGCCACGGCGGGCAGCGGCTCATCCACCGCGTCCCAGGCATCCTTGCGGCCGAACACCGCCGCGGCCTGGGCCCAGCGGCCGGCGATGCGGGCGTCGATCTGGCCGATGTCCGATTCCAGCACGCAGCCGCCGGCTTCCACGGCCGGGTCGGCCATCAGTTGCACACCGCGGGTCTTGAGCAGTTCGGCCGCGCCCTGGGCCACCAGCGCGTGGTCGGCCGGCGCCACGCGCAGGCGCAGGTGGCGCGCGGTCATCACCAGCGCGTGGATGGCTTCCTCGGCCACGCGGGCCACCAGCTCCGGCGCGGTCACCAGTTCGTGGCGCACCACCTGGCGGGCCAACTGCACCGCGGTGCGCGTCACGGCCTTGGCCATGCCCTGCTCCAGCTGGTCCCACTGCGCGTCCAGCGCCCCCACCACCTCGGCAAACTGCCGGCCCACCTGGGCCTGGTGCTGCTGGCGCATCATCTCGGCGGTCTCCTGGCCGTCGCGCAGCCCGTCCTGGTAGGCCTGCTCGCGCGCTTCGGCGATGCGGGCCAGCCAGTCGGCTTCGCTGGGCGGCGGCGGCGCCAGCAATGCGGGATCGGGCTCGGCCGGCGGCGGCGGTGCGGGGGCCGACAGCGGCGGGCGCTTGCGCGGCAGTTCGCCGAAGCTGTTGGGCTGCCAGCTCGCGTAGTCGCCCATCTCCTCGCGGGGGATGAAGCGCCCCCAGGGGTTGGCCGGGCCGCGGGTCGGGTCAGAGGAACTCATCCGCACCTCCGCTGGCGATCACGATCTGGCCTTCGTCGACCAGGCGGCGCACGATCTTCAGCATTTCCTTCTGCTCGCTTTCCACCTCGGACACGCGCACCGGGCCGCGCGACTCCAAGTCCTCGCGCAGGGTTTCGGCCGCGCGGCTGGACATGTTGCGGAACACCTTCTCGCGCATCTCGGGCGTGGCGCCCTTGAGCGCGATGACCAGGGATTCGGACTGCACTTCCTTGAGCATGGACTGGAAGCCCTTGTCGTCGAGCTTGTTCAGGTCGTCGAACGTGAACATGTTGTCCATGATCTTCTGGGCCAACTCGTTGTCGGCCTCGCGGATGTAGTCCAGCGCCGAGGTCTCCACGGCCGAGCCCATCAGGTTGATGATTTCCGCGGCCGTCTTGGCCCCGCCCAGCGAGGCCTTCTTGAGCTTGTCGCCGCCGGCCAGCACCTTGCTCATCACCTCGTTGAGGTCCTTGAGCGCCGAGGGCTGGATGCCGTCGAGCGTGGCGATGCGGATCAGCACTTCATTGCGCTGGCGTTCGGTGAAGGCCTTGAGCACGCTGGAGGACTGGTCGAAGTCCAGGTGCACCAGGATGGCCGCGACGATCTGCGGGTGCTCGTTGCGCAGCAGCTCGGCCACCGAGGCCGCGTCCATCCACTTGAGGCTCTCGATGCCGCTGACGTCGCTGCCCTGCAGGATGCGGTCGATCAGCAGGTTGGCCTTGTCGTCGCCCAGGGCCTTGCGCAGCACCGCCTTCACGTACTCGTCGGTGTCGGCCACCAGCATGTGCTGGGTCTCGGCCACCGCGTCGAACTTGTCCAGCACCTGCTCCACGCGCTCGCGCGGGATGGTCTTCATCTTGGCGATGGTCTCGCCCAGGCGCTGCACCTCCTTGGGCGCCAGGTGCTTGAACACCGCAGCCGCCTCCTCCTCGCCGAGGGACATCAGCAGGATGGCGGCGTCCTCGATGCCCTGGTCGTCGTTGCCTTTGGCCATGATCGGAAGTCCTGGGGTGCGGGGTCAGAGAGCGTTGCAGGGGCGGCGCGGCGGGCTCAACCGGCTTCGCCGGCGATCCAGTCGCGCAGGATGTTGGCCACGATGGCCGGGTTGTCCTTGGCCAGCAGCCGGGCGGCCTCGAGCTTCGGATTGACGCCGGGGGCTTCGAGTGCGGGCAGGCCGTTCTCGCCGCCGGGCAGCAGGTTGTCGCCGTCGACCACCGCGTCCAGGTTGCCGCCCTTGGCTTCGAGCAGGGTGGCCTCGTCCTCGGCCTTGGGCGGCGGGGCGATCGCGGCCATCACGGCCGGGCGCACCAGGCCGAAGACCACGCCCAGGGCCACCAGGGCCAGCGCGAAGGGCACGGCGCCCACGCGCAGCAGGTCCAGCACCCAGGGCTGCTTCCACAGCGGCAGCTCGTCTTCCTTGGGCGGCACGGCCACGCGGAACGGGGCGGTGATGACCTTGACCGAGTCGTTGCGCGGCTGGCTGTAGCCGATGGCTTCCTGCACCAGGCTGGTGAGCTTGTCGATCTCTTCCTGCGGCAGGGCCGTGGTCGAGCTCTTGCCCTTGGCGTCGGTGACGGTGCGGTAGTTGACGACCACGGCGGCATTGATGCGGCGCACCACGCCCGTGGGGTTGCGGGTCACGCGCACCGTGCGGTCGAGCTCGTAGTTGGTGACCGCCTCCTTGTGCTGGCCGCTGCCGTTGCCGCCGCTCTGGGCGGCCTGCAGCGGGGCCGAGGCCCCATTGATCGGGGCGGTGGCGGGCACCGGGGGCTGGTTGCTGGCCGCGCCGGGGATGCCGGGGGTGGCGCCGGTGCCGGGGGTGGTGGACTCCGAGGTCTGGCTGCTTCGCACGGCCGCAGGCTGGTCGCCCTGGTTGGGCTTGAACTGTTCCTGGGTGGCCTCGCTCTGCGAGAAGTCCACGTCGGCGGTGACGGTGGCGCGCAGGTTCTCGCGGCCGACCACGGGCTCCAGCAGTTCCTGGATGCGCTTGAGGTAGCCGGTCTCGAGCTGGCTGACGTACTGCAGCTGGGTCGGGTCCAGCCCCTGGGCGTTGTGGTCCTCGGACTCGGTCAGCAGCGCGCCGGTCTGGTCGAGCACGCTGACGGCCTTGGGCGAGAGTTCGGGCACGCTGGAGGACACCAGGTGCACGATGCCGGCCACCTGGGCGCGGTCCAGGGTGCGGCCCGGGTGCAGGGTCAGCATCACCGAGGCACTGGGCTTCTGCTGTTCGCGAAAGAAGCCGTTCTGCTGGGGCAGGGCCAGGTGCACGCGGGCGGTGGACACGGCCGCCAGCGAGGTGATGGTGCGGGTGAGTTCGCCTTCGAGACCGCGCTGGTAGTTCACGCGCTCCTGCTGGGCGGTGCCGGGCAGGCCGCCCTTGTCCAGGATCTCGAAGCCCACGGTGGAGGCCTTGGGCAGGCCGCTGGCGGCCAGCTTCAGGCGCGCGTCGTGCACCTTGTCGGCCGGCACCATGATCACGCCGCCACCGCCTTCGGCGAACTTGTAGGGCACGTTCATCTGGGACAGCTGGGCGACGACGGCCCCGGCGTCCTTGTCGGGCAGGTTGCTGAACAGCACCTTCCAGTCGCCCTGGTTGCTCCAGATGGCCATGGCCACGACCAGGGCCACCAGCATGGCCAGCCCGGCCCCGAGCTTCATCTTGGCGCCGGCAGGCATGGCCATCAGGCGCTGCATCGGGGTCGAAGGCGGGGGCACTTCGGCGATGGCCTGCGGGGCGATGGGGGCGAGGGCTTGGTCCATGGACGGGGCGTGGGCGGAAAGCGCTGGAATGACCCCATTCTTCGTCCTCAAGGCCGGGGACGAAGCGCCGAGAAGGCGCCGGTTCGGCCAGCAGATCCCTGCTTGGCGGGGTGGCCCGGGGCCGTAGAGTTCAGCCCATGCCCTGATGGCCCGTCCCACGGCAATGGCAGGAAAGGCAGCCCCACACCATGAACGTCACGCTCAAACCCTTCGACTTCAACCAGGCGGTGGCCCGTGCGGGGCTGCGCCCGGATGGCACGCCGCTGGCGGGGGCGGCGTCACGCGCCAGCGGGGTGGGGGCGGCCGGTGCCGCCGCGGGCACCGGGGCGGTTCAAGGCGCCAAGGGCGATTTCGCCAGTGCGATGACGCAGGCGCTCAAGGGCGTCAGCGACCAGCAGAACGATGCGACCCGGCTGCAGCGGGAGCTGCAGATGGACAACCCGACGGTGAGCCTGGAGCAGACGATGGTGGCGATGCAGAAGAGCCAGATCGGGTTCCAGGCGGCGCTGACGGTGCGCAACCGGCTGGTGCAGTCCTATACGGACATCATGAACATGCAAGTCTGAACATTGGGCCCCCACGCTCCCTCCGGTCGCTGCCCCGATGGGGCGCGGCGGCGGTCTGGGGGTGCGCAGCGCCCTCAGCCGGCGCGCCCGGGGCCCCGGCGGGACCGCGCAGCGGACCCAGCCGACGCCCCCCTCAGTTGAACGGCGCGAAGCGTCCGTTCCAACAACGGCGCGAAGCGTCCGTTCCAACAACGGCGCGAAGCGTCCGTTCCAACGAACGAGTCAAGGAGCCGCCGCGGAGCCGGCTTTGCCGGGCCGCTGGCGGAGCCCCCCCGGGGGGCAGCGACCGGAGGGAGCGTGGGGGCCCCAGTTCACCAGACACTCCCCGCCGGCGAGGCCGCCCCCGCTACAAATGCCGGAAAGCACCTCACGCGCCGGTAAGCCGGCGCATCAATCCAAAGCCATCAACCGCCGCCGCTTCTGGGTATTGTCGATATACCGCTGCAACATCCGCTCATTGGGCCCCAGGTTCACGAATTCGCAGCCCAGCCGCACCGCCGCCTGTTCGCCGCCCAGCGAGGTCACGTGGTGCAGCATCAGCGCGCAGTCGAACTGCGTGTCCTCGTCCAGGCCGATGCGCACGCCGCGGATGATCACGCCGGGGCTCAGGTCGGGCAGGTTCTTGGGCAGCAGCAGCGCGCAGCCGCCCACGCTCACGTCCAACACCCGCAAGCCCAGGCTCATGTCGGGGATCGCCGGGTGGCGGAAGCTGGCCGTGGGTTGGGTGCGGTCCAGCGTGCGCACGCGGAAGCTGTTGCGGCGCTGGAAGCGGAAAAGTTCACGCGGCAGCCGCGCCTGCAGCACGCAAGCCCGCTGCCCTTGCACCAGCACCAGGTCGTCCACCTCGAACTGCAGCTTGATGCGGTCCAGGTAGCCCACGGCCACCGCCTCGTCGGCCTCCACCAGCGAATGCACCGCCGGGCTCAGCATGTCCGCCGTGAAGCTCAGCTTGCCCTGGGCCGCGTCGATCGTCCACAGCGTGCTGGTGTACGAACTGCCGTCCGACGCACTGAGGTTGACCGGGATCGTCTGGTCCATCAGCGAGCGCAACAGCGCGCGCACCTCGGCCGGGTCCGTGACGCGGAACTCGGCCAGGAAATCGCTGGCACTGGGGCCGTCGAGCGGCGCGGGGCGGGTGTCTTCGAACTTCGCAGGCATGGCGTGAGCGCTGGGCGTCCATGAAAAAGGGGCCTGTCGGCCCCTGGAGTATGACAGCGCCCACCCCGGCGCCGGCACCCGATCTGGCCCGCGAAGGCCGGCCAGATCCGATCATCCGTTCAGTGCAGGGTCGGCGTCTTGCCGCCCATCATCTGGTCCAGATCCTCCAGCCAGGGCTCGGCCAGGTGCCGGATCTCGGCATCGTTGAGCAGGATGCGCTGCATGATGCGCGATTTCTCCTTGGCCTCGCTCTGCTGCAGCGCGCGGGTCTGGGCCGCCGAGCGCAGCTGGGCGATCAGCACCGCACAGGCGCCTTCGAGCTTGACGACCTGGTCCCAGTTGCCGGTGCGGGCCGCATCCAGCATCTCGACGCTGGCGCGCTCGATGGCTTCGTAGTAGGTGAGCAGCGTGGTACTCATGATGGCATCCGCCTGTTGGACTGCGGGGTTCAATTGCGTGCCCCTTCAACCTGGGGGCCGATCTCGTGCCAGGCCTCGCGCAGCGGCTGCATCAGCTTCTGCACCTCGAGGATGGCGTTCTGGTCATTGTGAAGATTGGCGTAGGTCAGGCGCAGCACGCTGTACGAGTACAGCGCGTGCAGATCATCGGCCAGCTTCAGACCCGATTCCAGGTTCAGGCCGGCCTTGAGGCCTTCCTCGATGATCCGGGCCGCGCGCTGGATGGCCGCGCACTTGGCCTCGATCTGGCCCGCGGCCATGGCCGAGCGGGCGATGACCAGGGAATCCGCCAGGCCGTCGAACAGCAGGGCGATCAGCTTGTGGGGGGAGGCCACGTTGACGTTGGTCTCGACGCCGACGCGGGCATAGGTGTTGGCCAGCTGGTGGGGGCGGCCGAAGGGGGCAGGACGCGGGTGGGTGAACATGATGTCGAGGTCCGGTTCCGTTGATTTCCAGTCTTGATTTGTTATCGGGCTCCCCGGCGGCCACTTGAATGCGGAAGTGGCCGTTTGCCACACCTTGTTTCGCCTGCTTCACCTGCTCGCATGTGCTGCAGGGTCGGCGACGGGCGCCCAAGGCGTGGCCGTGCCCTCAGTTCTTGGCCAACATGGCCATCTGCTGGGACACGTAGCTCGACAAGGCGTTGAGCTTGGCCATCTGGGTGTCCAGGGCCTGGTACTGGGCCTGCAGCCGCGTCTGGGTCGCGTCCAGGCGCGTCTGCATCTGGTCCTGCTGCTTGCTGTTGCGGTCGAGCTCGGCCTTCAGGCCGGTCTCGCGGCTGTCCAGCCGGCCGTCGGTGGTGTTGGCGGCATCGGCCAGGCTGCCGAAGCGCACCATGAAGCCCTGACCCGCCGAGGTGTCGGCCGTGGCGGTCAGCACCTTCTTCAACTCGGTCAGGTTGCCCAGGGCCGTGCCCAGCTTGGTGCTGTCGGTGGCCAGGGTGCCGTCGGACTGGATGGTGATGCCGATGTCCGACAGCCGCGCGTACGTGCTGGACGCGGTGGAATTCTGGTTCAGCATGCTGCGCATCTGGGACTGGAAGCCGACGATGGACGGATCGCCCTGCAGCGGCCCGCCCTTCTTGGTCGTGGCGTCGTACTTGGTCTGATCCTTGATGTAGTTGCTCAGGCTGTTGTACGAGGACACCCAGTCGGTGATGGCCTTCTTGATCGAGTCGGTGTCCTGGCTGATCGTCACCGTCACCGGCGAGGTCGTGGCCTTGACCAGGGTGAGGTTCAGGCCGTCGGACACCCCGGTCAGGGTGTTGCTGGCCGACTCGATGGCGATGCCGTTGACCGTGGCCTTGGCGTTGAGCGCATCCTGGTTCAGGCCCAGCTGGCTGGCGCCTGCGGTCGAGGGGTCGTAGACCAGGGCAGACAGCCCCGTGCCGGCGGTGCCGTCATCGGTGGTCTCGTTGGCCGTGATCTTGAAGCCGTTCTCCTTGCCCGTGTCACTGGAGCGGATCGACAGCCGCGCGCCGTTGGCGTCCGTGATGATCGAGGCCTGCACGCCGGCGCCCGCGCCATTGATCTTGTCGCGGATGGAGGCCAGCGAGGTCTCGCCGGCGCCGATGTTGATGGTCACCGCACTGCTGCCGCTCTTGCCGGCGAAGCTCGGCGGCGTGGCCGTGCGGTCCCAGCTGCCCAGCTGGATGGTCAGCGTGCCTTCATTGAGCGTGCTGGCCGAGGACGTGAACGCGCCCGAGGTGGCCGTCTGGCTCTGGGCCAGGTTGGTCACGTTGACCGAGTAGGTGCCGGGCGTGGCGCCGCCGGCCGAGGTGTCGGCCGTCACCGAGCTGGTGTCGGTGCTGGAATTGGTCACCCCGCGCCACAGGGTCAGCGAATTGATCGCATCGGCCTTGTTGCCCATGGTCGTGGTCAGGCTCTGGATCTGGCCCACGGACGAGATCTGGGTGTTGATGCCCGAGGCGTCCGTCTGCAGTTGCTTGAGCGGCAGCTGCTCCACCGCCATCAACTGCGTGATGATGGAGTTGACGTCGAGGCCGCTGCCGACGCCGGTGGACGAGATGGTGGCCATGGTCGATCCTTGGCGGTTGATGGGTGTTTATCGGCCCCCGGGCGCCGGGCTTGACGCCCCCGGGTGGGCGCGGTCAGCCGTGGCCGCGGCCGGCCCCATGAAGAACGCCGCGCCATCCGGGCCGCCCTGGGGGCAGAGTCCGGACGCGCGCGGCGTACCGAGGGGGGCATCAGGGCGGAGCGTGGCCGCCCGGCGTGCGGGGCGCCGCTGGCGCCGCCCCGCCGCCCGGTCGAGCGCGGCGCTCAACCTTGCAGCAGCTTCATGACCTGGTTCGGCAGCTGGTTGGCCTGGGCCACCATCGCCGTGCCGGCCTGCTGCAGCACCTGGCTGCGGCTCATGTTGGCCGTTTCCGTCGCGAAGTCGGCGTCCATGATCCGGCTGCGGGCGGCGGACTGGTTTTCCACCGATTGCTGCAGGTTCGAGATGATCGCGTCGAAGCGGCTCTGCGTGGCACCGAAGGTGGCGCGCGTGTCGTTGACGTTGTCGATCGCCTTGTCGATGTTGTCGATCACGGTCGCGATCGCACCGGCGGTGGCGTTCTGGTCGATCACCGCGGCCGAGCTGGTCACGTTGGTCACCGCACTGGCCTGGGTCATGTTGACCGTGGTCACCGTGATGGTGTCGTTGGTCGTCGTGTTGGCCCCGATCTGGAACGTCAGCGCGGTGGCGTCGGCGCCCAGGATGTGCTTGTTGTTGAACGTGGTCCCACCCAGCACCCGGGTGATTTCGCTCTGCAGCTGGGTGAACTCCTTGTTCAGCGAATCCTTGTCGGAGCAGCTGTTGGTGGAGTTGCGGGCTTGCACGGCGAGTTCACGCATGCGTTGCAGCGCGTCACCGACCTTGGCGAGGGCGCCTTCAGCGGTCTGCGCCATCGAGATGCCGTCGTTGGCATTGCGCACCGCCACGTTCATGCCACGCACCTGGGCGTTCATGCGTTCGGCGATGGCCAGGCCGGCGGCGTCGTCCTTGGCCGAGTTCACACGCAGGCCTGAGGACAGGCGCTGCATGGAGGTGGAGAGAGACCCTTGCGACATGGCAAGGTTGCGCTGCGCATTGAGCGAAGCGATGTTGGTATTGATGGTCATTGGCATGTGAGCAACTCCAGGAATCAACCACACCCGGCGAAAGTGCCGGAACTCAGTTCGATGTATTGGCTATGACAGGCTGCTGCCGATCCCGGCCACTACACCTCCAAGCCCGGTACTTGTTCACCGCAGATCTCGGGTCGTTCGGGGTGGCGTGCCACCTGTCGGATCCAAGGGTCTCGGCAGTGCTTCCGGACCGCGTCACCGTGTTTGAAAACGTGGTGACGTTGGAATCCATTGTGCGGATCGCCGCAACCGGTCGATGCCGCGAAATGCGGCGACTTGGCCCTTCAGTTCAGGCCTCCGCGGTCGATGGGCGGCGGGGAGGTGGGGCTGGTTTAGGGGGAAAAAATCATGGTGGGTGCAAGGATCCGGAGGGTGCGGTTGGCGGTGTAGCGGGGGCGGCCTCGCCGGCGGGGAGTGTCTGGCGCGGCCGGGCAGCGCTTGGAACACGGCGTTCCCGCCCCCCAGCTGTTGGGGAAGAACATGTTGGAGCGGACGCTGCGCGCCGCTCAACTGTGGGAACCATGGCCTCACGGCCACGGTGGGTGGGCGGTGCCCACGTGGGACGAAGGGGGTGGCAGGGTTTGCGGATGCCGGCGGAATGGGCCCGCGGAGCTGATCAGAGGCCGGTTGCGACGGCAGGGGGATCGCACGCCACGGCGGCAGACACCGCGGCAGATGTCTTCAGGCACGCAGACAGGCCCCATCCCGGGGCACATCGCCGCCCCCCCAGTTGAGCGGCGCGGAGCGTCCGGTCCAACGTTGCCTATATACGTATACGGGTATGCAGATGGCGGGGGGTCAGGCGCACGGGTGTGGCCGGAGGACTTGGTGGTGGGGGGTGTCTGGCGCGGCCGGGCCGGCGCGCCCCACTCCGCAGGGAGGCAGCGAGAAGCGCAGGGCCTGGGGGTGTCGGCGTACCCGCCGACGTCGTCCTCTGACTCGCGCTGACTGTCCGAGGTTCTATGGTTGTTTGGAAGGCCTCTGGACCCCAATCAGGTCGACATCGAAGTCCTTGTTCTTCTTCCAGACGTTGAAGGCAACCCGTAGAGCTTG
>Ga0228698_1001462_pt1 | contig 11555 bp, 10 predicted proteins | sample McNCre117_Aug_MG_FD_178015 | JGI IMG/M metagenome (GOLD analysis project Ga0228698, IMG submission 178015) | Freshwater microbial communities from McNutts Creek, Athens, Georgia, United States - 1-17_Aug_MG | ecosystem: Environmental > Aquatic > Freshwater > Creek | place: USA: Georgia...
GGGTGGCAGCCCAGGCGCTGCGCCTCGGCCGGCTGCAGGCGCACCGGCCCCTGCCGCACCACGCGCACCTCCAGCGAGCCGCTGGCCGCGGCCAGGCGCGCGCTCAGCGAGCCCGACACCCGCAGCCAACCCGCCATGCGCCGCACCGAAGGTTGCGGGTGCACGTGCAGCGCCGGTGCCCCGGCCGCCCGCCCCGTGATCGTCTTGACCTTCACCATGGCCATCCCGTCGCTCCCCCCGGCCTCACCGCCACCGCCACCGACATGGCGCTCAAGCACCGGCCGAAGCCAGGGCCCGCCCGATCAGGATCTTCTGCACCTCGGACGTGCCCTCGTAGATCTGGCAGACCCGCACATCGCGGTAGATGCGCTCCACGGGGAAATCGTTGGTCACGCCGTAGCCGCCGTACACCTGGATCGCCGCCGAGCACACGCGCTCGGCCATCTCGCTGGCGAACAGCTTGGCCATGGCCGCCTCCTTCAAGCAGGGCTGCCCGGCATCCTTGAGGCTGGCCGCATGCCGGATCAGCTGCCGCGCCGCCTCGATCTGCGTGGCCATGTCGGCCAGCTTGAACTGCACCGCCTGGTGCTCGAAGATCGGTTGGCCGAAGGCCACGCGGTCCTTCGAATAGGCCAGCGCGTATTCGAACGCCGCCCGCGCCATGCCCACCGCCTGCGAGGCGATGCCGATGCGCCCGCCCTCCAGCCCCGACAGCGCGATCTTCAGGCCCTGGCCTTCCTCGCCCAGCCGGTTGGCCACCGGCACGCGGCAGCCCTCGAACACGATCTGGGCCGTGTCGCTGGCATGCTGGCCCAGCTTGTCCTCCACCCGCGCCACCACGTAGCCGGGGGTCTTGGTGGGCACCAGGAAGGCCGAGATGCCGCGCTTGCCCGCGGCCTTGTCGGTCACGGCCATCACGATGGCCACGTCGCCGTTCTTGCCGCTGGTGATGAACTGCTTGACGCCGTCGATCACGTACTCGTCGCCCTCGCGCCGCGCCGTGGTGCGCAGGCCGCCGGCCTCCGAGCCCACGTGCGGCTCGGTCAGGCAGAACGCGCCCAGCAGGTCGCCGCGGGCCAGGGGCTTGAGGAAGCGCGTCTTCTGGTCCTCGTTGCCGAAGGCCATCAGGATCGAGCACACCGGGCAGTTGTTGACGCTGACCACGGTGGAGGTGGCACCGTCGCCAGCGGCGATCTCCTCCAGGATCAGGGACAGCGACAGGTAGTCCAGGCCCGCCCCGTCCCACTCGGTGGGCACGGCCACGCCGTAGCAGCCCAGCTCGGCCAGGCCCTTGAGCTCCTCGCGCGGAAAGTGCGCGCGGCGGTCCCAATCGGCGGCCTGCGGGGTGATGCGGTCGCGCACGTAGTGGCGGATCGCGTCCTGGATGGCACGGTGGTCGTCGGAGAGCGTCATGGCAGGTCTTTCAAGGCCAAGGCCGGGGCCGGAGCCCGGGGCGTGGATCGGGGCCGTGCAGCGCACGACCACGGCAGCAACAGCGGCCGCCACCCGGATCGGGCCGCCGCCGCACGGAACCGGCCCCGGCGGATCGCGCCCGGGCCGGCGGAAGTTCTCACCAGGGCAGGCGCTCCCCCTGCGGGTCGAAGAAGCCGCCATGGGCCTCGGGCCCGAACGCGGCCAGCGTGGCGCGCAGCGCGGCCACGGCCGGGGTCAGGTCCAGGTCGGCCTCGGGGCCACCCATGTCGGTGCGCACCCAGCCCGGATGCAGGGCCACGCACAGCGCGCGGCCGCGCAGCACCTGGGCCGCATCGCACAGCACGGAATTGAGCGCGGCCTTGGACGCGCGGTAGAGCCAGCCGCCCGCGCTGCTGCGCAGGCCCATTGAGCCCATGCGCGAGGAGATCACGGCCAGCCGGGCGCCCGGGGCCAGGGCTTCGCCCACGGCCGGCAGCACGCGCATCGGCCCCAGCACGTTGGTGTGCATGACCTGGTCGAACTCGGCCTCGGTGGGCGGCTGCAGGCCGCTGCTGCGCGGGCCGTAGACGCCGGCATTGATCAGCACCAGGTCGAAAGCCTCGCCATCGATCTGCCAGGCCAGGCCGGCCACGCTGGCCGTGCGCGTCAGGTCCAGGGTCAGCGCGTGGCCGCCCGCAGCCTCGATGCGCGCCCGGCCCTCGGCGTCCCGCGCGGTGCCCAGCACCCGGGCCCCGGCGGCCGCGTACTGTGCCACGAAGGCCAGGCCCAGGCCGCGCGAGGCGCCAATCACCAGCACCTGGCGGGGGATCCATGAAGAGTGAGTGCTCACCGCAATGCTCCAGGCGCCGCATGGCGGGCGCGCCACAGGTACCGGCCTCCGGCCACCAGCAGGCCCAGCAGCATCAGGCTGTAAGCGGCGAATTTCAGCTGGGTCAGCAGGCTGGCCCAGGGCACCAGCTGCGCCGAAGGGTCGGCCCGGGTCAGCAGCAGCCAGCCCAGGGCCAGGTTCTCGGCCGTGTCCAGCAACGCGGCCAGCAAGGCCAGGGGCAGGGCCGCGGCGGCCTGCAGCCGCACCAGCATCGCGCCCACCAGGCCGCACAGCAGCCAGGGGAACACCAGGTCCAGCAGCCGGTAGGCCTCGTACTGGCGCACCCCGGCCTCGCCCAGCAGGTGCATGTCGGCCATCATCCCCGAGAGCTGGTAGCCCGCCACGCGTTCGTCGAACGGCGGCGCCCCCACCAGGGCCTGGAAATGGCTGCTGGCCGCCGGGCTGGCCGGCCACTGGAACAGCAGGATGGCCAGGACCGTGGCCCCGGCCAGGGCGGGCAGCACGCGCGGGCGCGCGAGCCAGCGGGTCAGGGGGCCGTGCAGGAAGAGGCGCATCGCGGGGCGGGGCAGGGTCGTGGGTGAGGGCTCAGGGAACAGGGCTCAGGGCTCAGAACGGCGAGAGTTCGGACCAGGCGCTGCTGGGCTCTTCAGCTTCGCGCACCAGCACGGTGCCGCGGGCGATGATGGCCTGGGTCTCGCCGGCCAGGGCCTGGCCGTCCAGCTGCGCGATGTAGCCCGCCAGCGAAGCGTTCCATTCGACCTCGCGCACCACCCATTCGATGTGCACGTCCACGTCGGCGAACACCGGCGCGCGGAACGCGAAGTTGAAGTTCAGGCACAGCATCTCGCGGGGCAGGCCGTCGATGCCACGCGAGAAGTGCGTGGCCGCCAAGCCGCTCATCAGTGCCGAGGTCTGCTGACCGCTGGCGATGATGCGGCCGTGGCGGGCCGAGGCCGCCGCACCCTCGTCGTGGTGCACGGGGTTGCGGTCCAGCGTGAGCTGGGCGAAGCGGCGGATGTCGTCCTTGGTGTAGCGCACCGTGTGGCGGATGCGTTCGCCCACGGCGACAACCAAGGGATCGGGGGCGGAGGAAGACGGCTGGGAGGTCACGACAAGTGTTGGTTCTGATGAGGGAGGCCGGAGTGTGCCGCAGCCGGCACCCGGCCTCCATTGTCAGAAATTACAGCATCTCCAGCGCCAGGGCCGTGGCTTCGCCGCCACCGATGCACAGCGAGGCCACGCCGCGGCGCAGCCCGCGGCGCTTGAGCGCGCCCAGCAGGGTCACCAGGATGCGCGCGCCCGAGGCGCCGATCGGGTGGCCCAGCGCGCAGGCGCCGCCGTGCACGTTGACGATCTCGTGCGGCAGGCCCAACTCGGCCATCGCGGCCATGGTCACCGCGGCGAAGGCCTCGTTGACCTCCCACAGGTCGACATCGGTGGTGGCCCAGCCGGCCTTGGCCAGCACCTTGCGGATCGCCCCGGTCGGCGCGGTCGAGAACCATTCAGGGGCCTGGGCATGCACCGCATGGCCGACGATGCGAGCCACCGGCTGCAGGCCGCGTGCGGCGGCCGTGGACGCACGCATCATCACCAGGGCGGCCGCGCCGTCCGAGATGCTGGACGCGTTGGCGGCCGTGATGGTGCCGTCCTTCTTGAACGCAGGCTTGAGCGTGGGGACCTTGTCGAGCTTGGCCTTGAACGGCTGCTCGTCGTGGCGCACCAGCACCTCGCCGCCACGACCGGCCAGGGCCACCGGGGCGATCTCCCAGTCGAAACTGCCGTCTTCGTTGGCCGTCTTGCTGCGGGTGGTCGACGCGATGGCGAACGCGTCCTGGGCCTCGCGCGTGAACGCGTACTTGTCGGCGCACTGCTCGGCGAACACGCCCATGGCGCGGCCGCGGTCGTAGGCGTCCTCCAGCCCGTCCATGGCCATGTGGTCGAACATCTGGGCCGCGCCGTACTTCACGCCCTTGCGCGCGAACATCAGGTGCGGCGCATTGGTCATGCTCTCCATGCCCCCGGCCACGACCACGTCGGCGCTGCCCGCGGCCAGCATGTCGTGGGCGAACATGGCCGCGCGCATGCCCGAGCCGCACATCTTGCTCAGCGTCACCGCGCCGGCGCTGTCGGGCAGGCCCGCCTTGCGCACGGCCTGCCGGGCCGGAGCCTGGCCCTGGCCGGCCATCAGGCAGTTGCCCATCAGCACCTCGTCCACCGCGTCCCCGGGCAGGCCCGCGCGCTCGACCGCGGCGCGGATGGCCACGGCCCCCAACTCCCAGGCCGCCAGGGCGGAGAAATCGCCCAGCAGGCCCCCGATGGGGGTGCGGGCGGCGCTGACGATGACGATGGGGTCGGACATGGAAGGCTCCTGGGGATGGAGGGTGGAACGTGGATGGTTCGGGCCCCGCCGGCGGGTGGGCCGCGGCCGCTCAGTACGAGCGGGCGGCGTCCGCCGATTGCGGCGGCTCGCCACCGCGCTGCGCGGCAAAGCGTTTGGCGGGGTCGTAGGGGAACACGTCGAGCACGTGCCCGGCGCGGATGCGGTCCTGGTGGCCCTTCCAGAAATCGGCGTCGAGCAGATCGCCGTGGTGGGCCATGAAGACCTCGCGCACCGCGTTGTTGCCCAGCAGGAAGGGGCCGAAGGTTTCGGGGAAGACGTCCTTGGGGCCGACGCGATACCAGATCTCGCCCGACATTTCCTCTTCCTCGTTGCGCGGCTGCGGCACGCGGCGGAAGTTGCAGTCGGTGAGGTACTCGATCTCGTCGTAGTCGTAGAACACGACCTTGCCGTGGCGGGTCACACCGAAGTTCTTCCACAGCATGTCGCCGGGGAAGATGTTGGCGGCCACCAGGTCCTTGATCGCGTTGCCGTACTCGATGACCGCGCCTTCGACCTGGGCCGGCGTGGACTCCTGCAGGTAGATGTTCAGCGGGATCATGCGGCGCTCGATGTAGAGGTGCTTGATCACCAGCACCTCGCCATCGTCCTCGACCAGGCTGGGGCAGAAGTGCTGCAGCTCGGCCACGAGTTCGTCCTCGAAGCGCCCGCGGGGGAAGGCCACGTTGGAGAACTCCAGCGTGTCGGCCATGCGGCCCACGCGGTCGTGCTGCTTGACCAGCAGGTACTTGCCCTGGATCTGCTCGCGCGTGGTTTCCTTCTGCGGCGGGTAGAAGTCCTTGATGACCTTGAACACGAAGGGGAAGGACGGCAGGTCGAACACCAGCATCACCATGCCCTTGATGCCGGGCGCGATGCGGAAGTGGTCGCTGGAGTGGCGCAGGTGGAACAGGAAGTCGCGGTAGAACAGCGCCTTGCCGTGCTTCTGCAGCCCGATCTGGTTGTAGAGCTCGGCACGCGGCTTGCGCGGCATCAGCGAGCGCAGGAACTGCACGTAGGCGCTGGGGATCTCCATGTCCACCAGGAAGTAGGCGCGGGCGAAGCTGAACAGGATCAGCAACTCGTCCTCGCCGAACAGCGCGGCGTCGATCACCAGCTTGCCCTGCGGCGTGTGCAGGATGGGCAGCGCGAAGGGCAGCTCGCGGAAGCCGTTGACCACCTTGCCCACGATGTAGGCGCCCTTGTTGCGGTAGAACAGGGACGACAGCACCTGCAGCTGGAAGTTGGCGCGGAAGCGCAGATCCTGCAGCTGCACCATCAGCGCGGCCAGCACCTGGTCGATGTCGCGGCCCAGGTCCTCGAACTCCACGCTGAGCTGGAAGTTGGTGACCACGCGCATGCAGGTCTCGCGCAGCGTGTCGCGCGTGGGGTAGTAGGCGCGGTAGGTGGGCGCGGCCGCCGGCTCCTCGTTCTCGATGTACTCGGTCGACACGGCCGGGCGCACGAAGATGAAGTCGTTGCGGAAGTAGCTGCGGTGCAGGATCTTGGTCGTGACCGAGTTGAAGAAGGTCTCGGCCAGCTCGGGCTGGTGGTGGTCGGTCAGCAGGCCGATGTAGTGCAGCTTGACCTGCTGCCAGGTGTCGCGCGAGAGCGTGCCGGCCTTGAACTCGCTGTTCAGGCGCTCGGCGGCTTCTTCCACGCGCAGGTCGTAGAACTCGATGCGTTCGCGCTGGGCGCGCTGCTGGCCGTGCCAGTCGGCCTGCTCGAAGCGCTGCTTGGCCTCGCGGCAGGTGGCGCGGAACAGCTGGTAGTGGCGGTTGAAGCCGTCCAGCAGGGCCTGGGCGATGGCGAACGCGTTGTGGTCGTCGAGCTGGCGGGGGAACATCAGCGTGCCTCCTGCCCGGCGGCGGCACCCGGGGCGCCCTCGGCCCCGGCACCGGCCGCCTGTTGCACCTCGCGGCCGCGCTGCACCTGGCGCGCCAGGTGGCGCTGCTTGAGCGCGGCCAGTGCGCGCTGGTAGGCGATGACCACGTCGTCCTCGGCGCTGACGTTCATGGCCAGGTCTTCCAGCAGGCCGTTGTGCAGGCCGTAGACCCAGCCGTGCACCACCACCGACTGCCCGCGCCGCCACGCGTCCTCGACCACGGTGGACAGGCACACGTTGCGCGCCTGCTCCAGCACGTTGAGCTCGACCAGGGCGTCGATGCGGGCGTCGGCATCGAGCAATTGCAGGAAATCGGTGTGCAGGTTGCGCACGTCCTGCACATGGCGCAGCCAGTTGTCGACCAGGCCGGCGCGGGCGTTGTTGAGCGCGGCGATGACGCCGCCGCAGCGCGAATGGCCGACCACGATGATGTGCTCGACCTTGAGCGCATCGACCGCGAACTGGATCACCGACAGCGCGTTGAGGTCGGAGTGCGCGACCACGTTGGCCACGTTGCGGTGCACGAACAGCTCGCCCGGCAGCAGGTCGACCAGCTCGTTGGCCGGCACCCGGCTGTCGGCGCAGCCGATCCACAGGTACTGGGGGGTCTGCTGCTTGAGCAGCCGCGTGAAGAAGCCCGGCTCGCGGGCCTCGGTCTCAGCGGCCCAGCGACGGTTGTTGGCGAACAGCTCCTGCAAGGCGTGGCTCATGATGGGTCCGGTGGGGGGTGACAGTGGCAACAGCCGCCAGTTTACGGGGCGCCCTTTCGGGGGCCTTGCTCAGGCTGTCGGCCCGGGGCCACACCCCGCCCGGGAACTCACAGGGTTTCGGCGAACAGCTCGCGGCCGATCAGCATGCGGCGGATCTCGCTGGTGCCCGCGCCGATCTCGTAGAGCTTGGCGTCGCGCCACAGCCGGCCCAGCGGGTACTCGTTGATGTAGCCGTTGCCGCCGAAGATCTGCACGCCTTCACCGGCCATCCAGGTGGCCTTCTCGGCGCACCACAGGATCACCGAGGCGCAGTCCTTGCGCACCTGGCGCACGTGCTCGCTGCCCAGCGCGTCCAGGTTCTTGCCCACGGTGTAGCAGAACGAGCGGCCGGCCTGCAGCACGGTGTACATGTCGGCCACCTTGCCCTGGATCAGCTGGAACTCGCCGATGGACTGGCCGAACTGCTTGCGGTCGTGGATGTAGGGCACGACGTTGTCCATCACCGACTGCATGATGCCGATGGGGCCGGCGGCCAGCACCGCGCGCTCGTAATCCAGGCCGCTCATCAGCACCTTGGCGCCGCCGTTGAGCTGCCCCAGGATGTTGGCCTCGGGCACTTCCACGTCCTTGAACACCAGCTCGCCGGTGTGGCTGCCGCGCATGCCCAGCTTGTCGAGCTTCTGGGCCACCGAGAAGCCCTTCATGCCCTTCTCGATCAGGAAGGCCGTGACGCCGCGGGCACCCAGCTCGGGCTCGGTCTTGGCATACACCACCAGGGTATCGGCATCGGGGCCGTTGGTGATCCACATCTTGCTGCCGTTGAGCAGGTAGTAGCCGCCCTTGTCCTGGGCCTTGAGCTTCATGCTGATCACGTCGGAGCCGGCGCCGGGCTCGCTCATGGCCAGCGCGCCCACGTGCTCGCCGCTGATCAGGCGCGGCAGGTACTTCTGCTTCTGCGCCTCGGTGCCGTTGCGCTTGATCTGGTTGACGCACAGGTTGGAGTGCGCGCCGTAGGACAGGCCCACCGAGGCGCTGGCGCGGCTGATCTCCTCCATGGCCACCATGTGGGCCAGGTAGCCCATGGCCGCGCCGCCGTAGGCCTCGGGCACGGTGATGCCCAGCACGCCCAGCTCGCCCATCTTGCGCCACAGGTCCATGGGGAACTGGTCGTCGCGGTCGATGGCCGCCGCGCGGGGGGCGATCTCGGCCTGGGCGAAATCGCGCACCGCGTCGCGCAGCGCGTCGATGTCGTCGCCGAGCATGAAGTTCAGACCGGGCAGGTGGCTCATGGGGGGTCTCCGAATCGTGTTGCGGCGGATTCTATTTGACGTTTACGTAAACGTAAATCGAGGGCTGACCCGGAGCACGGGGGGGCGCGGGTCAGGCCGGGCGGGTCAGGCCGGGCGGGTCAGGCTGGGCGAATCAGGCGCGGCAGCCCGACCGGGCGGGGTCAGGCCTCGTCGGCCGCCGGGGTGGCCGAGGTCGAGCCCGTGCCTGCGCGGGGCGCCCGCGGCGCACGCGAGGCCTTGGCCTTGTCACGCGGGGCGTCCGCGGTGGCCGCGGGCCCACCCTGGGCCTCGGCCAGCAGGCGCCGGCAACGCTCCTCGTGCTGGGTGATTTCCTCGAGCGTCACGCGGATGTCCTCCAACTGCTGCTCCAGCACCAGGCGGTGCTCGCCCAGCACGCCCAGGAAGGCCTGCAACTGCGGCGCGGTGTCCGAGGGCGAGTCGTACATGTCCACCAGCTGCTTGATCTCCTGCAGGCTCAGCCCCAGGCGCTTGCCGCGCAGGGTCAGCTTCAGCCGCGTGCGCTCGCGCAGCGAGTAGATGCGGTTGCGCCCGCTGCGCGCGGGCTCCAGCAGGCCCACGTCCTCGTAGAAGCGGATCGCGCGCGGCGTGATGTCGAACTCCTGGGCGAGCTCGGTGATCGTGTAGGTGCGGGCCTCTTTCGGGGCTTTGGCGCGGGCGGCTGCGCGGGCAGGGGCGGTCATGGTTAGACTGACGTTGACGTAAACGGAAGTCTAGACGACGGAAGCCCCCATGGCCAATGCGAACGCCGACGAACTGGAGATGGATTACCCCTGGGGCGCCAGCCTGCCCGCGCCGGGCCAGGTGCTGGACCTGCAGCCCGGGGTGCGCTGGCTGCGCATGGGCCTGCCCTTCGCGCTGGACCACATCAACCTGTGGCTGCTGCGCGACCGCGCCGAGGACGGCCGCGAGGGCTGGGCCGTGGTGGACTGCGGCATCGACACGCCGGCCACGCGCGAGGCCTGGCAGCAGGTGTTCGACCAGCACCTGGGGGGCCTGCCGGTGCTGCGCGTGATCGTCACCCACATGCACCCGGACCACATCGGCCTGGCGCACTGGCTCTGCGAGCGCTGGGCCTGCCGGCTGTGGATCAGCGCCACCGATTTCAACGCCGCGCGCGTGGCCTCGCAGGCCACGACCGGCTTCGGCGGCGAGCACGCGGCCGCGTTCTTCGCCCGGCACGGCCTGACCGACCCCGAGTCCCTGGCCAAGGTGCGCCAGCGCGGCAGCTACTACGCGTCCATGGTGCCCCAGGTGCCCCGCCAGTACCGCCGCCTGCTCGACGGCCAGCGCATCCGCATCGGCGACCACGACTGGGCGCTGATCGCCGGTCACGGCCACGCGCCCGAGCACATGTCGCTGTACTCGGCCAGCCAGGGCGTGCTGATCTCGGGCGACATGCTGTTGCCGCGCATCTCCACCAACGTCAGCGTGATCGACATCGAACCCGAAGCCGACCCGCTGCCGCTGTACCTGCGCTCGATCGCGGCCTACCGCGCGCTGCCGGCCGACACCCTGGTCCTGCCCTCCCACGGCAAGCCCTTCCGCCAGTTGCACCGCCGCATCGAACAGCTGGAACAGCACCACGCCGACCGCCTGGCCGACACCCTGGCCGCCTGCCGCGCCCAACCCTGCAGCGCCGCCGACCTGCTCCCCGTGCTGTTCAAGCGCGCGCTGGACCTGCACCAGACCACCTTCGCCATGGGCGAAGCCCTGGCCCACCTGCACGCGCTGGCCGGCACCGGCGACTTGACCCCCACGACCACCCCCGACGGCGTGACCCGATTCAGCGCTGCGCGCTGAGGCCCTGGGCGCGACGGCAGCATGCGCAATCCGTGAGCGACTACGCCGCCCCGGGACGTGAAGACGGCGCACACGCCGTCTTCACCGTGATCGCAGCGCGATCACGTACGTCAAGGGCCTGCCGCGGAACCGGCTTTGCCGGGCCGCTGGCAGAGCCCCCTCGGGGGGCAGCGACCGGAGGGAGCGTGGGGGCCCACGGTCCTCAAAAAAATCAAGGCCAGAGCACTCACGCGCCCCGGCCTTGTTCCAGATTTGACCTCTGGCAGTCCATCCCTGTGTTTGCATCCCTGATGGGTGATGACAGCACACCACAGACTGTGCCGAAGCTTTCACACCCCGGCATCCCCACTTTGGGGGTTCGATCGTTCAGTCCACGGGAAACCCAGTAGAGGACGCCCCACCCCGCAGGCTTCACCACGCCCCGCCGGGCGCCGCGGCTCAGCCCAGCACCGGCAGCGTTTCGTCCTTCAGCGCGCCCCGGACCTGCTCGAAATCCGGCACCACCGATCGGACCACGTCCCAGAACGCCGGACTGTGGTTCATCTCGCGCAGGTGGGCCAGCTCGTGCGCCACCACGTAGTCGATGATCTTGAGCCCGAAGTGCACCAGGCGCCAGTTCAGTCGGATCGAGCCGTCGGCCGACGCGCTGCCCCAGCGCGTCTGCGCCGCGCTCAAGCTCAGCCGCTTGATGCTGACGCCCAGTTGCGGCGCGAAGTGCGCGCAGCGCTCGCGGAAGATCTCCAGCGCCCGCCGCTGCAGCCAGCTCTGCACCGCGTCGCGGATCTGCTCCGGCGTGGCCGTCTGCGGCAGGCCCACGTGCAGCGTCAGCCGCGGCACCCCGGGCAGCGCATCGGCCGCGGTGTTCAGTTGCACCCCGTCGACACGCGCGTCCAGCACCAGGATCAGGGTGTCGCCCAGGTAGGGCAGGGTCGTGCCGTCGTGCCAGTCCACGCGCCCGGCCTCGACCCGGCGCGCGCGCTCGCGCTGCTCGTGCAGCTTGCGCAGGATCCAGGCGCCCTTGGCCTGCAGGGCCGCGTCGATCTCGCCGATGGGCACCCAGCGCGGCGCGCTGACGGCCAGGCCTTCGGGGCTGACCACGAAGCCGATCGAGCGGCGACGCGCCCGGCGCAGCGCATACGCCACCCGGTGTTCGCCCAGGCGCACCTCGCGCTCGGCGCGGGGGTGGGCAAAGTGCAAGGGGGCCGGCTCG
>Ga0228698_1001463_pt1 | contig 11551 bp, 10 predicted proteins | sample McNCre117_Aug_MG_FD_178015 | JGI IMG/M metagenome (GOLD analysis project Ga0228698, IMG submission 178015) | Freshwater microbial communities from McNutts Creek, Athens, Georgia, United States - 1-17_Aug_MG | ecosystem: Environmental > Aquatic > Freshwater > Creek | place: USA: Georgia...
GCTGGGCGCTTGAGAAGGTCAACGCCCGCGGTTTGTATGTTTTTGAGACCCAAGACGAGAACTGTGAACGCGTCTCCAAAACACTTCAGTCGGTCCATATCGATTGGCTTCGTGGACATTGGGTGATTGACGTCGACTCTCTGGGGCCAGGTTCAGACAATGTCTGGCACACCACACCCAGTGATCTGAGTAGCCTGCCGTCGCAGAAAAGAAAGGTGGTCGAACAGCGAGTGAAGATCTTGATGGCAGTCAAGTCATATTTCAACTCTATCGGACAGTCTGTGAAATGCGTGCCAGACACACTGAGCAAGGCGGCGAAGGAGACATGCAATGAACTGGGAGTTGCGCAGGTGCCGCACTGGACCAGCGTATGGCGCTGGTGGCGTTGTTTTGCACCGACGGGCTGCGTTACAAAGCTGGCGGATGCTCAGCGCTTGGGAAGGCCATTAAATGAAACCCAGTACGCAATCTTCGAGGAGGCGGTGGATGAGGTGTACCTCACTGACCAGAGGAATCCCAAAAAATTCGTATGGGAGAGGATTGAGCGTCGATATGGCGAATTGAACCGTGGCTTGCCAACAGAGCAACAACAGCCAATGCCATCTAGGGCCACGGTGTACCGATGGCTGGACCAGCTTCACTACTCGGTGGTTTCGACCGCACGAGACGGTAGCGACTTCAACCGCAGGGACAGCCGCAAAGTAACTGGCACCCTAAAAACCCGCAAGATCCTGGAGCGCTATGAAATCGATCACACACCGGTGGACGTTCTCGTAGTGTGTGAAAAAACATGGATGGTGTTAGGCCGACCTTGGCTAACCTTCGTTATTGACCGTCATAGCCGAATGGTCACCGGGTATTACCTTGGATTTAACGCACCGAGCGCCAGTTCGGTCATGTACGCGTTACGCATGGCGCTTCTTCCCAAAGACGAAATTCTGGCGGCGGTCCCGGGCATAAAAAGCCCATGGCCCGCACGCGGGCGTCCAATGACCCTCGCGCTTGACAATGGTATGGACTTGCATGCTCGCGCTGTTGAGTCGTTTTGTCTGGAGATGCTGATCGAGCTGCAGTTCATGGGCGTGGCACGGCCAGAAATGAAGGGCGCCATCGAACGGCTATTTAGAACGGTCAGCAAAGACCTCTTTCATACTTTGCCAGGAAGCGTGTTCAGCAATGTAGACGAACGGGGCGACTACCCGGCAGAGAAGAGGGCCGCCTTAACGCTGAGAACATTCAACGAAATCTTAGTTAAGTGGATGGTGGATGTGTATCACCAGACGCCGCATAGGGGGCTGGGTGGCTACACCCCCCTCCAAATTTGGCTGAATGGGGAGCCTCAAGCAATGATAGAGCTCCCGGCATTCCCAAGACAACTGGACTTGATGGTCGGGCATACAGCTGAGCGGTCACTGCATCACTACGGTATTGATTATGAAAATATACGCTATAGCTCCAATCAGCTTCTCGCGCTGAGAGACTCCGAGCGCGCAACACACTCGCTGGTGATCAAGGCGTATGACGACAACGTTGGACATATAGATGTCAAAGATCCTGAAACTGGGGAGTTCTTGCGTGTCAATGCGATCGATCAGGACTATGCCGCCGGTTTACATCGCAATGTGCACGAGCTAATACGTAGGGACGTCATCCGCCGGTTCGGAGACAAACACACACGTGAGCATTTGTTGCAGATGAAGACCGAGATTCAGGCCATGGTGCAGCATGCTGTACGTTCCAAGAAGGCAGCCATACGCAAGAAGGCAGCAGCACTGCGATCACACAACAGTGAGGCAACCCTGGGGAGACGCCCTGAAGATGCGCTGTCCAGTGCCCAGAATGCGGTGCAAGAGTCCATCGAGCCGGTGATCGAGTTGCATGAGACTGCAAGCGACTCGCTTCCGAGCTTCCGTGTGGTTTCCGGGGAGGGGTCAAATGACGCCAAATGAAAGTACTTTGCGGGCCCTGCCTGAAGGACACCCGGCGCGGGCCTCTGGCTCGCTGTATCACTTTACGCTTCGCAAGGAGTTGATTTTCTTTCCATCATTTGAGCGGACGGTGGAAGAAATATCGCTGCTTCACTACCGGTGGCGCACCTCAGGCGTGTGTGAAGGTTTGCTGATATTTGGGCAGCATGGGAGCGGAAAATCGACGTCGATTAACTACTATTTACGGAAATTTCCAAGCAAGCGGGTGTCAGGGGTGAAGAAGATTCCTGTGCTTCTTGCGTTGACACCGGAGACACCCTCCGTGGTGTCGCTGTCGGACGTACTGCTTTCATCGCTGGGCGACCCAGTTCTCACGCGCAACACGGCTGCAACAAAGCTAAATCGAATTGTCCACTTCTTCAAAGAGTGTGAAGTCGAGATGCTCATTCTTGATGAGTTCCATCACTTTTACGACACGCACCGCGTTCATGAGGGTCGGCGGGTTTCTGACTGGCTGAAAAACCTCATGACCTTAACAGGCATTTGTGTGGTGCTGGTCGGACTGCCACGGGCCATAGCCGCCTTGCACGCAAATCCACAGTTGCGCCGGCGATTCAATGCTCCGTTCCATCACGCGGAGTTCAGCTTCATGAATGAGGCTGCCCAAAGAGAATGGCGCGCATTGCTTGACGTGATTGAGCAGCGCCTGCCAGTGAAATTCAAAACACCACTATCTGCACCGCAAAACGCTCGTCGCATGTATTACGCGACACACGGCCTCATGGACTATGTGGTCAAGATTGTTGATGACGCTGTGGCCATGTCCGGAGCCAAAGCCGGCGATGTTCTTTCCGAGAAGCACTTGGCCTCGGCGTTCAGGCGCAAGGTGTGGTCAGCATGCCCGGACTGGATCAACCCGTTCATCACAGAAAACCTGCGTGTGCTGACCCAGCCCCGTGAGCCATTTTGTGACTGGGATAACCCTGATAAGTATTTGCTCAGTGGGCGAACGCGCATCAAAACGGGGCCAGGAGAAAACGATTCTGAAGGGCTGACGACCGATGCTCAACCTTGACCTAGAAGGTGAATTTTTGGTCCAAACGCGCCTCACTCCAACCGAAAGCGTGCGTTCATTTCTCAATCGATTTGCGGCGGGCAACAAGCTTCCCGTGGGCGTGTTTGGCGAAGTCGGGCGATTAACCGAGGCCACGAGGGTGGCGTCGGAGCTCGCGCCCAAGATGGGCTGGAATCTGAGCATGATCTTGCGGCGCGGTGTCTTGCATCCTACTCGCGAATATGGTCAGGACACCGTTGCAGTTGGCATTTCACTGCTGGGCAAGCGCTGTGTAGTAGGACACCGGAGGCGTATCTGCCCACTATGCGTAGCACAACGATCTTGGTGTCCACTCGTTTGGGAGCTTCGCTCAAACTTCGCATGTCATCGCCATGGCTGCCGGCTAATCGACACATGTTCCCGTTGCAATGCCCATCTGTCCTGGATGACTTATGGGGCAGACTGCACAGATTGTGGGCTACCCTGGGCTGCGATGAACATCGACGCTGCTCCGCCTTGGGCTGTGCGATTGGCTACCTGGCTGTGGGAAAGCACTAACCGGTCTTTAAATTTTGTCCGCCGGGACGGCAAGCAACAAGGGTGGATGGTGTACCTCCGCCTCGAGAAACTGTTGCTGATGATCGACGTATTGCGCCACGAACTGCTTCGAAACTGGCTCAGTTCCGAGGTGTGGGAGCGATGGAATGTGCCTTGGACGGTGGAATTATTGGGCGACTTCCATTACCGGTCGTGGTTGTGGGACTGTATGTTCTTACACGCAGCCAGAAACCCGATGACTTTGTCTAAAGCACTCATCCCCTTCGGAACGGCCCTAAGCATTTCCTCTCACTTCGAGGGTTTCGCACCAAGTGCTCCGATCCCGTACTTTGTCATCAAATCACTGCAGGACCTTGGCGAGCGGAAATTGGTCAAGCGCCTAGCTGGTCTCAGGCGTTTCGACGCGCGCATCGATGGGATCCACGGAGCTCGCAATATGCAGGAGCGCGTTTTCCCGCCAATGGCTGACCAGGAGACGGACGATCTTTGGGATACCCACGCGTCATCTGGATCGGGACAGGTCGATGATGCTCTGCTGGCCGCTGCTGCATCATGCTGATACACCCAACTCCGTTGCCCTGTGAGGGGCGCCTCTCCTTTCGATTGCGGTCCTTGGAGGCGAATCTGATCCCTGGATCGATGGCGATCATCCTGGATGAGGATCCTGAATTCGTTGATGTCCAGATGGATCGCCGGGTGCCAGAAGACTGGATCCACCGGCTATGCCGATGGTGCCCCGCCTGCTTGCGATCCTCTGACGAGGGATATGGCCGCATTGGCTGGGAAATCCGTTTTGCTGATGCCTGTGCGGCATGCGGCTGCTGGCTCGCGGACGTGTGCGCCCAGTGTGGTGAGCATGTAAGCTGGTCACGTACCAGCTACATGCGCTGCAGTTGCGGTGCCTTATTGGCTGACTGCGATCCGCATAAGGCGCCTCCGGCATTGGAGGCTATGAGTCGAGCATTGGAACTGCGGGCTATGGGTGGGTGTAGTGACGAGATGCCGATGGTGAATGGACTTTCCCTGCACCAGTGCATACAGCTGATCCGATGGTTGGGAACCTATGGTGCGAGGACACGCCAGCGTGGCCAGCAGAAGCTCGCGGCTACCGATACGCTGGATGTTTCCTGGCCAGTAACCACCTATGCCGCGGAGATGTTGAGCAGCTGGCCGCGTCATTTCAATGTGTTTTTGGACGGTTTGCAGTCCGGTGGCCAGCAGGACGACGACGGCAGCCTTCTGCGCACGTTCCGGGGCTTTTACCGGGCACTGTACACAACCTTTGGTCAAAAAGAGTTTGCCTGGCTGCGCGAAGCCTTTGAGAACTATGTTGTCGAGCAATGGAGCGGCAGCATGGGAAAGCGCAACCGCCGAATGTATGAGCGTGTCGCTGCAAAAATGGCTTGGATTCCTACGTCATTGGCGGCCAAGCTCACGAGCCTCTCGGAAGCCGCATTTGTACGGTTGGCGCGCCAGCGCAACATGGATGTTCGTACCTACACGACGGCAACAGGCCGACAGTTCTCGAAGGTTGCGCGCCAGTCCGTTGTGCAGCTAGCTCCGGGAGGTGGTGAAGACACGGTGACCCTGACGGAAGCCGCCTTGGTGCTTGGCTTCAAGAGGAGTCGGTTGCAGGCTTTGCTTCCCCTGATTTGCCCTGAAGCAACCAAGTTGCAACCGACCAACGTTTGGATGGTCCCGAGAAAATGGCTGGAATCAATGCAAAAGACTATTCTTGGCCTGCCGGTCGCCCTAGAAGGGGTGGATGGTGAATGGGTAACCCTGGATTGGTTGTTCCGATACGAAGTTCCCAGCAATTCCGCTGTTGCTCGCCTGTTAGCGGATGTCCAAGGTGGGCGAATTTCGGCTATCCGCGACGGTAGATCCGATTTGCTGTCGCAGGTCAGCTTCCGCAGGTCAGATGCAAAGAGAGTCTGGTTGGACTGTGCTCCGAAATCCTCTTCCCTCATAACCTTGATGGACGCGGCCGAACGGCTACGGGTAAAACAGGAGGTTGTGTACGCTCTGGTACGAACGGGGCTACTGCGCACAGAGGTATTTAAGGTTGGCCGTCGCCAATGCCGAGGGGTGAACGTTGCGGATTTAGGGCGGTTTTGTGCAGTCTATGTGTTTGGTCGTGATCTCGCGACAGATTTGAATACTTCGCCACGGGCGTTGTCTATTAGTCTGGACAGACTGGGTGTCGGGCCGGTTTCAGGGCCCGACGTTGATGGCTGCCGCCAGTTGGTGTATCGGCGGGAAGATGTGGCGGTCTGTGGTGTGCCTATTCTGCTGACGGAGGCCAGCAGAGGCGCGCCGTAGTTGCACGATTTGCACTGTGCGGTACACCTACCTGCCCAAGATGGGCAGTGACCAACCAGCGTGCAGCTTGCATGAGATGCCTTGACGTCGATATTGCAGCCGCTCTTTTGTATTTGACCCACCTAAACAATAGAAGTACACCATGAATTATTCGTTGATCAATATCGACTCTTCGCTCAACGCCCTTGCCGACCACAAAGTTACGGGCCGAATCATTGACGCGAGGGTTTCGATGCTTTCATTCCGAAACTTCGATGCCGTTCCAAGGCGGCTGCCACACGTCTTGGAGCTGTGCACACGTAAGGAACACTTCTGGAGAGAACTGATCTCGGTTGCGACGAAGCGGTACCGAATCAAGAGCATGGGACAGGGTGTGCTGTTGTTCGAGCAGTCGCAGGACTGCGGATTCATTCGCACGTTTCGGTTCAGACCTGAAAGGCTGTGGGCTTCAGGTGCAGCTGAATTTGAAGGAGGCTACGAATGGATCTCTCTCGGGAATGAAGATGTTCTGTATGACTTGCTTGATAACGGGGCCGCTAAGGCAGTGTACCAAGCATGGAATGAACAAAAGACTCGTGCCACAGACCTGCCAACTGAGTTGGTGAGCGGGCGGCTGGAAAATACCACAGTCGATCGAGCTGTAATCCTGTCGCGCGGAGATGGATGTGTTGTCTGCGGATCAAAGGCTTCTTGTTATGCGGCGACGACCATGGGCGAGATTTTGGCTCCGGTGTTGATCCACCTCCCGATGTGCCATGAGCACCTCGCTGACGCCAAAAATCATCCGACGATCTTTCAATTTCTCGCCGAGCTGCTTCAGCAGTCTGTCAATCTTCCCGATGTGACTATGCTGCCGAACATTCCGGACGATCTTGTTGGCGTTGTACATAGGCTGGCTGCTTTGGAGCTTGGTGCGGCCGTGGGCGACGCGAAGAAGGATATCCGCGGGTGGGAGCTCTGGATGCCACTCCCGAGTGGGTGGCGATGGCTGCTGAGAATCAACTCCTTCGCAGACTATTGCTACATGCTGTTCGAGTCGAATCAGCAAAAGCCCGTGTACAAGGCTGACTCGGCACCTCACCATTCAGAGCTCAAATTCTTCCCGGATCACGAGCACTCACGACCTGAAAGGAAATCAGATAGGGTGGAGCCAAGCTTTCTCTACGGTCACCCGCTGCTCGATATAAAGCGATTGCGTGCCGTGAGCGCCGAGAAGGGCGCAGTGCCAGCCGATGTACCCATCTCGCAATGAAACCCATCGACTCCTGGCGGCACACGTGTGACATAGTTACTTACACCAATTCACTTTTCCGTTTCGCAAGATGAAGTGGCTCCTGCACCCGGACTTGCGCCAGACCGAGGGTGTCAAGGTCGGCTTTGAATTAGTACCGCTGAATTTCCATTGAGGCCGGGTATTGGGTGACATTGGCAACTGAATGTTCGCTTTGCACCCACAAGGGCAGGCAAGGACCGCTTGCCAGTAGTCTTCGTACTCGCCAACCAAGTAAAGGGTATCAGCAGCGACGAAATCTGGCGGGTCTTGTACGAGCACCATCCGATAGCAAGGCGCCTGCTTGCGTCCACACCAAATTAAAAACTCCAGCGCCGAAGTCCAAAGCCACTTTATTGGGTTCCACATGCTATGACTCTAATCCAAGAAGGCCGAGGAAGGGAATCTGGTCACCTGAGCCTACGAAATGCGTCATTGCTGAGCAAGATTGGCCGTCAGGAGCGTAGGAGGATGCCTCTGGATCGGTCAGACACGATCGGACAATTGCGAATTCCGCGTTCGGAGCTATGCGAAAGCGATGCACTCTTGCCAGGAGTTCGTTAACCGCCAGGGATGCTGCGTGCATGTTGACGCTGATGACGGCGGGACGTTCGACATTGCCGCCTTTGATGTAGCCAGCTTTAACCTGGGATTCGTATTCGGCAGGGTTGGCACGTTTAAGCGATGCAGCGCTGAGAACTTTCATGTCATATACGCCCCGGCTCAGCAAGCTTGAACCACCAGGCTGTACCGTATGTACTGCGGTCCAGATGCTGTCGATACCGCCATTGCCATCCGCATCGAGTCTGACCCCGACATCAATGAGCGGTATTACGTATGTGCTGGCAAGCTTATTCAGAAGGTGGCGTCCGTCAACTGAGTCCATGCACCCGAACAGAACGTCGCAAGTTGAGAGTGCCAGCAAGACTGCCTTATCCATGAGGTCCGTTGCGTACGTCATCACCTCGGTTCCGAGGCCCATGGCATCTATGGCTCGGTGCAGCACTTCGCATTTGGATGTACTGTTTCTGGCATCCGCAGCCGTGCTATTGACAATACGGTTGAGGTTTTTGTCTTCAACATGGTCCGGGTCTACCAGTACAAGTCCGCCGATGCAATTTCTAGCCAGTTGTTCGATAACAATGGAGCCGGTCCCGGAGCAGCCCACAACGCCGACGCGCAGCTGCTGAAGGAGCTGGTAGGTCTGGTCGCCGAAGGTTTGCGCCACGCGATGACCGTATGCGGGAATCCGCGTTTGGATGGCAGTGCTGTGCCAGAAGTGAAAGTCATCACCTGCAACCCGAATGCAATCAAGTGGTTGTGCGCTACCGTCTTCTTGGACCGCTCGGCCAATTAGTTTCCCGTCCGGCATCATGATCAAGCTGGCCATAGGCGCATCGGTGTCCAACCATCCAAACACCGAAGGGAACATCTCGGCCTCGGCGATGTCATCAGTCTGCGAAAACCATGGATAGCCCACAGGGTGGCTGTGGATTTTGACAACTGCTTGGCCGGTGGACGCCGCTTTTCTGAGTACCTGTTCAAGCCAGGTGCCGGGCCAGGTGACTCGGTGTGGCGTTCGGGCTTTACAGTCGGAATACGGGATGGTGATGACTTCACGGACAACGATTAGCTCCAGATCTTGTCGGCGCGCACGGCCGCCTAGTGCGAATGCGACCGCTTCGTTGCCATCGCCCGGGAAAAGATGTTCGAAGAGCACGCGGTGCTGCCGACCCGACAGTGCTAGGCGGGTCGGCTTGAAAGGTATGGAGCTCACTTCAAGAGCTCCGCTTGGAGCCAGGACTGGACAAGGGGCATGTGGGTGCTTAAGTCATCTTCTCCGATGCGCCAGGCACTGTTGGAAGTACGGTGGCGCGACCAGCGCTGCCACTGGCGCCCGTCGAATGCCATTGTGCAAAGGCCACCTATGGAGCGCCCGTCAGCTCGTGTGAGCTCCGGGGTGAAGTACGCCATGTCTATCTGGGCGTCGGGGTACAAGGGCGTCAGTCGTACGTGAACGTCCGCTTTAGCGATGTTGTAGCCCAAGGGCAACGACCAATCGTAGATAACCACCATTCGCTCGTCACCCTCTTTCACAGCCTCCCAACGCAGCCCAAGTGAATTCAGGTACGCCTGATCAGTCGGAAGGATTGGAAATTGGATGCGCTGCTGCATCTGGTCGCCCTCCGTAACCTCGTTCGGAATGGTCATGAATCGTTCGACTTTGCGTTCCACTAGATTCACTTCCTGATTGGGCTCAACTGGGACTACACCGTGGCGACATTTTTCCCGCAGGAGGAACTTCTTCGGAGTCTTGCCGGCCAGTGCCAGAATCTGGCTACCAGTCAGCCGGTGATCGTGGACTACGTAATACTGTTTGTCGATGCGGATTTTGTATTTCTTGCCGTGGGGCACCTCGCGCTGTTCGGCAAAGTACGCCTCAATGTCTACTATTGCGTCTAGGTCAATCTGCTTGTCGTCAGGGGTCATGCTGGGCTCCAGTTAGGGTTTCTCCCTTAAAGGGAATATGTAAGCAAGCATTGACTTCGACCGCGTCGAATGAGACACTGCTGTCTTACGTGTGAGACAGTGTAGCGCATCTGTTTCATGTGTGCAACTTAATGTCTTATTGGAGAAACAACACCGCATGGAAACAGACAAGATGGAGCTGTTCGCTCGGCGGATCCAGGAGAAGCGGGCTGGAAAGGGGATACGTGAGGCGGCCAAGGAGGCAGGCATAAGCCCTGCCACATTGTCGAGGGTGGAGAACGGGAAAGTTCCCGACTTGGACACCTTTGAAAAGGTTTGCCGCTGGCTGGGGGAGGATGCCTCGATTTACTTGGGGACGCGGGCTACCGTTGGGGATGTCTCAAAAGTTCGCGTGCACTTCAAAAAGGGTGCTGCCATTAAACCGGAGAGCGCCCGGGCGTTAAGTGAAATGATTCTTCTGGCGCATCAGGCACTCATTGAGGAAGAGTTTGAGGACTGATTTTGTTCGAACGAGGTTTTAAGACTTGGTGCGAAAAGTTCGCAACTGATAAACGGAGGGAGCTTGGATTTGCGCCGAGCGCCCCCTTAGATGCCCGTGCGTTGGCCGAGAACTTGGGCGTCAAGGTCTGGACTCCCGCCGAAGTGCCGGGTCTCACGCCCGAGGCAATGGACGTGCTCCTGCGTAACGATGGTATGACACCGAGCTGTTGGTCCGCCGTCACTGTTGTAGTCGGGGCCAAGGTCTTGGTCATTCTTAATTCCTCGCATAGTCCCGCACGGCAGGCCAGTGACCTAACGCATGAACTCGCGCACCGCATTCGGGGGCACCAGGCGCAAGAACTTGATGTAAGTGAAACAGGACTCATGATGCTTAAGAGCTATGAAAAGGCACAGGAGGACGAGGCTGACTGGCTCTCTGGGTGCTTGCTCTTGCCTCGCGAAGCGCTGACGCTGATCAAGCGCGGGGGGCGCGACGAGCATGACGCCGCGGCCGCATATGGCGTCAGCATCAAGATGCTGCGTTACCGTATGGCGATGACTGGCGTGCAGAGGCAATTTTCCTGAGGCTCAGCTAGCGTTAGTCTTCGGCTAGGAGCGGACATATGGGGATTGCTGCTCACGGGTGCACCACCGCAAGCCGGTGAAGGGATGGTCGGCTAGGTACACCGATGAGATCGAGGTGTTCTATCCGCCCAGCTACAGCACGTGGGCTTTTGTTCTGAGACTCTGCCAAACTTGGTGCATAGTAGCCGTCGAGAGTGGTCAGTTTTTTACATGTAGGAAATTTGAACTGACTTGAGAAAAGTAAGATAGCCGAGTCTCACATATGATGCAAAGACTATTGTTTTCAGGCGCATGAATTTGCATTACTTATGGGACCCTACAGAGGTGTAGGATCCCGAAATAGTTGCAACTTGTCCCGATAGTTGCAACATATTTAACTTTCGGATGCGCCTCTGGGTTCTCAAATTAAAAGCAGTTTTTCAGAAATTGTTACTGGAAGCGCTTTGCACGCTAACTTGGCGCGGGACTAATCGCAGTTGCCAACTCTTGTCGCCTGCAATTAGAAATTTGGGCGTGAGCGCCAGTTGAAAGGCGGAGGTGACGTATCTTCAAACAGCAAGCTTTTCCAGCGCCTTGAAGAATGTGATGATGTCCTCGGGAACTTCCTCCTTTGTCATCGCCCTCGCCACATCGTCGCGAGAGACATTGAATGTGGATCTGATCGAATCGCCACTGATGAATATCTCTTTCCCATGTGCGTCACGCACGGCTGGAGGGTAATCCCCCCGATAAACCATTGGCCCGAGAAGTAGAATTTTCTAGTTAGGAAGTTCTACATGAAGAAGTCTCGATTTACCGATAGCCAGATCATGGCTGCTCTGAAGCGCGTGGAGGCAGGCTTTTCGGTGCCGGATTTGTGCCGCG
>Ga0228698_1001465_pt1 | contig 11547 bp, 7 predicted proteins | sample McNCre117_Aug_MG_FD_178015 | JGI IMG/M metagenome (GOLD analysis project Ga0228698, IMG submission 178015) | Freshwater microbial communities from McNutts Creek, Athens, Georgia, United States - 1-17_Aug_MG | ecosystem: Environmental > Aquatic > Freshwater > Creek | place: USA: Georgia...
GGGCTCGTTCGACAAGGCCAACCGATCGTCGGGTACCACCAAGCGCGGCGTCGGCATGGAAGCCGGCCTGAAGATCCTCGACGAGGTGCGCCGCCAGACCGGCCTGCCCGTGCTGACCGACGTGCACGACAACACGCAGGTGGCCGAGGTCGCCAGCGTGGTGGACGTGCTGCAGACGCCGGCCTTCCTGTGCCGCCAGACCGACTTCATCCGTGCCGTCGCGCAAAGCGGCAAGCCGGTCAACATCAAGAAGGGCCAGTTCCTGGCGCCCTGGGACATGAAGAACGTCATCGACAAGGCCCGCGCCGCTGCGGCGGAAGTGGGCCTGTCGGAAGACCGCTTCCTGGCCTGCGAACGTGGCGTCAGCTTCGGCTACAACAACCTCGTCGCCGACATGACGAGCCTGGCCGAAATGCGCAACTCCGGCGCGCCGGTCGTGTTCGACGTGACGCACTCGGTGCAGAAGCCCGGCGGCCTGGGCGGCAGCAGCGGTGGCGCCCGCGAGATGGTGCCCGTGCTGGCACGCGCCGGCGTAGGCGTGGGTGTGGCGGGCCTCTTCATGGAGACCCACCCGAACCCGGCCGAAGCCTTCAGCGACGGGCCGAACGCGGTGCCGCTCAAGCACATGAAGACGCTGCTGGAGCAACTGGTGGCGCTGGACCGCGTCGTCAAGCAGCAGCCGCTGCTGGAGAATGATTTCTCCTGCTGAAGGAACTCACGTCGGCGAGCACCGCCACCGCCGGCTCGTCACTCCTCACGAACGGGCCCGCCGAGCGGGCCTGAAGGTTCACATGCCCGCCGCCCACCGCCTCGCCTGCGTCAAGTCATTTCACCGGACTGAGTGCGAGGGCTGGTGTGCACAGTCGGTATCCGCAGTGACGACGGTCTAGCCCGATGGCCATCGTTGCACTGCTGCTGGGCCTGTTGTTCGGCGGGCTGCTCACCGAAGGTTTCAACGGCGCCTTCCTCGGCGCGCTGACCGGCTGGCTCGGCTGGCAGCAATGGCAGCAAGGCCGGCGCATCGCGAAGCTCGAGCAGCAGTTGGCGGCACGGCCGACACGGCTGGCTGGCGAAGCGTCTCCCGAAGCGTCTCCCCACGCAGCCGCCCAGCGCCATCCGGCCGCCGAGCACACGGCGGCATCAGCAGCCGCACCTGAGCCTGCGGTCGCCGCCGTCGTACCGCCTGCGGCACTTCCCCAGGAGCGCGCGCCCTCCTCGCCCGCGCCGCAAGCCGCGCCTCCACTGCACCGGCCTCAACCGGTGCCAGCGCCGGCCCCTCGCCGCGCCATGCCCATGCCCGTGTGGGCCCAGCGCATCGCGGCCGCCAACACCATCGTCAAGGTGGGGCTCGCGATGCTGTTCCTCGGCCTGGTCTTCCTGGCCCGCTTCGCCGCCGAGAACATCACCGTCCCGCTGGAAGTGCGCCTGGCGGCCATCGGGGCCACCGGTGTGGCGCTGCTGGCGATCGGCTGGCGGTTGCGCCTGAAGTCGCGCGCCTACGCGCTGCTCCTGCAGGGCGGCGGCGTCGCCATCGTCTACCTCACGCTGTTTGCCGCCGTGAAGCTCGCCGACCTGCAGCCCGTGGGCCTGGTGTTCGCACTCATGCTGGCGGTGTCGCTGCTCGCCGCGCTGCTGGCGGTGCGCCAGGACGCGCAGTCACTGGCGGTCGTCGGCGCGCTGGGCGGCTATGCCACACCGCTGCTGCTGTCGACCGGCGGCGGCAATGTCGCGATGCTGCTGAGCTACGACTTCATGCTCGGGCTCGGTGTCGCGTTGGTCGCCTGGTTCCGGCACTGGCCGCGCCTGAACCTCATTGCCTTCGGCTTCACGGCGCTCATCGCCACGGCCTGGGGGCTGACCGGCTACACGCCCGCCGATTACGCCGTCGCGCAGGGCTTCCTGATCGGTTTCTGGCTGCTGTTCACGGCGGTGCTGCTGATGCCCGGCCGGCACGCCAGGGCGCCTGAAGCCTGGCTGCAAACCTCGCTGCTGTTCGGCGTGCCGGTGTTCGGCGCCGCGCTGCAGTACGCGCTGCTCAAGCCGGACTCGATGGCCATCGCCGTCGCCGCGCTGATCATCGGCGCCGCCTACATCGGCCTGGCCGCGTGGGTGCGCCAGCGGGCCTCGCACGCGCTCGTGTTCGAGGCATTCATCGCGGTCGGCGCGGTGTTCGGCACGCTCGTCATCCCGTTTGCGCTCAGTGCCGAAGCCACGTCGGGCGCCTGGGCGCTGGAGGGGCTCGGTGCCGTCTGGCTGGGCCTGCGCCAGCGTCGGCTGCGCGTGCTCGCCAGCGGCCTCGCCCTGACCGCGCTGGCCGGCGTCACGCTGTCGATCGCCATGGAGCGCGCCGGCTTTGCCGGCACGGCGGCAGCCTCGCAACTGCTGAACGCCCTGCTGATCGCCGCAGCGGGGCTGACCACCGCGCGCCTGCTTGGCCGCGACGACACGCGCCCCTGGCATGCGCCACTGGCCTGGGCACTCGTCGGCTGGGGCGCGGTCTGGCTGGCCACGGCCGCCGGCATCGCGCAAGTCCGTTGGGTGAGCGACGCGATGGCCTGGGCCGCCGCCGTCGCCTCGGTGTCCGCTGGCAGCGCCGTGCTGCTGGCGCTGCAGACGTGGTGGCGCTGGCCGACCGTCGCCTGGCCGACGGCGCTGCTGCTGCCCGCCTGGGCGCTGCTGGGCGTCCACGGAACGGCGCTGCACGGCGCGCCCTTGCTCAACGGGGGCTGGTGGGCACTGCCCCTGGCCTGGCTGGCGCAAGCCTGGGTGCTGACGCGCACGGCCGTGCACTGGCCGGCGTTGCTGAAACAAGCCACGCATGCCGGCAGCCTGCTGGCCTTCGCGCTGCTGGGCGCATTGCAGGCGCGCCACTGGACGGCTGACCTCGGCGACCCCGGCAGCGCCTGGGGCTGGCTGGGCTGGCTGGTGGTGCCCGCGCTGTTGCTGGCCGCCGTGCTGCGACAGCAGCGCCGCGCCCCGGCACAACAGGTCTGGCCGCTGCGCCTGGCGCCGGCCGCCTACGCCCAGGCCGCCGGCGCCGTGCTCACGCTGGCACTGGCCGGCTGGGTGCTCATTGCCAACTGGGCCAGCCCCGGCGACGCCCAGCCCCTGCCCTATGTGCCCGTGCTGAGCCCGCTGGACCTGGGCATCGGCGCCGCGCTGCTGGCCGTTGTCGCCTGGCTGCGCAGCCCGGCCGCCATCGCGCTGAGCCTGCCGCCCGCAACACTGGCGCTGCCCGCCGGGCTGGCCTTCCTGTGGCTCAACGGCATGCTGGTGCGCTGCTTCCACCACTGGGGTGGCGTGCCGTACCACGTGGCCGGCTGGCTGGACTCGCGCGGCGTGCAGACCGGGCTGGCGTTGCTGTGGAGCGCGCTCGCGCTCGTGCTGATGCTGCTGGGCACACGTGGCCAGCAACGCGCGCCGTGGCTCGCGGGGGCCGCCCTGCTGGGCGCCGTAGTGCTCAAGCTGATGCTGTTCGACATGCAAGGCAGCGGCACGGTGCTGCGCATCGTGTCCTTCATCGGCGTGGGCGTGCTGATGCTGGTCATCGGCTATGTCGCCCCGCTGCCTGCCACGACCACAACCACCCGCCATGAGCCGCCGCCTCGCTGAAGCACTGCTCGCCGTCGCCACCCTGTCGGCCAGTGCGGCGCCTTACCGGGCACCCGTGCAGGTCACGCAGCCGGCGCCCTTTCTCGCGCTGGACGTGGGCGCCGAGGCCTGGCGCCACAGCCTGGGCAGCGACCTACGCGACTGGCAGTTGCTGGACGCCAGCGGCCGGCGCATTCCCTTCGCCCAGCAGCCGGACCAAGCGCTTGCCGCGCCGGCTGACCGCGACGTGCCGCTGTACGCGCTGCCACCGCCACCCACCTCGGCGGCCTCGACCGCTCCCGTGCGCGCGCCCTCGGGCTGGATGATGGACCTGGGCGAGCCCGGCCGCTGGCCCGGCACGCCGGCCCGGCTGCAACTGCGCTGGCCGGCCAGCGCCACGCCTTTCCAGGCAGGCTACCGGCTCGACACCAGCCCCGACCTGCAATCCTGGCATGCGCTGGGCACCGGCCAGCTGATGGGCCTGAGCACGGCCGACGGCGCAGCGCTGATGCAACCGCACGTCGCCATCCCCGGCACCCCGCAGCGCTATCTGCGGCTGGTGTGGGACGACCCGGCCCACGCCGTGGCGCCCGACGGCGCGACGCTGGGCTGGCAGGCGAGCGGCACGCCGCCGCCCCGCACGGCGCGCACGGCCCCGCTGCCGGCGCCGGATGCCGACGGCGGCTGGGTCATCGCGCTGGGCGGCCCGCAACCGCTGTTGACGCTGGCACTGCATGGCACCCAGGGCACCTGGGTGTTGCCGCTGCAGGTGCAAACCCGGGCGCATGCACAGGCGCCCTGGCAGACGGTGGCGCGCACGGTGTTCTACCGCGTCGATCGAGGTGGCGCCAGCGCCGATCTGGCTCCCGCGCTGCCGCTCGGCCAGGCCGTCAGCGAACTGCGGCTGCTGCCGCCACGCGGCGTGGCCCTGCCGCCTCGGGACAGCCTGCGGCTGGAATGGACGGTCCGCACGCCGCGCCTGGTGTGGGCAGCGCAGGGCGAGCCGCCCTTCAGCCTGGAAGTGGGCTCGGCCTCCGCCGATGCCGGCCCGCGCCCGCTGGCCGAGGTGGTGCCCGACTGGGCTGCCGAGCGCGGCCGGCTCGGCCAGGCGCGCCTGGCCGGCTTTGTCGCGCAACCCGAGGCCGCGAAGCCCGCCGAACCCGCCGCCCCGCCGCGGCGGCTGCTGCTGTGGGCCGTGCTGGGCCTGGGTGTCATGGCGCTGGCGGCGGTGACCTGGCGGCTCTGGCGCCAGGGGCCGGCCGCCGACGCCAGCACTTAAACTGCGGCGCCAGCACCGGTCGCTTGTTCTGACACCGTAACTGTCCTTAGGCACACTGCGCCCGCCCGAATTTTTCACTTCCTGGAGATATTGAATGAGCGCCATCGTTGACATCGTCGGCCGAGAAATTCTCGACAGCCGCGGCAACCCCACCGTCGAGTGCGACGTGCTGCTGGAGTCCGGCGTCATGGGTCGTGCGGCCGTGCCGTCGGGCGCCTCGACCGGCAGCCGCGAAGCCATCGAGCTGCGTGACGGCGACAAGGGCCGCTACCTGGGCAAGGGCGTGCTGAAGGCCGTCGAGCACATCAACACCGAGATCTCCGAGGCCGTGCTGGGCCTGGACGCCTCCGAGCAAGCCTTTCTCGACAAGACGCTGATCGACCTGGACGGCACCGACAACAAGAGCCGCCTGGGCGCCAACGCGATGCTGGCCGTGTCCATGGCCGTGGCCCGCGCCGCCGCCGAGGAATCGGGCCTGCCGCTGTACCGCTATTTCGGCGGCATGGGCGGCCTGCAACTGCCCGTGCCGATGATGAACGTCATCAACGGCGGCGCCCATGCGAACAACTCGCTGGACCTGCAAGAGCTGATGATCATCCCCGTGGGCGCGCCGAGCTTCCGCGAAGCGCTGCGCTGGGGTGCCGAGGTCTTCCACGCGCTGAAGAAGATCCTGCACGACAAGGGCATCTCCACCGCCGTGGGCGACGAAGGCGGCTTTGCGCCCAGCGTCGAGAGCCATGAAGCAGCCATCCAGCTGATCCTGCAGGCCATCGAGAAGGCCGGCTACCGCGCCGGTGACCAGATCGCCATTGGCCTGGACTGCGCCGCCAGCGAGTTCTACAAGGACGGCAAGTACGTGCTCGAAGGCGAAGGCGGCATCCAGCTGACCTCGCAGCAGTGGACCGACATGCTGGCCACCTGGGTCGACAAGTACCCCATCATCTCCATCGAAGACGGCATGGCCGAAGGCGACTGGGACGGCTGGAAGATCCTGACCGACCGCCTGGGCAAGAACGTGCAGATCGTCGGCGACGACCTCTTCGTCACCAACACCAAGATCCTGAAGGAAGGCATCGAGAAGGGCATTGCCAACTCCATCCTCATCAAGATCAACCAGATCGGCACGCTGACGGAAACCTTCGCCGCCATCGAGATGGCCAAGCGCGCCGGCTACACGGCCGTCATCTCGCACCGTTCGGGCGAGACGGAAGACAGCACGATCTCCGACATCGCCGTCGGCCTGAACGCCGGCCAGATAAAGACCGGCTCGCTGTCGCGCTCGGACCGCATGGCCAAGTACAACCAGCTGCTGCGCATCGAGGAAGACCTGGGCGACATCGCTGCCTACCCCGGCCGTGCCGCGTTCTACAACCTGAAGTGATCCCTTCGACCACCCTCGCTGGCGATGTGCTCGCGGCGCCAAGCCTCGAGCGCCACCCCATAGGGGGCTTGGGTCGGACGCGACCCGTCCTGTGTACGTGTCGTATCTACCGAAGCGCAGCCATGCCATCGGCTGCGCGACTCGCTGGACCGGCCGCGCTCGCGCACGTTCGGCGCAGCGTGGTTGGGCGAGGGGCGCCATGAAGGTGCTCGCTGCGGTTCTGGTGCTCTTCCTGATCGCCATCCAGGCCCAGCTCTGGGTGGGCCGGGGCAGCGTGCCGTATGTGGCCCACCTCCGGGAGGAAGTGGCGGCCGCGCAGGCCGACAACGAACAGGCCCGCCTGCGCAACGCCCAGCTTCAGGCCGAACTGCGCGATCTGCGCGAAGGCCTGGAGATGGTGGAAGAGAAGGCCCGCTTCGAGCTGGGCATGATCAAGCCCGATGAGGTCTTCGTGCCGCTGTCGGGCGCCCGAACCGCTTCGCTGGCCGCCTCCAGCCCCAAGCCCTGATGCTCGCGACGCTGTGGTCGGCGCTGCTGGCGCCGGCCTTCACCGCTTTTGGCAGCCCCATCACGTGGCTGGAACTGGTCGCCTTCGTGCTGACTGTGGCCATGGTCGTGTGCAACATGCGCGTCAACGCGCTGGCCTGGCCGCTGGCCCTGGTCAGCTCGCTGATGTATCTGGCGCTGTTCCAGGACGGCAAGCTCTATGGCGAGGCCGCGCTGCAGGTCGTGTTCGCCGTGATGGCCGTGTGGGGCTGGTGGCAATGGCGCTTCGGCCGTACGGGCGACGGCCAGGCGCTGGCCGTGCGCCGACTGGGCCTGGCCGGCCTGGCGCGGCCTGCGCTGCTGGCGCTGGCGGCCTGGCCGCTGCTGGGCCTGTTTCTCGCCCGCTACACGGACAGCCCGCTGCCGTATTGGGATGCCTTCCCGACCGTCGGCAGCCTGCTCGGGCAATGGTTGCTCGCGCGCAAGTACGAAGAGAACTGGCCGACCTGGATCGTCGTCAACACCGTCAGCGTCGTGCTGTTCGGCCTCAAGGGCTACTGGCTGACCGTGGCCCTGTATGCGGGCTTCATCCCGATGAGCGTCATCGGCTGGCGCGCGTGGCGGCGGGCATGAGCCGCATCGTGGCGCTGATGGGCGCGGAATGCACGGGCAAGTCCACGCTGGCCGAAGCCCTGGCGGCCCGACTGAACGCCGGCCTCGTGACCGAATATCTGCGCGAATGGTGCAACCTGCAGGGCCGCACGCCGCAGCAGCACGAGCAAGCCGGCATCGCCGCCGAGCAGGCCCGGCGCATCGAGGCCGCGGCGCAGCGGCATGCACTGGTGTTCTGCGACACGACACCGCTGATGACGGCCCTGTTCAGCGAGCACTATTTCGGCGACAACTCACTGACCGCCGACGCCCTAGCCTTTCAGCGGCGCTGCGACGTGACGCTGCTGTGCGCGCCAGACCTCCCCTGGCAGGCCGACAGCTTCATGCGCGACGCCCCGGCCGTGCGGGCCAGTGTCGACGCGCGACTGCGCGAATCATTCGTGCAGAACGCCATCGCGTGGACCGACATCCGTGGCGACCAGCAACAGCGCCTGGCCGAGGCGCTGCGCGCACTCGGGCTGAAAAGCTGACGGGCGAGCGCTGATGCTGTGCCAGCGCGCCGGCTATCGCCCCAGCAACAGGTAATCGAACAACTGCGTGCCGCCGGCGCCACCCAGCGGCACCAGCATCGCCTTCAGCAGCGGCTGGTCAAAGAACGGTGCGAACGCGCCGCTCTGGTTGCTCTCGACCTGCGCGATCAGGCGCTTGAACGGCTCCACCAGATCGCTCAGCGGCTTGCCGCTGCCCGCCAGCCAGCGCAGGTCCGCCTGCATGGACTCGAGCGCACGCCGGCGCGTCGTCTCCGCGGCCTGCTTGAGCAGCAGCGCCAGGCCGATCAGCGCGGCCACATAGACGCTCACGCCCACGGCGATGGCCGGCGTCAGCGCCCAGTTGTCGAACAGCCGGCTGCGCGCCACCACCAGCAAGGCCAGCACGACGAAGGGGCCGATGACCAGCCTGGCCACCGGCGCGCTGCGGCGGGCCACCACCTGCACGTCGATCCAGTCGTCCAGCAGCGTGTGCATCGCCGGGTCGCTGCAGCCGCCGTTTCGCTCGCGCGGGCGGGCACACAGGCGCTGCGTCCACAACGCCTGGTGCTCGCTGCCCAAAGCCTTGGCAAAGAGCTCGATCGTGGCATCGGGGTAGACGCTGCGGCCGCGGTTCATGTGGCGCACGAAGCGCGCCAGCAGCAATGTCGCGTCGGCCACTGCCACGATGAGCAGTGGCAGCAGCAGCAAGGCGGCGTACAGCGTCACCGACACAATGCTGCGGAACTCGACGCCTCGCGCCGGCACCTCGGGCACCTGCCCGTCACTGAGCCCCAGGAACAGCAGCCCCACGACGAAGAGCGTGACGACGTACCAGAACAGGGTGCGCAGCGTTCGCGGCATCGCGCCGCCGCGATCGACATACTGCTGCCACAGCTGCTTGAAGTCGCAGCTGTGGCAGCGGCCGGGTTTCCAGAACAGCACGCTGGCGCTGTCGAACCAGTGCGCCAGCAAGTGGCGTACGGCGGGATCGGCCGGGGGCCCCGGCAGTTGCAGCCAATCGGCATCGCAGCGCAGCTGATTCACCGTGTCGGCCCAGGCCCAGTCCAGCGTCCACAGCAGCGTGAACAACGCCAGCAGGTGAATGAGATGCGATGGCCACGCGCTGACGCCCTCCAGCCAGGCCATGGGCTCGCAGGTGTCGCAGACCCGCTCGGTCCACCAGCCGTTGGCCGGCCAGGCCATGGCCGTCCATGCAGCGGCCAGCAGCAACAGCAGGCCCACGGCCAGCAGCGTGCCCTCGCGGCGGCACCGGCCGGCTTTGCAGGCCGTGAGAGCCGGCAGCACCGCGCCTGCCGCAGCCAACGCGGCCAGCAGCCGGGCATGGCTGAAGTTCATGCTGCCAGGAAGCACGAATTCGATCAGGCTGGCCAACCCGTACGACAGCAACGCCGCGTGCATCGCCACAAGCACGATGGCGGTGAAGTCCATGGGCACCGGCACGCGGTCATGGCCCGGAAACAGCGCATGCCGGGCCTGGCGCATCGCGGGCGTGGACGGCCAGGCGAACAGCAGGCCTGCGAACACCGAGGCAATCAGCAGTGCGACGAAGATGCGGCCCGCGACATGCGTGAACGGCCGTTCGTCCAGCGCATAGCCCGACAGCGGCACCACCTCCGAACGCCCGATCTCGTAAAGCGAAGGATTGTTCAGCACCTTGCGCAGCGCCTTCGCCTCGTTGGCCTTGCAGTCTTCGCTGCGGCAGCCGACTTGGCGCGCGGCGGCGTAGGTGCTCGTCTGGTAGATGTCGCGCAGCGGCGGTGTGCCGTCCTGCAGGTCCACGGCGCTGGCAGCGTGGTTCGGCCGCAGCGGGTAGAACGCCAGCGGCAGGCTCGTAGCGACGACGAGGTTGCGGGTGAAGGACTGGGTGCGCGGGTGCAGGTAGCGCGCATCCATGTCCGTCGTGAAGAACATGCGGTCGGAAAAATTCTCGTGCAGCGCCTGCAGCACCAGCAGCTTGTCGTGCACGTCGTTGGCGAAGATGCCGATCGCGCCGATGGGCAGGCTGCCGTCGACGCTCTCGCTGCGCTTGAGCTCCATGCCGAGCCGGCGCAGGTAATCGAGCTGGTCGCGGCTCTCCGGCCATTCCAGCGCCGGGGCCTTACCCGCCCCCGTCGGCGTGGCCGCCGCGAGACTTGGCTCCTTCGTCGTCACACCATCGATGCCGCGAAAAAAGTAGACGATCTCCAGCTGCGCCTTCATCTGCTCCTGCACGGTGCCGTTGGACTGCAGCTGCTTCACGAGCGCCTGAGCGTAGAGGGAGTCCCGCTCGGCGACGACGACGATGCGCCGGCGCCCCTCGGTCACACGCAGGCACAGCTCGCGCACGAGCCGATCGATCAGCTCGGCATCGTTGCCCACCGTGCGGATCATGTGGACAGGGTTTGGTTTGCCGACACGCGTGGAGAACCGGTCGAAATGCTGCGTCAGGAAGGCGTCGATGCCATCGTCCAGCCCGGTACGCAGACGTGCCTCTTCCTCCAGCTCCGGCAACCAATGCGCGGGCGCCGTCGACGACGGGTTGTAGAACTCGGCCTGGGCAAGCCGCTGGTATCCGTCAATGACCTCCTCCGGCAGGTCTTGCAGCACCCCCTCGCCGTTGCGCGTGCAGCTCGCAGCCTCGCGCCTTGTCTTGATGCTGCCAAGCATGCCATCGATGTTGTGCAGGTCGGCAGCACAGCGCAGGTCGCGCATGGCAACGCGCAGCGCATCGGTGGAGGACGGGCCAATAACGGCGAGTCTCGGCAAGCCTGCCGATTGGCTGCTGTCGCGCTCCCGCAAGTCGTTGCGCGCCCCCAACTGGTCGCGCGCCTCTTTGCTCATCAACTGCGCCGCCAGCCGCGCGACGGCGTCCAGTTTGCGCACCGGCAGCGCCGTTTCGTCCACCCACAGCAGCGCGATCTGCGCGTAGCGGCTGTTGTCCTCGCCGTCGCGCCGCGTCAGCAGCTCGTAGGGCACGCGGTAGCCAGGGCTGCCACTGGCCTTGCCGTTGCTGCCGAACAAGTCGAACTCCAACAGGCTCAACCGCTCGGCGTTGTCAGGCGCGTAGTTTTGGGCCAGCAGGCCCGCCAGCGTCGCGTAACGGATGCGCCGACGCGCCTCCTCGGCGCCGACAAAATCCGCGCCCGGCATCAGCGCCAGAACGATGAGCGTGTCGTCGATCTGATGGTTGCGGTCGGCGTCCAGTCGCTTGAGCAGGTAGCGTGGGTCACGCAGTTTGGGGCCGCGCTGGCCGCAGTCGCCGTCCAACTGAAGGGTGCCCTTGCGCTCACGCTCGCAGCGCTCCGAACGCTCCATCTCGTAACGGCGCAGCGCGGCGAACGGGTCTTCCCAGAGCCGGGCATTGATCTCCAGGTCGGAGTCCAGCGGCGCCTGCGCTCGCGCCTTTTCGGCCGGGCGCAGCGCGTCGAAGGCCTGAGGAACGAGCTGCGTGCTGGCGACGAACGCCATCAGGACCGCCACACTGGCCCATGGGAAGCCCCCCAGCACACCGCCCTTGCCTTCTGCCATTGCCATCTCCCTGAGGGCATCGACGTGCCCGGGCGGCAAAAGTCTCAGCTTGACGGGCTGCCGTCAATCGGCGGCTTGACGAACATCCTCACAACGCAGGATGCCCCGAACGGCACGGTCTACTGCATCGTCTCGCTGGT
>Ga0228698_1001466_pt1 | contig 11543 bp, 9 predicted proteins | sample McNCre117_Aug_MG_FD_178015 | JGI IMG/M metagenome (GOLD analysis project Ga0228698, IMG submission 178015) | Freshwater microbial communities from McNutts Creek, Athens, Georgia, United States - 1-17_Aug_MG | ecosystem: Environmental > Aquatic > Freshwater > Creek | place: USA: Georgia...
CTCGCTCATCCCCTTCCAAAGCGCCTGTTTCCTTGTGAAGTCAGGCGCTTTTGTGTTTTTGAATGGAGCTTCAAGCATCACATTCACACCCCTTGCTAAGTGCTTCATTTAGAACGACTTTTGTCTCGTTCCGACCTTCGATTTCGTCGCTAAGTCCTTGATTTCATTGGAAATTTTTCAAAGCAGCCCTGTTGCAAGTGGATCGTTTGCTGGTACAGTGCAAAAAAGTGGAATTAAGTGGTAATAAATGCCCTTAAACATCCGCTTGGCTACGGTTCTACAAAAAAGGGTGTGCTGCAGTGTTTCAAGGGGCTTCGTCTCTCAGTCTGGATGCAAAGGGAAGGCTTTCCGTGCCTACCCGGCACCGTGACGTTCTGAGTGCGACAGCCTCCGGCCAGCTCACCATCACCAAACACCCGCACGGCTGCCTGATGGTGTTTCCCCGTCCCGAGTGGGAGAAGTTCCGTGAGCGCATTGCCAATTTGCCCATGTCCGCCCAGTGGTGGAAGCGCATCTTCTTGGGCAACGCCATGGATGTGGAAATGGACGGCACCGGCCGGGTGTTGATTTCTCCTGAGCTGCGGGCCGCAGCAGGCATCAGCCGCGACACCATGCTCCTGGGCATGGGTAACCACTTCGAGCTGTGGGACAAGGCGCTCTACGACGCCGAGGAAGCCAAGGCCATGCAGGGCGACATGCCCGATGTCTTCAAGGACTTTTCGTTTTAAGGCCACCGGTGGAAACAACATGGAACCATGCCACCGTGCTGTTGAACGAGGCGGTAGATGCATTGTTCAACGACGGCAAGCAGCCTTACCCCGACGCAGCAGACGGCACCTATGTAGATGCCACCTTCGGGCGTGGCGGCCATTCGCGCCTCATCCTCTCGCAGCTCTCGCCCGCCGGGCGCCTGATTGCCTTCGACAAGGACCCGCAAGCGGTAGCCGAGTCGGCATCGATTGCGGATACGCGTTTCTCCATCCGGCACCAGGGCTTTGCGAACCTGGGCGAGTTGCCTGCGGGCAGCGTGGCTGGTTTGCTGATGGATCTGGGCGTGAGCTCGCCGCAGATCGACAACCCCGCGCGGGGTTTCAGTTTTCGTTTTGAGGGGCCGCTGGACATGCGTATGGATACCACGCGTGGCGAGAGTGTGGCGCAGTGGCTGGCAACAGCAGAGGTCAATCAAATCACGGAGGTGATACGTGAATATGGTGAAGAACGGTTTGCTGGGCCAATTGCAAAGGCGATTGTTGCTCGCCGACAGGAACGGGGGCCTGTTACAACCACCACCGAGTTGGCCCAACTCGTGGCTGAGCAGGTCAAAACCCGCGAGCCGGGCAAGGACCCTGCAACGCGCACATTTCAGGCTCTTCGGATTTTCATCAACGCCGAGCTTGAGGAGCTTCAGCAAGCGCTAGAGGCCAGCCTGAACGTGTTGCAACCCGGTGGCCGTCTGGCGGTGATCAGCTTCCATTCGCTGGAAGACCGCATCGTCAAACAATTCATCGCCAAGCACGCGCGCGAGGAGTACGACCGCCGCGCGCCCTTTGCTGCGCCCAAGGTCATGCAACTCAAATCGCTGGGCCGTGTGAAACCCAGCGATGAAGAAATCAAGGGCAACCCCCGTTCGCGCAGCGCCATCATGCGGGTGGCGCAGAGGATGGCGGCATGACCCGGATCAACCTCGTCTTGCTCCTTGCCGTGGTGGCCAGCGCCATTTACCTCGTCAACATCCAGTACGAATCGCGCCGCCTGTTCACCGAGCTGGACAAGGCACAAGCCGAAGAGCGCCGCCTGGTCAGCGAATACGAGCGGCTGAAAGTGGAAAAGCGTGCCCAGGCCACCTCGGCGCGCGTGGAGCGCATTGCCCGTGAAAAGCTGCAAATGCGCCTGGTGCTGCCCGCCATCACCAGCTACGTGAGCTACAACGAGTCGGGTGCGCCTACCGCAAAGAATGAGGCCAAAGGCGTGGTGAACGCTGCATCGGCTGCGCACGAGGGAGCCAAGCCGTGAGCCGCAGCGTGCGCTACACCTCCAGCCCGCTGCTGGCCAGCCGCACGCCGGTGTGGCGCAGCAAGTTTGTGGTGGCGGCTATTGCGCTGGCCTTTGGCGGGCTGGTGGCGCGCGCGGCCTACATCCAGGTTTATGCGAACGACTTTTTCCAGCGCCAGGGCGAAGTGCGTTTTGCCCGCACGCTGGAGCTGCCTGCGAACCGCGGCCGCATCCTGGACCGCAATGGTTTGATCCTTGCGTCCAGCGTGCCCGCGCCCAGCATCTGGGCCATCCCCGATGACGTGGATACCGACGGTGACAAGGACAAGCTGCGTACCCTGGCCAAGCTGCTGGAAATGCCCTACGCCGACCTGGCCAAAAAACTGGACGAGGACAAGACCTTTGTCTGGGTCAAGCGCCAGGTGGATGCCGACATTGCCAAAGAAATTGCCGCACTCAACATCAAAGGCATTTACCAGCGCAAAGAGTACAAGCGCCAGTACCCTGAAGGCGAGGCAGCAGCCCACATCGTGGGCTTTACCAATGTGGAAGACAACGGCCAGGAAGGCGTGGAGCTGCTCTACAACAAGCGCCTGCTGGGCAAGCCCGGCATGCGCCATGTGATCAAGGACCGCTTGGGCCGCGCCGTGGAAGACCGGGGCGAAATCGTGCCACCGGTGGATGGCCAGGACATCCAGCTCAGCGTGGACAGCAAGGTGCAGTTCTTCGCCTATGAAAAGCTCAAGGAAGCGGTGCTGCTGCAGCGCGCACAGGCGGGCAGCATTGTGGTGCTGGACGCCATTACTGGCGAAGTGCTGGCATTGGCCAACTACCCCAGCTACGTGCCCGACAAGCGCCAGAACCTCACCGGCGCCCAGTTGCGTAACCGCGCGCTCACTGACACCTTTGAACCTGGCTCGGTGATGAAGCCTTTCACCATCGGCATGGCGCTGGACAAGGGCAAGGTCAAGCCCACCACCATCATCGACACCGCCCCCGGCTCGTGGACCATTACCGGCGCCACCATCCACGACTCGCACCCGCATGGCGCGCTCACGGTGCAGCAGGTGATTCAGGTGTCTAGCAACGTGGGCACCGCCAAGATCGCCATGCAGATGCCCGCCAGTGATATGTGGGAGACCTTCTCCAAGGCTGGTTTCGGCCAGAAGCCGCAGGTGGAGTTTCCCGGTGTGGTGTCGGGCCGCTTGCGTCCCTATGCCAAGTGGCGTCCCATCGAGCAGGCCACGCAGTCGTATGGCTACGGCCTGTCGGCATCGCTGTTCCAGATGGTGCGCTCCTACACCGTGTTCTCGCACGACGGGCAAATCATCCCTGCCACGCTGATGAAAAGCAGCGAGCCTGCAGTGGGTGTGAATGTGTTTTCTGCCGCCACCGCCGCCGAAGTGCGCAAGATGTTGCAAATGGCCGCAGGCCCCGGCGGCACGGGCCCCAAGGCGCAAACCCAGGGTTACTCGGTGGGCGGCAAATCGGGCACGGCCTATAAGCAGGTGGGCAAGGGTTACGGCAGCGATGGCAACCGCAAATACCGCAGCTGGTTTGTGGGCATGGCGCCCATCGACAAGCCCCGCCTCATCGTCGGTGTGATGCTGGATGAGCCCAGCGCCGGCCGCTACTTTGGCGGCGATGTGGCCGCGCCGGTGTTCAGCGAAACCGTGCAGCAAACCCTGCGCATGATGAACGTGCAGCCCGACATGGCGGTCAAGCCCAACATCGTGGCCAGTGCAGTGGAGGAGAGCTTCTGATGTTGCACTCCAGCACCCAAGCTGTCCAATGGCTGCAAGCCCGCGTGACCGGCACGCTGCGCACCGACAGCCGCGCCGTCCAGCCGGGCGACGGCTTTATTGCCTGGCCCGGCGCTGCAGTCGATGGCCGCTCGTTTGTGCAAGCCGCGCTGCACGCCGGTGCGGCCGCCTGCCTGGTGGAAGCCGAAGGCGCCGATGCGTTTGACCTGCCCGCAGGTAGCGTGGAGCACATGGCTGGCCTCAAGGCTGCCACCGGCCCCCTGGCTGCGGAATACTTTGCCAACCCTTCGCAAGAGGTTGCTGTGTTGGCCGTGACCGGCACCAATGGAAAAACATCTACCGCCTGGTGGCTGGCGCAAGCGCTGTCGGCCGTGCAGGGCGACAAGGCCATGCCCTGCGGAATGATTGGCACCCTGGGCGTAGGGCGCCCGCCTGCTGCCGGAACGAGTGGAGCTGACGTGCAAGGCAACGTGGTGTCCACCGGCCTCACTACCCCCGACCCCGTCTTGCTGCAAAGCACGCTGCGCCGTTTTGCCGATGAAGGCCTGAAGGCCTGCGCCATGGAAGCCTCCAGCATCGGCATCGAAGAAGGCCGTCTGGACGGCACGCAGATCCGCGTGGCGCTGTTCACCAACTTCACCCAAGACCACCTGGACTACCACGGCAGCATGGACGCCTATTGGCAGTCCAAGCGCCGCCTGTTTGCTTGGCCCGGCCTGCAGAGCGTGGTGCTCAACATTGATGACGCACGCGGTGTGGAATTGGCCTCTGCTTTGCAAGGCAGCACGCTGGATGTGTGGACCGTGTCCACCACCCGCAGCGCGCGCCTGCAAGCGCGCAACATCGCCTACCAGGCCAGTGGCATCTGCTTTGACGTGGTGGAAGGCGACGCCGTGCATGCAGTGCAAACGCACTTGATTGGCAGCTACAACGTCTCCAACCTGCTGGGCGTGTTGGCAGCCATGCGCGCACTCGGTGTGACCTTGGCCCAGGCTGTGCAAGCCTGCGCCCAACTGCATGCCGTACCCGGCCGCATGGAGTGCTTGGGTGGCGACAACAAACCTCTGGTGGCGGTGGACTACGCCCACACGCCCGACGCGCTGGACCATGCACTCGAAGCGCTGCGCCCCATGGTGCAAGCGCGCGGCGGCAAGCTGTGGTGCGTGTTTGGTTGCGGTGGCGACCGCGACACCTCCAAGCGCCCGCTCATGGGCGCAATCGCCGCCAAGCGCGCCGACCAGGTGGTGGTGACCAGCGACAACCCGCGCAGCGAAAAGCCCGAGGCCATCATTGCCCAAATTTTGCTGGGCCTGCCGTCTTGCAACACCCTGCAAGTGCAGACCGACCGGGCCCAGGCCATTGCCCAAACCCTGGCCCGCGCGGCCGCCCAAGACGTAGTGCTGATCGCCGGCAAAGGCCACGAAGCCACGCAAGAAGTGGCTGGTACCAAGACTGCGTTTTCGGATGCAGCCCATGCCGCGCAGGCGCTGCAGCAGTGGCGCCCTCTGGAGGTCCAGGCATGAACGCCATGATGAATTTGCAAACCGCGCTGCCCTGGGTGAACGACGCCATTCTGGTGGGCGATGGCAGCACCGACGTGCTGCGTGTACATACTGACACCCGCACTGTGGAACGCGGCGATCTGTTCATTGCCCTCAAGGGCGAGAAGTTCGATGCCAACACCATGCTGCACGAGGCCTGCGCACGCGGCGCATCAGCGCTGATCTGCCATGCCGGTTTGAGCGACGACAGCTACCCTGAAGGTATTCCCCGCATCGAGGTGCACGACACCCGTGCGGCGCTCACGCAGCTGGCCCGCGGCTGGCGCGCGCAGTTCACCTTGCCGCTGATTGCGGTGACCGGCAGCAACGGCAAAACCACTGTCACGCAAATGATTGCCAGCATCCTCACGGCTGCCGCCGGTGACGATGCCCTGGCCACCCGCGGCAACCTGAACAACGACATTGGCGTGCCGCTCACCGTGCTGCGTCTGCGCCCGCACCACCGCATCGCCGTGGTGGAACTGGGCATGAACCATCCCGGCGAAATCGAGGCACTGGCCGCCGTGGCACAGCCCACCGTGGCGCTGGTGAACAACGCGCAGCGCGAGCACCTGGAATTCATGCAGACCGTGCAAGCGGTGGCGCAGGAAAACGGCTCGGTGATTGGCGCCTTGTCGGCACGCGGCGTGGCCGTGTTCCCCGCCGATGACGACTTCACGCCGCTGTGGGCTGACCTGGCTGCCCCCCGCCGCACGGCACGCTTTGCCTTGCATGCGGCTGCACACGCCAACGAGCTGGGCTGCGGGTCTGCCACCTGGGCAGAAGGCGCTTGGGCTGTGCATGCCCAAGGCATGGGCCAGGACTTTGCATTCCGCCTGCACATCGCCGGACGCCACAACGTCAAGAACGCCTTGGCCGCTGCGGCCTGCGCTTTGTCGGCAGGCGTGTCGGTAGAGGCCGTGACGCAGGGGCTGGAAAAGTTTGTGCCGGTCAAGGGCCGCTCGCGCGCGGTGGCACTGGCGTTTGCCGACCGCACCCGCACGCTGGTGGACGACACCTACAACGCCAACCCCGATTCGGTGCGCGCTGCCATTGCCGTGCTGGCTGAGCTGCCCGCGCCGCGCCTCTTGGTGTTGGGCGATATGGGTGAGGTGGGCGAGCAAGGCCCGGCCTTCCATGCCGAGGCCGGTGCTGAGGCGCATGCCAGCGGCATTGAGCATGTTTTCGCCATGGGCGAGTTGGCCCGCCATGCGGTGGCAGCCTTCCCCGGCGCACAGCACTTTGACAGCATCGAGGCGCTCAACGCCGCCGTGCTGCAACAGCTGCCGCAAGTGAGCAGTCTGCTGGTCAAGGGCTCGCGCTTCATGCGCATGGAGCGCGTGGTGGAAGTGGCCGAGGCCGCAGCCCGCACCGCTGCAAACACACAGGGGACCCCATGAAACCCAACAACAAGAACGAGGAATTTTCATGCTGATCACATTGGCCCAATGGCTGCAAACCCTGTCACCCGAGTTCGGGTTCTTCCGGGTGTTCCAGTACATCACCTTCCGCGCCGTGATGGCCGCGCTCACCGCCTTGCTGATTGGTCTGGCCTTGGGCCCCTTGGTCATTCGCCGCCTGACTGAACTCAAGATCGGCCAGCCCATTCGCGGCTACGGCATGGAAAGCCACCTCAGCAAGAGCGGTACACCCACCATGGGCGGTGTGCTCATCCTGATGTCGATAGCAGTGTCCACTTTGCTGTGGTTTGACTGGAACAACCGCTTTGTCTGGATCGTGCTGCTGGTGACCCTGGGCTTTGGTGCCATTGGCTGGGTGGACGACTGGCGCAAGGTGGTGCACAAAGACCCCGAGGGCATGCGCTCCCGCGAAAAATACCTGTGGCAATCCATCATCGGCCTCTTGGCCGCTTTGTATTTGGTGTTCTGCATTTCCGAGAACTCCAATATGCGCGTGCTGGAGCTGGTGTTCCAGTGGATCAGCTCGGGCTTTGATGTGAACCTGCCGCCGAAGGCGGGCCTGATGGTTCCCTTCTTCAAACAAGTGAGCTACCCGCTGGGCGTGCTGGGTTTTGTGGTGCTCACCTACCTGGTGATCGTGGGTTCCAGCAATGCGGTGAACCTCACCGACGGCCTGGACGGTCTCGCCATCATGCCGGTGGTGCTGGTGGGCTCGTCACTGGGCGTGTTTGCGTATGTGACCGGTAACTCGGTGTATGCACGCTACCTGTTTTTGCCCTACATCCCAGGCTCTGGCGAGCTGATGATTTTCTGCTCAGCCATGGCCGGTGCAGGCCTGGCATTCCTGTGGTTCAACACCCACCCCGCGCAGGTGTTTATGGGCGATGTGGGCGCGCTGGCACTGGGTGCTGCACTCGGCACAGTGGCCGTCATCGTGCGCCAGGAAATCGTGCTGTCGATCATGGGCGGCATCTTTGTGGTGGAAGCCCTGTCGGTGATGGTGCAGGTGAGCTACTTCAAATACACCAAGAAGAAATTCGGCACCGGCCGCCGCCTGCTCAAGATGGCACCGCTGCACCACCATTTTGAAAAGCAAGGCTGGAAAGAAACGCAAGTGGTGGTGCGCTTCTGGATCATCACCATCCTGCTGTGCCTGATTGGCTTGTCCACCTTGAAGCTGCGGTAAACACGATGCTGAATTTGCGCGATCAACAGGTAATGGTTTTGGGGCTGGGAGCCTCGGGCCTGGCCATGGCGCATTGGTGCGTGCGCTTCGGTGCGCAGGTGAAGGTGGTGGACACGCGCGCTGAGCCGCCCCAATTGCCCAGCTTGCGTGCCGAGTTGCCCGGTGTGGCCTTTGTGCATTCCGAGTTCAACGCGGCGCTGGTAGAAGGCAAGGCTGTGCGCGCTGTCTTCAAGAGCCCGGGCCTGAGCCCCGCACAAACTGATGGCGTAATGGGCGCCGCGCAGGCCCTGGGCCTGTGGGTGGGCGGCGAGTTGACGCTGTTTGCCCAGGCCCTCAAAGACCTGGCCGAGAGCCAGCAATACGCGCCCAAAGTGCTGGCCATTACCGGCACCAACGGCAAGACCACTGTGACATCGCTCACCGGCCATCTGGTGCAGTGGGCGGGCAAGAGTGTGGCGGTGGCCGGCAATATCGGCCCCACTTTGTTGGACACCTTGGCCCAGGCACTGGATGCCCAAGCACTGCCCGAGTTTTGGGTGTTGGAACTCTCCAGCTTCCAGCTCGATGTGCCTAGCGGCTTTGAGCCCACCGCCGCTACGGTGCTCAACGTGACGCAAGACCACCTGGACTGGCACGGCAGCATGCAGGCCTATGCCAAGGCCAAGTCGCACATCTTTGGTCAGAGCGGTTTGATGGTCTTGAACCGTGATGACGCGTCTGTGATGGCGATGCGCCCCGAGCCCGTGCGCGTGAAACTGCAGCGCCCGGTGGAGCGCCCCTATGTGGGCTTTGGCACAGACATGCCGCAGCGCCCCGGCGACTTTGGCTTGGAAGAAATCAATGGCATGGCCTGGCTGGTGCGCGCGCACGAAGCGGACGAAACCCGCAAGCGCAGCAAGGATGTGGAAGAGTTGCACATCCAACGCCTGATGCCCGCTGACGCGCTGCGCATCCGTGGCCGCCACAACGCCAGCAATGCGCTGGCCGCGCTGGCGCTGTGTTCCGCTGCAGGTTGCGCGCTAGGCCCCATCCTGTTTGGCCTGCGTGAATACCGGGGCGAGCCGCACCGTGTGGAGAGCGTGGGCATTCTCAACGAGGTCGAATTCTTTGACGACTCCAAAGGCACCAACGTGGGCGCAACCGCCGCAGCCTTGAACGGCCTGGGTGCGGACCGCAAGCTGGTGTTGATTTTGGGCGGCGAAGGCAAGGGCCAAGACTTCTCGCCGCTGGCCGCACCCGTGGCGCGCTATGTGCGCACGGTCGTGTTGATTGGCCGCGATGCACCGCTGATCCGCGAAGCACTGGCAGACACCGGCGTGAGCCTGCTGGATGCATCGTCCATGGACGACGCCGTCGTCCAGTCCAACCGCGCTGCGCATGCAGGCGATGCTGTGCTGCTGTCCCCGGCGTGTGCCAGCTTTGACATGTTCAAGGACTACGCACACCGCGCGCAATGTTTTGTGGACGCGGTGCGTAACCTGGCGCTGGAAAACGGCACCGATCTGGAGCAGCCGCAATGAGCGCATTGGGCCAAACCATAAAAGGCTGGTTTGCCAGCAAGGCCGACGCAGTGGGCGCGTTGCCAGTGCGCCTTGGTGGGCACGGCAGCTTCTCTGCGCCCACGCAGTCGGTGCAGGTGCGCGGCTTTGACCAACCCTTGCTGTGGGTCACGGTGGCCTTGCTGCTGTGGGGCTTGGTGATGGTGTATTCGGCATCGATTGCCATGCCTGACAACCCCCGCTTTGCCAACTACGCACACACCCACTTTCTGGTGCGCCATTTGATGTCGATTGCGGTGGCTGTGATCGCTGCCGTATTGGCGTTCCAAGTGCCGATTCAGACCTGGGAGAAGGTGGCGCCTTATCTGTTCATTGCGTCGTTGGTGCTGCTGATTGCGGTGCTGATTCCTTTCATCGGCAAGGGCGTGAACGGTGCGCGCCGCTGGATCGCTTTGGGCATCCTCAACTTCCAGCCGTCTGAACTGGCCAAGTTTGCGGTGGTGCTGTATGCGTCCGACTACATGGTGCGCAAGATGGAAGTGAAAGAGCGCTTCTTCCGCGCGGTGATGCCCATGGGCATTGCGGTGGCGGTGATTGGCCTCTTGCTGCTGGCCGAGCCCGACATGGGCGCTTTCATGGTGATCGCTGTGGTGGCCATGGGCATTCTGTTTTTGGGCGGCGTGAACGCGCGCATGTTCTTCCTGATCGCGGCCATTCTGGTGGTGGCCTTCGGCGCGATGATTGCACTCAGCCCCTGGCGGCGGGATCGCATCTTTGCCTACCTCGACCCATGGAACCCGGCCTACTCCATGGGCAAGGGCTACCAACTCTCGCACTCGCTGATCGCCATCGGCCGTGGCGAAATTTTTGGTGTGGGCTTGGGTGGCAGTGTGGAAAAACTGCACTGGCTACCCGAGGCGCATACCGACTTCTTGCTGGCCGTGATTGGCGAAGAGTTTGGGCTGGTGGGCGTGCTCACCGCCATTTGCCTGTTCCTGTGGCTGACCCGCCGCATCATGTACATAGGCCGCCAGGCCATCGCACTGGACCGCGTGTTTGCGGGTCTGGTGGCGCAAGGCGTGGGCCTGTGGATGGGCTTTCAGTCCTTCATCAACATGGGCGTGAACCTGGGCGCTCTGCCCACCAAAGGTTTGACGCTGCCGCTGATGAGCTACGGTGGTTCCGCCATCTTGATCAACCTGATTGCCATTGCCGTGGTGCTGCGGATTGACTATGAGAATAGAAGTCTGATGCAGGGAGGGCGCATATGACAAAGCAGCATTGCGCGCTCGTGATGGCGGGTGGCACCGGCGGCCACATCTTCCCGGGCTTGGCTGTGGCAGAGGCCCTGCGCGCCAAGGGCTGGCGCGTGCACTGGCTGGGCGCGCCCGGCAGCATGGAAAGCCGCCTGGTGCCCGCACGCGGCTTTGCGCTGGAAACCATTGCCTTTGGCGGTGTGCGCGGCAAGGGCCGCCTGACCTTGTTGCTGTTGCCACTGCGCTTGTTGCGCGCCTTCTGGCAAGCTTTGCAAGTGGTGCGCCGCGTTAAGCCCGATGTGCTGATTGGCCTGGGCGGCTACATCACCTTCCCCGGCGGCATGATGGGTGTGCTGGCCGGCAAGCCGCTGGTGCTGCACGAACAAAACTCGGTGGCCGGTATGGCCAACAAAGTGCTGGCCAAAGTGGCTGACCGCGTGTTCACCGCCTTCCCCAAAGTGTTTGCCCAAGGCGAGTGCGTGGGCAACCCCTTGCGCGCAGAATTTTTCAACCAGCCCGCACCGCAAGCGCGCTTTGAAGGCCGCAGCGGTCCTCTGCGCATGCTGGTGGTGGGTGGCAGCCTGGGCGCGCGCGCGCTCAACACCGTGGTACCGCAGGCACTGGCCCTGATCCCCGAAGCACAGCGCCCCACCGTGATTCACCAGAGCGGCGAGAAGCAGATTGACGAGCTGCGTGCCAACTACGCGGCCGCCGGTGTGCAGGCCGAACTCACGCCTTTCATCACGGATACTGCTGCGGCCTTTGCAGACGCTGACCTGGTGCTGTGCCGCGCAGGTGCCAGCACCGTCACCGAGTTGGCGGCCGTGGGCGCTGCGGCTGTGTTTGTGCCTTTTCCCTCTGCCGTGGACGACCACCAGACCTTCA
>Ga0228698_1001467_pt1 | contig 11541 bp, 12 predicted proteins | sample McNCre117_Aug_MG_FD_178015 | JGI IMG/M metagenome (GOLD analysis project Ga0228698, IMG submission 178015) | Freshwater microbial communities from McNutts Creek, Athens, Georgia, United States - 1-17_Aug_MG | ecosystem: Environmental > Aquatic > Freshwater > Creek | place: USA: Georgia...
CAGCAGCAACCAGATCAGCCCGATGCCGATCGCCCCGGCCCAGCTGCGCGGCCGCGCTTCGCGGCGCTGCAGCCAGGCCTCGGCCTGCTGTCGCGACTCGGTGATCACCGCGGGCGGCAGCAGCCGCAGCGCCAGCCAGATCAGCAGCGGCAGCAGGATCACGTCGTCCAGGTAGCCCAGCACCGGCACGAAGTCCGGGATCAGGTCGATCGGGCTGAGCGCATAGGCCACCACGACCGCCGCCAGCGCCTTGGCCGTCCAAGGCGTGGCCGGGTGCGCCCGGGCGAACCACAGCGTCATCGCGTCGCGCTTGAGGCGGCGCGCCCACTCCCGCAGGCGCTGGCCGAGGCTCACGGTGCCTCAATCGATCGCCGAAGCGGACTTGAACTGCTGGCGCAGCTGGAACTTCTGGATCTTGCCGGTCGAGGTCTTGGGCAGCACGCCGAAGACCACCTGCTTGGGCACCTTGTAGCGCGCCATGTGGCCGCGGCAGAACTCAATGATCTCCTCGGGCGTGGCCGTCGCACCGTCGCGCAGCTCCACCACCGCGCAGGGCACCTCGCCCCACTTCGGATCCGGCACCGCCACCACCGCCGCCAGCGCCACCGCCGGGTGCCGGTACAGCACCTCTTCCACTTCCACGCTGGAGATGTTCTCCCCGCCGGAGATGATGATGTCCTTGCTGCGGTCCTTGATCTTGACGTAGCCGTCCGGGTGCATCACCGCCAGGTCCCCGGTGTGGAACCAGCCGCCCTTGAAGGCCTCGGCCGTCGCTTCCGGATTCTTCAGGTAGCCCTTCATGACGATGTTGCCGCGAAAGAAGATCTCGCCCATCGTCTCCCCATCGGCCGGCACCGGCTGCATCGTGTCGGGGTTGAGCACCGTCACGTCCTGCTGCAGCGGGTAGGCGACGCCCTGGCGGGCGTTGAGGGCGGCCCGTTCTTCAATGGGCAGACCGGCCCAGTCGTCCTGTTTGGCGCACACCGCCGCGGGGCCGTAGACCTCGGTCAGGCCGTAGACGTGGGTGATGTCGATGCCGATGCGCTCGCAGCCTTCGATGATCGCGGCCGGGGGCGCCGCGCCGGCGATCAGGCCCTGCACGGTGTGCGTGATGCCTTCGCGCAGCGCAGCCGGGGCATTGACCAGCATGCCGTAGACGATGGGGGCGCCGCACATGTGGGTGACCTGCTGTTCCCGGATGAGCGGGAAGATCAGGTGCGGGTCGACCCGGCGCAGGCAGACGCTGACGCCGGCCTGCAGCGCCATGGTCCAGGGGAAGCACCAGCCGTTGCAGTGGAACATCGGCAGGGTCCACAGGTAGACCGGGTGCAGCGGCAAGGTCCAGGTCACCACGTTGGACACGGCGTTCAGGTAGGCGCCGCGGTGGTGAGTGACCACGCCCTTGGGGTTGCCGGTGGTGCCGCTGGTGTAGTTCAGCGAGATGGCCTGCCATTCGTCCGAAGGCAGGGTCCAGGCAAACGTGGGGTCGCCTTCGGCGAGGAAGGCTTCGTAGTCGAGCTCACCGAGTGACTTGCCGCCCTCGAACTCGGCGTCCAGCACGTCGATGACCAGCGGCTTGGGGCCGGTCATCAGCGCCAGGGCGCGGGCGATGGTGGAGGAGAACTCGCGGTCGGTGAGCAGGACCTTGGCGCCGCCGTGGTCGAGCTGGAAGGCGATGGCTTCGGGGTCCAGCCGGGTGTTCAGGGTGTTGAGCACCGCGCCGGTCACCGGCACGCCGAAGTGGGCTTCGTACATCGGCGGGGTGTTGGGCAGCATCGCCGCCACGGTGTCGCCCAGACCGATGCCGCGCCGGGTCAGCGCCGAGGCCAGCCGCCGGCAGCGCTCGAAGGTCTGTGCCCAGGTCTGCCGCAACGCCCCGTGGACGACGGCCAGCCGGTTCGGGTAGACGCGCGCCGTGCGTTCGAGGAAGCTCAGCGGGCTCAGCGCCACGAAGTTCGCGGGGTTGCGGTCGAGGTCGCTGTCGTAGGGGTGAGGCTGGGGCGAGGGCATCGTCATGGGGATCTCCTGTGCGTCATCGCGGGCCGGCGCAGCGGCCCTTGTCCAGGGGACAACTCTACAGACTGCACCGCCCCCCGGGACGGGCCGGAGCCCCGCGCCGACTACGTACGTAGCCGATCCGCCGGATGAGCCCCACCCGGCCGCTCAGGCACACTGCGCGCGCACTTTCCGCGCCGCCCGCCCCACCCTGCCCCGCCCACCGACCGTGACTCTGCCGACCGCCCCCCTCGCCCTCGATGCCTCGCTGAAGTACCTGCTCGGCTACCCGGGCGACCTGCTGGCCCAGGTGCGCGAGGCCGTCGCCAGCGGCCGCGCCGCCACCGCGCTGGCGCGCCGCTACCCGGAGCGCCACGCGGTGCGCACCGACCGCGCGCTGCACGACTACGTCGACGCGCTGCGCAGCGCCCACCTGCGCAACTCCCAACCCTTTTCCAAGGTGGCCTACGACCAGCGCCTGCAGCTCGTCGCCCAGGCGCTGGGCACCCACACCGCCGTCTCGCGCGTGCAGGGCGGCAAGCTCAAGGCCAAGCGAGAGATCCGCATCGCCGCGGTGTTCAAGGACGCCCCGGCCGACTTCCTGCGCATGATCGTCGTACACGAACTCGCCCACCTGCGCCACCGCGACCACGACAAGGCCTTCTACGCCCTGTGCTGCCACATGGAGAGCGATTACCACCAGCTGGAGTTCGATCTGCGGCTGTGGCTGGGGTTGAGGGAGGCGGGGTTGGTGGAGATCGCGAGTTGATGCAGCCGAAGGCGGCAATGAGTCCGCAGGCACCCATGTGGCAATTTGACGTACACTGACCATTCACCGGGAGCCCCCGCCATGACCTCCGCCAGCCCCACCTTCACGCCCTCCCACTCAGCCCGCATCAACCTGCGCACCAGCCCCGAGGCCAAAGCGTTGATCGAGCGGGCCGCAGCGCTGATGGGCACCACGGTGTCGGGCTTCATGCTGCAAAACGCCTACGACGCCGCCCGACGGGTGGTGGCCGACCACGACACACTGCTGCTGTCGCAGGCGGCGTTCGACGCCTTCGTCATCGAGTGCGAAGCGGCGGCCCCACCCACCCAGGCCCTGCGTGACCTGATGGCTCGGCGCTGAGCTGAGTTCAGCCGCGCGGCCCGACATGCCTGCTCGCATCGAGCTGCTCGCGTCCGGGCACGATCGCACCGGCTTCGACTGCGGCGAGCCGGCGCTGGACGACTTTCTGCGCCGCCAGGCCGGTCAATTGCAACGCCGCGGCTTCGGCAAGACCTATGTGGCGTTGGGTGACGATGGCGCATCGGTGCGCGGCTTCATCACCGTCAGCGTCGGCCAGATGGCCGCGGCGTTGATGCCACCGGCGCTGAAGCTGCCCCGTTACCCGGTGCCGATCCTGCGCATCGGCCGACTGGCGGTGGACCACCGTTACCAAGGCCTGGGCATCGGGCAGGACCTGCTGGCCTTCGCACTCCACTTGGCGCTGGATTTCGCCGATCGGGTCGGGCTCTGGGCGGTGGTAATCGATGCGAAGCACGAAACCGCCGCGGCCTGGTATCGCCGACTGGGGTTCATCGCCACGCTGGACGACCCGCTGTGCCTGTTCCTGCCGATTGGGACCGTGCGAGAAACACGATCAGGCTGAGTGGCTTTCATCCGAACTGCATGCACGCAGATCGGTATCGTCCCGATTGCTCTTGCCAATGTTGCATCGGTCGCACAGCGTTTGAAAGTTATCCAGACTGTCTGTGCCCCCTCGCGAACGGGGAAGGATGTGGTCGACATGCAAGATCACGTCATCATGTGAGCTTCGCCCGCAGGCTACGCATTTCCAACGGTCCCGCTGGAAAACCTGCCATCGAAGAGCGGGCATCACACGAACGCGCTGCGCCGCAAGCTCGGCTGCACCATTCTGCAGTCCAGTGTCAACCGATGACTCGGCGGCTACGGAAAAATCTTTGGCAGATTCCTCTTGGAGGGAGTCGAGGAAATCGTTCGCCTTGGCGATCAACTCGAGAAATCGAACAGGCTCGCCCTTCGATATCTGGATGTACGAATCGTAGACGGGAAAGAAGAAGGCAAGCGCCCGGATCAACTGGTTGATGTCTTCCTCGGACACAGGGTAGCTCTGCACACTGGCCGAGAAGAATCTGTTAGCGAAATACTTCTCGGCCTTCATGTCGAGATAGTGATCCCGAAAGGACGAAATCACCCTTGCCCCTTTGCCAACGTGAATCTCCGGTGAAAGCACCGAGAAGTAGCACAGCCGGTGCGTCAGACCTTCGAACTCCAGATGGAAGTCGAGGTACTTTCCGTAAGACTCGTCGGTCAGTCCTTTTAGCCAGTAGTTGTCGAACAGCAAAGATAGCCCTTCGACGTTGAGTTCGAGGCCGAACCTGAACGGAAGGATCTGAACCGGCTTACCGTCTTTCCTGGCGACGCCGACCCACTTGTCCTTCACCCTGCATCCCCCGATTCCAACAAAGGCCGAGTCGTAGAGGAGCGTCAGATCAACCTCCCGACGAATCCTGAAGTGCGGCCAGAAGGTCACGATGGAATCTTCAAGAACATCAACACCATAGATGTTCCTGATACCAGCGATGGCCTCGTTCATCACCAGGTGCAGGCGCGGCAAGATCGAATGCCGCAGCGCATCGGCACGCAGTCGAGCGTCCTCAACTTGGAACAGGTTCTTGTCGCATTCGTCGAAACCGATGTCGTGGCGCTCCACGTGTCCCTCCCCAAGTCAATCAGCACAGGCGCAGTCGGCAAGATCTTGCCCGCCATACCCACCCCGATACTGGTTCTCTCATTGTCGCCCTGAAGGCCGCATCACCAGTGGACCTTTCCCGGGCGGCATGGCGCCCTGCCGCCGCGTAGCATCGTGACGCCTTGCACACTGCCACCCTGGAGCCACCATGACCCACACCCTCCAACTCCACCGCGTGCTGCGCGCGCCGCCCGAGCGCGTGTTCCGCGCCTTCACGCAGGCCGATGCCTTTGCGCGCTGGCTGCCGCCGTTCGGGTTCACGGGGCAGGTGTTCGAGCTGGATGTGCGCGTGGGCGGGCGCTGGCGCATGGCGTTCACCAACTTCTCGTCCGGCGGCAGCCACAGCTTTGGCGGCACCTACCTCGTCGTGGAGCCGGGCAGCAAGCTCAGCTACACCAGCGCCTTCGACGACCCGAACCTGCCCGGTGAGATGGTGACCACGGTGACGCTGGAGGCGGTGTCCTGCGGGACGTCCGCGCGCTTCGAGCAGTCGGGCATCCCGGCGGTGATTCCGCCGGAGATGTGCTACCTCGGCTGGCAGGAATCGCTGCTGCAGCTGGCTCAGTTGGTGGAGCCGGACATTCCGGGCTGAGACACCGGCCCGGCCGGGGCGACGAGCTCCCAGGTTTCGCCATGCGCGATCAGGCGGAAGTTGGCCTCCGCCACACCCTGGCTGCGGCGGGCGGCGTCGAGCGCGGCGATGGGCGCGTCCAGCGCCTCGTCGGTCAGCGCGAAGGTGCCCCAGTGGATGCCCAGCGCGCGGCGGGCGCCCAGGTCGCGGAAGATCTGCACCGCCTCGGCCGGGTCGACGTGCTGCTCGCGCATGAACCAGCGCGGCTCGTAGGCGCCCACCGGGATCAGCGCCAGGTCGAGCGCCGGGAAGCGCTGGCCGATCTGGCGGAAGTCGCGGCCGTCGCCATAGCCGGTGTCGCCGGCGAAGTAGACGCTGTGCCCCCCGGAGCGCAGCACCCAGCCGCCCCAGTGGCTGTCGTTGCGGTCGAAGAGGCTGCGCGAGCTCCAGTGCACCGCCGGCACGCCGGTGACCTGCACGGACCGGCCCGTTTCCAGTGTTTCCCACCAGCCCAGGCTGCGCACCGTGGTGATGCCCCGGTCGCGGAACCAGCCGTCCAGCCCCTGCGGCACGATGAACAGCGGCGCGCCGCCCGCCTGGCGCTGCAGGCCGAGCACGCTGGCCTCGTCGAGGTGGTCATAGTGGTTGTGCGAGATCAGCACCAGGTCGATGTGCGGCAGCGCGGCCAGCTCGAAGGGCAGCGGCGTGCGGCGCTCCGGCCCGGTCCAGCCCACCGGGCTGGCGCGGTGCGAAAACATCGGGTCGGTCAACACCGTCAGCCCGCCGATGCGCAGCAGCACCGTCGCGTGGCCCACCCAGGTGGCGGAGAGCTCACCCGGCCGCGCCGGCGCGCTGCCGCGCGGCTCGAAGCGCACCGGCAGCGCGACGGGCCGGTCGGCGGCGCTGGTGTCGCGCGTCCACTGCCAACGCAGCACGTCGGCCAGCGATTTCTCGGAGGGGCGGCCGTCGCTGTTCATATAGCGCGGCGACTCGGCACAGCCGCCCAGCGCCAACGGCCCGAGCAGGGCCCCGCACAGCACCGCAAGCAGCGCCAACCGTGTGATCTTCATACCGCTTTTCCAAGAAGCCAAAGGGCCACCACCGCCAGCGTGGCGAGGGTGACGGGAATGCCGATGCGGGCGTGGTCGTGCCAGTCGATGGCGATGCCGGCCTCCTCCGCCCCATCGACGACGATCAGGTTGGCGATCGAGCCCACCAGCAGCAGGTTGCCCGCGAAGGTGCTGGCCAGCGCCAGCAGCACGCCGGCCTGGTCCACCGCGGGCGTGCCGGGCGGGCCCAGGTGCGGCAGCAGCAGCATCACCGCCGGCACGTTGGACACCAGGTTGGACAGCGCCACGCCCACCACCAGCAGCGGCCCCGGCTGGGCCAGGTGCACGCCGTGGGCAGCCAGCCAGGCCACCGCCTGGGCCGCCACGCCGGTGGACTCCACCGCCTGGTTGACGACGAACAGACCCATGAAGAGCAGCAGCAGCGGCCAGTCGACAAAGCCCATCACGTGGGCGGAGTGCAGGCGGCGGCTGAGCAGCAGCACGCCCGCGCCGACCAGCGCGGCCACCTCGCGCGGCCAGTCGGTGAAGAGGAAGACGCCCATCAGCGCAGCGGCCACCGTCAGGCCCTTGGCGGTCTGGACCGGGTCGAAGTCGTGCTCGTCGTCGGCCCCATTCGCGACCTCCGCGCGCGGCGCGGGGTCCGGCGCCCGTGCGCCCGGCCCGTAGGCCAGCCAGAGCCAGAGCAGCGCCAGGCTGAGCGCCACCGGCGGCAGCGCGCGCTGCAGGTAGGCGCCGAAGTGCAGCTTCAGCATCGAGCCGATCAGCATGTTCTGCGGGTTGCCGATCAGCGTGGCCGCCGAGCCGATGTTGGCCGCACAAGCCAGCCCCACCAGAAAGGGCACGGGCGCCAGCCCACGGCGCAGGCAGAGCTGGGCCACCACCGGCGTCATCGCCAGGCAGATGATGTCGTTGGAGAACACGGCCGACAGCGCCCCGGCGGTGACGATCAGCGCCGCCAGCAGGCCGCGCCTGGACAGCGGCAGCGCGCCGACGCGGCGCGTGACCTCGGCGTAGAAACCGCCCAGGCGCATCTGCGCCGAGACCACCATGAAGGCAAAGAGCAGCACGAGCGTGGGCAGGTCCACCGCCTGCGCGGCCTGCTCGATCGGGTGGCCGGCCAGCGCGATCATCGCGATCGCGCCCAGCAGGGCCACGCCCGTGCGGTCGAGCCGCAAGTGCGGCAGCCCGCCCAGGAACATGCCGAGGTAGACGATGCCGAAGACGCTGAGCACCGCCCAGTCCTGCGCGCCGTGGCCGAGCAGGGCGGCGTGGGCAAGGTCGGTCAGCGTCATCGGCGGGGGCGGGGGCGAATCTTGGGGAACACGTTCGAATCAGGCGGTCGCGGCAGCGGGACCTGGGCGCGGTGGGGAAGGACGGGGCCGCCGCTCAGGGCACCGGCTGGCCCGCGCTGGCCTCCCAGACGCGGTACCAGTCCTCGGCGGACAGCCGCAGCGACAGCGCCGCGACGGCCTCCTGCAGCGCCTCCCGCCGCTGGCTGCCCGTGATCGGCAGCGGGCGGCTGGGGTGGCGCAGGATCCAGGCGTAGGCCACCGTGGCCGCCGAGACCCCATGCGCGCGGCCCAGCGCCTCAAGCACGGCGCGCACCCGCTGGGCCTGAGCGTCGTCCGCCGTGAAGAGGCGGCCGCCCGCCAGCGGCGACCAGATCATCGGGCGCAGGCCCAGGTCCAGGCACTGGTCCAGCGTGCCGTCGCTCAGCGCGTCCAGGTGCAGCGGCGAGAGCTCGATCTGGTTCGTCGCCAGCGGCAGGCGGCGGTTCAGCAGCGCCAGCTGGGACGGGCTGTGGTTCGACACGCCGAAGTGCAGCACCTTACCGGCGGCGCGCAGACCCTGGAAGGTGTCGGCCAGCTCGTCCGGGTCCATCAGCGCGTCGGGCCGGTGGATCAGCAGCAGGTCGATGTGGTCGGTGCGCAGCGCCCGCAGCGAGGCCTCGACCGAGGCCTGCACATGGGCGCGCGAGCTGTCGTAGGACTTGATCGCGTGCCCCGGCCGCCGGGCCGACACCAGCTTGATGCCGCACTTGGTCACCAGCTGCAGGCGCGCGCGCAGCGCCGGCTGCGCGGCCAGGGCCTCGCCGAACAGGGCCTCGACGGCGTAGTCGCCATAGATGTCGGCGTGGTCGAAGCTGGTGATGCCCAGGTCGAGGGCCTGCTCGATCCAGCGCAGGCGCTGCCCGGCGTCCAGGCCCCAGTCGGCCATGCGCCAGGCACCGGCGACGATGGGCGAGAGCTGCAGGCCCTGGGGTGAGGGCGCCTGCGTCATTCGGCCACCGCCGGCTCGTCCTCGCTGTGCCGCTCGGGCTCCGAGGTGCGCAGGATCTCGTCGAGCACGGAGGTGGCGTAGTTCCCGGCAGGCAGGGAAAAAGTCAGCAGCAGCTGGTCGGCCTGCGGCCACTCCCAGGCCATGTCCATCGGCAGCGCCACCAGGGCGCGGCGCTCCTGATCGAGGCCGGCGAACTCCATGCCGCTGCACAGGGTGGCGTGGGCCTCGGCCACGGCGTTCTCCAGCGCCTGCGCCTCGTCGGTACTGCCCACGCGGCCGCGGCCCCACAGCGGCCCGGTGGGGCGGCCGGCGTCGTCCAGCACGTCGCCGGGCAGGCTGCGGCCCCAGAGCCCTTGGGCGATGCGCCGCGCCAGCACCTCGTTGAAGACGAAGGAGCGCACCGCCGACAGGTAGATGCCCTTCTTCTTCGGGTTGCGCACGCGGATCTCGCGCGCCAGCATGGCCCGGCCCTGCTCGACGTTGCCGCCGTCGAAGCCGAAGCGCTGCGCGCCAAAGTAGTTGGGCACGCCCTGGGCGGCCACCGCCGTCAGGTTCGCCTCGATGGCGGCGCGCTCGCCCACCACGTCGCGCAGCAGGATGCGAAAGCGGTTGCCCTGCAGGTCACCGGGGCGCAGCTTCTTGACGTGGCGGCTCTGGCTCAGCACCTTGAATTCCGGGTGCTGCAGCGCGGTGAGGTCGGGCGTCTCGCCGGCCTTGCCGGTGGGCAGGTAGATGCTGAACCACTGCCGGGTGACGGCGTAGCGGTCCTTGAGGCCGGCGTAGCCCACGTCGCGCTCCGACACGCCGGCGGCCGCGGCCAGCTGCTGGGCCACGAAGGCGGTGTTGGCGCCGTTCTTCTCGACGTCCAGCCAGAGGTGTTCGCCCTCGCCGCCGGGCAGCTGCAGCGGCAGCTCGGTGACGATGAAGTCCTCGTTGAGGCGCTTCAGGGTGGCGCTGGCGCCGCTGGCCGGGTAGGCGTGGGGCCACGCGGGCAGGGTGGTGTAGGGAACGGGGGCGTCGGTCATGGGCGGTCGGGCGCGGTCAGGCGGTCGGGGGCAATCCAGGGGCGTGATTGTCTTACCGCCCGCGGGCCCCGACGCGCCCGTCGGTCACCACGCCCCGACCGGCCCGCTAGATCGACCGGAACAGCGGGCTGCGCACCGACTGCGCATCCGCCGCCGAGAGGAACTTCTCGGTGTGGATGTCGCGCTCGAAGAGCCGGCCCTGCATCAGCGCGGTGATGGCCGCGTCGATCATCGCGGGCGGGCCGCAGAGGTAGGCTTTCATCCCCTGAGGACCGCCGCGGAAGTCGCCGTTGAAGTGATCGCGCGCCGCCTCGTGCGCCCAGCCGCGCGGGCCCGTCCAGCCGCTGCCGTCGGGCTCGTGCGAGAGCACCGGCAGGTAGGTCAGGTTCGGGTGCGCCTCGGCGCGGGCCAGCCACTCGTCGTGCTCGTAGAGCTCCTCGCGGCTGCGCTGGCCGACCACCAGGGTGATGGGCTGGGTGCATCCGCGCTCCAGCAGGTCGAGGATCATCGCGCGCGGGCTGGCCAGGCCGGAGCCGCCGGCGATGAAGAGCAGGCCCTGGCCCCCCCCCGGACTGTTCGGCTGGTGCGCCGATTCGCGCACGAAGAAGCGCCCGTACGGCCCCGCCAGGCGCAGCGCCATGCCCGGCTGCAGCGCGTCGTGCAGCCAGCCGGTGCCGGCGCCGCCGGGCACGCGGCGCACCTGCAGCTCGATCTCGCGCTCGCCCAGCGCCAGCGACGGGGCGGAGGCGATCGAGAACGCCCGCCGGGCTTCGAGCCCCGGGATCTCCAGGTTGATGTACTGCCCGGCCTGGAAGTCCAGCGGCTGACCAGAGTCATCGCTCAGCCGCAGGCGGATGCCGCGGATGGTGGGCGTCAGCGCGGTGACGGCCAGCACCTCGGCGTCGAAGTCGCGCACCGGGAGGATGCGGGCGTCCGGGTCCTCGTCCAGGTCCGCCTCGATCACCGCGTCGGACTGCAGGGTCGCGCAGCAGGCCAGGGTCTGGCCCTCCTCGCGCTCGAAGTCCATCAGCGCGAAGGGCGAGGCCGCACCGTGCGCCACCTCCCCGTCCAGCACGCGCACCTTGCAGGTGGCGCACAGCCCGTGGCAGCAGGCGTGCGGCAGCCAGACGCCCGCACGCAGGCAGGCGTCCAGCAGCGTCTGGTCCTCCTCGACCTCGACGGTCTGGCCGGTCGGCTCGATGCGCAACTCGAAGCTCATCCGCGGCCCCCGCTCAGAACGCCACGCCAGCCAGACCGGGGCGGTCGGGCGTGCGCAGGCGCAGGCTGGTCTTGTGGCCGATGCCGTTCTCGGCCAGGCTCTTGGCGGGGTCGGGCGTGAAGAGCTGGCCGCCCTTGAGCCACTTGGCGCGGGCCCAATCGATGCCGGCAAAGTCCGGGTGCTGGCCGTACAGCCCCGGCAGCACGGCCTGCGGCAGCGCGCCAAACGGCATCTCCGGCGGCACGGGGATGCACAGCGGCGCCGCGAACATCAGGTGGCGGTCCCAGCCGATGTAGAGCAGCTGCTGGCCGCGGTAGTGGTCGGCGGTGTCCTTCATCTCGCCGTGGTAGTCGGGCGTGATCGCCTTGACGGTCATGATCGGAATCTCCTTGGTCTGGCTTCAGGCGGCCTTGGGCTCGGCGGCGGGCTGCACCGGCGGCTCGGGCGGCAGGGTCGGGCCGTGCATGCTGGCGGGCTTGCCGGTCCATTGCGCCCAGTTCACCGCGTCGACGTGGCCGGTGAAATCGCCGCCGTCCACGCCGGGCTGGATGCCCATGTAGCGCAGCGCCGCGACGTGCGGGTTGAAATCCGGCGCGGTGGGGTC
>Ga0228698_1001469_pt1 | contig 11530 bp, 8 predicted proteins | sample McNCre117_Aug_MG_FD_178015 | JGI IMG/M metagenome (GOLD analysis project Ga0228698, IMG submission 178015) | Freshwater microbial communities from McNutts Creek, Athens, Georgia, United States - 1-17_Aug_MG | ecosystem: Environmental > Aquatic > Freshwater > Creek | place: USA: Georgia...
TGAAGCCCAATCGGATATCGCGTTGAACGGCGAGATCGCCGTGTTCAACGGTGTTGCAGGTCGGAACGGGCCGGCCTCGCGAAATATCCGGGCTAGCGCCTGCGCGAGGCGATCCAGGCGTCGATGCGGCGCTCCAGCACCGCCAGCGGCAGCACGCCCTCGCCCAGCACCTGGTCGTGGAAGGCGGCGAGATCGAAGCGCGGGCCCAGCTGCTGCTCGGCGCGGTGGCGCAATTCCTGGATCTTCAACGCGCCGATCTTGTAGCCCAGTGCCTGGCCCGGCCAGGCGAGGTAGCGGTCGATCTGCGCCACGGCCTGCTGCTCGCTGGCGCCGGTCACGTCCATCCAGTAACGAATGGCCCGCTCGCGGCTCCAGCCCTGGGCATGCAGCCCGGTGTCCACCACCAGCCGCGCCGCACGGCTGATCTCCAGCCGCAGCGCACCGGCGTAGGCCACCGGGTCGGCATACAGGCCCAGCTCCTGACCCAGCGTCTCGGCGTACAGCGCCCAGCCTTCACCGTAGGCATTGATCCAGGTGCGGCGGCGGAAGTCGGGCAGCGGCATCTCGAGCTGCAGGCCCATGTGGAAGTGATGGCCCGGCTGGCCTTCGTGCAGGAACAGCGCCGTCATCGTCGACACGCTGTAGCGCTCCGGCTCCGGGATGACGGCCCAGAAGATGCCCGGCGCACTGCCGTCGGCCTGGCCCACGGTGTAGTGGTCCGACGCGGTGGCCCGCGTCAACGCCGGCTCCGGCCGGATCTCCAGCGCCATGCGCGGCTGGCGGCCGAACAGCCGGGGCAGCTGCGGCGTGATGCGGTCGTTCAGCGCGCGGTAGTGGTCGAGGATGTCATGTTCCGTCTTGAACGGGCGAAAGCGCGCATCGCTGCGCGCCCACGCGAGCAGGCCGCCGTTCTTCAACGGGTCGCCCGTGAAGCCGAGCTGCGGCGCCAGCCGCGTGACCTCGCGCTGGATGCGGGCCACCTCCTGCAGCCCCAGCGCATGGATCTGCTCGGGCGTCATGTCGGTGGTGGTCTGCTCGCGCACCCATTGGCGGTACCAGGCCCGGCCCTGGGGCAGCGCCGACCAGCCGATGGCCTCGCGGCGGGCCGCGCGTGCATAGTCGGTCTCGACATAGGCCACCAGGCGGCGCAGTGCCGGCGCGATGTGCTCGGTCCAGGCCTGCTCGTAGGCCGCCGTCAGGCGGGCCGCGTCTGCAGCACCGATGCCGGCGGGGAGGGCGCGCACCGGCGCCGTGAAAGCGCTGTGGGCAGCGTCCTGCGCCGCCAGGCTGCGCAGCAGCGGCAGCGCGGCATCCACCACCGGGCCGGACTGCACCACACCCCGCCGCACCCCTTCGCGCAGGTTCAGCAGCGCCTGGTCGCACCAGGCCGGCAGGCGCGAGATGCGTTTCAGGTAGGCGTCGAGCTGCGCGGCCGTCTTTAGCGGCTGACCGGCTTCGCCGCTGGCATAGAAGGCCAGCTGCAGCGGCACGGCGTTCATGTGTTGCAGCGGCAGCAGGTGGTCAGGGAAGCGCTCGAAGGCCAGGCGGTCGCGCAGCTGCTGCACCAGCAGTTCTCGGTTGAGCCGCTGGTCGGCCGGCAGGCGGGCGGCGGGCAGCGCCTGCAGCTCCTTCAGCAAACCCCGCCACGCAGCGAACCGCCGCGCCCGCTCGGCCGGCGCGATGTCGATCGCGAGCTGGTCGTCGTAGCGGTTGTCGCCGTTCTCGGTGGCCGCGATGGGGTCGAAACGGGCGCGGGCGTCGTCATAGCGCGCCGCCAGATCGCCCAGGCGCTCGGCCGGCGTGGCCGCCAGCGCGCGGCCCGGGCAGGCCGGCAGCAGCAGGCCCAGCGTCAGGGTCAGTGCAAAAGGGAAGGCAGAGGGCAGGGCAGGCAGGCGCATCGTCGTCGGGAGCCCAAGGCGGGATGAAGGCAGGAATGGCCGGCATTCTGGGCCGGCGGCAGCCGGGGCCTGTCAGCAGCGTGCGGCGGTGCGCGGCCGGCCCGGTTGGCGCTGGCGCCACAATCCCGGCGCTTCCCGAACCACCTGCTGTCATGAACGCCCTCCTGCGCCCCTCCACGCCCGCCCTGCTGTTGGCGGCCCTGCTCGCCCTTGCTGGCTGCCAGCGCACGACCGACGCCCCGGCAGCGCTGCCGGCCGCGTTGCCGGCGGCTTCAGCGCCCCAGGATGCCGGCGCCAGCCAGCGACTGGGCAGCCAGGCCGACGGCCTGCTGGCGCTGCACCGGCAGATCGTCGTGCTGATGGATGGCGAAGCCGCACTGCCGCCGGCACAGCGCCGCGAGGTGCAGGCCCTCGGGCAGCAGCTGTTCCACGAGCTGCTGCAGCGCCAGCAAGGCCTGGCCGATGCGGCGCTGAAACCCGAGGCGCTGGAGGCCACTGCGGCGCTGCTGAGCCGCATCGAGAGCGAACCCGGCTGGTTCGACGCCGACCGCCTGGCTTTCAAGGAAGTGCTCGGCCAGCTCGCCACCGGCCTGAAGAACGCGCAGACGCTGGACGGCATCAAGCTCGCGCGCCGCGCGCAGGACGACCTCGACACGCTGGCGGAGGTGGAGAAGGCCTACGAGCAGGAGCTGAAGGAAGTGTTCGGCGGCTTCGCCAAGCGCGGCATCGAGCTCAAGCGCGAGAAATGGGCCGACTACATCACCAAGCTGAAGACGCTGCACACGCGCGAGGCCGTCATGAAGCAGCACGGCTCGCAGCTGCCGGCCGCAGCGGACCTGGCGCCCGAGCCGCCCGCTTCCGCAGCCTCCGGCGCGATGCGCGGCGTGGCCGCGAAGGACCGCGAGGTCTTCGGTGACAAGCTGCCGCCCAAGACCGTGCTGCTGACCTTCGACGACGGCCCGCACCCGCGCTACACCGACGAGATCCTGGAGATCCTGAAGCGCTATCAAGCCCCGGCCGTGTTCTTCGAGCTGGGCCAGAACCTCGGCAAGGTCGGCGCCGATGGCAAGCCGCTGCCCGGCAACGGCACGGCGGTGGCCAAGCGCGTGCTGGCCGCCGGCCACCAGATCGCCAACCACAGCTTCACGCACGGGCTGATGAGCAAGTTCGAGCTCATCAAGGTCAAGGAAGAAGCCGCCAACACGGAGGCGCTGCTGGATGCGGCGGGTCGCAATGGCGACGCGTTGTTTCGATTTCCTTATGGCGCCCGCAACGACGGCGCGCTGACGACCATCGAGGCGCTGAAGCTGCGCTCGATGATGTGGAACGTCGACTCGCTGGACTGGAGCGACCCCATTCCCAAGAGCATTGCCGCGCGCGTGCTCGACGAGCTGGACAAGCAGGGCCGCGGCATCGTGCTGTTCCACGACATCCACGCCCGCACCGTGCAGGCGCTGCCGCTGGTGCTGGCACAGCTGGCCGCCGATGGCTGGCGCTTCGCGAGCTACCAGAACGGGCAGTTCGTCGTCACCACCGACAAGGCCGCCGCCGCGCCGCCGCCAGCCCCCGGCGAGCTGTACCGCGACAGCCACGCGCTGGTCATCGGCATCAACAGCTACACCGCCTGGCCCAAGCTGTCGCACGCGGTGCGCGACGCGCAGGCCGTGCGCGAGTCGCTCGTCACGCGCTTCGGGTTCAAGGCCGACAACGTCACGCTGCTGACCGACGCCGACGCCACACGCGCCAACATCCTCAAGGCGCTGAACGACCGCTTCGGCGACGCCAAGCGCGTGAAGCGCGACGACCGCGTGTTCGTGTTCTTCGCCGGCCACGGCAGCACGCGCAAGCTGCCCAGCGGCCGCGAGGTGGGCTACATCGTGCCGGTGGACGCTGGCCTGAACGACCTGCAGGCCGACGCCATCGCCATGCCGCAGCTGCAGGAGGTGGCCGAGGCCATCACGGCCAAGCACGCACTCTTCGTCATCGACGCCTGCTATTCCGGTCTGGGCTTGACTCGCGGAGGCGCGGCGGGCGCCGACAGCAACTTCGCGCGCACCAACGCGCGCCGCATCGGCCGCCAGATGATGACGGCCGGCGGCGCCGACCAGCAGGTGGCCGACGACGGCCCGGGCGGCCACTCCGTGTTCACATGGACGCTGCTGCAGGCGCTGGGCGGCAAGGCCGACCTGAACGGCGACGGCCTCATCACCGCGACCGAGCTGGCCGCCTACGTGGCGCCGGCGGTGTCGGCCATCGCGCACCAGACGCCCGCCTTCGGCAGCCTGCCGGGCAGCGAGGGCGGCGAATTCGTGTTCGAGCTGCCGCAGACGGCCGAGCCCGCGCTCAGCGGCGCCGTGGCCCAGCTGGACGACAAGGCCAGCCAGCTCGCCGCCAAGCTCGACGAAGCCAGCACCGCCGGCCGCCAGGCCGCCCCGGCCGCCGGTGGCGCCAGCGCCGTGCAGGTCACCATCAAGGGCCTGGACGGCAAGGACCAGGCCCTGGCCGCGACCACCGCCCGCGTCGACCCTGGCGCCCGCGTGGCCGCGCAGCGCGCCAACGACCGCGGCCTGCAGCTCTACCGCGAGCGCCGCTACGACGAGGCCGAGGCCGCGTTCAAGGAGTCGCTGCAGCTGGCACCGAAGTTCGCGCTGGCCGCCAACAACCTGGGCTTCGTGCTGTATCGCCGTGGCAAGTTCGCCGACGCCGCCAGCTGGTTCGAGAAAGCCGTCGACATGGACGCGAGCCGGTCACTGGCCTGGCTGAACCTCGGCGACGCCCGCCTGCAAGCCGGCGACGACGCCAAGGCCATGGCGGCCTACAAGACCTTCCTGGAGCTGGCGCCCAAGCATGCAAGGGCGGCGGAGCTGCAGGCGTGGATCGCGGGGCCGTCGGAGGGGACGCGGCCGAAGGCGTTGTGAACCGCCAGTACAGGAATTCAGAAGGGCATCACACCCATGCCACATTTGTCCGTCGCCGCAACCGATGAAGAACTCCTGCGGTTTGCCGACGGCTGGGCGGCCCTGTTGGAACGAGAGGAATATGCGGCAGCGTTCAATTACACGGCGCACGACCCGCACATGCGCTGGAGTCCGGACTTGATTCGCCAGGTGATCCAGTCTTACGACGAATGCAAGCCCGGGCAGCGCGTGACGTTGGATGGCAGGGCAACCGACATACAACAGCGCAAAGAGGTTTCTCGCTGGCCGGAGCCGAGGCACGGCAGCATCGGTGAGATTTGGTATGACCTCAACATCGACGGCTACGTGTCGGATCTGACAGCCACATTCCACATCATGACCGATGCGAACGGGCTGACCATTCAGTTGAACGACATCCACGTCATGTAGCTGGGTCAGCTGGGGTTCACCCCGCTCACCCGCACCTACCGCTGAGACGCTCCTTCGATGAGCGCATGGCAGCGCAAAGCGCCTGGCACTGCATTCCAGCCGCCAACCGATCGCCCGCAGGAGCCGGCGCCTGTCCGACACAGGCCCGCCACGGGCTTGTGTTCAACTCAGGCTGTTGTTCCCACCGCGACCATCCTTGCCGGAGATCTCGATGACCCCACCCGCCTCGTCCCCCGCCGCCGCGCGACGTGACGCGCTCCGCGACCGGTTGCTGCCTACCGTCGAGCTGCTGCGGCAACGGCGCGCCGCCGAGATCCCCGAGGGCTTCATCGACGACTACGTGACCTTGCACTGGATGGAGTGGCGTGGCGGCTCGCTGAAGCTGACGACCACCGGCGAGAACGTCTGCAAGCACCTCACGACGCTGCTGAACCGCGCCGGCAGCCGGTCGGCGCGCTGAGGCGCCACGCAGGGCCGTGAACAGGCGCCCGCGCGCCTGTGTTCCACTTCCGCCGTGAATTCCGAAGTCCCCTCGCTCAAACCCGCCAAACCGCCGAAGGCCCCGCCGCCGGCATTTCCCCTCCCGCAACCCCGCCACGCCTCCCGGCTTCCGGCGGGCCTCGCCCCCGAGGACTGGGCCCGCATCCGCCAGGCCGCCCATGCGCTGCCGCAGGTGTTGACGCCGGCTGACCTCGACGACGGCAGTGACGACGCACTGGACCGGTTGGGCGCCATCCAGGTCTCCAAAGCCGCAGGCGGCGCACGGCCGAGCCGCTGGATCCTGCCCGCCCACATCCCCGTGGCCCTGGCCCAGCTCGACGCCACGCCGCTGGCCAACACGCTGCGGCCGCAGTTGCAGCAACGCCTGCACCAGCTCGAGAGCCTGGGCCTGCGCCGCGAGGGCCTGGTGTTCACCCGGCTGTGCGTGCACCCCATCACCCTGGCCCACGAGGGCTGGCGCATCGACCTCTCCCACCGCGTGCCGGTGCCGGAGGCGCCGGTGTGGGCCTTCTTCCGCGACGGCGACGCCGCCGCGCTGCGCCACGCGCTGGGCCAGGCACCCGAGTACTCGTACACCGCCGAGCTGGCGTTGCACCTGAACCACCTCGTCGCACGCAGCGAGGCCTTCGGCAACGAGGCGCAGCTGGCGTCGCTGCTGCCGCGGCTGCAGGCCGAGTGCGGCGTGCCGATGCCGTTCGGCGACCTGAAGGCGGCGCTGACGCGCGCGCAGGATCGATGGGAGCAGACCGTCGAGGAGCAGGACACGCTCGCCAGCCTCGGCCGCGAGCTGGCCTTCCAGGGCTATCCGGACAGCTTCGACGCGGCGCGCAAGCTGGGCCGCAAGGTCACGCTGTATCTGGGCCCGCCCAACAGCGGCAAGACGTATTCGGCCTTCGAGCGGCTGGCGCAGGCACTGGACGGCGCCTACCTCGCGCCGCTGCGGTTGCTGGCGCTGGAAGGCCGCGACCGGCTCGTCGGCCGTGGCGTGCCGTGCTCGCTGCTGACCGGCGAGGAGAACGTGCCGGCGGCGGATGCGCGCGTCGTCAGCAGCACCATCGAGATGGTCAACACGCGCGACGTGATCGACGTGGCCGTCATCGACGAGGCGCAGATGATCTTCGACGACTCGCGCGGCTGGGCCTGGACGCAGGCCATCGTCGGCGTGCCGGCGCGCGAGGTCATCATCATCGCGTCAGCCTACGCGGCGCCCGCCATCGAGCGGCTGCTGCAGCTGTGCGGCGAGAAGCCCGAGCGGCGCGTGTTCGAGCGTAAGCAGCAGGTGCAGCTGATGCCCGCGCCAGTGCCCATGACGCACCTGCAATCGGGCGACGCCGTCGTGGCGTTCAGCCGCCGCGACGTGCTGATGCTGCGCGACCAGATCGCGCAGGGCGGGCACAACGTCAGCGTCATCTACGGCGCGCTGCCGCCCGAAGTGCGCCGCCGCGAAGCCGAGCGCTTCGCCGTCGGTGCGAGCCAGGTGCTGGTGGCCACCGATGCCATCGGCATGGGCCTGAACCTGCCGATCCGCCGCGTGCTGTTCTCCACGCTGACCAAGTTCGACGGCGTGGGTGACCGCGAACTGTCCGTCAGCGAGGTGCACCAGATCGCCGGCCGCGCGGGCCGCTACGGCATGCACGACGAGGGCTTCGTCAGCGTGCTGAAGGAGGCCGAGGCCGAGGCGATGAAGATCCTGCGCCAGCAGCTGCCCAAGGAGCCGCGCGCGCCGCGTGACTTCAAGTGCCCGGTGGCGCCGAACTGGCGCCATGTGCAGACCATCTCCAAGCGGCTGGGCGAGGACAGGCTGAATGCGGTGCTGAACATCTTCATGCAGCAGCTGCGCCTGGACGACGCCCACTTCGCCGTCGCCGAGCTGGAGCAGATGCTGGAGCTGGCCGAGATGCTGGACCGCAACGCCGGCGCGCTGCCGCTGCAGGAACGCTTCCGCTACGCGCAGGCGCCGGTGGACTCGCGGCTGCCGATGCTCGTCGAGCAGTACGGCAGCTGGGCCGCCAACCACGCCCGCACCGGCAAGGCCGGCGAGCCCTATTTCCTCGACGAGGTCGACCAGCACAGCCGCCTGGACCGCATGGAGCAGGCGCTGCGCATCTGCACGCTGTGGCTGTGGCTGGACCTACGCTTCCCCGACGTTTTCGGCTACGTGGAAGAGGTCGTCGAACTGCGCGGGCGGCTGAACGACGGCATCGAGCGGCACCTCAAGGGCAAGCGGCCGTTGTGGCAGAGGCGCGGGCGCTGAGCCCGGCCATCGTCACGCCAGCTCGGGCCTCGCGAATGCGCACAACGCCCGCCGCCGTCCTGGTCGCGCTGGCGCTGAGCCCGCACCACGGCATGGCGGCCGAGCCGCCCATGGCCGGGCGCGTCGTGCGGCTGCACAACGGCATGAACACCGTCACGCTGACGGCGGCTCGGGTGCCCGCGCTGGCCATGCTGGCGCACCGAGAGAATTTCAACGCGCACAGTGCCGAGGTGCTGACGCTGTACCTGCAGGCCCCCGCACTGGCCGGCGAGACCCCGCTGTGGCAGATCGTGCCGGTGCTCGATGACCACGGTGAGCGGCTGACGCTGGCGACGTCCGGTGGCGCCGACTGCGTGCTGCACGATTTCCGGCTGCTGCGCCCCACGGCCGGGCAGGACGCCACGCTGGTTCTCGCAGACCGCGAGCCGGGCGAGAACTACGCGAGCCCAGCGGCCGTGCAGTTCCGCTTCTTCAAGCTGCAGCACAACGCGCAGGGCATGCCCGGCCAGCCGCTATACCGCTTCGAGCTGGACCACACGCAACCCGCCCGCACGTCCTCTTGCGATGTCGGCGAGGCCCTGCAGTCGGAACTCGACATCGGGCCGCAGCGCACGGAGCGATAGCGCGAACTCGCGAGAGCGCCAGTTCAGCGCCGTGCCGGCTGCACGACGCCCAGCCTGATCAGATCCCGCGCCGTCGCCACAATCGCCTCGCGCGGCGGCCGCGGCACCCAGCCCAGCACCTCGCGCGCGTGGCCCGCATCCTGGTGCCGCGCGGTGCCCAGCTCGCTGGCGGCGCTGCGTACCAGCGGGCTGACCTTGGCCAGCAGCCGCACGCTCCAGTCGGGCAGTTGCCACGTAGGCACCCGCCTCGCGTCGGCGCCCAGGTCCTCGCGCAGCACCGCGGCGATGTCCCGCAGCCAGGTGAAACCACCGCAGGCGATGAAGCGTTCGCCGGCCATGCCGGGCGCGGTCAGCGCACGACAGTGCAGCTCCACCACGTCACGCACGTCGACGATGCCGAAGCCCACGCGCGGCAGCGCCGGGATGCGGCCTTGGAGCAGGCTCTGCACGATGACGACGCTGGCCGAGTAGTCGGCGCTGGCCACGGGGCCGAGCACGACCGACGGGTTCACCGTGCAGAACGCCAGGCCAGCGCCTTCGCGCGCCACCCAGTCGCGCGCGGCGCGCTCGGCGATGGTCTTGGACTGCACATACGGTGGCACCCCGGGGGCGGCCAGGTTCGTCCAGTCGGCCTCGGTGAAACGATGGTCGCCCGGGCCGTGGCCGTAGGAAATGGCGGCCACCGACGAGGTCATGACGACGCGCTGCACGCCGGCATCGCGCGCCGCCTTCAGCGCGCGCAGCGCACCGTCGCGAGCCGGGACGATGAGCTCGTTGGCGTCGCGCGGCACGCCGGTGGGCAAGGGGGACGCGACATGGGCCAGGTGGCTGCAGCCCGCCGCCGCCTCGGCCCAGCCGGCATCACGCGTCAGGTCGGCCTGAAAGCAATGCAGCTGGTCCCGCGCGACGCCGTGCTGCGCGCCGAGCGCCTCACGCAACGCGGGTTCGCGGGCGAGGTCGCGCAGCGTGGTGTGCACCTGCCAGCCCTCGGCCAGCAGCCGGCGGATCAGCACGCCGGCGATGTAGCCGCTGCCGCCCGTGACGAGGATGCGCGACGTCGCCGCGCCCGCTGCGCCCCGGCGAGCGGCCGGGCCGGCGGTGTAGTCGGTCTCCATGCGGTGTTCCCTCTCCCCTCGTGATGTGGCCCGCATTGCACCAGACTGGCGGGGCACGGGAGCACGGGCGGCGGGGTTGGACACCCGTGCCGCTCGTCACCCGAGGGGCACCGCGCATTGCCAGCAGCGCCGCGCCGGTGGACAGTCACGCCTTTGCAGTTTTCGGACCCCGACTTGACCGCCTCCCCCTTGACCGCCGGCACCGCCCCGGCGACCGACCCGCGCACCCGCCACGACCGGTCCTTCCTGGGCCACCCCGCCGGCCTCGGCTGGCTCTCCTTCTGCGAACTGTGGGAGCGCTTCAGCTACTACGGCATGCAGGGCCTGCTGGTGCTGTACCTCGCCAACTACCTGTTCCTGCCCGAAAACGTCGGCCACGTGGCGGGCATGGATGGGCTGCGGCACGCCATCGAGAACGTGACCGGCCCGCGCTCGCCGGCGCAGCTGGCCTCGGTGCTGTTCGGCCTGTACGCCGGCTTCGTCTACCTGGCGCCCATCTTCGGCGGCCTCGTCGCCGACCGCTGGCTGGGCCGCACCAAGACGGTCGTCATCGGCGCGCTGCTGATGTCCGCCGGCCACTTCCTGATGGCCTTCGAGGCCGCGCTGCTGCCCGCTTTAGGCTGCCTGCTGCTGGGCGTGGGCTGCTTCAAGGGCAACATCGCTGCGCAGGTGGGCGACCTCTACGCAGCGCAGGACAAGCGCCGCGCCAGCGCTTTCCAGATCTTCATGCTGGCGGTGCAGATCGCCGTCATCGCCGCCCCGTTCGTCTGCGGCACGCTGGGGCAGAAGGTGGGCTGGCACTGGGGCTTCGGCGCCGCAGGTGTGGGCATGCTGATCGGCCTGGTCACCTACCTGGCCGGCCGGCGCTGGCTGCCGCCCGAGGCACCACGCGGCCGCGCTGCCGCCGTCGCGCGGCCGCCGCTAGGCCGGCGCGGCGCCCGGCAGCTCGTGCTGCTGGTGGCCATCCTGCCGCTGCTGATGCTGTCCATCGTCGGCAACCAGCAGTTCCAGAACGCCTACCCGCTGTGGTCGCAGCAGCACATGGACATGATGGTCGGCGGCTTCGAGGTGCCGGTGTCGTGGCTGCAGGCGGTGGACGCCGTGTTCAGCACGGTGACCATCCTGGCGTCGCTGGCGTTCTGGCGCTGGTGGGCCCGGGCAGGTTCAGGCCGCACCGAACCCGACGAGGTCACCAAGATCGCGCTCGGCTCGTTCATCGCGGCCGGCGCGCCGGCGCTGCTGCTCATCCCGGCCTTCGCCATCGAGGCGGGCGGCGGCAAGATCAACATCCTGTGGACCTTCGCGTACACGCTGGTCAACGACCTGGGTTTCGCCAACATCATGCCGGTGGGCCTGGCGCTGTACTCGCGCGCCGCACCGCGCGGGTTCCAGGGCGTCATGATCGGCATCTACTACCTGCACCTGTTCCTCGGCAACATCTTCGTCGGCTGGCTGGCCGGCTTGCTGGAGGTGCTGCCGGGCTCGCAGTTCTGGCTGCTGCACGCGGGGCTGGTGGGCGCGGCCGGTGTGGGGCTGCTGGTGGTGAAGCTGGTGTTCGGGCGGCTGCTGGCGCCGGACGAAGAGCCGGCCAGGCCCTAATCTTTCTACGTCAGCGCCTCGTGTTCCCGCTCGGGATCGGTCTCGGCGTCGGGCGGGTAGTGCTACCAGGCCTCATGCGGTGAATGCTGATCCCACGCGACTGGCGGACGGGATTGAACCAGAGTCGCGTCTCCCTACACTCCCACGCATGATCACCGTCCACCACCTCAACAACTCCCGCTCACAGCGCGTG
>Ga0228698_1001470_pt1 | contig 11499 bp, 11 predicted proteins | sample McNCre117_Aug_MG_FD_178015 | JGI IMG/M metagenome (GOLD analysis project Ga0228698, IMG submission 178015) | Freshwater microbial communities from McNutts Creek, Athens, Georgia, United States - 1-17_Aug_MG | ecosystem: Environmental > Aquatic > Freshwater > Creek | place: USA: Georgia...
CAGCTGGGCGTCATTTTGGGTGCGGCATTTGTGTTGTTTGATGTGCCCATGGTGGGCAGCATAGCGCTGTTGCTGGCCATGATTGGCGTGTTCATTGTGGCGAATCTGGGCGTGGGCTTCACGTTTTCCACCATCGCCAAAAACCAGCTGCAGGCCATGCAGATGACCTTTTTCTTTTTCCTGCCGTCTATGCTGTTGTCGGGCTTTATGTTCCCCTTTCGGGCCATGCCCCTGTGGGCACAGCACATCGGTGAAATCTTGCCCTTGACCCATTTTTTGCGCATCGTTCGCGGCATCTTGCTCAAGGGCAACAACCTTCAGCAACTCTGGCCCGAGCTCTGGCCCATGCTCCTGTTTTTGTTGGTAGCCGGGGTGGTCGCCCTCAAGCGCTACCGGCAGACACTGGATTGAGATGAAATAAACCGAAACAAAGCGAAACCATGCGGACACGCGGTAGCGCATGGGGGCCCGCACCATCGGCCTCTTTCTTTTCAGAGAGTTTCTGTGATGTATCTCCGCGTATCCGCTGCGTCTGTTTCTGTGCTGGCCATGGCCGGCGCCAGCTTGTTTGTGGCTGCGCATGCCCAGCAGGCGCCCAAAGAGGGTGGGCACGTGGGCCTGGTTGCGCTCGGTGGCTATGAATACCAAGGCTCGGATCAGCCACGTACGCTGGCTTTGCCCACGCTGGACTACAGCTGGGCCAATGGCTGGTTCGCAGGGGTTGGTGGCGTAGGGCACCAATGGCGCTCTGGTGACAACCTGCAGTACGGCTTGAAGCTGGGCTATGACATGGGGCGGGACGAAGCAAGCAGCGCGGCACTGCGTGGTTTGGGCAATGTGGATGCCAGTGCAGAGTGGGGTGGCTTTGCGCGCTACGCGCTGGGGAACGGCTTTGCTGCCAAGACCGGTTTGCGCGTCGGCTCCGGCGTGGACAGCAAGGGCGCGCTGTGGGACATCGGGTTGGAATACGGACACCCCTTGGGGGCAAACTGGCGCCTGGGTAGTGAGCTTGCGGCGACCTATGCCAATGCGGACTATCTGCAGTCCTATTTTGGCGTCACGGCCAAACAGGCACAGGCCAGCGGTTACGCGGTTTACACCCCATCCGCCGGCGTGCGCGATGTGAGTGCCAAGGTGTCGCTCACCTACTTGATCAGCCCTCAGTGGTCGCTGACTGGCGGTTTGCGCCACACCCAGTTGTTGGGCGATGCCAAGGATGCGCCCATGGTCCGCAAGGCCAGCGCCAATACCGCCCTGCTGGCGCTGAACTACGCTTTTTGAGTGACATAAACCGAAACAAAATGCAACCGCCATGACACCCTGTGTCGGGCTGGCGGCGGCATCATCACGGTCATATTGCAACCACCCGCTCCGGGTTCAGAAAGACTGCCATGACCAACTTCTTTTTACGCCGCCACCTCAAACGCACGCTGTTGGGTGCGCTGACCGCCACTGTGTTGCTGGGGGGCTTGGCCGCCTGCGGCCACCGCCCGCATGACTTTGGCTCCAGCATGAGCGCCGAGCAATATGCCTCCAAGCGCGACAAGGTGGTGGACAAAGTGGCGGACAAACTGGATTTGAATGCAGACCAGAAGAAGCTGCTTACCGTGTTGGGCGACAAGATGTTTGAGCAGCGTGCCGCGCTCATCGGCCAGACCCCGGACCCCCGCGCGGAGATGAAAGCGTTGGTGGCCGGCGACAAGTTTGACGCCGCCCGCGCCCAAGCCTTGATCAACGACAAGGCGCTTGCCATCCAGACCAAGAGCCCAGAGGTCATTGCCGCCATGGCCGACTTTTACAACAGCCTGAACCCCGCCCAGCAGCAGAAGGTGCGCGACTACATGGACGGTCGCGGTCACTGGTTCCACCGGGGTTGAGGTCATGGCCCCCGCGACCCTGAACGCCATTGCGCAACCGCTGCGCGCTTACGGCGCGGTGGTGCTGGACGGTTATGAGGAGCCACATGCCGAGCTGATGGCGCTGGTGTGGGGCCCCCGGTTTGACCGGGAACACGCCCTGCGCCTGCTGGAGCGCCGCCCGGGCTACGTGCCGCAGGTGCTACACGATGTGCAAAAAGCCGCCGACATGTTTGACCGGCTGGCCGATGCCGAGCGCGACCGCCTGCGGGCCCTGATCCAGCGTCACCGCAGCCGGTGGGACAATGTGCCTGCAACCCACTGACGCCCATGCACCGCATTCTGCTCATCGACGACGACACCCAGCTCGGCGGCCCCCTGGCTGCCTACTTTGCGCGCTTCGACATGGCGCTGGAGCACTGCCTGCGCCCCAGCGATGGGCTGGCGCGCTTGGCGCAGGGCGGCATTGATGCGGCCATTCTGGATGTGATGCTGCCCGAGATGGATGGCTTCGCCCTGTGCCGCGCCATCCGCAAAGACAGCGACCTGCCCATCGTCATGCTCACTGCGCGTGGCGAGGTGATGGACCGGGTGGTGGGCCTGGAACTGGGTGCGGACGACTATGTGCCCAAACCCTTTGAGCCGCGGGAGCTGGTGGCCCGGGTGCAAACCGTGCTGCGCCGCCGCGCGCCCGCTGCGCCCAAAGCTGCGGCGGCCGACCCCAACCAGCTGCGCTTTCAGGGGCTGCGTATAGACGTGGCGACCCGCACTGTGCAGCGCAATGGCGAGGCGGTGGACCTCACCGGCACTGAGTTCGATTTGCTGCTCCTGCTGGCCCGAGCGCCGGGCAAGGTGTTCAGCCGCGACGACATCCTTAACCAGCTGCGCGGTCATGAGGCCGAGCTCTACACCCGCGCGGTGGACATTGTGGTGAGCCGCCTGCGCAAAAAGCTGGAGCCGCTGGACTGCATCAAAACCCTGCGCAACGCCGGCTACACGCTGGCACTGGCGCCCTTGGTGGCCCCTGCGGCGGGCAGCGCCCCATGAGCGCGAGCACCCAATGGTTGCGAGCCTGCCAGGGCTGGCCTGCGTTCAAGGCCTGCATTCGCGTGCAGCGCCAGGCCAAGCACGCGCTGGCGCACTCGCTGCGGGTGCGCCTGATGTGCATGTTCGTGTTGTTGGCGTTGGCCATGACCACCACCTTCATGTTCGGCATGCAAGCGGCCCTGGGCATCGGCTGGCGCGACGCCGCCAAGCCCCTGGTGGCAGATTACGTAGACAAACTGGCCGCCGAGATCGGTGACCCGCCCGATATTGAGCGTGCCCGCGCCATCACCCAGCGCCTGCCGTTGAGCGTGCGCATCAGCGGCCCGCAGATCAACTGGCGTAGCAACCCCGACCAGCCCGACAACCCCCATGGCTGGATGGACGACAGGCCGGCAGACACCGAGAGCCCCCGCTTTTATGTGCGCACCACGGCGGACGGCCACCGCATCCAGTTCGGGGTGAGTGTGCAGGCCTGGCACGACCGGCCCCGCTTCATCGGCTGGGTCACCTTGTTCAGCCTGCTGGTGCTCACCACGCTGGCCTATGTGCGCGTGCGCCTGCTGCTGCGCCCGTTGGACGACATCCGGGCCGGCGCCCTGCGTTTTGGCGCGGGGGACTTTGCGCAGGCTATTCCCGTGCGCCGCTCGCACCACCCGGACGAGCTGGGTGAGCTGGCCGCCACCATCAACACCATGGGCGCCGACATTCACCAGATGCTGGAGGCCAAGCGCACGCTGCTGCTCGCCATCAGCCATGAGCTGCGCAGCCCGCTCACCCGTGCCCGCCTGAACACCGAGCTGCTGCCCGAAACGGCCGATGTGCAGCCCGGCCGCGATGCCCTTTTGCGCGACTTGGCCCTCATGCGCGACCTGGTCACCGACTTGCTGGAAAGCGAGCGCCTCGCCAGCCCGCACGCCGCATTGCACCGCGAGGCGGTGGATGTGCGCGCGCTGGTGGAAGACGTGGTGTGCGAACTGCAAACCGCGCATGCCACGGCAGAGTCTGAGTTCGGCCCCGCTATCGACATGCAGTTGCCCCCGGCCTTGCCCCGCTTGCAGCTGGACCCCACCCGCATCCGCCTGCTGGTGCGCAACCTGCTCGACAACGCCTTGCGCCACAGCGCAGGTGCGGCTGCGGCACCGCAAATCACGGTGCAGTGGGACCAAAGGCAGTTGCTGATCGCCGTGCGCGACTTCGGCAGCGGTGTCGAAGAAAACCAGCTGCCGAACTTGGGCCAGCCTTTCTTCCGGCCCGATGCCGCCCGCACCCGCGAGGGCGGTGGCGTGGGGCTGGGCCTATACCTGTGCCGCCTGGTGGCACAGGCGCATGGCGGCAGCTTTGCGGTGCGCAATGCCCAGCCGGGGCTGGAAATCCGGGTGCAACTGCCCGCTGCCATGTAACTCTTTCGGTACCCCGGTTACAAAAAACCGGGCCGGAGCGGTAACAATCTCCCCCTTGGCCGGAAAAAATGCCGGTCCTCCCCCTTTGCTCCCCCGGACTCCATTACTGAATCACACCATGTCGACATTTGAAATTGAAGGCGGCGTGCCCCTGCGAGGCACCATTCGCGCTTCCGGCAACAAAAACGCCATCCTGCCCATGATTGCGGCCTGCATCCTGACGGACCAGGAAGTCATCCTCGACAACGTGCCCGACATCATCGACGTGCGCCACATGCTGGACGTGATCATTGAGCTCGGCGGCAAGGTCGAGCGCAGCGGCGAGCGCGTCAGCATCCATGTGGCTAGCGTGCGTACCAGCGAAATCGGTCAGGCCCTGTGCAACAAAGTGCGCACGTCCATTTTGTGTGTGGCCGGCCTCTTGCACCGCACCGGCTCCGCCCGCCTGTACCCGCCGGGGGGTGATGTCATCGGCCGCCGCCGTTTGGACACGCACTTCTACGGCCTCATGAAGCTGGGCGCCAAGGTCAGCATCAACGGCGTGTACGACTTCACCATGCCCGGCCCGCTGACCGGCGCCGAGCTGTTTTTTGATGAGCCGTCGGTCACCGGCACCGAGCACATCCTCATGGCTGCTGCGGTGAGCCGGGGTCACACCCTGATCCGCAACGCCGCCTGCGAGCCGCATGTGCAAGACCTGGCCCACCTGCTCAACGCCATGGGCGCCAAGATCAGCGGCATCGGCACCAACCAGCTGAGTGTGGAAGGCGTGGATTCGCTGCACGGCACCACCTACACCGTGTGCCACGACCACATCGAGGCCGCGTCTTACCTGGCGTTGGCCGCAGCCACCGGTGGTGAAATCACGGTCGAGGGCACCGACAAGCACGCCTACGGCATGTGCCACCGCGTGTTTGAGACCTTGGGCGTCAAGATCGACTTGCACGACAAGCACATCTTCCTGTCCGGCAACCAGCGCATGCAGGTCACCCGCGACTTTGATGGCGCCATGCCCGTCATTGGCGACGGCCCCTGGCCCCAGTTCGCTACCGACCAGATGAGCTGCATGATTACGCTCGCCACGCAGGTGGAGGGCAATGTGCTGTTCTTCGAGAAGATGTTTGAGTCGCGCCTGTACTTTGTGGACAAGCTCATCGGCATGGGCGCCGCCGCCGTGGTGTGCGACCCGCACCGCGTGGTCATCAGCGGTAAGAGCCGCCTGCGCGGCACCACTTTGCCAAGCCCCGACATCCGCGCCGGCATGGCCCTCCTGGGCGCCGCCCTGTGCGCCAGCGGCAAGTCCACGGTGCAGAACGCCAACATGATCCAGCGCGGCTACGAAAAGCTGGACGAAAAGCTGCTCGCCCTGGGCGCACGCATCACCCACAAGCAGAGCTGAGGGCAAGCACGCTGACGGCGTGCTTGTCTTCTGGTCCTACTGGCGTTGCTGGCGCAGATACCAGACGGCGCAAATGGCGCCGATCCAAACCGCATTGAACATCGGGAAGGCCGACAAGGTCAGCGGCACTACGCCCCGGGCGGTATAGACCACGCCCACCAGCAGGTCGATGGCCTGAATCAGCCCCATCAGCCCGACCCACAGCGCGTGCCGGTCGGCCTGCTTGCTGATGATCCAGAAAGCGATGCCGTAGGCCACAAACCGGGCCGCCAACATGCCCAAGGGGTAGTAGAGGTCCGGGGCGGCAGTCGAGTGCCCCATCAGCATCAAAAACAGGCCCGGCGCAAACAGATAGGCAGCGCCCAATGCCACCTGTACAGAACCCACCACACGCAAAAAAACCGTAAACATCAGTCGTTCTCCAAAGAAAGTTACAAGGGAACCGGATGCTAGGTACTGCACTACACTTAGTGAAGTAGTTACCAAAAGGGAAGTGCAAAGGAGTTGCCATGGCCGGAACCAAAGCCCTCGATGCCTGCGACGTCAGCTGCCCGGTGCAACGCACCGCGCAAGTGCTGGACGGCAAGTGGACGACGCTGGTCCTGCGGGACCTGCTGGGCGGCAAAAAGCGTTACTCCGAGTTGCAGCGCAGCCTGACCGGCATCAGCCCGCGGCTGCTGGCAGCGCGCTTGAGGGCGCTGGAGGAGCAGGGGCTGGTTGTGCGCACGGTGTATGCCACCGTGCCCCCCACCACCGAATACGTCCTGACCCCCCAAGGCCAGGCCGTGATGCCGGTGGTGCAAGCCATGGCGGCCTACGGCGCAACCCTGCTCGCACAAGATGCCCAGACCCGGCAAAGCCGTGCCGCCAAGCCTGCCGCACTGGAAGCCGGTGTTACCCGCGTGCGCAGCGGAAAACGCGTCACCACCCAACCCGGCTGAGAGCCACGTGGAGAGTGGTAGCTATAAAATTAATAGCTATAAACCCATATTCCATGTGGACTGGTGCCTGTTTTTGTTTGTAACCTAGAATGCTGGCAAGGGGAGGAAGGTGGGCATGACGCCAGAGCAAAAAGCCAGAGTCAGCATCGACGCGCTGCTAGTTGCAGCCGGTTGGCACGTCTGCAATGTGGCGGACGCCAACATCCATGCCAGCACCGGCGTGGCCATCCGCGAATTCCCCCTCAACTCCGGCTTTGGCTTTGCCGACTACCTGCTCTATGTGAACGGCAAAGCCTGCGGCGTCATCGAGGCCAAAAGAGAAGGTGCCACGCTCACTGGCGTAGAGCTGCAAAGCAGCCGCTACGCCCAAGGCCTGCCCTCCGCCTTGCCCGCCTGGCGCCGCCCTCTGCCCTTTGTGTGGGAGAGCACCGGCATAGAAACCCACTTCATCAACGGCCTGGACCCCGAGCCCCGCTCCAGAGCCGTGTTTGCCTTCTTCTGCCCCGAGCTGCTGGTGCAGTGGCTGGCGCTGCTGCCCGCGGCCGCTGCAGGGCAGGGCGTGAGCGAAGCGCCCGCCACCTTTCTGGCCCGCATGTGGTCCATGCCTCAGCTCGTTACCCAGTGGGGCAGCGGTGGCGCCAGCTATCAGCTCTGGCCTGCGCAGATTGGCGCCATCACCAACCTGGAGAAATCTCTGGCAGCCAATAAGCCCAAGGCCCTCATCCAAATGGCCACTGGCAGTGGCAAGACGTTTACCAGCATCGGCTTCATCTACCGCCTCATCAAGTTTGGCGGTGCGCGTCGCGTGCTGTTTTTGGTGGACCGTGGCAACTTGGCCCGCCAAACCAAAAAAGAGTTTGACGCCTACGCTTCGCCCTACAACAACTACAAGTTTGGCGAGGAATACATCGTCCAGCACCTGCAGGGCAACCAGCTCGACACCAGCGCCCGCGTGGTCATCTGCACCATCCAGCGCATGTTCAGCATGCTCAAGGGGCGCGAGCTGAGTGATGAGGCCGACGAAGAATCCACCGAGAAGATTGAAACCCTGTTCAAAGACCCCGAGCCCATTGGCTACAACCCGGCCATCCCTATCGAGAGCTTTGACATCGTCGTCACCGACGAGGCCCACCGCAGCATCTACAACCTGTGGCGCCAGGTGCTGGAGTACTTTGATGCCTACCTCATTGGCCTGACCGCCACGCCCAACAAACAGACCTTTGGCTTCTTCAACCAAAACCTGGTCATGGAATACGGCCACGCCCAGGCTGTCGCCGATGGCGTGAACGTCAACTACGACGTCTACCGCATCAAAACCGAGGTGAGCGAGCAGGGCGCCAAGGTGGACAAAGGCTTCTGGCTGGAAACGCAAGACAAGGCCACCCGCCGCAAAACCGCCTGGCAGCTGGACGACGACTTTGAGTACCAGCCCGAAGAGCTGGACCGCGCCGTGCAAACGCCCGACCAGATCCGCACCGTGGTGCGCACCCTGCGCGACCGCTGGCAGGCGGATATGTTCCCCGCCCGCACCGAGCTGCCCAAAACCCTGATCTTTGCCAAAGACGACAACCACGCCGAGAAAATTGTGGAGATACTGCGCGAAGAGTTTGGCCGTGGCAACGAGTTTGCGCAAAAGATCACCTACCGCAGCGCCCAGGGCGGGGGCACCAGCCCCGAGCAGCTCATCAAAGACTTCCGCACCGGCTACTACCCCCGCGTGGCGGTGACCGTGGACATGATTGCCACCGGCACCGACATCAAGCCGGTGGAAATCGTCGTCTTCATGCGCTCGGTCAAAAGCCGCAGCTTCTTTGAGCAGATGAAGGGCCGTGGCGTGCGCGTGTGCAACCCCACCGACCTGGCGGCGGTGAACCCCGGCGAGCACATCAAAAAAGACCACTTCGTCATCGTCGATTGCGTGGGCGTGTGCGAGCGCGACAAAACCGACAGCCGCCCCATGGACGCCAAAAAGAGCGTGCCCCTGGACAAACTGCTGCAAGCCGTCAGCCTGGGCAATGTGGAAGACGAGGTGCTGAGCAGCATCGCCGCCAGGTTGGCCCGGCTGGACAAAGACGCCAGCGACGCAGACCGCGCCAAGGTCGTGGAGCTAAGTGGCGGCAAAACCCTGCGCGACCTGGCGCGCGGCATCGTGGAAGCGCTGAACATAGACGCCATCCAAGACATGCCGCCCGCAGAGGCTGACCAGAGGTTGAGAGACGCAACCAAGCCCTTTGCCTCACCCGCCTTGCGCGAGCAGCTATTAAAAATGAATCAAAAGGCAGACTTGGTGATCGACGTGGTCACCCAAGACACCCTGCTGCACGCCGGCTTTAGCGAAGGCAGCGACCGCTCCACCGCGCTGGTGCAAAGCTTTGAGCAGTTCATCGCCCAGCACAAAGACGAAATCACCGCCCTGCAAATCTTGTACAGCCGCCCCACGCGCGCGCCGCTCAAGTTTGAAGACGTGAAAGCCTTGGCCGACGCCTTGCACGCCCCGCCGCTGAACATTGACGAAGGTGCCCTGTGGCAGGCCTACGCCACCTTGCGCAAAGACAAGGTGAAGGGCGCAAAGCAGCGCCGCCTGCTCACCGATTTGGTCAGCCTGGTGCGCTTTGCCATGCAGCAGACCAACGAACTGGTGCCCTACCCCGAGCGTGTGCAGGCCAACTTCAAAGCCTGGCTGGCCCAGCACCAGCAGGCACACACCACCCCGTTCACCACTGAGCAACAACACTGGTTAGAAATGATCGCCAACCACATTGCAGCCAATCTCGGCATTGAGATAGAAGACTTTGAACTATCCCCCTTCAACGCCCAAGGCGGCCTGGGCAAGGTGCACCAACTCTTTGGCGCGGAACTGCTCAAGGTGATTGAGGAATTGAATCGGGAGTTGGCGGCGTGATTGTTGTTCCGTTCGATCAGGTTGCGGTCCCGCAGTCGGACAAAGGCAAGCGACTAAAACAGCGCGACTATTTGCAAGAAGGCTTGTTGGCCGTAATCGATCAAGGCCAGCAGCATATCGGTGGCTATACCAATGACCAAACGATGGCTTTTGAAGGTGAATTGCCGGTAGTCTTGTTTGGTGATCACACCCGTTCAGTTAAGTTGGTGAATCATCCGTTTGCAGTTGGCGCTGAAGGAATCAAGATTTTTAGACCCGCAGTTGGAGTGCGTGCGAAGTATCTCTACTACTGGATGAAGAGCGCACCGATTCCAGACAGGGGATATGGACGCCACTATCAATTTCTTCGCCAGTTAAATGTTCCGCTTCCCTCTGAGGCGCAGCAGGACGAAATCGTCGCCGAACTCGAAAAACAGTTCTCCCGCCTCGACGAAGCCGTCGCTAATCTCCGGCGCGTCAAAGCCAACCTCAAACGCTACAAAGCCTCCGTCCTCAAAGCCGCCGTCGAAGGCCGCCTCGTAGAAACCGACGCCACCCTGGCCCGCCGCGAAGGCCGCACCTACGAGACCGGCGAACAGCTTTTGCAGCGGATTCTTGAGGAGCGGCGGGCGAAGTTGGCGGGCAAAGCAAAGTTCAAGGCACCTAAGAAGCCCAGCGAAAGCGGTTTGCCTGAACTGCCGGAGGGTTGGATTTGGTCATCATTTGAAGCGGTTGCGGACAGGGTGACAGTTGGGCACGTTGGCTCGATGAAGAACGAGTACGTTGAAAAGGGCGTGCCATTTCTCAGATCACAGAACGTTCGCCCAAATCGCTTCGATCCTGAGGGATTGAAGTACATCAGTGAAGCTTTTCATGCATCCCTGACTAAGTCGGCGCTTAGCCCCGGCGACATTGCTGTGGTGCGCTCAGGTAGTGTGGGTGTCTCGTGTGTGATTCCAGATACCTTGCCCGACGCAAACTGCTCTGACTTGGTCATCATCAAGGGGCCCCGTGGCGTTGAATCACACTACGGTGCCTATTACCTTAACTCGGTAGTCGAATCGCGTATAGCGGCAGGGCGAGTTGGTGTAGCGCTGGTGCACTTCAACACGCAATCGGTGGCTGAGTTGCCGCTCCCCTTGCCTCCGATGGCTGAACAACTACGCATTGCAGCGGAAGTCGACCGCCACCTATCCATCATTCGCGAAGTCGAATCCGAGGTCGACGCCAACCTCCAGCGCGCGCAGGCGCTACAGCAGGCGACGTTGGCAAAAGCGTTCGCCGTAGATTAGTAAGGCACAGCGGAGTAAACATGCGCTTCTTGCTGGATACCAATGTTCTGATTCCGCTTGAAGATTCGCAACTGCCATTGGCGCCAAGTCTCGCCTCATTTGTTCGTTTGGCACATTTGCATGGGCACGTGCTGCTTTATCACCCGGCTTCCGAGGACGATATTCGTGAAGACAGGAATATTGATCGACGCAATCAGACACTTCAACGCTTAGGGCAATACGAGCGACTAGATGCGCGTCCGGAATGTCCTTGGAATGTCGACGGAATGCGCGTCAACGATTCTCGCGACAACGAGATACTTTATGCGTTGTCATTGAATGCCGCCAATGGTTTGGTGACCGAGGACCGGGGAATACATGACAAGGCGAAAGCACTTGGTATTGCCAACCGGGTCTACACCATTCAAACGGCGAATGACCAGCTGCTGCGACTACATCGCCAGGTCGTTCTCGCACTGCCCAATGTCAGCGAAGTGCCCTTATATAGTCTGACGCCGCAATTGGGTTCTGCGTTTTTCGACAGCCTACGCGAAGGCTATCCGGAATTCGATAATTGGTTTGCCCGAAAGGCCCAGTCCGGGGTAATGACCTGCCCCCTCCTAGCCGTACCACCCTGAAGTTAGTGAAGTCCGTCAACCAACCGGAGAATGACGGATATGAAGAAGAGCAGATTCAGCGAGGAA
>Ga0228698_1001471_pt1 | contig 11498 bp, 9 predicted proteins | sample McNCre117_Aug_MG_FD_178015 | JGI IMG/M metagenome (GOLD analysis project Ga0228698, IMG submission 178015) | Freshwater microbial communities from McNutts Creek, Athens, Georgia, United States - 1-17_Aug_MG | ecosystem: Environmental > Aquatic > Freshwater > Creek | place: USA: Georgia...
ATCTGATTCAAACCACCGATGACCCGCACCAAGCCTGGGAAATGATCCGTACTTTCTACAATATGCCCAACGACTAAGCAGGGCCTGTTTCGACTGGGCCTTCGGTGTCCCAGTCGGGGCTGGCAACGATCAAATGCCCTGCCTGCGCGTCTGGCAGGGCTTCCACGTTGCGCAGGGCACGCCCCATCGCACGGCTCCGTACATGGGCTTGGTCCAGCGTTTTTAGCACCGTTTCGGTTTGGGTCTTAACTTTGGCCAAAACATCGCCGAATTTTCCGAACTCTGTCTTTACCGCACCCAGCACCTGCCAAACCTCGCTGCTGCGTTGTTCCAATGCCAATGTGCGAAAGCCCATCTGCAATGCGCTCAACATCGACAGCAACGTGGTGGGGCCGGCCAGCGTAATGCGGTGATCGCGTTGCAATGACTCCATCAGTCCTGGGCGACGCAATACTTCGGCGTACAAGCCTTCGCTGGGCAAAAACAAAATTGCAAAATCTGTTGTGTGGGGGGGCGCAACGTATTTGGCTGCAATCGACTGGGCTTCCAAACGAATTCGGCTCTCCAACGCCCGCCCCGCCGCATCGGCTGCCACAGCGTCCGCACGTCCTTGGGCATCCAATAAGCGCGCATAGTCTTCATTGGGGAACTTGGCATCGATTGGCAACCAAACTGGGTGTGCGGCGCCTTTTCCAGGCAACTTGACGGCAAAATCGACTACATTTCGGCTCCCCGGCACGGTAGCCACTTGGGCCGCGTATTGGTCAGCGACCAGCACTTGTTCCAACAAACTGGCCAACTGGGCCTCGCCAAATATGCCACGTGTTTTCACGTTGCTCAGCAAATGCTTCAAATCTCCCACGCCTTGCGCCAGGGTCTGCATTTCACCCAGGCCCTTGTGCACTTGTTCCAATCGCTCCGCAACGTGTTTAAAACTCTCGCCCAGTCGCGCGTGCAATGTCGCCTGCAATTTTTCGTCAACCGTTGCGCGCATTTCATCCAATTTGGCCGCATTGGAGGTTTGCAGTTCCGCCATTTGGCTGTTCAACGTTTGCCGAATCTCATCCATGCGCCGGGCTGTGGCGTCGGCTACGTGGGACAACTGCAACGCGAAAGCATCCATTTGCGCGCGCTGCGAGCGCATGGCCTCGGCACTTTGTTGCGTGAGGCTTTGCTGAAACAGCGCCAGACCCTGTGCGTGTTCCTGACGGGCGTTGCGACTGCTCTCGGAAATTTCATGGCGCAAAGCCCGTTCCAGCTGTTGCATGGCCGGTACTTCGGTGTCGGAGCGCCCCAGTGCCCGCAATAACAACCAAACCAGCATCGCGCCATTTGCGAGCAACCCGGCTAACAACAGCCAATCCATCCATACGCTCACCATGTCAGTTCACCGCGCCAGCACGTTCAGCGGTGTCAACGCTTCGCCGCGCAGCAAATAGCCAATCAGGTTGTTGACTGCAAGCGCCGCCATTTTGTGCCGCGTGGCGTTGGTGGCGCTGGCGATATGCGGCGTAAGCACGATATTGGAAAGTTCCAGCAGCGCCGGGTTTAGTTGGGGCTCGCCCTCAAATACATCCAGACCGGCCGCAGCAATTTGTCCCTGTTTTAGCGCACGGGCCAAGGCGGCGTCATCGACAATGCCACCGCGCGCCACATTAATCAGGGTCGCGGTGGGCTTCATGAGCGCCAATTCGGCCGCACCGATGGTGTGGTGTGCAGCGGGGCTATAGGGCAGCACCAACATCACGTGATCCGCCTGCGCCAGCAATTCTTGCTTACCTGCATAACGCGCATGCAAAGTGCTTTCGGTCGCGGCATCGAGACGCGAGCGGTTGTAATAAAGGATATTCATGCCGAAACCCAGGGCGGCCCGCCGTGCAATTGCCTGCCCAATGCGGCCCATGCCAATAATTCCAAGCGTGCTGCCATGGACCTCGGCACCTGCCAACAAGTCGTAACGCCAACGCTGCCAGCGCCCGGCACGCAAATAGTGTTCAGCCTCCGTAACACGGCGCGCGGTTGCCAACAACAAGGCAAACGCAAAGTCGGCCGTGGTTTCGGTCAGTACATCGGGGGCGTTGGTGGCGAGCACACCGGCCGCCGTCATGGCTTCAAGATCGAAGTTGTTGTAGCCCACCGTCATGTTGGAGCAAATACGCAATGACGGACACTGCGCCAGTAACTCGGCATCCACCCGCTCAATGCCCGTGAGAAATACACCCGATTTGCCTTGAAGGCGTTGAATCAGTTCGGCCCGTGACCACTCCGCGTCGGACTGGTTGTGCTCCACTTCAAAATGGGACTGTAGCAATTCGAGCAAGTCGGGTTGAATGGCCCGGGACAGCAATAGGTGGTGCTTCATGGTGACCTCAAGAAATGGGAGTTGATGCGGATATGCCGTGTGTTGTTGTCGCTGAATCGGGCGTTAGGTAGGCTGCGCGATATCAAACACCTGGCGCAAATAGGCCAGATACATTTCGTCTTGGCACATGTTCTTTGCCGGCGTATCTGACAGCTTGGCAACCGGCTGACCGTTGCAACGCACCATCTTGATGACAATCTGCAATGGCTCATAGCCCAAGTCATTGGTTAAATTAGTGCCAATACCAAATGCCAGTTGGCAACGCCCACGGAACTGCCGATACAGCTCGATGGTGCGCGGCACGGTCAGGCCGTCACTGAAAATCAGCGTTTTGGTTCTGGGGTTGACGCGATTGCGCGCGTAATGGTCCAGCATGCGCTCGCCCCATTGGAATGGATCGCCACTGTCGTGTCGAGCGCCATCAAATAGCTTGCAGAAATACATATCGAAGTCGCGCAAGAATGCGCTCATGCCATAAACATCGCTCAAGGCAATGCCCAGGTCACCACGGTATTCACGGGCCCACGACTCGAAAGCATAAATCTGACTGTCCCGCAAGCGGGGGCCCAGCGCCTGGCAGGCCTGCAAGTATTCATGGGCCATGGTGCCCAACGGCGTCAGGCCCAATTTCATGGCCAGCAACACATTGCTGGTGCCGGCCAGTTGTCCCCCTACATGGGCCGCCTGCCCGGGGCTGTGCAACGTACCCAAACGCGCAGCCAAAACGCGCATAACCTCTTCGTGCCAAGCCCGCGAAAAACGACGCCGGGTGCCATAGTCGGCAATCTTCACTTCGTTCAGTCCTTCGGCACGCAACTCTTCTATCTTGGTGTCCAGGCGGCGGCGGCCCTCCAGAAAATCTGGAACCTGTTGGGTCCGCCGGAAATAGACCTCGTTCACAATTGCCAAAACGGGTATTTCAAACAATATGGTGTGCAGCCACGGGCCAACGATAACGATGTCAAGCTCACCGTTGTCTTGTGGTGTCAGCGTGATGTATTTTTCATTCAGGCGAAACAGGCCCAGAAAATCCACAAAATCGCTTTTGATAAACCGCATGGAACGCAAATAAGCGAGTTCACTTTCCTGGAATTGCAGACTGCACAAGGCCCGCACTTCTTCCCGGATTTCCGCAGCAAATTGGGCCAGGTTGACACCGGGATTGCGACACTTAAACCGATATTCAACCTGCGCCCCCGGGAACTGATGCAACACCACTTGCATCATGGTGAACTTATAAAGGTCGGTGTCTAACAGACTGGTAATGATCATGATTTTATGCACGTGAAATTTGACCTGCCACCAGCGCTATACACCGGTCTGCACAGCCGTCCAACAGGCTATTTTGCTCTGCCACCAACATCGGCAAACCGCGCCGTTTCAAGGCCAACAAACTATCACGAATTGTCTCCACCAACAGCGGGGCAATCCCTTCGCATGGCTCGTCCAGCAATAGCAATTGGGGGCCGGTCATAAGCGCCCGGGCCAAGGCCAGCATTTGTTGCTCACCGCCACTTAATTGGCCCGCCGGGCGGCCCAGGGCGGGGCGCAGGTTAGGAAACAAATCCAACACTTCGTCAAGGCGTTCTGCGACCGGCAATTTGGCTGCGATATGCAGATTTTCGGCAACGGTCAGATTGGTAAATAATCGCCGTTGCTCGGGTACCCACGCCAAACCGGACTGGGCTCTGCGATGGGCCGGCAAAGCAGAAATATCCTGGCCTTGCCATCGCAGTGCGCCATGGGTGCGTGGCCCAAGCCCGGCAATCGCCTGCAAAAGGCTCGATTTGCCGGCCCCGTTGAGACCCTGCAGCGCCACCCATTCACCGGCTGCAACCGATAAATTGACATCGAACAGCACTTGGGCGTGTCCCCACCAGGCCGATAAACCGCGCACTTCAAGCACCCTGACCTCCTGGCATCCAAAGGGCATCGCGTCCGAGATAGCGCAACCGAACCTGCGGGTTCTGAGCGATATCTGCCGCAGTCCCCTGGGCCACGATTTGGCCTTCGATCAGCACCAAAACCCGGTCAGCGATGCCAAACACTGCGTCCATATTGTGTTCGGTATACAAAACTGCCACCTGGCCTAACCCCAATAATGCCTGCGCGCCATTGGCCAGCGAGCGCACGGTGGCCATGAGCGCAGCGCGCTCCGCCAGCGCCAAGCCCGCTGCGGGCTCGTCCAGTAACAGCAAGCATGGGGTCTGGGGGTCGCCAACAATACCGGCGAGAGCGATCGCCAACTCGAGTCGTTTGCGATCACCGTAAGCCAAACTGCCTGCCACGGCATCTGCACGGTGGGCCAAGCCTACTTGGCGCAGCAGTTCGCCCACCACAACGGCGTCCGGAGCGTCCAACACATTGTCAGCCAAACAGCGCCACGGGGCCCAACGCAGACGCGACGACGCTCGCACAGACTCCGGCAATACCAGCGCCAGGTTGTGCCACACGCTCAATGCATCAAATACCTGGGCCACTTGAAATGTGCGGGCCACGCCAGCCGCCAGCCGCTGCGATGGGTTCAAACCAATCAGGGCGTGGCCACGCCAGTTCACCGTGCCTGCATCTGGCGAAACTTGGCCCGCAATACAGGCAAAAGTTGTCGATTTCCCAGCGCCATTGGGACCAATCAAAGCCACGCATTCGCCTGGCTCCACCAAGAAATCAACGCCACGCAAAGCATGCACGCCGCCATAGAACTTGGACAGACCCTTGACTTCAAGTGCCATTGCCCCGCCCCTTTCGCAAACCCAACAAGCCGGCCGGTGCGACCACCATAATGACCATCACCAGCAAGCCCAAGGCTCCACGCCAGTAGTCGAAGCCACGCCCCAGTTCACTGCTGGCCAAAAGCAATACGGCGGCACCGGCCACGCTGCCCCACAAATGGTGCAGTCCACCCAAAAGTAGAACCAGCAGTACATCAACCGAAGTCGAAACCGACGCCACGCCAGGAAACACGGCACCCTTGTGGGCTGCAAACAATCCGCCGGCCAAGCCGGCAAACGCCGCGCTGCCCACCAGAGCCCCGTACCGCAAGGACAATCGGGGCAGACCGCTGGCTTGCGCCCGCACTGGCGCATCGCGCAACGCCTGCAGCGCAGCACCCAAGGGCGATCGCACCAAACGCCGCAGTCCGGCCAGCACTGCGCAGGCCAGTAACAACAGACTCCAGAGGAACCCACTGCGGGCGGCAATAGGCACCAGTTGCAACCCAATCCGACCGTTATCGCCACCCGTCACCGTATCCCACTGACTGGCGACTACCCATACCCATTGGGCCAGACTCAGAGACAGCATCGCCAGGTAAACCCCTGAACTGCGCACCAAAATCCAGCCAAATAACGCCGCCAAGGAAGCCGCCAAAACCGTGGCAAACAACAGTGCGCCGGCGAGCCCCCAGCCCCAGGTCAGGTGCACCCAGGCAGCACCCAAGGCGCCCACACCAAAAAAAGCCGCGTGTCCAAAACTAACCATACCGCCCAAGGCCATCATGGTCTGTAAGCTCGCCGCAAACACCACCATGATAAGAATGTCGCAGAGCACATACTGCCAATAGACGTTCAACAGCCCTGCGGCCAGTGCAATGGCCATTAGCAGAAGCGATCCAAGCAAAACCGCTGCAAATCGGGCCGGCCGGACAGGCCAAAGTACCATGCGCACGCCGATTTCCGTTGGATGCGCCTCAAGCGGTTTTCCCAGCAAACCCTGGGGACGCAGGGCGAGCACGCAGCCCATGGTCGCGAATACGAATACCTGCGTTGCCGCAGGAAATATGGCTGCCCCGACAGACTGCACCAAGCCAATTAATATTGCCGCCACAAATGCGCCAAAGAGACTGCCCAAACCACCCGTAACAACCACCACAAAGGTTTCCACCACCATGGAGAGGTCCATCTGCAAATTGGCCGGTTCGCGCGGCAATTGCAATACACCGCCGAGTCCGGCCAAGCCACAGCCCAAGGCCACCGCGCCCAACATCAGCGGCCCTGGATTCAAGCCCAGGGCGGCAACCATGTCACGGTCGTGGGTGGCGGCACGCACACGGCGGCCCCACATGGTGCGGGTCAGCAGCAGATGCAAGCACCAGCCAACCAGCGGGCCCAATCCAATCAGCAGCAGCTGGTAACTAGGGAAAAAATTGCCGCTCCACTCTACGGAACCCTTCAGACCGGGAAACCGCGGGGCAAATACCTCGTCTGGCCCTAGCAAGCCACGCAATGCATCGTGTAAAAACAAACTTAAACCGAAAGTCGCGAGCAACTGGTAAAGCTCGGGTACGCGGTATAGGCGGCGCAATAAAAAAAACTCCGCCAGCGCCCCCAGCAGCGCCGATAGCAGAACGCCGAGCAGCAGCACCGCCGTGTAGCCCAGCGCACTGTCACTGGCCGAGGGCACCCAATCGGTCAAAGCGTGCGCGCACACCAGCGCAGCCACCATGTAAAAACTGCCATGGGCAAAGTTGACAATGCGCGTGACACCAAAAATCAGCGTCAGGCCAGCGGCCATCAAAAACAGGGTACTGGCGTGCGCAAGTCCGTTGACCAGGACCGAGAGACCATCCATCAGGAAGTCACTCTCGCCATTGGGTGAAGGCGCTCAATGGCACACGCGGCGTTCGCAAGCGATTCACCACCGCGGACTCGTCTTCGTAGCCCAAGGCCATGCCGCACACCAGCATCTCGGTTTCTGGAGCGCCAATCAGTGGCATGACGACGGAGGAAAAGGTAATCCAGGCTGCTTGAGAACAGGTATGTAGACCGTGCGCCCGGGCACTGATCATGACGTTTTGCATCATGCCGCCGGTATCAATCAGGGCGCCCCGCCCCATCACGCGATCCACCGTAAAAAAGAGTCCGACAGGTGCATCAAAAAACCGGTAGTTGCGTTGGTGTTGTAGATGCATTTTGTCGCGATCGGTTTTTCCGATGCCCAACAGACCATACAAGCTCCAACCATTTTCCCTGCGCCGGTCAATATACGGGCTCACCCAGTTGCGCGGGTAGTAGTCGTAAGGCTCCTGATACACACTCGACAGACTTGGATCTTGGCGCAAAGCGTCGTGTGCCAAGCACACTGCGTCGGCCACGCGTGTGCGCGTTTCTCCCTGAACAACATAAACTTTCCAGGGCTGCGTATTGGTGCCGGACGGCGCGCGGGCCGCAGTTTCCAAAATGGTTTCCAGTATCGAACGCGCAACCGGTTGCTGCGTAAACGCACGCACCGAGCGGCGCGATTGAATCAGTGCATTGACTTCATGGGGGTCCATCTGGGCGCTCCGAATTTGCTTGGCTATTTGTTGGCTTAGCCCCATTTTGCCAGCCCACGTAATGCGCCACGGCCACGCTGACATTTGCGCGAGTCGCAGCAGGGATTTTTAAATTTAGGCAGGCCTTACTAATATTGTTGCAACGCAACAAAAAGACTTGCGCGCAATTTCCGAATGCCTACAATTCAAACCATGCTGCACCGCAACATAAACCAGCAAATGCTGGCTTAACGGCCTCCAATGGCGGACAAGCAAACGTTTTTAATCAGCTAACTCCAAGGACTTCAAATGACCACTCTGACCGTTGAACAAATCGTCGCTGCCCACAAAGCCAACATTGAAACGCTGTTCGGCCTGACCACCAAAGCTTTCGAAGGCGTTGAAAAAATTGTTGAATTGAATCTGACCGCTTCCAAAGCCGCTCTGAGCGAAGTTGCCGGTCACACCCAATCGGTGCTGAGCGTTAAAGACGTGCAAGAACTGCTGGCTTTGCAATCCGGTTTGCTGCAACCGCTGGCCGACAAAGCTGCGTCGTACAGCCGCCACTTGTATGAAATTGCTTCTGGCGCTGGTGCCGAGTTCACCAAGGCCGCAGAAGCCCAAGCGGCAGACGCTCAATCGAAATTCAACGGTTTGATCGATACCGCTACCAAAAACGCACCTGCCGGCTCTGAAGCCGCTGTGGCCGTTCTGAAGAGTTCGGTCTCCGCTGCCAACAACGCGCTGGAATCGGTACAAAAGGCAGTAAAACAAGCCACCGAAGCCGCTGAAGCCAACTTCAACGCGGTAGCCACTACTGCAGCAGCCGCTGCCAAACCTGCTGCCAAGAAGCGCTAAGTCATATTTTTTCAGCTGAAACGAAATATTTTTGTCGCATATCTAGCGCACAAGGGAAAACCCTGAGATAATTCAATTCAGTTGATCTAAACAGATCTGTACCAGTTGTCTCCTCGGATCCTTTCGAAACCTCAGGTTCAGGGATCCCTTCAAGGCCTCGTTGCAAAACGAGGCCTTTTTTTATCTGTATATGGGTGTTATTAGTCTGTTGACCCAAACCCAATGTTCATGCGGGTTTCCGGGCTTTTTGATATCTCAAAACAGAAAATTAGACGGTCAATAGTGCACCCTCTAATTAACGTGAGCATCATCACGTTAACAATACAATGCCAAAGTCCTTGATTATCGTGAGTCACCTCACGATAATTCAATATGGCCCGACCAATCGCGACCCTAAAGCCCGAAGGCATTGAACCTGCCCTTACGTATCTAAAGCGTGCTGTAGAACGCTCCCCTGACTCCTTTGTCCAGAAGCCGGCCGCGGCAAAGCAAGCGCATCTTCAGCTGGTGGAGAGACTTTCCACGTGCGCCCCTGAAATCAAAAGTTTGGTTTTTAAGGATTGGGTGGTGGCCAACCTGACCGACGAAGGTCGAATCAAGATGCTGAGTTCCGTTCGGCAAAAGCGTGTCAGCGCGAAGAAGCGCAAAGTGACCCATCGCAATCTGCGGCTGTCCATTGAAACAGCTAAGGATTTGGATGCCTTAGCCAAACAAATGGGCGGAATGCCGTTGACTAAATTGCTAGGTGCCTTGGCCGCAGTCGCAGCATCGGATGCCAAGCTGCGAGAAAAGGTGTTTCGTGTCGGAATAGCCATGAATACGTGACTGGCTACCCCCGCCCACACTTTTTCAAAAAGAAGCTTTAAGCTGAAGCATCGCTTGGCAACTCACTAGATAAAAGTTACAAAGCAGGTTACTACCCAGAAAAAAGAATATCCGGGGTAGAGGGAGGCTTTCCATGGCAAAAATACATGAAGGCGTGACTTCAAACGCCTTAGCGGTCCGCAACAAGGGTTTTAGCCTTAGGCGAGGTGTCGCCAAATGAGTAAACCCTTAACAAAATCCCGTTTTAAGTTGGCAGTTGATTGCCCTACGAAACTTCACTACGCCAAGTCAGAGAACGGCTATCGCAACCGCAACGAAGGTAACGACTTCCTGCAAGCCCTGGCTGACGGTGGCCATCAAGTGGGCGCTTTAGCGAAATATTTCTACCACCCAGACCCCTATGGCGCACACATAACTGTCGACACTCTCGACAAAGACAAAGCACTGCAGCGAACCAAAGAAATGCTGGCCCAACCGGGGAAAGTAGTAATCGCGGAAGCTGCTTTGGAGTTTGACACCTACTTCATACGCGTGGACATTCTTGTCAAAGAAGGCAATCGAATCGAAATCATTGAAGTCAAATCCAAAAGCGCATCAAACGATGACGTAAAGAGGCGGTTTTCTGGCTCTGACTGGCGCCCATATCTGTACGACATCGCATTTCAGACAGTCGTAGCTGAGTTGGTCTTCCCTGACTGCGAGGTCACCCCCAAACTACTGCTCGTTAACTCCGAAGGCACTTGCAACATTGATGGGCTACACCAGTACTTCCGCATCGTTCCTGATGTGAAAAGCAATACGGTGGACGTGAAACCCTCACCAAAATTTGACTCCAATGTAGTCAAGCAACTGAACATCTTGCGCGAAGAAAACGTCAAGGATGTTGTAGATGCGCTGAAGGGGGAAGGCATTGAAGCGCAGGGTGTGCCTGCCGCCAACAGACAAGACCTTAAGTCCTACATGCAATGGGCTGCATCGGTCCAAAAATCAGACACCCCATTTTTTGGCGGTGTGGGCAAGAAATGCAAAAGCTGTGAATTTCGAGCAGTCGCTGGCGAACCAGAGCGCAGTGGAATACATGAGTGCTGGGCGAAGGCCATCGCACAAAAAATGATTTCAGGGACCGGGGACCCTACAGACCGAAATACACCACTATCGGTAGACATCTGGGGTGGTGGTTCTGGCGCTGTGAGCATGGCTGCCAGAGTATTGGATGCAGGCCGAGCGTTCTTGTCAGACGTGCAACCTGCAGACGTTGCACCGGCAAAGGAAAAAGTTGCTAGTTGCTTCACCCCGTTTGAGCGACGAATGGCCCAAGTCGTGGCATTCAAAGGCGGTCCGGAAGTTGTTCTCAAAGAATCTCGTTTGTCAGACATGGACGCCTGGCACTGGCCGCTGCACATGATTGACTTCGAAACGTCAGCAGCTGCACTTCCCTTCTTTGCGGACATGCACCCATATGAAACGCTTGCATTTCAGTTCAGCCACCATATCCTTGAAAAGGACGCAACCGGGGCCATAGGAATTCGACACGCCACACAGTGGATAAGTACCGAGGCAGCCACCTTTCCCAATATAGAGTTTGTCAGGGCATTGCGAGCAGCATTGATGCCCGATGGAGTCCTTCACGGCACAGTATTCAGGTACCACAACCACGAAAACACCGTTCTGCGCTCATTGCGCCAAACACTGGTCCACTCGACGGAGCCGGACCGTCAGATACTCATCGATTTCATCGACCTCGTTACCAAACCTAGCGGTGCAGAAAGCAAGCAGGGCGTCCAGGAAGGTCCAAAGGCTATGGTGGACCTGCATCGTCTGGTGCAAGAAGGCTACTACTCCAAGACAGCTGGAGGAAGTATCTCGCTCAAATACATCCTGCCGGCAATCCTTCACGATGCAAAAGGTGTCGCCGCACTCTTCTCCACACCTGGCCTCTTCTGCAGCAAAGCAGTAACGAGCCAAAACTTCAAGGCAGTAGACGCGCACGTATGGTTGCAAGCGGCACGCAGCAACGACCCGTACAAAACGCTCCCACCCATATTCAGCGGCAATGCGCCGCTGAACGAAATGCTCGTTCGCATGGGCGACGACGACGATGAGGCCACCATCAACCAAGGCGGTATGGCGATGACGGCTTGGAACTACACCCAGTTCGCAGACCTATCAGACGTGGAACGCACATCTATTCGTGAAGCGCTA
>Ga0228698_1001472_pt1 | contig 11488 bp, 11 predicted proteins | sample McNCre117_Aug_MG_FD_178015 | JGI IMG/M metagenome (GOLD analysis project Ga0228698, IMG submission 178015) | Freshwater microbial communities from McNutts Creek, Athens, Georgia, United States - 1-17_Aug_MG | ecosystem: Environmental > Aquatic > Freshwater > Creek | place: USA: Georgia...
GTTGGTCAGACATGATTGATGTGGCGGCGTTTGTCACGGAAAGCGATCCATCCAAAGATACGCACCGCGACGTACATAGACCGTCGGGTGAATCCGCCGGTGCCAAGCAACTCCATTGCCTCCAGGAAGGTTGCGTCAGCCACCGCACGGGAGACGGCCCCAGTCCGGTAAAGCCAGTCGTGGACAATCGCCGCATAGGTGTATGAGCCATACGGCGGGAACAACCACCAAAGAGCTTTAGGAACACTGGCCAGGTCGCACAGGAAGCCGGCCGGGACGACGATATTGCGCCCGGCGCCGTCACGGTAAATCAGGTCGGCCCCGGTCACGCGCCAGTTGCGATTGCGTTCTGGAAGAAGCGAAGGCTTGGTTTGAAATCCAGGTTTCATTTGGCAGCCGCCTTTGCGAGTCCAACAGCTTCCTGCGCGATGGACAGTGCGCGGTCGGCGTCAGACCCGAATTGTTTCATCACGACTTCATTAGTGCCAATGGGGACGCGCAGTTCTCCGATGCGGTCAGCGTAAGCGAAGGTCGTGCGCTTGAAATGCCAGCCGTTCGGGCCGCTGATTTCGGTTTGTTTGCAGCCGGTGAACAGAAGACCAAGCGCCAGTCCGCAGAGAATGATTTCGCGTTTCATGTCAGAGCCCGTATTTGGTTTTGAGATAATCCCAAGTTGAGTCGTCGTCCGTGATGCCGAGCACGGTGTCGCAAAGCAGCACGTCACCGAAGCTCGCCGTGGCAGTCAGGCCACCGAATCCGGTGTGAAACAGGAACGATGGAGTGGCATTGCCGGAGCGAGTGCCAACCGTGGTCCATGAACCGCCCTTGCTGGTACGGATCGAAACGACACTGGATGACCGCTTCATTTCCAGAATCGCGTTGCCGTTCAAGGTGAAGGACACGGAAACGGCGCTGCCGGAATCGTTGGCGAAGTAGAACTTGTTGTCCGAGTAATGCCCGATATACCCGCCCGACGAACCGAACAGGAACCCGCTGTTTCCGGTGCTGCGATTGATGGCCACGAACGCCGTGCAATCGCCCGTGATGACCGGCGCACTCGCTACGTTGAAGTATTGTGACCCGCTGCCAGTGACACCCGACCTGCTGTTCACAGCCGATGTGTTATAGGTCGGACGTGTGGCACCGCTCTGCGTCGCCGTGCAACTATTGCCGCTGGAATCAGACCACGTCGAAACCGGGTCGCCGTTGTTCAACGACAGTGTTGCCGGGTTGAACCAGAACTTGAGCGTTGAACCAAGCGACGTTGGAGTCCATGAAACCGTGGCGCCGTTCTGACCAAAGAAGAACGGGCCGGCGTCGGCCGGCGTCGGGCCGTTGCCGTGGCAGGCGACTAACAACAAAAAGACAAAGACGAACTTCTTCACGTCAGTTGTAGTTCAGCCCCTTGTTCCAATACGTCGAGGTTCCGTTGTAAACCCAAGTCAGGATGTCAACCGCACCTGCCGTCGTTGTCAGCGTGATGACGCCTGCGCCACCGCCGATGACCTTGGAACTCGCAGGCAGCGTCAACGTGCGCGATCCAGTGCCATCCTGCGTAACGATTAAGATGCCTTGCATGCCAGCCGACAGGCCAGAGAAGGCCAGCGTCCGATTGCCTCCAAGTGTAACCGAAGCGTTTTGCGACGGGTACGATGACGACAGCGTCCATGTAATCGTCGCGCCGTCGGTCAGGGCGGTGAACGACGGATTGAGGTTGGCGGTTGCCGCCTTCGCATCAATCTGCGTTTGCAGGGCTGACGTGACACCTGACACATAGCCAAGCTCCGTCGAAGTCGTTGCGCTCGCCGTGATGACCTTGCTGCCATCCGTCACCAGCGCCCGCGACGCCGTGCCTCCTGACAGGGTGACGTTGCCCGCAATCGTCGCCGTGCTGGAAAGCGTCGCCGCTCCGGCAATGGAGGCGGTCCCATTAATGACCGTGTTGCCGGCCGGAGAGACGCTAAATTCTGTCGTGCTACCGGCCTTCGCCCGAATCAGGAAAGAGCCTCCGCTGCCGGTGCTGGTTTCCGTGACTGGGATATCCAACGCGACATAGTTCGCCATCCCTGTTTGCAGGACCGTCGGCGACACGGTCAACATGACCTGCTCACCGCTGCTGGCCTGAAATCCCGATGAGTCGCTGGTGAGCGTGTTCCATGAGCCTGCGCCCGTGGTGTGACCTGGATTGTGCGACAAGAACGGAAGCGCCGAGCGGTTCACGTAGAACGAACCGCTGACGGATTCCGTGTCGTTGTACGGCGCCAAGCGCAGAGCCCCGAGAGTGTCAATCTGCGCGATCCAGTTGCCTTCGCCTTTGAGAACCCCGAAGGCCGGTTCGCTGCGCAATCCATACCCGGTGCCAGTACGGTCAACGACGAAACGGTTGCGCGATGGACGGTCCCATCCGGCGTCCGGGCTCAAAACCTTGTCGATGGCATTGATGAATGATCGGGCAATCTCGGTGTGCCCGGTGTCATTCGGGTGAACGTTGTCACCGGACATCCCGCCGCCGTTCGGGTCAAACGTATCAGTGTTCACGTACCCGACGCGCAGGCCATCAGAGGCGAGCGTGGAGGCCACTTCCTGAATCGCCCGAGTGTAAAGACCCGCCGCTGAATCAGACCCGGAACTATAACCTGACGACGTGGAGCGCAGGCAGCCGCCCAGCCATACAGTCGGGCCGTTGTCCGATTGTGAATAGCGTACCGCGCTGCCATTGCCAGCCGCCCACAGGATATAGATCGGTGAGGTCGTCGCGGTGACCACAACGGAGTGCGCGCCGCTGTGAAGGTTCGGGATGCGGATCAGGAACGGCTCGTTCGACAGGCTGCCGTCGCCATTTGGTCCAACCCATGACGCCACGCCGCCGCCAACCCCGACGCCGTAGTTTCGGTTGCCAGGGCTGGTATTGCAGGACAACGCGGAGACGTAGGTCGTTCCGTCAACCGCAATCGTCATCGTCCCGAAGCCTGAGGTTGCTGTCGCGCGGTAGGCGACATAGACGACGGATCCGATAGTCGAAAAGGTCAGCGTGGAAGCGGACGCCGTCGAATGCCTTCCCATGGCACCACCGTATTCGCTGTCGGCTGTCCACGAACCGGAGGTCGTAGCGGACTGCGCGTATTGTTTCGCGCTCGTTGGGATGGCCTGATACGCCGCCAAATGAAGCAGGCCATAGCGGAACACGTTCAACTTCGTCGCGTCCGTCCCGAAGTCGCGCATGTTGTTGTAACCTACCAAGTCCAGAAACACCAAGTTGGTCGTGATCGAACTTGGGGACGTGTAGGTCGTGCCGTCGTTGTTGATGACGCTCGCGCTGGGCAGCGTGGCCCAATTCATGTCCGCAATACGGGCGGAGGAAATGCCTAGGTTATTTCGAGTCCAGCCGTATTCATACGCAACCAGCGTATTCCATACCGACGCCGTTGCGCTCGCTGCGGAGCCATTCGCAATTGAGTCCCCAAGCACATAGACCGTGGACATCCTCGGCGCAGAAACAGCGCCAAGGTTAGTCCGCATGCTGCGTGCCGTCGTCTGAATCAGCGTCAGACGTGAGGCGGCAGTTGTCGGCGGTGCCGGCCGGTCCAATACCGAAGCACAAACCGACACGGTCAAAAGCAGAATGGAAAGCAGGTGTCTCATGGGCTGACTGTCAAAGCTGGCTTGGTCGTGACTGCGCCTGTCGAGGAGTCGCGGGTGACGGTTGACTGCGTGACTGTCTTGCCAGAATTTGAGTGCGTAATCGTGTAGGCATTCACGACCAACCAGGTTGAATCCTTCGCCGTGCGCGTGAAGGTGCCAGCGCTTCCGTCCGGCCATTTCACGGTGCCAGTGGTGACGCATCCGTCAGAGTCAACCGTTGCCGAGGTCATTTCGTACAACTCGCCGGACGCGATTTCGACGAGCCGCGATGACGTAGCGAGCGAGTAGGTAACACCGGACACATAGGCAAGCTCAGTTGACGTTGTCGCCGACGTGGTGAGTTGCTTTTGGCTGTTGAGATACGTTGCTTTGCCGGCAGTCAACGTCGACGCGATAAGCTGCTCAATCGGCGTGAACTCAACCTTGCCAAGCGTCGGGTCCTTGATCGTTAGGACCGCATTGGACGGAGCGGAAAACGTCAACGCATTGGGCGTCAGGAAATAGACGTTTGAGTTTCCCCACAAGGTTAGGTCGCCACCTTGAACCGTCAGCGAATTGTTGGCCCCGAAGTAAACCTGATCGACGTTTTGCGATTCAACCAAGGCGAGGTCCGTTATCAGGAACGTCCTGATATTGCCGCTGACATCGTTCGTTTCGTTGCCATCAATCGTCAGGCCGTCACCGAACAATTCCATGCGGCCAGAGAACAACGAATTGGTGACCGTCAAATCAGTCGCCGAACCGGACGCCTTCAATACGTAGTTGGTCTGGACGTACGGAGCGATGGCCGTCGAGAACTGCAACACGCTCGCCCCGCGCAATCCGATGGTGGCGTCATCAATCGCAATGCGACCGTTCGTGCCAATGGAGGAGGCCAACGGCAGGTCTTTGATGCGCGTCCCTTGTGCTCGCGCAAATACCACCAGCGCCAGAAGCGCGGCCAAGATCGAAAGGAGCCTCACAAATGGTTCCTGTTCACGTACAGAGTTACCACCGGCCCGATGGGCAACGCGGCATGTTAAGCGCCGGATTCAGACGACGCCGGTCCCGCGGGCAGACGGGACAAGGTGCCGCACACATGGACGCTTCACCACTCGCCACCAAGTGCGCGCATCCGTTGCAACTGCGCTGCGCGTGCATGCTGGAAGGAACCGTTTTCCCGATGGAAGGAAGATGGTCCGGCGAGGTCCAAGCAGTTACTCTAAATTCACAGTTCGTCACCATAGGTCGCCAGCGGAACGGAGAGGATAACCGCGTCGGTCAAAGCTGGTGTGATGACGAGTGAATTATGGCTTTCGCCGGCGCAATACTCGGGTGACGTCATCACGCCCGCCATGAAGCGTCCGCCCGGAGGGGCGCCAACCGTCAACGTGTCCGATGCCTTCACGAACTTGCAAACGGACGTGCTTTCCGTGATGTCCTCAAAGGCCAAGGCGTTTCCACCGGACGCCCAGAACTCCGGGCACGGGTGCGGATCTCCTGGAGCGCAACACGTCGAACCGCTGCCGTCTGTGACGGTGTGTGCCATCGGAGCAGTCCGGCTGCTGGCGTACGTCACCAACATTTCCGAACTGCTACTCACCATGTCCCGCCATGACTCGGGACAGGCGTATAACGCGTCGTTGACGATGGGTTGGAACCGATATTCGGAATCACCCCGCGACACGCCTAGCGTCCATTCTGTGCGGGCGCCCGGGCAGTACGGGATGACGATGCGGGCGTCCTGCGTGGCAGAGGCATCGGAGGAGTCAACCCAAGCGCCGGTTGTGGTGATCGTTGCGCCCGTCGGGACAATGTCGATGAACCCGTGAGACGGTCCGGTCAACGAACACGGCACGTCGGCGCCAGTGATGTCCTTTGCCGTCGCCAGCGTTTGCGATTCAGGCCCGGTCAGTGACCGCGTTTGAAACGACATCGGCAACATGACCCGGACGCGGGTCAATAGATTGATGGCATTCGCGAACTGGTTGTACGTCTCAACGGAGGCCGCAAGGTTGGCAATCGGTCCGTAACCTTCCGGGGCGTCCGGCCGGATGTCCGAAGGCGGCAGGAAAGACGATTCCCGAGACGGCGCCGTCAACGCGGACGTTCTCCCGTGCGCGTCGAACATGAGGTTGCCGAACGTGTAGTCATACGCCGACGTAACACCCAGCGTGCAGGAATAGGCCGCCGACGTGGTGCCATCCACGAACCCTTCACACATCGCCCGAAGGTAGGTCCAAGCCTGTCGCCAGTGGTCCGCGGAGAACGGAGTGTCCTGCCTTTGTTGGTCGTCGTTGTCGTCAGCGTAGGGCGACGGTATCAGCTTGCAGAACACGAAATGCGGGAACACGGAGCCCCAAGGATGATCGGCGTCCGCGTCAATCGTACTATACCATGAATGATCCCCCACCTTGACGGACGGTGCCACGCCGGCGTTTTGCCAAAGCAACCATTCCATGACCGCGTTTTCCAAGGTCCGATAACGCTGCGTCGTGTAGAGGTTCGTGCGGTCCCAGGTCGCGGGGTCATACGCCACGGAACCGGGCGCGTCATTCGCCGTTGGCAGCCTCGCCGTCAACGTCAGCTTCACGATGGACGCACCGCCAATCGTGACGATCTCCGCGTTGTCGATTTCCACCGGCGGTTCGTAGACCTGGCAGGACTTGTAGAAATCCAGCCGCGACGCTTCACAACCCGGGTCCCCGAGGCAGTCTATGTCGTTGACCGTTTCGGCGTAGCGCCAACCGGGCGGTCCTTCCGGTGAATAGGCGCCCGACACCCCGTAGCTGTAATGGTTCAGCATGTCCGCCGGCAGGCCCGAACCGCGGGAGTCTTTGTAAGCGAAGATGCATCTATCGGAAAACGCGATGTAACGACCGTACGCATCGAGCTTGTAGTTGCTGGAGTCCGACCAAAAGAAGCCCTTGTTCTGTGTGGTCAGGACCCACTCGTTAGAGAGCCCGCGCGGCGGTGCGGCATGGTGAATCCCGTCCGTGTCCGTCAAGGTTCCGGTGCCGGTGAATTCCGTCACGCCGGAGATTCCGGTCAGCGTTGAACCCGACGCGTAATGCTTGCCAGCGTATTTGACCGACCCGCCGGACACTGTGTATTCCCGCGCGCTTTCGACGTCACCAGAGGCCACTGCCGCTCCCGTAGGCGCTATGCCAGACATCATGTCGAAATCAAACCCGGTGGCAGCCTCGGCGCCATACCGTTTGAAATACAGCACGCTCTTGCCGTCCGCGTTTACTTCATACCCGACCAAGTTATCACCGCTGAGAATCTTGATGCATTTCGACAACCGACGCGCCGCCTCAAAGGTCGTGCTGTCGTTCATGTATTCCGGGATGCCAAGGTCAAACGTTGACGCGTTGTAAATCACGCCCTGCGTGAAGTATTGATCCGAAATTGTGTTCGCGTTCTGTTCAAGCGGGCCTTCGCCAGTGGGCGCAGTAATCAAGCGCAGGATGGCCGCAGCGTCGTGGATGTCGGGTTGATACGGAAACAGTTCATCCACTTCAACCGTCACGTCCCCGCTCGCGTTCGTGAACTGAATGAAGCCGTCAATGCGGAAGGCCAACGACTCCGGCGACAACGGATCTTTGAGAACCCACAGCTCGTCAATGTTCCCGTCGGCATCCGCCGTGAACGTCAGCGATTCAATCTCAACGTCGTTCCCGTCGTCGTCAACGGTCACCATGGAAAGCGTCACATCCCCGTCAACCTTGGACGCCGTCACATGAGCCGAAGTCAGCATGTACCCCGGACGGTAATCGTGAAAGAAGTCCGCCGTTCCCATGCATCCCAACGAATCCGAGGAACGCAGGTTGCTACCGGGCACCGTGCGGAATCGCGTGAACCGTTGGGCCACCGTCGCGGAATCAATTTGCACCCCGATTTGCGGTGCCAGCCGATATTGTTTCGCAAGGAATTCCCGCGACTTGAAGGCCGCATGATTCCACGGTTTCGTGCGGTCATACTCCTCCTGTTTCTGCGTATCAGTCCCGCGGAACTCGGCAGCGTATTGGCCCAGCACAACCCCGAGTTGACCGCCGGACGCATGACGCAAAAGACCGCCGCCGGTATAGGGACCTTCCGCCCAGTCTCTCCGTGGCAAGATGTCCACAGTCAACCCGTCGTTGAAGTAGATCACGAAGTAATCCGCGAGCCGCAGGATGTAGCCCACATGCGTCGGCTCCTCGGGACATGACCCGTTGTAGGTCACTTGTAACACGCCGTCGCCAGTGGTCACCGTGGTGGCGTTGTGCGCGCTTGGGTCGCCTACCGACGTGCCCGTGGCCGTGAATCGGTATTGATAGTCCGGTGGCGCCAGAATGCCAGGTCCCGGCGAAGCGCAGGCAGACCCCAGTTCCGGCGTCGGAAGCCAGCCTCCGTAGCTGTTCCCGTAGGGCGAATAAGCCGAGTACACCAACCGCAGGAAGTTGCGCGCACCGTCCAACATCGGCGCAGCCTGCGCCCCGGTGTCAGGGTCCCGCGCACCAAGCTGTTGCTTCCGTAGGTCCCACATTTCCGACGCCGTTTCCGGTGGCTTCGTGCCGCCCACGCCATCAGGAACCTGCATCGGAATCCCCAGCGCAGAGTTTTCCGAAACGAAGCCGGCAGCCTCATTCCCGAAGACATAGGCGCCCATCGGGTTTTCCGTGTTCACCCCTTCCGGTTCACCGGCTCCCGCCACCGGCCAGTTGGCATCGGTCCTGGCAAGGTGCTGATAAATCTCAAAGAATTCGGCCTGCGGCGGGAACAGCGTGCCGCCTTCGTCCGGGTTGCGGATTTGTCGGAACAAGCTGAACAAATACCACGCGATGCGGTACACCCCGTCGCCAAGACCGGAACGCAGGCGGTCGTTGAATGCAGCGGCAAGACTGCCCAACTGCTTGGAGGAAATCGGCTGCCCAGCCGATACTGTTTCCGCACGCGTGAAGGTAACAGACATGCGGTAAACTCCCGCAGGCTGAATCAGGCAATCTCAACGGCGCCGAGGAAGGCTTTGATGTTCGACGCGCCCGACGACTTCCATTTAAAGTTGGTCTTAGACGACATGTAAATCAACATCTTGTAGTTCGGGAGAACCGCAATCTTGCTGTCGGTCGTGCCATCCGTCGAAAGGATGATATTGTCCGTGCTGGCCGTGGTGCCGTCCGTGGTCGCCGTGTGCTGAATGAAGATCAGCGCCGGGAAAGTGATCGCTCCGAAGTCGGGCGCAGCGTATGAAGTCGTCACGTCCTGCGTGGATTGAATCACGTCGGTTCCCGCAGTCGTGATGCTCAGCGTCGCACCGCTGCCCGTGGTGTTCAACGGCGAGCCGGTGATCGTGGAAACCAGTGAGACGGTAGCAGTAACGTTCGCCATACTTCTTTCCGGTTCACGTACAGAGTTACTTCCGGTTTGCCCACTTCGCCACCCGCTCAATCGTGCGCTTCAAATCGGCTTCCAACTTGGTCGCCCGTATCTTCAAAGCCACCGCCATAATGTTCTCGTCCCGCCCAGCCCGTTGCACATGCGGAACCTTGTTTCCAACCGTGATGACCAGCTTGTCTTTGCTGCTTTCCTCGGCGAACAAACCCGGCATTCCAGAGTGATTCGTGATCCACTTTGCGCCCACTTTCAGGCCCAGCTTCCCGGCCGCCAATAGCCAGCCAGCCTTGCCTTTTCCAACGGATCGGCTGGCCTTTTTGGCGTAGGCGTCAACGTCACGCTGCGTTTTGTCCAGGCAGATGACCCGGGCATTCTTTGCCACCCGGCCGGTGTTCTTGTTCCGGTACTTTCGGTGCAACGCCTCAAAGTCTGTAGCCGTCGAAATCTCGCCCCGGATCTTGAATCGGTCCAATAGCTTCCGCGCTTCCGCTATGTTTCCGCTCCGTATCTGCTTTCTGATCGACTCACCAAACACGCCGAGCTTCGATTCGTCCAACACCGTGAACAACCGCTTGACCGCCAGGGTCACCGCATTGACTCCAGCCTGCTTTTGCACCGCCCAGCTTTGCTTGGTGACACCTTCCATTTCCTTACCATTAAAAGGCGGCGTCATCTTCATCGCGTCTTGAACCAGCAGCTTGGCCTGCTGCCGGAGCGCGCCGTTGAACTCGCGCTTGTTCACGATGGCGAGTTGCCGCAAATCAGACTCAAATTTCTTTGTGTCGAATTGGAAGGTCGGCGTCATTGGCTCAGGCCGTTTAGATACAATGTAGCGCACGATTGGTCGTGCTGAACCTCTACGATGACGTATCGGTGCCCAGCGCACGACAGATGCTTGCCAGACTTCGGCAGTCCGATGTCCGTGAATTGGTCCAAGGGCGCCACCAGGATCGCATCCGCCTCAATCCCAATGCCGCCGTCGTCAGACTTGGAACGCGCCTTGTGCCGGTCTATCACGCCACGCCGGACAATCGTAGAGGCGTCGCCTGATACTTGAAACGTCGCCCCACACAAGGCCGCCATGTGCGTGACTGACGCCGCTGCCAGCCTATCGAAAAGGTCAGATGCCATAATGAAAAAAGCGGGTCCCGGTGAGTGAAGCCGGAACCCGCCGTTGAGCCGGCGAACTAACGCCGCATGGAATGTCAGGAACCGAACAGAACCTTGAGCGTCGCGCTCACCGCGGAACTGTCAGTGGTGCTGGCGCCGTGCGTGATCTTCGCCCGGATGTAGCGGGCGCAGTCCGACGGAAGGCGAACGCGCTTCACCTTGGCCGCGACACCGGAACCGGCACCCGTAAACACTTCGCTGTAAAGCGTCTTGTCAATGGTGCTGAAGTTGGTCGCGGTGCAGGTCTCGATGATATACGTCGAGGTGCGCGTGTTCGGAACCATGGTGTCGGTCAATGCCGGCACGTTGAGTTCCAGCTCGATGTTGCCGGGCTGATACGGCGCAGCGGAGCCGAGGTCAACCGTTGAAGACGTGACAGAAGTCGAGGCCGCAGCGGGCAGCGTGAACGCGGCCGGCGACAACAGCGAGTCCTGAACCTGCGCACCGAAGGGATGCACAGTCGTTTGATTTGCGGGGTATGCCATAGGTCAGAGGTCCTTTCAGTTCAGGCAATGGATTCAGTGGACGTGATCGAATCGGTCACGACAATGGGCACTCCCTCGTACTCAGTCGGGAGCGGCGCGATGTTGGCCAGACCGCCAGACGGCTTGGTCGAACCGTTGCCAAACAGCGTCACGGTGCGCGACACCTGCAACTGCCGGCGGCTCCGGCGGTTCATGAAGAAGTGCGTCGGAATGGTTCCAACCGGGAACTTTTCCATCGCCTTCGCAAGCAGGGTATCAGTCAGACCCTTGCCGGAATCTTCCGTCAGGTTCTTGATGCGGACCAAGGCGTACTTGTTGTAGAACGCCACGCCGAGCCAAGCCTCCAACGAGTTGACCCAAGCGGTCGCCACCGCAGAGCTCGAACCAAGTTGAACCTGCTGCTTGCGCCATTGGCCCAGCGCAAATGGGGTGTTCTGGCCGGCGATGGCTTCCATGTAGGAAGGCAGCGCAACGACCGCCCACACGGAGCTTCCGGTGCTTGCCGTGGTTCCGGCGGCGTCAATGACGTTGTTCGTGCTGTCGTACACGTCCAAGGCTCCCGGGAAACCATTGGTGTCGCCGTTCGTGGAATCGGTTCCATACCATACCACCGAACCGAACTTGATCATGGCACCACGCACGGCTCCCACTTCCTCGCGGGAAAGCAGAACCTCAGGCGGAACGTCCGAAGACATCGCCACGGCGTTGTCGATCTGCAATTGCGCGTCCAGGTACGCCAGCGAAATAAGACGCTGTTCATACGTGGACTTCACCGGCGCACTCGAACCGTTCGGCGAACGGAAAGAGACGGTCGGCCACGCGGTGCGGACGGG
>Ga0228698_1001473_pt1 | contig 11484 bp, 15 predicted proteins | sample McNCre117_Aug_MG_FD_178015 | JGI IMG/M metagenome (GOLD analysis project Ga0228698, IMG submission 178015) | Freshwater microbial communities from McNutts Creek, Athens, Georgia, United States - 1-17_Aug_MG | ecosystem: Environmental > Aquatic > Freshwater > Creek | place: USA: Georgia...
CTTGCGATAGTTTGGGTGCTCCGGTTCTATCCAAAAATTGAGCTTGGTAAAAAATATGAATTAGAAAAACCTTTTAAAAACAGCATGTTACACTTGCTTTCCGACTGTGATTGCAACGGTTCGCGTAATGATGCACGTGATTATGAGGGCACAAAATGGGGGCCGGAGGGGGACCAATCTGTTGCTTCTCTTTGGACTGCCGATTTAGTCCCCCTTATGGTTTTCCGCCTTCTCCAGGCCTTTTTCCTGTGGGCTTTGAGGCGCTACACAACGGCGCGGGCTTGCTTGCCCATCGCGCCCGACAGGTTGGCATAAACCGCGTCATGGCCCGGCATGATCCGCTCCAAGGCTGCAGAATCCGTCGCGTCTCCCTCGACAATGCTCAAGCGTGTTGGGACAGTTCACGCAGGCGACTCGCCCTGCGCAAAAAAGTCAACTCCACATCGCCATGTTCCAGGATCAACTTCGTCGCCACCCTGGCTATCTGCCCATGGACGCAGATCACAAGAACCCGCTTCAAGATGGACTTCATTGGGCTTTGGCCGAATCCTGGTATTGGTGATCTTCCACTGGCTGCATCCAGTCGGCGGATTTGTCGTCGAGAGCTTCTTGGATGGCAATGTGCGACATGCTTTGATCCGGCGCCGCTCCGTGCCAATGCTTGGTGTTTGGCGGTATGCGCACGATATCGCCTGGATCAATTACCTGCATAGGTCCATCTTCACGCTGCACGCGGCCTGAGCCAGCGGTAACGATCAGGGTCTGGCCTAGCGGATGGCTGTGCCAATGGGTCCTCGCGCCAGGTGGGAAAGTTACCAGGCCAGCAGAGGTTCGATCTGGCCCGTTCGGGGAGAACAGCATTTCGAGTTGGACCGGGCCAGTGAAATATTCAGGCGGAACGCCAACCGTGTTTCTCTGCGAAGCGCGACTGATGAGCAAGCCGTGGGAAGTCGAAGCCTCATTGCCATTGGTGTCGGTGTTCATTGGGCCTCCTTGAGCGACGCCATGTCGATCACGAAACGATATTTCACATCCGCCTTGAAAAGCCGTTCATAGGCTTCGTTGATGTCCTGGATGCGTATGAGTTCGATGTCCGAGTGAATGCCATGCTCTCCGCAAAAGTCCAGCATCTCCTGGGTCTCGGCGATGCCGCCGATGAGCGATCCTGCCAGCGCCTTGCGACTGAAGACCAAGGGGCCGGTGTTGAAGTTGTCCAGCGGCCCAAGGTAGCCCACCATTACGATGGTGCCGCCGCTTGCAAGAGTTGGCACATAGGGGTTCACATCGTGCTTGTAGGGGACGGTGTCGATGATGAGGTCGAACTGGCCGGCTACTGCAGCCATTTGGTTGGCGTCGGTGGAGATGACGATTCGGTCGGCGCCAAGGCGTCGCGCATCGGCTTCCTTGCCTGGCGAGCGGCTGAACAAGGTTACTTCGGCGCCCAAGGCCTTCGCGAGCTTCAGGCCCATGTGCCCCAGCCCTCCCAGCCCCACGATGGCGACTTTGCTGCCTGGGCCGACATTCCAATGGCGCAACGGCGAGTAGGTGGTGATGCCGGCGCACAGCAATGGCGCGGCGCCCGCCAGGTCGAGCGCGTCCGGCACTTTCAATACGAAACGTTCCGACACCACAACCTTTTCGCTGTATCCGCCATAGGTGCGCGTTCCATCTATGGGGTCGTTGTGGTTGTAGGTGTAGGTGGCGCCGTTTTCGCAATACTGTTCCCAGCCCTTTCCGCAAGCCTTGCAATGGTGGCAGGATTCCACCAGGCAGCCGACGCCTACGCGGTCGCCCGCCTTGAACTTGGAAACGGAGGTGCCGACCTCTAGGACGCGCCCGATGATTTCATGCCCCGGCACCATAGGGTAGTTCGCGTGTCCCCAGTCGTTGCGGACATTGTGGACATCGGAGTGGCACACGCCGCAGTAGAGGATTTCGATGACGACATCGTCCGAGCGGGGACTGCGGCGGTCGAACTCGAACAGGCCAAGGCGGTCGGTAGGGGAGTGCGCAGCATAGCTTTTGACATGGTAGGTCATGGTGTATTCCTTTTATGGGTGATTAGCGATTCACCAGGGCGGCGCGGGCGGCTGAGTAGCGGGCGCCGACGATTTGGATGCCGGCCAGCGCTTCCTGGATCGCGGCTAACTCTGCCGAATCGAGTTCGAGATCGGCCGCTCCCAAGTTTTCTTCGAGGCGATGCAGTTTGGTGGTTCCCGGAATGGGCGCGATCCATGGCTTTTGAGCCAACAGCCAGCTCAGAGCGATTTGAGCTGGCGTCGCGCCCTGCGCTTCGGCGATGGCTTTGATCGCCTGCACCAGGGCCTGATTGGCTTGGCGCGCCTCGGCGGCAAACCGCGGCACGGTGTTGCGGAAATCGTCCTCCGCGAACGAGGTGTCCTGGTCGATGGCCCCGGTCAGGAAGCCCTTGCCCAGAGGGCTGAATGGCACGAATCCGATGCCTAGCTCTTCCAGCAGCGGCAGCAGCTCGCGCTCCGGCTCGCGCCACCACATCGAGTATTCGCTTTGCAGCGCCGCGACGGGTTGGACGGCATGGGCGCAGCGTATGGAGTCGGCGCCGGCTTCGGAGAGGCCGAAATGCTGGACCTTGCCTTGGCCGATCAGCTCCTTCACGGCGCCGGCCACATCCTCCATGGGGACGGCGGGATCGACGCGGTGCTGGTAAAGCAGGTCGATTCGTTCGGTGCGCAGAAGCTTCAAGGAAGCCTCGACAACCGTGCGGATGCGATCGGGGCGGCTGTCAAGCCCGTCGCCTACATTGCCATTCTTGAAGCCGAACTTGGTGGCGATGACAACCTGATCGCGAACTGGGGCCAGTGCCTCGCCGACCATCTCCTCGTTCAATGCGCCATAGGCCTCGGCAGTGTCGAAGAAAGTGACGCCGCGATCGAAGGCGTTGCGGATCATCTGTATGCCATCGGCGCGGCTCAAGCCGGGCCCATAGCCATAGCTCAGCCCCATGCAGCCGAAGCCAAGAGCCGACACTTCAAGGCCGGAATTACCAAGGATGCGTTTTTTCATTGGAAGGCCTCTTTGATCATTGGTTGGAAGAAGGTTGCGGAGCGGGTTGGGCAAGCTCTCCGAAACGGAACGCAGAAGTCACGCCGCCATCCATGAGGAAGTCGCTGCCGGTGATGAAACCGCCGTCCGGGCCCATCAGCAGGGCCGCGACCTGGCCAACCTCGTCCGGCGTGCCGGCCCGGCCCACGGGGCTGCCTTCGATCATGTTTCGGTAGGCGGCTCCGCGTGGCCCGCTCAACTCGTCGTTGGCCAGCGGCGTGATGACGATGCCTGGGCTGATGGTGTTGATGCGAGCTCCGCGCCTGCCCCAGCGGACGGCTTCGGCCATAACGCGTAGGGAGTTGCCACGCTTTGAAAGCTGGTAGGCGTGCAGCGTGTCGCGAATTTGGCTCGGTTGGATGAAATCGAGGCCGAGCAGGTCCTCCGTCGGGGTCAGGGCGAGTGCTCTGTCTTGCTCGGGCGTGAGCGCGGGCAGCCTATGTCCCGACTGGGACGCGATGACCACCCCCGATCCCTTGGGGGCCATGGCTTCGCCGAACAACTCGAGCACGAGGGCCGTGCCATACAAGTCCACCCGCAAGACTGCTTCGATAGGGGCCTGGGAGGGCGAGACGCCAGCCGCATGGATCAAGCCAGCAATCGGTCCGAGTTTTTGCGCCATCGCCACCAGTGCGGCGACCGATGCGCGCGAGCCGACATCCACGGTTGCTGCTGTGGCGTCGAACCCAGCATTGAAGAAGGCCTTTGCCGCCGCGTCGGCCTCTTCTTTTTTCAGGCAGGCCAGCACCACATGCTTGCCCGCTCCCACGCGCCTGGCGATGGCTTGGCCGAGCTGTCCAGCTCCCACGACGACGATGACATCCTTGTCCATGATGAGTTCCTTCTGTTGATGTCGGAACTTTATGGCTATCTGTTTCAACTGAATAGTGGTTTATTAATTGCTTGAGTGGCAAAGAAAAATTGATATTCTTGTGGCAATTGTCTTCATGAGGCGGCTTCGGCTGAAATGGCATGGCCATCAATGAATTGCGATCCATCTCCATGTTCGCGAAGGCTGTCGAGCTTGGCAGCATCCGCCAGGCGGCCCTGGCGCAGGAGGTCTCTCCCCAGGCCGCGACGCAGTCGATCGCGCAGCTCGAGCGGCATCTGGGGGTGCGGCTGCTGCACCGGACAACCCGCAGCCTCGCATTGACGGAGGAGGGGCAGCGATTTCTGGAGAGCGCACAGCCGTCCCTGGTGGCCTTGGAGCGGGCCATGGCTATGGCCAGAGAGGGCAAGGACGAGATTGCAGGGCCCCTGCGCATCGTCGGCCCCAAATCGTCCTTCGCAAGCCTGCTGATGCCGCTGCTGAACGAGTTCTGCCAAGCGTATCCAGGCATTCAGCCAGATGTGCAACTTGATGACGGCATCGGCGATTGGGTGGCCGATCGGGTAGACATTGGGTTCCGCATTGGCGTCTCGCCGCAGGAGGGCTTGATCAGCAGGTCATTGTTCCCGGTTCAGCTCATCGTGTGCGCGTCGCCTGCCTACCTCGAACGCCATGGCGTGCCCAAGAAGATTGAAGACCTTGCCAAGCATCGTTGCAGCGTGTTCAGGCATCCGGCGACGGGCAAGGTGTCCCCTTGGTATTTGTCCGTCAACGGCGATGTAGAGGAAAGGCATTTCCCGCCGGCCCTTTCCACTAACGACACAGAGCTTGAACTCCAGGCAATCCTTGCCGGGCAGGTGATTGGCCAGGTTGCGAATTTCTCAGCGGCTGAGCACATTCGCGCAGGAAGGTTGGTGCCAGTCCTGTTGCCCTTCATGAGCAACCACATTCGGCTGCACGTCTACTACGGCAGTCGAACCGCTCAGCCCAAGCGCGTAAGGGCCTTCTTGGACTTGGTCCTAGCGAAGATGTTGGATTGTCCAGCTTATGTCCTAGCCGACAAAGAGTTGCATACTTTTGCTCGCAAGGTGGGTCGCCGAAAAGTCGCCTGATTCACAGGCTCGACAAGTCGCAGGTTTGTTGGGTGCTAAGCCCCAACAAGCTCTCCGCCAAGTTTTGGGAGAATGAGGCGAAATTGGCGGAGTTGCCTCTGCTTTCGAGGCGTTTGGCTCACTGGAAGGCAGCCTCCCTGTGAGTCAGGGTCTATCGGGCTGCTTCAAACTCCGCCAAGTCGGAGCCAAATTCAATGATGTTTTGTCGAAAACCCAGTATTCATGAGGGCTGCAAGGCGATACGCGCTTGATGCTGCATCATGGGGGTGTGAGCGGAAAACTCCTTTGCGCTTTCCTGCGTTTCCCTCTGGGAAGTGCCTGTTTTTTGCTTGTTTTCAGAGGGTAATGCCATCTTTTTGTTGATTCCAGCGTCAATCTGAGCCAGTTTGCAGTCGAATTTTGAGCCACACGATTTAAAGGTATTTTTGGCTACTCGATTGTGGATAAGTCTACATCTGGAGCGTCCCCTTTCTGTATTTTTGCCTTGCCGGCTTTGCGTAATGGCTTGGCCTGCGCGCTGGAATTCCTGAACCTCCAGCTGTCATTGCCGGTCTCCACGATGTGGCAGTGATGGGTCAGTCGGTCGCGACCTGTCGCTGCTGGAATGACGCAGGGGTGTCCGCAGTAAAATTCGAAATGAACATACTTAAAAAATACCTCCTTTCCGCACTGGCGAGCGCTCTTTTTGGCGACCCAATGGCGGGCATGGCGCAATCCGCCCCGATGGATCATTCGTCCAACGGGATGGGCATGCGCGGCATGATGGAGAGCGATTCCCCAGACATGCAGGGTGCGGCAGACGCCCAGCGGCAGGCCGCAGTCTGATACGCCAGCACTTGCGTGAAATTCAAGCGCAGTTTTTGAAGGGCGACTTCTCCGGACCGACCCATATCCATGGCCAAGCCATGCCCGGATTGGCCGAACTCAAAGCCGCAAAGCCGGGACAAATCGCCATCGACTACCAAGACATCAAGGATGGGGCCGAATTGACCTATCAGACTGCGGATGCGAATTTGGTGGCGGCCTTGCACAAGTGGTTCGACGCCCAGTTGTCGGACCATGGCAACGACGCGATGGAAGGGCACGCCCACCATGCGGGCATGAAGATGCCGTGATTTTGAATTGGCATACTCATTGGAGTATGCTTTGATTTCCTTACATGGGTACCGACCCGACAATTTTCAGAACGATCGACCGCATGGCCACTCCAAACAGCACACCATTTCCCCACGCAGCGCAGACTTGGAACAACCGCTTCGCCAAAGACGGTTATGCGTTCGGCACCGAGCCCAACGAATGGCTGCGCCGTCACGCTTCGGTGTGGAAAGCGGGCTCCCGCATCCTTTGCGTTGCAGATGGGGAAGGCCGCAACAGCGTGTGGTTGGCCAAGCAAGGCCACCAAGTAGAGGCGTTTGATCTTTCAGAGGTGGGCGTTGCAAAGGCCAAGCGCTTGGCTCAGGAAAGCCAGGTTAACGTCAATTTTGCGGTGGCCGGGTGTGACGACTTCGCATGGAGGCCGGATCATTACGACGGCGTCGCCGCCATCTTCGTTCAGTTCGCTGATCCGGATCTTCGCGCGAGGTTGTTTGAGAACATGGCGCGAAGTCTCAAACCCGGCGGCACACTGATCTTGGTCGGATACACGCCCAAGCAACTGGATTACGGGACGGGAGGCCCTTCCGTCCGCTCGCATTTGTATACCCCGGAGATCTTGCAGGAGGCGTTTGCCGATTTGAATATTCAAGTGCTGGACGCGTACGAGACGGAACTGGCGGAGGGCGACGGCCACAAGGGCCGGTCCGCGGTGATGGGCCTTGTTGCATCGCGCCGGCCGCTATGATCGCGCGCTCTTGGCACGCCAGCGCTAATGCCTGTTTCATGAACAACCTGAACAAAGGGTCTTTGAAACCGGCTGCAGCCCAGCGACGTCGTCCGGGGTGACATCAATTCAGGTTCGGTGCCGCTGGAAAGTCCACCGGAATCTGGGTTGTCGAGTGCAAGTAGTTGCTGACGGTTTTATCGCCAATGATCAGATAGGCATCAACCAGGTTTTCTTTGGTCCAACCGGCTGCAAAAAACGCTTCAATCAAGGGCTGTTCAACATGGCCACGGTGCTGCACAACGCTTTGGGTCAAGCGTGCCAATGCGTCGAATTTTGGATCGAAGCTGGCATGACCGCCTCGAATTTCAAGGATTTCGGAATCGCTGAAACCGTTCATTTTCCCCAGCATGGTGTGTGCTGCAAGGCAATATTGGCATTGGTTGACTTGGCTTACGACCAAGTTGACAACCTCGCGCGCTTTTCCGGACACGCTGCTTGGGGCGTTTTGAAAGGCCAGGTAGTTTGCCAGCGCCGTATCCGAGTGGGCGAATGTCGCGTAGAGGTTGGGCACCATGCCAAGGCTTTTTTTGAGATTGTCAAAAATAGCCTGGTTGGCGGGGCTGACTTCTTCGCGGGCGGGGACGTTGATATGGGGCATGGTGCACTCCTGAGGGTGGGTTTAACTTGGTTTGCATTGCGCACGGTGGGTGGGCAATGGCGTTACTTTGACTGATTCCATTAGCTTCGTATAGACTGAATAAAAGCCTATTAATTAGTAGTATTTGGAATATAAAGACGCATATGGACAAGCTTTCAGCAATGCGTACGTTCGTGCGCGTGGTGGAGTCAGGTAGTTTTTCGGCCGTGGCCGGTGAGCTGCGCGCCACCCAGAGTGCCGTAAGCAAACAGGTGGCTGCACTGGAGAAAGAATTGGGAACCAAGTTACTGGTTCGGACAACCCGCTCGCTGTCCATGACAGAGGAGGGGATGCGCTATTTCACGCAAGTTCGCCGCTTGATTGCTGAAATCGCTGAAGCCGAATCGGAATTGGTCAAAGGTGCAGGTCAACTGCGTGGCTGGTTGCGCGTTGCTGCGTCCGTGGGCTATGGTCGATTGAAACTGATGCCCATGGTGAAGTCATTCATGGCGGCACACCCCAACGTAAAAATCGATTTGCGTTTGCATGATGGTTTTATTGATTTGGTAGAACAAGGAATCGATTTGACGGTCCGCATCGGCGACTTGGCCGATAGCGGTTTGATCGCGAGGCGAATCGGAACGTCCCATCGCATGCTGCTGGCACATCGGGATTACCTTCGGTCCTTGCCAAAAGAGGCGCGCGCACTGGTTAATCCGCACGACCTGCAGTCGCACAACTGCATTGTCTACACAGGCATGACCAACAGCAATCTGTGGACGTTCAATGCAGGACCGGGCGCTGCAGAGCCATTGGGCTCCGCCCGGAGCGTGCGGGTTGAGGGCACTGTGCAAACCAATAGCAGCGAAGTCATTCGTTCTGCGGTGCGCTCCGGGCTGGGTATTGGCTATGCACCGACTTGGCTCTTTGAGCCCGAGTTGTTCAGCGGAGAAGTGGTGCGCCTGATGCCGCACTGGGACGCACCACAATCTCCCATTCACCTGGTTAGCCCGTCTGAGCGCAAATATTCTGCAAAGGTCAAAGCCTTTGTCGATCACGTCAGCCTGACCATGGGGTCTGCATTTTAGAGCGGACGTTAAATGTCAAGTCCCGTTCTATTTCCCAGACCCACGGACCAGGGAATGGTGACTCAGGCCTTCACTCCGGCGCCGGGGGCCCGCGCTGCAGATCGGGCTGCTTGGCGCATTTTGTCGAGTCGCGGCTTCATGTAAAACGACATGAAAAGTCCAATGAGCATGCCAACCGGCAGCGAACGGCTAAAGGCGAGCCACCAGCTGCCCGCGAACGACGCGTCCAAGGGATGGCCGACGGCGGTAATGGCCAAGGCGATAACGGTTTCGATGATGACCGCAGTAATCGCCGCCACCACCAGCTTGCGGAGTATCCAATGCCAGCCGCCCATTGACTTCTCTGCCTGCTTGTCCAGTGCGCCTACGCAGACCAGCACAAAGGGCAGCACCACCAGTGTTGTGATGAAACCGCGGCCCCAGCGTGCGAGAAACTCTGGCGTGAAGCCGATGGTCGCCCAGGTCATGATGCAGCTGAGTATCAGGGCGATTGAAGGCAGCAACACCAATTCAGGAGGAAGGGCGCGCTTAGCGGGCCGGTTTGGACGTGGAGATTTCATGGCAGTGCGGAAGGATTGAAAAACGTTGACAATATCAACGATGTGGCGTCGATATTACGATGGCATCGTTGAGTTTGTCAACTATCTACTTTGTTTATGAAAAAACAAGCATCCAGCCTTTCTTCTTCAGATGGTGAAAATCGCACCGTCTTTGTCTACCTGATGACGATTTTTGGTGCCGCCCAACAGCGTCTCAAAGACCGCATGCGCAGCGCGGAGATGGATGGTTTGGGGCCCTTGCATATGCGGCTTCTGTGCTTGAATTTGGAACAGCCTGGGTGCACGCAACAACGCTTGGCAGACCTTGTTGGACGTGACAAAGGGCAGGTTGCGCATCTGATTCACGCGCTACAAGGCCAGGGACTGATGACGCGCACGCCGGATCCGGCGGATGCCAGGTTGCTGCGCATGGACGTGACGGCCGCTGGCGCATTGCAAGCCCAACGCTTCATGGCCATGGAGGCCGCGCTGGCTACAGCGTTGTTCACCGGATTGGACCCGCAGCAAATCAAGCTACTCCAGCGTGTAACCGATCAGATGCTATGGATCACATCGACGCTAGCGGACACCGATTAGGGTATGCGTCCAGTTCGCCAATCAGCCGACGGCACCGGTCCGTTGATAATCAACCAAAATCCTTGGAACGGTTGGCGCTGAGGTCAGGAGAAAAACATGAGCTTGCTACGCGATATCAAAAGTTTGTTGGGCGTTGGTGCAGCCACCCATCGCCATCAGGAGGATTTGCTGACCTCTCTGCTGGTGATGGCCTGGATGGTGGAGGCCCGCGACCCCTACACGGGAGGGCATCTCTGGCGGGTTTCTCAGTTCTCCCAGCTGCTGGCGGGGCGGGCGGGTTTGCCCGAGAAAGACGTGTCCCGCATCGCAGTGGGGGCGTTCTTGCATGATCTTGGAAAGATCAGCGTGCCCGACCATATTCTTGGCAAAAAAGACAAGCTGACCGATGAAGAGTACCAAGTCATCAAGACCCATCCAGAGGCCGGCTGGCGCATGGTGGCGAGCCATCCATTGGCCAAGCTGGCCGAACAGGCGATACGCTCTCACCATGAAACGCCAGACGGGAACGGCTACCCGCGCGGCTTGCATGCAGCCGAAATTTCAGTGGATGCGCGCGTCGTGGGGATTTGCGACGCCTTCGATGCAATGACCAGCACGCGTCCCTATCGCAAGGGCCTGCCGGTGCGGAAAGCCTTGGACATCATCGAAGACAACCTGGGCCGCCAGTTTGACGTTTCTATGGGGGCACTTTTTGTTGCGATCGGGCGCAAGGGAGAATTGGAGCACATTGTTGGCCACAGTGATGCTGGCATCCCTTTGCAAACGTGCGTGATGTGTGGGCCAACCATTGCCGTGATGCGTTCACATGTGCCAGGATCGCATGTGTACTGCCCGGCATGCACGGGCGAATATGCCGTGCAGAAGGCGGGCCAACGATTTCAAATTGCGCCGACAGGGCAATCCGGCACCGCCCAAAATATGGCGACGCAAGTCGACGCAGACGTGATTGCCGATGTGGTGCGTGCGTCTGCACGCGCACTGCTGGCCTAGTTCCGGGGACTGGTGCACGATGCCGTTAAAGACTTGGCTTGGCCTCACGGCCAAACGGCGCACCCGCCACACCAATCGCCAATTGGGTGCGATACTGGCGGCGGTTGCGGGTGCCGTGAATGCCGGCGGATTTCTTGCCGTTGGGCGCTACACGTCGCACATGACGGGCATTATTTCTGCGGCAGCAGATGCCCTGGCGCTCGGACAATGGGACCTGGTGGTGGCCGGCGCGTTTTCGGTTGCCGCGTTTGTCGCCGGGGCCATGGTGACCACGGTCCAGATCAATTGGGCGCGGCGTGCGCACTTGCATGGCGAATATGCATGGTCTTTGATGTTGGAAGCGGGTTTGCTATTGCTATTTGGGGTGCTGGGCCAGCATTTGAACGCATACCGTGAATGGTTTGTCCCGGTCACTGTTTTGTTGCTGTGCTTCATCATGGGCTTGCAAAACGCCGTCATTACCAAATTGTCCGCGGCCGAGATTCGCACCACCCACATGACCGGCATCGTTACCGATTTGGGCATTGAACTGGGCCGCCTGGTTTACTGGAATCGGGGGCGTCGAATGGCCGATTCCCTGCGCGTTGTCGCCGATCGAAATAAACTGAAAATTCATGGCCTCATGCTGGTGTGTTTTATTTCGGGGGCGATAGTCGGTGCATTGATGTTCAAAGAGTTGGATTTTTTCGCAACAGTGCCGATTGCCCTGGCATTGATGGTGCTCGCGGTTCCGCCCATTTTTATGGATGCACGGCGCTACAAAAATAGCGATTGACCGCCGTCAGGCAA
>Ga0228698_1001474_pt1 | contig 11475 bp, 12 predicted proteins | sample McNCre117_Aug_MG_FD_178015 | JGI IMG/M metagenome (GOLD analysis project Ga0228698, IMG submission 178015) | Freshwater microbial communities from McNutts Creek, Athens, Georgia, United States - 1-17_Aug_MG | ecosystem: Environmental > Aquatic > Freshwater > Creek | place: USA: Georgia...
CGGCCCAGCCAGGCCGCCCGCTCGTCGAGACGCCGCGTGGCGGCGACGCGCAGCCGGCCGGCCCGCAACGCCGCGGCGACTGGCAGCGCGAGCAGGCCGAGCGGGCCGCACAGCAGCGCGACATGCAGCAGCAACAGCAGCAACGCGAGCAACAGCAGCGCGACATGCAGCAGCAACAGCAGCGCGAGCAGCAGCAACGCGACATGCAGCAGCAACAGCAGCAGCGTGAGCGTCAGCAGCGCGAGATGCAGCAGCAACAACAGCGTGAGCAGCAGCAACGCGACATGCAGCAACAGCAGCAACAGCGTGAGCAGCAGCAGCGCGACATGCAGCAGCAACAACAGCAGCGCGAACAGCAGCAGCGGGAGATGCAGCAGCAGCTACAGCGTGAGCAACAGCAGCGCGACATGCAGCAGCAACAGCAGCAGCGCGAACAGCAGCAGCGTGAGCAACAGCAACGCGAACAACAGCGCCGCGAGCAGGAGCAGCGCCGCGACGTGCCGCAGCGCCGTGATGACCCGCGGGTGCAGATCCCTCAGCCGCAGGTGCAGCAGCCGCAGCGCGGCAACGACGGCCCGCAGCGTGGCGTGCCGGCGCGCCCGGACCGGCCGCGCGACGGCGGCCACAACGAGCGGCAGCAGGAGCGTTAAAGCAGCGGCTTGAGTGCCGCCCAGACGTTGTCCAGCATCACCGGGTGGGCCTTGGCCAGGGGGTGGATGCGATCGGGCTGAAACCAGTCCATCGCATCCGCGCGGTCCGCGACACCCTTGAGCAGGAAAGGCACGAGGCCGGCGCGGGTCTGCCTGGCCACGTCGGTGAACAGGCCCTCGAACTCGCGTGCATAGCTGGCGCCGTAGTTGGGCGGCACCTGCATGCCCACCACCACCACCTTGGCACCGGCCTGCTGTGCCGCGCGTGCCATGGCCAGCAGGTTGTCGCGCGTGCTGGCCAGCGGCAGGCCGCGCAGGGCGTCGTTGCCGCCCAGTTCCAGCACGACGATGGCGGGCTTGTGCGTGCGCAGGGCCGCGGGCAGCCGGCTGCGGCCGCCCGACGTCGTGTCGCCGCTGATGCTCGCGTTCACGACACGGTGCGGCTTCTTCTGCTCCACCAGGCGGGCCTGCAGCCGCGCCACCCAGCCGTCACCGGCCTTCAGGCCGTATTCGGCCGACAGGCTGTCGCCGACCACCAGCACCACCGGTGCCTCCGCCGCCGATGCCGCAGCTGACCCTGACGTCCAGCTGGCCAGCACCCCCAGGCTAAAGTGCGCCACCACCCAACGCCGCCGCAGTCCCGACATGCACGAAACCCTTGTCCAAGTTGATCAGATCACCAAGCGCGTGCGCGACGCGACCGGGGAGCTGACGATTCTGCATGACATCAGTTTCGAGCTCGCGGCGCGGGAGTCGGTGGCCATCGTCGGTGCGTCGGGCTCGGGCAAGAGCACGCTGCTGGCCATCCTGGCGGGCCTGGACGTGCCCAGCGGCGGCACCGTGACGCTGCGCGGCCAGGACTTGTTCGCGCTGGACGAGGACGAGCGTGCCGCCGTGCGGGCGCGTGAGCTGGGCTTTGTGTTCCAGAGCTTTCAGCTGCTGCCGAACCTGACGGCGCTGGAGAACGTGATGCTGCCGCTCGAGTTGCGCGGTGCCGCCGATGCGCGCGACCAGGCCGCGGCCATGCTCGCGCGCGTGGGCCTGGGTGAGCGGCTGTCGCACTACCCGCGCGTGCTGTCGGGCGGCGAGCAGCAGCGCGTGGCGCTGGCGCGGGCCTTCGTGCAGCGGCCGGCGCTGCTGTTGGCTGACGAGCCCACGGGCAGCCTGGACTTCGCCACCGGTGCGGCCGTGATGGCGCTGATGTTCGAGCTGAACCGCGAGGCCGGCACGACGTTGGTGCTGGTCACGCATGACCGCGAGATCGCCGCGCGCTGCGAGCGGCAGCTGCGCATCGAGGCGGGCCGGCTGGCGGTCGCCTGAGCCCCTCGCCAGCTGGGCCGGCTTGGGGCGGCCCCGGCAGTCAGTCAGCCGGCCAGCGCCTGGTCGAAGTCGGCGATGAGGTCCTCGGCCGCTTCCAGGCCGACGGACAGGCGCACCAGCCCTTCGGCGATGCCCATGGCGGCGCGCGCGTCGCGGCCCATCTCCCAGAAGATGGTCGGCGCGACGGGAATGATCAGCGTGCGCGTGTCGGCCAGGCCGGTGGCCTTGAGGGGCAGCCGCAGCCGGTTGATCACCTCGACGAGGCGCTCGGTGTCGCGCAGCTCAAAGCTCATCATCCACGACCCGTTCCCGAACCAGTCGCGCGCACGGGCGTGCTCGGGATGCGTCTCCAGCATCGGGTAGTGCACGCGCTCGACGGCCGGGTGGGCCGCCAGGTGGCGGGCCAGCGCCAGCGCCGTGGTGCTGCTGTGCCGCAGCCTTAGCGCCAGCGTCTCCATGCCGATCAGCACGCGGTGCGCGGCTTCGCTGGACAGCGTGCCGCCCATGTCGCGCAGGCCCTTCTTGCGGATCTGCTGCAGGCCCCAGCCGCGTGCGTCGCCCTGGCGGTAGGCCGCAAAGATGTTCGGGTAGGTGGACCAGTCGAACACACCGGTGTCGGTGATGGCGCCGCCCAGCACCTCGCCGTGCCCGGCCAGCGTCTTGGTCAGCGAGTTCATGACGAGGCCCGCGCCAAAGCGGCGCGGCTGGCACAGCACGGGCGACGTGACGGTGTTGTCCACGACGTACAGCAGCCCGCGCTCGCGGCACAGTGCGCCGATGCCTTCGAGGTCGGGGATGCGGGTGCTGGGGTTGGCGATGGTCTCGACGAAGACGATGCGCGTCTCGGGGCGCAGGGCCGCGCGCACGGCGGCCGCGTCGCTGGCGTCCACGCGGCTGATGGCCACGCCCAGGCCTTCCAGCGTCTGGAAGAAGCTGTTGGTGTTGCCGAAGATGCGCGAGCTGGTGACGAGGTGGTCGCCGGCCTTGAGCAGCGTCAGGAACAGCGCGCTGAGCGCCGCCATGCCGGTGGAGAAGCTGATGGTGCCGACACCGCCTTCGAGCTCGGTGATGACGGCCTCCAGCGCTGCTGTCGTCGGCGTGCCCTGGCGCGCATAGTTGAAGCTGCCCTTGGTCTTGCCCTGGAAAACGGCGATGAGGTCGTCGACCTTCTCGTAGGCGTACTGCACCGAGGCGTGGATGGGCACATGGACGCCGCCGGACTGGCGGTCGCCACCGGCGGCGTGGACGAGGCGGGTGCTGAGGGCGTCGGACATGGTGTTTTCGGGTCCAGATGGCAAAAGACCCGCCGGGGCGGGTCTTTCGAAAAGCAGGCGTGCGGTGAAGCGCTTACTTGCTGAACTTGTAGTCGGTCTTGGCCTTCTCGATCAGGCTTTGCTGGTACTCGGCAACCTTCTGTTGCTCGATGCGCTGCTTGATCTGGGCCTTGACGTCGTCGAAGGCGGGGAAGCTCGCGGGGCGAACGTCTTCCAGCTTGATGATGTGGTAGCCGAACTGGCTCTTCACCGGCTCTTGGGTCATCTCGCCCTTTTGCAGCGAGGTCATGGCCTTGCTGAACTCGGGCACGAAGTTGTTCGGGTTGGCGAAGTCCAGGTCGCCGCCGTTCTGTGCGGAGCCGGTGTCCTTGGAGTTCTTCTTGGCCAGTTCCTCGAAGTTGCCGCCGGCCTTGATCTGGGCGATCAGCGCCTTGGCGTCTTCTTCCTTCTCGACCAGGATGTGGCGGGCACGGTATTCATTGCCGGTGTTGGCGGCCTTGAACTTGTCGTACTCGGCCTGCGCGTCGGCGTCGCTGACGGGGTTCTTCGTGCGGAAGTCTTCCATCAGGCCGCGGATCAGCAGCATCTGGCGAGCCAGGTCGATCTGCGTCTTGTATTCGGCGGTCTGCGGGATGCCCTTGGCTTCGGCGGCCTGGATGAAGATCTCGCGGCGGACGACTTCGTCCTTGACCTGGGCTTCCAGTTCCGGCGAGCGCTGTTGCTGGCCGCCCTTGATGACTTGCTGAACCAGCGTCTCGACACGCGCCTTGGGCACGGGCTTGCCGTTCACCGTGGTGATGTTCTGCGCAGTTGCGGCAGCCGGCAGCAGGGCCGTGATGGTGGCCGCGACGACGGCGGCGAGCGCAAACTTCTTCATGGATTGGGGGGTGTGGATCAGGCTAAAAAAATCGCGCCCGTGTCGGGGCGCGCGGTTCGATCACGCTCGACCTGATCAAGGCTCGCCCGGGGCTCGGGCGTCGATGGCCAGCGCATGAATGCCGCGCTGCATCAGGTCGGACAAAGAATGATAAACGAGGCGATGACGCGCCAATCGTTGCAGATCCGTAAAACGATCGGACACGACAGACACATGAAAGTGCCCGCCTTCACGGGCTCCGGCGTGGCCCGCGTGGTCGGCGCTGTCGTCGCGGATGCTGAGCGACAGTGGCGTCAGGTCGGCGCGCAGCCGGGCTTCGATGTCGGCGGCAAGGCTCATGGCTGGCTGTCACCTTCTTTGGCTTCGGGCATGTGCTTGCCCATGTAGACACCTTGCGCCAGCGTGAACAGCACCATCAGCGCGACGGAGCCGTACGCCTTGAAGCTGACCCACGTGGCCTCGGAGAAGTTGTAGGCGACGATGAGGTTGAGCACGCCCATGCAGCCGAAGAAGACGATCCAGGCGCGGTTCAGCGTCGCCCACACCGACGGCGGCAGCACGACCTCGGTGCCCAGCGTCGTCTGCAGCAGGTTGCGGCCGAAGAACGCCTGCGAGCCCCAGAACGCCAGCGCCATCGCCCAGTAGATGCCGGTGGGCTTCCACATGATGAAGGTCTTGTTGTGGAACCACACGGTCAGCGCGCCCAGCGTCGTCACCAGCGCGAGGTTGATCCACAGCATCAGGTCGATCTTGCGGCGCAGCAGCTTCAGGATGGCGACCTGGGCCAGCGTCGCGAACATGACCACCAGCGTGGCCAGCATCACCGGGCCTTCGTCGACGCCGACGATGCCGCCCGACACCATGAAGCCGAAATGCTCCGTCGTGAATGCCGCCGCCCAGGCCGCATGGCCCTTGGCGTATTGGTAAGAGCCGAAGAACAGGATCAGCGGCAGGAAATCGAACAGGATCTTCATGTCAGCGGTGCCAGGGGCGCCAGCACTGCGGGCAGCGGTGGCGCGAGGGTTTCATCGCCCGGGATTGTCCTTGACGAAGTCGATGGCGGCGGAGTTGATGCAGTAGCGCTCGCCGGTGGGCTCCGGCCCGTCGGGGAAGACATGGCCCAGGTGCGAGCCGCAGCGGTTGCAGCGCACCTCCACGCGCACCATGCCGTGGCTGCGGTCGACGACGCGTTCAACCACCTCGCTGTTGACCGGCGCCCAGTAGCTGGGCCAGCCGCAGCCGGCGTCGAACTTGGTGTCGGCCTCGAACAGCGGCGTGCCGCAGCCGATGCAGTTGTAGTGGCCGGGCTGGAAGTGGTCCCAGTACTTGCCGGTGAAGGCGCGCTCCGTGGCCGCGTGGCGGGCAACCTGGTATTGCAGGTCGTCCAGCTGTTCGCGCCATTCGGCATCGGTCTTCTCGACGGGGTAGGTCATGTCAACGGTCCTTTCGACTGCGGAGGATTTCAGGCCCGGCGCCGGGCTGTCGTGGCGATGGGCCTTGGCCGGGGAGGCCCGGGTTCGTCACGATGAACAGGAGACCTCGAGGTGGCGGGCCCAGTCGGGCGGCAGGGCGGCATCGCCGGGGTTCTCGGGTTCGTCGAACGGGCGGGCCAAAACTTTCAGCAGCCGCTCGATTTCGCTGAAGTCGCCCTGGTCGGCCGCGCGGATGGCGCCCTCGGCGAGGTGGTTGCGCAGCACGACCGCCGGGTTGGCCGCCAGCATGCGTGTCTCGGCATCGGGTGCCGTGCGTGCGCGCCAGCGCGGCAGCCAGGCATCGATGGCCGCGCGGTCGATGAACTGGTCGCGCAGCGGCTCGGGCGCCGTCAGGGCGCGCGACAGGCGGCGGAACGTGATCGTGTAGTCGGCGCCCGACTCGGCCATCAGCTTCAGCAGGTCGTCGGCCAGCGCCTGGTCGCCGGGCTCCTCGCCGGCCAGGCCCAGCTTGGCGCGCAGCTGCCGCAGCATCTGGCTGGCGAAGCGCTCGCGGAACGACTCCACGGCGTCGATGAGCCGCTCGCCGGAGGCTTGCACCTCCTGCTCGGTGGCGATGGGCATCAGCGGCATCAGGGCCTGGGCCAGCGCGTGCAGGTTCCAGAACGCGACGGCGGGCTGGCGCGCGTAGGCATAGCGGCCGCGGTCGTCGCTGTGGTTGCAGATGTGGCCGGGGTCGAAGGCATCCATGAAGCCGAACGGCCCGTAGTCCAGCGTCAGGCCCAGCATGGACATGTTGTCGGTGTTCATGACGCCGTGGCAAAAGCCGATGGCCTGCCAGTGGGCGATGAGGTCGGCCGTCTGCAGCGACACGCGACGCAGCAGCGCCACCGGCGGCTCGGCAGCGGCCGCGCAGTCGGGTGCGTGGTGGGCGACGAACCAGTCGAACAGGCGCCGCAGTGCGTCAGGCTGCTGGTGATGCGCGAAATGCTCGAAATGCCCGAAGCGCACGAAGCTCGGCGCGACGCGCGTGACGATGGCGGCGGTCTCGACCGTCTCGCGGCGCACCGGCAGCGCCGAGCCGGTGATGCACAGCGCCCGCGTCGTCGGCACGCCCAAAGCGGCCATCGCCTCGGAGCACAGGAACTCGCGGATGGACGAGCGCAGCACGGCACGGCCATCGCCGCGGCGTGAGTAGGGTGTCAGCCCGCCACCCTTGAGCTGCAGCTCCTGCGGGCCGCCGGGCGTGTCCACTTCGCCCAGCCACAGCGCGCGGCCGTCGCCGAGCTGGCCCGCCCACACGCCGAACTGGTGGCCGCTGTAGACGCTGGCCAGCGGGCGCATGCCGGGCATGCAGGCATTGCCGGAGAAGGCGGCCAGCGCCTGGGGCTGCGCGGCCCAGTCGGCGGGCCAGCCGAGCAGCGCGGCGCAGGCCGGGCTGCGCGCCACCCAGTGCGGGTCAGGCAGGCCCTGGGCGGGCAGTTCGGTGAAGAAGTCCGGCCCCAAGTTCGCGAAGCGGTTGGTCCAGGTGAGGCCGTCCAGAGATGTCATCGGGGCAGTTTATGCAGAGCCTCCATGGCCTCGCTCGCTTGGGTGTTTCCCCGGGGGTGCGAAGGTCGCGGGTGTGACGTCGCGCGCCCGAAGCCGCGGGCTAGACTGGCCGCCACTCGCCCGCCCCGGGCCGTGGCGGGTGAATGAAAAGAAGACCGGCAGGAGACAACCATGACATTGATGGGCCGGATGATGTCGGAGCCGTTGCTGATCTCGTCGCTGCTCAGGCACGCCGAGCGGCATTCGGGCGACACCGAGATCGTCAGCAAGCGGGTCGAGGGCGACCTGCACCGCAGCAACTGGCGCGACGTCGCGCGCCGCTCCCGCCAGGCGGCGCAGGCCTTCGCGAGGCTGGGCTGCCAGCCGGGCGACCGGGTCGGCACGCTGGCCTGGAATGGCCACCGCCACCTGGAGATCTACTACGGCACCTCCGGCTCGGGCCTGGTGTGCCACACGATCAACCCGCGCCTGTTCCCCGAGCAGATCGTCTGGATCGTCAACGATGCTGAGGACCAGGTGCTGTGCTTCGACGCCACCTTCCTGCCGCTGGTCGAGAAGATCGCGCCGCTGCTCAAGAGCGTGCGGCACTTCGTGCTGATGACGTCGCGGGCGCACATGCCGGCGGCCAGTGCCATCCCCGGCCTGCTGTGCTTCGACGACCTGCTGGCTGCGGAGTCGGGCGACTACGTCTGGCCGCAGCTCGACGAGAACACCGCGTCCAGCATCTGCTACACGTCGGGCACCACCGGCAACCCGAAGGGCGCCGTCTACAGCCACCGCTCCACGGTGCTGCATGCCTACGCGGCGGCGCTGCCGGATGCGATGGACTGCTCCAGCCGCGATGTCGTGCTGCCCGTCGTGCCCATGTTCCACGTCAACGCCTGGGGCCTGCCGTACAGCGCGGCGCTGGTGGGCTTCAAGCTGGTGTTCCCCGGCCCGCACCTCGATGGCAAGAGCCTGTACGAGCTGTTCGAGAGCGAGAAGGTCAGCTTCAGTGCCGGCGTGCCGACGGTGTGGCTGGGGCTGCTGAACCACGTCAAGGCCCAGGGGCTGACGTTCTCGACCTTCAAGCGCACCGTCATCGGCGGCGCGGCCTGCCCGCCGGCCATGATGCGGTCGCTGCAGCAGGATTACGGGCTGGAGGTGATCCACGCCTGGGGCATGACGGAGATGTCGCCGCTGGGCACGCTGTCCAAGCTGACGACACGCCAGCTCGACCTGCCGGCCGAGCAGCAGCAGCGCCTGCTGGAGAAGCAGGGGCGCGTGATCTACGGCGTGGACATGGCCATCATCGACGACGAGGGCCGCTCGTTGCCGTGGGACGGCCAGGCCTCGGGCAACCTCGTCGTGCGCGGGCATTGGGTAATCAGCCAGTATTTCCGCAACGACGCCTCCCCGCTGGTCAGTGTGGACGGCGAGCCAGGCTGGTTCCCGACCGGTGACGTCGCCACCATCGACGCCGATGGCTTCATGCAGATCACCGACCGCAGCAAGGACGTCATCAAGTCCGGCGGCGAATGGATCTCGTCCATCGACCTCGAGAACATCGCGATGGCGCACCCGGGCGTGCATGAGGCCGCCGTCATCGCGGCGCGGCACCCCAAGTGGGACGAGCGCCCGCTGCTGGTGGTGGTCAGGAAGCCGGGTGCCACCGTCACCCGCGAAGAGCTGCTGGCCTTCTACGATGGCCGCATCGCCAAGTGGCAGGTGCCCGACGACGTCGTCTTCGTCGCCGAGCTGCCGCACACGGCCACCGGCAAGCTGCAAAAGCTCAAGCTGCGCGAGCAGTTCGTCAGCCACCGCCTGCCCACGGCCTGAGCCGCGTTCCTCGTTCCTGTTTCGCCCGCGCTCCGCCCCGGAGCCAAAACCACAAGGAGACCCGCATGTTGGACACCCTCTCGATCCGCCCGACCCTGCATGCGCTGGCGGCGACGCTGGCGCTGGCCGCCGGCGCCGCCCAGGCCCAGAAAGGCGAGACGGTCAAGCTGGCCTACATCGATGCGCTGTCGGGCCTGATGGGCCCCGTGGGCCAGAACCAGGTCAAGACCTTCCAGTTCCTCGGCGAGAAGTTCAACAAGAGCAACCCGGCCGGCGTGAAGTTCGAGATCGTCACCTTCGACAACAAGCTCAGCCCCGCCGAGACGCTGAACCTGCTGAAGGCGGCGGCCGACCAGGGCATCCGCTACGTCATGCAGGGCAATGGCTCCAGCGTCGCGCTGGCGCTGACCGACGCCGTGCAAAAGCACAACGAGCGCAACCCGGGCAAGGAGATCGTCTACCTGAACTATTCGGCGGTGGACCCCGACCTGACGAACAGCAAGTGCAGCTACTGGCACTTCCGCTTCGACGCCGACACCTCCATGAAGATGGAGGCGATGACGACCTTCATCAAGGACCAGCCCGACGTCAAGAAGGTCTTCCTGCTGAACCAGAACTATGCGCACGGGCAACAGGTCGCCAAGTACGCCAAGGAGATGCTGGCCCGCAAGCGCCCCGACGTGCAGATCGTCGGCGAAGACCTGCACCCGCTGGCGGCGGTGCGTGATTTCGCGCCCTACGTGGCCAAGGTCAAGGCCAGCGGCGCTGACACCGTCATCACCGGCAACTGGGGCTCCGACCTGGCGCTGCTCGTGAAGGCCGCCAACGAGGCGGGCCTGACGGCCAAGTTCTTCACCTATTACACCGGCGTGACCGGCACGCCCACGGCGCTGGGGCAGGGCGGTGCGGGGCGCGTGTTCCAGGTGGCCTACAACCACTACAACATGGGCGGGGAGGCGCAGAAGAACGCCGAGGAATACAACAAGAAGTTCAACGACGACATGTACACGCTCAGCATCCAGCACATCTACACGCTGCTGAGCCAGGCCATGGCCAACGCCAAGTCCACCGACCCCGTCAAGGTGGCCGCCGCGATGGAGGGGCTGACCGTCAAGAGCTTCAATGGCGAGGTGACGATGCGCAAGGCCGACCACCAGCTGCAGCAGCCGCTGTTCGTCTCGGTCTGGCAGAAGGCCGACGCCAAGTACCCCTACAGCCCCGAGAAGACCGGCATGACGCTGGCGCCGGTGAAGCAGTTCGACAGCTATGTGGCGTCGACGCCCACGTCCTGCCAAATGAAGCGGCCCGGCTAAGCCGTCTTGCTGCTGCGCGAGCCGATCTCGGGCTCGTGATGCTCGCCGTACGCGTGTACGGCTGCGCGTCCCGAACCCGACCTCGGCCCGCTCGCGACGCAATCCGGCTCAGCCGGGAGCGCGGTCTTTGAAAGGGCGGTCTTGGATCAAGTCTTCATCAACCTGCTGAACGGCCTGTCGTCCGGGCTGCTGCTGTTCATGCTCAGCTCCGGCCTCACGCTGATCTTCAGCATGATGGGCGTGCTGAACTTCGCGCATGCCAGCTTCTACATGGTGGGCGCCTATGTGGCGTACTCGCTGGTGGGCGTCGTGGGCTTCTGGGCCGCGCTGCTGCTGGCACCGTTGGTGGTGGGCCTGATGGGCGCGGGGTTCGAGCGTTTCGTGCTGCGCCGCGTGCATCGGTTCGGCCATGTGCCCGAGCTGCTGATCACGTTCGGGCTGTCTTATGTCGTGCTGGAACTGGTGCAGCTGGTGTGGGGCCGCACGGCCGTGCCGTTCACGCCGCCGCCCGAGTTGCAGGGCTCGGCCTTCACCATCGTCTCGTCGCCCGCGCAAGGTTTCTCCGTCGTGCTGGGCAAGGCAGCGCCGGCGCTGTGCGACGCAGCGCTGTGCTCCACCTTCCCGCTGACGCGGGCGTTCATGATGGGCGTGGCGTTGCTGATGCTGCTGGCGCTTTGGCTGCTGCTCACGCGCACCCGCGTGGGTCTCGTCATCCAGGCGTCGCTGACGCACCCGGAGATGGTCGAGGCGCTGGGCCACAACGTGCCGCGCGTGCTGATGCTGGTGTTCGGCAGCGGCTGTGCGCTGGCGGCGCTGGCCGGCGTCATCGGCGGCATCACCTTCGTCACCGAGCCGCACATGGCCGCCATCGTCGGCTCCATCATCTTTGTCGTCGTGGTGGTGGGCGGCATCGGCTCGCTGGCCGGAGCCTTCGTGGGTTCGCTCGTCATCGGCCTATTGCAGACGCTGCCGCTGACGGTGGACGCGTCGCTCGCGTCGGCGCTGGCATCGCTGGGCGTGGCGGTCACGCCCGACACGCCCGGCTACCCGCTGCTGCGGCTGGCGCTGAAGGATGTCGCCCAGATCCTGCCCTATCTGCTGATGGTGCTGATCCTGATCTTCCGGCCCAAAGGCCTGCTCGGCACGAGAGAAGACTGAAGTCATGAAGCCCCCACGCTCACTTCGTTCACTGCCCCCCGAGGGGGCGCCGTCCTCCCTTGGGGCGGCCCGGCGGGAGGACTG
>Ga0228698_1001475_pt1 | contig 11464 bp, 9 predicted proteins | sample McNCre117_Aug_MG_FD_178015 | JGI IMG/M metagenome (GOLD analysis project Ga0228698, IMG submission 178015) | Freshwater microbial communities from McNutts Creek, Athens, Georgia, United States - 1-17_Aug_MG | ecosystem: Environmental > Aquatic > Freshwater > Creek | place: USA: Georgia...
TATAAGCACAGCAACAACAGCGATATCAATAGCATCTGGATTACATGTCAAACCTGTAATTAGCGCAAGTTCTACTGGTTCTGTTACTACTGCTGCTGGTGTTTATACGGAAATGACAGCGATCGGTGCTGGAACAATTACTAATGCTTATGGTGGTTATTTCACTACACCAAATGCTGGTACGAATAGAACAGCACTGTACGCAGATGCGATCCGTGTTGGTTCTGCTGCATCAGGAGCTGATACGTCTGGTACCGTAACAATTTCAGGAACCGTTACCGCAAACACAGCAACAATAAATAGCACTTGTATGCTTTTGTCAGCAACCGCAGCTAGTACAAGCGGGTTATCTATTACAAAAAACCGCAGCTCTGTATCTGATTACAGTACGGTAGTCGGGACATGGGCAGGTAATAGCAGTTCAATGTCGGGACAAGGTAACGCCTTATTTGGTTGTAATGCTGGATCACAGTTAACAAGCGGAAGTTACAACTTGTTTATGGGTTCTACAGCGGGTTATAACGTGACTACCGGTTCAAGTAATATAGTGTTAGGGTCAGCACAATTAGCAACAGGAACAAGTAACGCGGTTATCATTTCACCAACAAGCAATTACAGCGGAGCAGATGGTATAGCAATTGGTAATAATGCGCTTAGAAATTATAACAGTATAAGCGGTGATCGGTGTATTGGTATTGGTTCGAACGCGGGGCTTCAAGTATCGGGCGCGGATAATATTTGTATTGGTTATTACGTGATGGGCTGGAACGGTAGCACAACAGCAATAAGTAATACGATGATTGGTAATTACGCCGGACAGTATGTATATAGTTCAGGCTCGTATAATACGCTGATCGGTATGTACGCCGGTCAAAACGTCGGGACTGGTAGTAATAATGTGTGTCTCGGTCATCAAACGGTTGGTTCGTCAAACATGACAGGTAGCGTTTTACTCGGTTATCAAGCCGGTTACAATTTAGCAGCGAGTAATACACTTTACATCGCAAATAGTTCAACCAGCACACCGCTCATTTATGGTGAGTTTTCAAATTCAAAAGTTGTGATAAATAGTACTTTAGTTGTTGGCTCAGCTGCGATATCAACAAGCGCGACCACCGGTTTCTTGTATATACCAACATGCGTAGGGGTGCCGAGTGGTGTGCCGACAGCTAATTCAGCCACAGCAGCGGTAGTTTATGATACGAATGGTAATAAACTTTACATATATAACGGCGGTTGGAAATCGGCAACCTTCGCTTAATTGGTTTTTAAAAAAAGAACAGATATAAAGTATACAAGTCAAACGATGGGCGTTCTTGTTGCGGATTCTAAAACTTTCAGTGTTGGTCTTACTTTAACGAACTTCGTTATCAGTATCAAAGGCACTTTTCGCGGTGTTGAAAAGACGCAGATTTCTCTTGATCCGCTCGTGGTCAAGTATCGCGTTTGGTATAACGCTTACTATTACGCGAGTCAGTCAGCTTACCAATCTGATGCGGCGAATCTTGAACAAACTTTTCACGAGCTCGATTTAACACCTGAGCAGATTGCGGCAACACCTGTGTTTGATCTCATTTATGCTGACATTAAGTCAAGGTTTACGAGCACGACAGACATTTGAGAAGACATTTAAGCAGTTGGTTATTTTTTTTGTTTAAATATACCAAAACCATGTCAACCATGAACGAAACAATTGCGTCGGCGATCAGTCAAGTTCAGGCATCGCAAACAGATGCGGACTTTAGAATCACAGACAACGCAGACGCGACAAAAAAATTAGCATTTGAACTTTCCGCAATCACAACAGCGACAACGAGAACATGCACAGTGCCGAACCTTGACTGTATTTTACCTGCGGTGTATAACTCAAGTAATTTACTACTCGGCGCCTCAGCTTACAGTAGTTTGACATCGTCGGCGACGTATAACGTAGCAGTTGGCGGTTTGTCTGCTCTCAACTTATCAAGTGGTGACTATAACACCGGTCTTGGTTACGCGTCGATCCGAGACTCAGGTTTTAACATTCATAACACTGGTGTTGGTTACGCCGCGTTGATGACGACGACTACCAATTACAACACCGCTGTTGGTTCGCAAGCATTAAATTTACCAATGTCAGGTAATTACAATACAGCTATCGGTTACAACGTCGCGGGTAATGACATCGGCGGTAGTAACATCGCGATCGGCGCAAATACCACTATTGGTAACGGATCAGGTTCAAACAGAATCATTATCGGTACAGGCGGAACCGCGGTCGCTGACAACTCGCTTACTATTGCTGGTTCAACAAGCATTACAGGTTTTTATTTTCCAGCGCTTGCTTCCGCGACCACCGCAAATACTCTTTACTACAATAGTTCATCAGGTCTTATTACTTATGGCGCCGCGCCAAGTGGCGGAGGTGGTTCAGGTGTAACAGTAAGCGGATCAAACGCTGGTGCTGGTGAGTCGTCGTACTCATTTGGTAGTTCAAATTACAATGCTTTCTTTGGTGTACAGTGTGGTAATTCGTATTCCGCTGCTGGTAATAATACGGCTATGGGTTCGTCAGCTTTCAGAACGGCGACCGGAATTGAAAATACAGCTATTGGTAATTACGCAATGGAAACTAACAGCGGTTTACGTTCTGTTGCCGTTGGTTACGCCGCGTTACGCATAGCTAGCGGATCAAATAACGCGTGCGTTGGTTACAACAGCGGACGAGCTGTGACGACAGGCGAATACTTAGCTGGTCTTGGTCGTGATGCATTGTATAACTGTACTACAGGCGGCGGTAATGCGGCGTTCGGTGCTAGTTCATGTTATAACGTAACAACAGGAGCGCAAAACGTCGGTTTCGGTCTTAACGGTGGTGCTGATATCACAACGGGATCTTATAATATATGTATTGGTAGTTTTGCTAGCGTTGACACAGGCGCGCGGTCGCATTCTATTATGATCGGATACAATGGGAACACTTACGCGGCTAATGATTCTATCAAAATTGGGTTTGGTTCTACGCCATATACCAAATGCTTTGTTGATGGTATTCGTGGTATCACAACTGTAAACAATAACGCAGTTGCCGTTCTCATTGATTCAGCCGGTCAGCTTGGTACTGTTAGTTCGTCAATCAGATTTAAGGAAAATGTTACCAATATGGACAACGCGGACCTGCTTTATCAACTCAGACCAGTAAACTTTAATTACAAGACAGACGAATCGAAATCAAAGCAATACGGTCTGATTGCTGAAGAAGTCAATGAGGTCATGCCGGATCTCGTAGCACATGATCAAACCGGTCAAATTGAAACAGTAAAATATCACTTGTTACCGGCGATCCTGCTTGACCTTGTGAAAAAGCAAAAGGCTGCTATTGAACAGTTGACAGCACGAGTAACCGCTTTAGAAACAGCGTGAAATTTGAAACACACTACTTTTAAAAATTGAGACCATGACCAGAGTTAAGCCCGGCGCATACTATTCTGACCTGTGTGACCTGCTGAAAGCAAAGCCAGAATTTTGTCGTTTTGAAAATGATATTTACTTTTCATTAGACCCAATTATAAAGTTTTTGAAAGTTCAAGCATCTGACATTGAAATTATAGAACTTAAAAAGAAGTCATATATCACTTTGAAAACCACGCTTACGTTAACGGCTCAGAGCGCGGAGCCGCAAGCATTAGATCTGTTTACAGCACTAACTCTCGTTACCAAATTTATTAACGCGGAGTGTCAAAGTGAGATCTGTACTCAAGTGAGGGCAGAACTAGAGCTGACGAAAACCGCAACAACGCATAATCAACAGCTTTACACTAAGCAACAGGAAGAACTAAACCAGCTTAAAATCGCTTATGAATTATTGTCAGCCGATTATACCGATCTCAAAATAAAGTATGACAATCTTTTACTTGATCACAACGAACTAAAAAAAGAAGTATCGGACGAATCAGACGAAGAGCCAAAGAAAACAGCTGTCAAAAAACAAGCCAAACCAGTAGTAAAAAAGACGGAAAAGAAAGAGCCTAAGACAGACAAGGTAGACGTGTACTATGTTTTACGAAGCGCGGAACCAGCAAGCGGCGATCTTTATCGCTGGATGCTTACGGACAAATTACCAGTTCTACCAACAACGAAGAAAAAAAGTAAGTACATTGACTTCAAAGACTATTCAGAAGACTTTAGACTTACAGGTACACAAGCGCAAACGGACTATGTTTGGTTTACCGATGTCAACCTAGACACACGAGATGAAAAAATTATACAACGAATATTACTCTTGATTGAATTTATGACAGAGGATCACGCGCTGCAGATCATTGATTGGTTTCATTAAGCGGACGTCATTAATTTTTTTGTTGCATTTCTACTGGCATGTCCGACACAGCCTTGAATGAAAAGTATACTTTACCAATTTGACTAACGCCTGTTCTACACATCGGGCAGACATTACTTACCTTTGAAAATTCACTCGCGCACTCGTCACACATACAACAATGCATACAGGGAAAAATTACAGTTGAAACTTGGTTTAAATGACAGACTTGACAAACGACGACAATCGGTTTTGCTTCAATGTCGGATCCTGTTGGTTCGGGGCAAGGTACAGTTTGTAAAAACGCACGAATACCACAAACACGTCTAAGTAAAGCCTCGGTTTCAACTTGTACGTCGTCTAAAGCAATGTCTGGTAATCGTCTCGGCACTGGCGTTTGACTCTGAGGCACTGGTGTACCGTAAGCTAAGTCTTCAACTGTTAGCCGCCGCCTTTGGTTAACTTGTCGCTGACTTTCTGCCTGCGCCGGTCTCTCGTCCCAACGCGACCGTCTACTAACAACAACAGGCGGCGGCATAACTGGATCTTCATCCGCGTCTTCGTCGTCGTCTAAGTCTAAGTCTGGTACACCGCTCATTATACTTTATTACCGATTCAATTGTTTAACTTTTCTTATAGACCAATTACTCGCGTTTACTAAATAATCGTTGAGAATAAAAGCAATGTTTTCATAACTAAGCGGCTTACACAACGCGTTTGAACCGTCAAGTAACTCAAGAGGCTCACAAAAACTACTAATACTTCTCAGAACAATGTTTAACTCATCAATACTAGTACCGATAGTTCGCGCTTTTTTAATAAACACGCGTACTAAATCAAACTTTCTGTCTGGTACAATTCGTTGGTTGACTACAGCGGACCCAAACGGCGCACGACCACCAGCAAACAAGCCGCGTGCTTTACAAATACTTTTGCTAAACCGGACGCGTTCACTAATTACCTGACTTTCACGCTGAGCCGCGGCTAACAACGTTTCAAAGGCGGGACTCACTGACCCGCTGTTAACAGTCAATTGGTCACGAACAAATACCAATGTATTACCACGTGAAACTAACGACCGCGCCGCAGACAAACCCTCGTCAACCAGCCGGCTAAACCGATCAACAGAACAAAACAACACACTCGTATTTCTCACGTCAGGCACAAACGGCGCTTTATTAAAAGCAGATTGAATTTTTTTATAAACAGCAGTGACCTTTAACTTATTTTCAGCTGCGTAATTTCTTAAAAATAATTCTTGATTATCTAGCGACCGCATGTTTTCAAGTAAACCACGGCTTACACGACAACAAATCACTGCTGACATTTGCTTAATCTCACGGGCTCGGGGTATACTCTTACTTTTTTTATTACTTCTACACGCAAATACTTCTACTTACAACACACGCAAATTCACACGCCGAGCCACCGCGCCAATGACGCCGCAGACCTGTCACCGTCGTAGACGTATCGCCGACCATCCGGGTGAACTTTAACGATGTGTGGTACACCTTCACCACCCATATTTTTGTATAATTCTTGAACATCAGTAGACTGGTCATCAGTGTCAACGTCGTAACATTTCACCATACGTGTAGTACAATCAGACTTAAACCGCTGCCATTCGTCCTTTGATTTTCTACACCAACCGCAACCTTCGCGATAAAACCTGTATACTTTAATACAATTGGCTGACATGTAAAACCAATACGTGAGAACAAGCACGAGCACTAACGCAACGCTTAAGTACAAGAGCATACTTCTTCTGCCTGTATACATGTATTTTTATTTTTTCCGGTCCTGGTAAATTATCTAACGATTACAAGCCAACCAAAATTTTATCGCCGATCACAGTCCCGAAAGGCGCATTACCCATAGCTACAGTCGTCAAATTACCAGGAAACGGTTTACCAGCCGCATTGCTGTCGATGTACAACCGTTTACCAACGGCGCCGCTTACTGTACCAGACCCAACCGTATTGAACACCTGACCTTTAAGCACAACCTCACACTGGTCACCTTCTGCCGCGGCTTCATTTGTGATACCAATGAATAGAAATGGAGAAATACCAAACTGATCATGAAAAATACAAGTAACGCCACCGGCAGAATTGTTAAAAGCAATATTAAAACAACCAGCTGACTCAACAACATAACCACACGTCCCGGCAAGCGCCAACGATCCGCTTGAACAATTGAGCCCGAGTTCTATTTGTTCGCCATCGTGTTTAAAAACCTGAGCTTTAACAGAGCCTTCTTGTTCACTGTCAACGTAAAACAATACAAAGTTTTCTGACGATCTTGAATAACCCAGTCCGATCGGTACTTGTGTTGAGTTACCCATTTTCTTTGTTCTTATGATTTCGATCTTCGTTCCAAAAATGTCTAATACTTGTAAAAAGCAAAGACCGCTTATTGTTCGTTCAGCGCTCAAAATTACGCCGTTGGTTGTATCGTAGATCATACTTACGCAATCAATTGAGTCCGCATCAATTACAGTGTCACCAGACGAAAAAGCCGTTTGATACGACGACGGCAACAAGATAAAGTTTTTACTATTACCATAACTCATTAATACGACTTGACCCGGCAACAAAAGCATTTTCATAGTTTTACCAAAACCGATGATCGGATCACTTGACAAGCCATCAGCGTGATACCCAAGCGTAAGCGCAGCGTCTGAGTCGGGACAAACAGCAATTAACGCGGCTTCAAAATTGCTCTGATCTGGTCTGTACATACCGAGAACAAGCATGTCAAGCGATCCGGCATTTTCGTAAACGAGGTCAAACGTCTCAACTGAACCTTTGGTGTTAACGATGAGTTGACTTTCAACCATAAGCCCGCCAGAACACACGGCAATCTTTTTCAGTGTAACTTTGCTTATGCTTCCTGAACCATTTGAGCTAGAGTAAGCGACAACAAATTTTAACGGTTGATAACACACCCCAACAATTGAACAAATGTAATTCTTAATAGCCGCGTCTGGTTGGTCAATGTCAAGATCGGCACTGTCTAACTGCAACACTGCTTTACCAACAGCTATAAATAAACCGTCGTGTTCTTGGTAAACTCTCGCGTGTTGAGCCGCGGCTATAAATTTTTCACACGGCGCACCTTGAGACCACAACCCGCCGCTTACTTTAACAATAGATCCGTTTGATTCTAAGCCAACGATATCACCACGCTCTAAGTTTTCACCGGCTGTCAATGTTTCTGAACAAATGTAAGTCCGCCGTCTACCGCTTACGTCTGTCGTAGTAATTTGATTTGAAGTTGTATCAATGGTTAACTTTAATTCGCCGACAGTAATTTCTTGTGCTTCTTTTTTCGTCTCACTACGCGCAGGCTGATCCAAGCGCACCGGCGCCGCGTCACCAATAGACCACCACAGCCCGCCGCGCTCAGATCTAAGACTACCAATTGAATGACTTTCAGGATCACCAAGTAAAATATTTCCGCGATCAACGACAAGCGCGGTGTTGAGCATGGTTACCACTGGCGCACCACCAACAGTGAAGCGTAACGCGCCGCTTTGTTCGTCTTGGTTTTTGTCTAAGTATAGACCGGTTTTTTGGTCATCGCTGAAGCTGTAACTCGGCTTCAAGACTGAACCACTGATCGCAGACACTTGATTAACAGGCTCTTGTTTTGGTATAACGGGGTCAGCAGTGAGATCGCGCTCCGAGCCATCGGCACCGAGCCACCAGAGACCAGCGGAGCCCGGCTTGGTCGTCAGACGCCCACTAGACTCAATACCCGGACGCCCGGACGCATTAGCACTAGACGCACCACCAGACCTCAAGAAGTCAACAGCCGGTACACGTACCGCGTCAACCGCCGCACTAAGTACAGGATTACCATTCACGGACAGCCCGACAGACGATCCGCTCTTAAATAAACCGGAAGCGTGATCACTTTGAAAAGACATTCCCGGTTCGCACGCCGAACCATCGTTGACGACGACCCGCGGCTCTGGTTCAAGTAAGTTACGTTCACCTGACGCCGTAAGCCACCAGAGACCAGCAGACCCCGGTTTTTTATACAGAACGCCAGAACCGTCACCAATCGGCTGGCTCGCGCGGCTATTCTGCAGTACCATTGGTACAAAACTAGTCAATGAGTCGGAGTTCAGCGCGAGACCAAGCATACCACTAGTGCTTAAACCAAGAGAGCCGGGTTCGGTCAATAGTAGACCGGTGTGCTTGTCACTCATGAATGCTAAGCCCGGATCTGAAATCGTGCCGGCTGGTACAGATTGGTCAAGCAAGTTGCGTGCTTCTTGGTCTTGAGAACCAGACCACCACAAGCCATTTGAGCCAAGTCGCCGCTCAAGTTTACCAATAGTGCCATCGGGCGCGTGAAAATTTATAACTTGGTTATTCGGTTGTGGGTCTGCCTGCGTATTAGTTTGCGGGTTGTCTGGCTGGCTCACTTGTTTCGGCTCTGGTTCGCTTACTTCATGCACACGAACAGCACTTAACGCAGCTACTGCTTCTTTTAATGGTTTTAATTCTGTATCATATACATTTAACAATGCCGCGGTTTGCTCGTTACGACATTCACTCACAGCAGCAGAGCACGCGGCTAATTCAGCGCTAACACTTGTTACTTTGTCATCTAACGAAAGTAAACGTTGGTTTACTCGTGCTTGTTCGGCGTCTCGGTCTGATTGCTGTGCTGCTACTTGGTCTCGTAATTCACTAATTCCTTGAACAAAGCCCGCGTTTACATCGGCTTGACCAAGTGCAGCGGCTTTCACTGCATTCAGCGTATCAACAACACTATTAACCTGCTCAACACTCTGATTTACTTTACCAACGCTAACCAAGTAGTCGTCGCGCAACGCTTTAAATTCCGTCCGTACTACATCAATGTCTCGCTCAGTTGCTTCTACACGAATACCAACCAAAGACAAGTCAGCTGTAACACTTGTCACCGTTTCACTGAGTAATTTTAAACTTACCAAATCATTGTTCATTTGTTCAAGTGTACTATTCGTTGCTCTCTTGTGCTCGTTAAGCGTGGTCTGCATCGCAACACTTGCTGTTTTCAAGTCAGACACAGACGTCCCAATTGAACTTAAGATTTCACGCGCCGGCTTGTCTACGGCATCAACGAGAACAGGTTTTGGTAATTGTGTTTTTCTCTCGTTTAATTCTTCATTAATTTTGTGTAGTTCATCAATAAGGTCTATCTCACCAGCTACTGTCGCCCACCACAGCCCAGGCGATTCAGGTTTTTTATAAAGCCGCCCAATCGTCTCAAGCGCTGGTACTCTTGATGGTGTATCTGATAGTTCAAGCGCGCCAAGCATACGCATCTGATCCGTCGTTGACGTCCTAGTACGCCCAGTTCCCAAGCCCGCAGATTCGCCCATACGACCACCCGCCCGCGGTGCAACAAGGTTTACATCGCCGCTAGTTGTTCGCCACCACAACCCGTTATCACCGGGTTTCTTATATATCAGTCCCATAGTATCTTGGTCAACGACGACTGCAAGTTCATCAGGATCCGAATCATTGAGCAGGATCGGTTTTCTAAAATCAATGTTGTGTGCGTTGTAAATAATATTATCTGTCCCGCCAGTCGTTAGTCTAATTTCACCTGTGTCAGACAAGTACCAGCCGGTATTCGTATCGTTTTCAAAAGTTATAGTTGGTTCAGCAGCGGTACCTGCGTGCTTGTGAATCGTTTTACCAACAGCAACGTCACAGCCGACAGGGTGACTTAAAAGTTCATCAGAAAACATTTCTCACTGGTTCTAGTATATTACTAATCATTTACTTAGTCAAAAAAACAAAAAAAGACTTGGTTACTTTTAATCACTCACCGTCTACTATTTGTCGCCTTTCGTTCCGCCGAAATACGGGACCGCATACCCGAGCCTAATTAGTTCATCAGCAAGATTCACACCGCCAACTTTAACAACGGCAAGTAAGCGCCCGAACTTTTCTTTGATAATTTTACCGTCGTGAAGACGATTGTTTAAGATGTGTATGTCAATAATTTTATCGCAGACAAACCGTTCAACAAATTCTTTGGCTTCTTTCGCTGCTAGCTTAGACTCATTAGTCCCGCCTTTCATCTCTGGTGTATCAACACCAAACAGGCGAACAGGAAATTTAAATACTTTACCAGCGTACACAGCCGCGATGTAAAAAGTGTCACCGTCGTATACGCGTAAAACTTTTGCTTTGGTAAAATCGTAAGTCAAATCAGGTGTGTTGTTATCAGTAGCGGCGTTTAAGAGTTCAAGTTCGCGCTGATCTGGCTCGGTTGGTTGGATCACTGGCGCAGAACTGAGACACGAGCCCATACTTACCATTATACTGAATGGTATATTATTCACTTTTCAAGTCCGACACCGTTTTCAAGTCCGCCGCACGCTCGCGCTTTTCGTTCTGCGGTCTTTCGTTCAGATACCAGTTAACAAGACCAGAAATCACGCTCCGAATCTCGCTACGTTCTCTTCGTTTCTGTGCAACTGATACAATAAAACCAACAGCCGGATCCGCCATCAACTCAAATACATAGTCTAGTGCAACGTAATAATCAATGTCAGTGAAAAGTATATTGCTTAATCTAACTAGCTGGCAATCACGCTTACTACCGAAAAAGTCGCTTACTTCACTAACAGTCGCTTCTTTTGACCCGTTAACGCGGCGTTTATTAATAAGCATCGTAAGCATTTTATTGAGAGCGAGTAAACGCAACTCTGACTTTAAAAACAATTTATATGTATTACTTGTGCTACCGTATAACTTTTTTTTTAAATCTCTGTGGTCTGCTTCGTCGTCACTCTTGTTGTCTGTTTCGTAACCTTCTTCTACTAATTGTTCTAAGTATTCGATTTCACGCAAATCGGGTCTGCAACACCGAAAGATGCTAAAGAAGCCGAACGCGTAATTAAGCAGCGTAGCCGTTGAAAAGGTAAACAAAGCCAGTAGTAAAGTGTACATCTACGTTTTGGTCACTTTTATACAGGTATTAGTCTTAGTCTTTAACACTCTAACCTTGTATTAGTATACCACACCGCGCGACGCCATGCCGCTTAACCTTCAAATCGTTTCAGATCTTCACTTAGAATTTTGGAAAGGAAAAACCAAGTTCAATTTTTTAAAACCAACGGCTAAAACTTTAGTTCTATTGGGTGACATTTGTTGC
>Ga0228698_1001476_pt1 | contig 11460 bp, 6 predicted proteins | sample McNCre117_Aug_MG_FD_178015 | JGI IMG/M metagenome (GOLD analysis project Ga0228698, IMG submission 178015) | Freshwater microbial communities from McNutts Creek, Athens, Georgia, United States - 1-17_Aug_MG | ecosystem: Environmental > Aquatic > Freshwater > Creek | place: USA: Georgia...
CGATGTGCGGCGGGCCGCCAGCCTGGCCGAGGTCGTGCAGTCGCTGCGGCCGGACGCGGCCCCCTTGCCCCGGGCCGTCCCGCCGGCGGCGGGGCCGGCCGGTGGAGCCGGGCCCGACCTGGCCGACGTGCGTGGCCAGCGCGGCCCGCGGCGTGCGCTTGAAATTGCGGCTGCAGGTGGGCACTCACTCTTGTTGATGGGGCCGCCTGGCACGGGAAAATCCATGCTGGCCGAGCGCCTGCCGGGCCTGTTGCCGCCCATGTCCGACGACGAGGCCCTGGCCAGCGCGGCCTTGCACAGCCTGCTGCCCCAGGGCTTCGAGGCGGCGCAGTTCGGTCGGCGGCCCCTGCGCAGCCCGCACCACAGCGCCAGTGCCGTGGCCTTGGTGGGCGGGGGGTCTCCCCCCCGGCCGGGCGAAATTTCGCTGGCCCACGGCGGCGTGCTGTTCCTGGATGAGCTGCCCGAGTTCCCCCGCCAGGCGCTCGAGGCCCTGCGCGAGCCGCTGGAAAGCGGGCACATCACCATTGCCCGGGCGGCCCGCCAGGCGCGGTATCCGGCCGGCTTCCAGTTGGTGGCGGCCATGAACCCCTGCCCCTGCGGCTGGCTGGGGGCGCCGGCGGGCGGGCCGCGCAGCTGCCGCTGCACCCCCGAGGCCGTGCTGCGTTACCAGGGCCGGCTCTCGGGCCCGTTGCTCGACCGCATCGACATGCAGGTCGAGGTGGCCGCCCTGCCGCCGCAGGAACTGCTGGGCGACGTGCTCCCCGGGTCCGACGGGCACCCGGCCCCGGGCATGGCCGGCCCCGGGCCCGAATCCACGGCCGAGGTGGCCGCCCGCGCCGCCCGGGCCCGTGGCCTGCAACAGGCCCGCCAAGGCCGTTGCAATGCCGCGCTGCCGGCGGCGCAGCTCGACCAGGCCCTGCAGTTGCAGCCCGAGGCCCGGGCGCTGCTGACCCAGGTGGCCGAGCGCCTGGGCTGGTCCGGCCGCAGCCTGCACCGGGTCTCGCGCGTGGCGCGCACCATTGCCGACCTGGCCGGCAGCGGGCCGGTCACGGCCGCGCACGTGGCCGAGGCCATCCAGTACCGGCGGGCGCTGCGCCCGCAGTGAGGCCCGGGCGCGCCTGGGCACAGGTCCCCGTCTGGCGAGCGCCTGCCCGCGCGCGCGCCCCGAACGCGCTCGCGCCCGATCGAGCGAACGCGTCCGCACCTGCGTTCGCACTCGCGCCCGCCCCCCGCCTGTCAGATCACCTCAATCGCCCCCGTCCAGATGCCGTTGCACCGCGGCCGCCTGCAGCGCCTGCCGCCGCGGCGTGTCCGCCACCAGGGCCAGGATCGCCCGCACCCAGGCCTGGGGTTCCATGGGCAGCAGCAGCCCATCCACGCCGTCGCGCACATAGCCGCGGTAGGGCGCCACGTCGGCGTACAGGCCGGTGGCGCCCATGCGGGCGTAGTCGTGGAACTTCACCGCCCCGCGGGCCGCATTGAACGGGCCCGGCAGCAGCGGCGCCAAGCCGATGTCGGCCGGGTGGGTGGCGGTCCAGGCCAGGTAGTTGGGCCAGGACATCGGGTGCAGCACGGTCACCCGGGGCAGGTCGCGCCAGGCCTTGTGCACCGCGTGGTTGCCCGACAACTCCACATGGGTGAGGTCGCAGGCCTGCTGCAGGCTGGCCACCACCTCGCGCAGCCAGGCCAGGTCCTCGCCGTGCGAGGCCGTGCCGTGGTACGCCAGCCGCACCACCGGGCGCGGGCCGCGCAGCGCCGGGCCAGGGGCCAGCGGGATCACCGTCGGGTTCAGCGCGGCATATTTGTGCTGCAGCGCCGGGGTCGACACCCACAGCGCGTCGGTGTGGTGCTCCAGCCACGCCCGTTGCGAGGTCGCCAGGCTCTGCAGGCGGCGGGCGTAGTCGGCCGGCAAGGCCTGCAGCGCCGCCGGGTCCAGCAGGTCGTCGTCCATGAAATAGACCAGGCCGGCCAGCCGGGGGGCCTGGCGGGCCAGCACGGCCTGCCAGGCCTTGGGCGCGTAGCGCGACAGCACCACCAGGTCGCCGGCCTTGAGCAGGTCGGCCGGCGGGCGCTGGCGCAGGTCCACCCGCAGGATCTCCAGGCCCAGGCGTTCCAGCCAGGGCAGCAGCAGGTAGTCCCCCGAGGGGCTGACCCCGCCGTCCTCCAGCAGCACGCAGCGCTGGGCCGCCGGGCGCTGTCCCCGCTCAGCCCGGGGCAAGCCCGGCGACAGGGTCGGGCGCCGGAACAAGGACAATGTTTTCTGCAACAGACGCATGTTCTGGGCCGGTGCGAGCCGGCCGGTGCGAGGGTGGCGGGGACGGGTGCGTGAACGGCGGTACGGGGGCTCAGGGCCACCACCGCGGCCCGAGGATGCCACAGGCGCCCGGGGTCGTCCCCCGTGGGCTGAACACCCGTGCAAGGTGTCGCGCCCGCGCGCATCCGGGTTCACCCGATCCGGAGATGGCCCATTCGGCCTTCTTGGGGGGGTGTGCTTTCATGTGTCTGAGTGACAATCCGGGGTTCTTCGAGCGCGGGCCCGGGCCCGGCCCTGGGCTGTCGCGCCCGATCGGGCCAAGGCCCGGCCGTCCTCGCGTGCCGGATGGGTGTGGCGCGCTTCCTGCTCTTCCTACCCCGGCACTCCTTCCGTCCAGGCATATTGACCATGACTTTGATGAAGAAGCGCAGCCCCTGGCAGATCCAGTGCGCGGTTGTGCACGCGCTGCTGCTGCGCGAGCTCAAGACCCGCTTCGGGGGCAAGCTGATCGGCCTGTTCTGGGTGCTGTTCGAGCCCGTGGCCAACATCTACATCCTGCTGTTCGTGCGCGGGGTGATGCGCACCCGCGCCATCGGCCCGACCATCGAGTACCCGGTCTACCACGTGGTGGCCATGATCCCGTACTTCGTGTTCCGCTCGTCCTGGTTCCGCACCATGGAAGCGGTGGCCGGCAACCAGGGCCTGTTCGCGTACCGGCAGGTCAAGCCCTTCGACGCGATGATCGCCCGCACGGTGCTCGAGGCCATCATCTACATGTTCGTGTTCGTGGCCGTGCTGGGCACCCTGGCCTGGTTCGGCATGAAGTGGGCGCCGGACGATCCGCTGATGTACCTCACCTGCTGGGGCGTCAACATCCTGCTGGGCTTCGGGCTCGGCGAGGTCTGCCTGGTGATGACCCACGGCAAGCCCAACGCCAAGGCCATGGTCCGCCTGCTGTCCATGCCCCTGTACCTGCTGTCGGGCATCCTGATCCCGCTGAAGACCTTCCCGCCGGACGTCCTCTACTGGCTGATGCTCAACCCCACGGCCTGTCTGGTCGAAATGGAACGGGCGGCCTACTACGCCGAATACATCCCGGCTCACGGGTCCTCGCTGTGGTACCCGATGCTGTTCGCGCTGGTGCTGATCGGCATCGGTCACATGCTCTACCGCCTCAACCGCGTCAAGCTGTTGCGTCAGCATTGAGCCCGCCATGATCGAGCTGCGAAACCTCACCAAGTACTACCCCACCGAGCGGGGCAAGAAGTACGTCTTCCGTGACCTCAACGTCACCTTCCCGACCGGGCACAGCATCGGCCTGCTGGGGCGCAACGGCGCCGGCAAGTCCACCCTGCTGCGCATCCTGGGCGGCATCGAGGCGCCCGATTCCGGGCAGGTGGTCTGCGACGAGAACATCTCGTGGCCGGTGGGCCTGTCGGGCGGCTTCCAGGGCTCGCTGAGCGCCCGCGACAACATCCGCTTCGTCTGCCGGGTGTTCGGTGCCAGTGGTGCCGAAATGGAGCGGGTGATCAAATATGTCGAGGATTTCGCCGAGATCGGCGACTACTTCGACCTGCCGGTCCGCACCTATTCGCACGGCATGAAGTCGCGCGTGACCTTCGGCACCAGCATGGCCTTCGACTTCGACTACTACCTCATCGACGAGGTGATGGCCGTGGGCGACCCGATCTTCCGCAAGAAGAGCTCGGCCGTCTTCAAGGAGAAGGTGGCGGACGCCGCCGTCATCCTCGTGTCGCACAACCTCAAGGAAATCGCCGAGATGTGCGACTCGGCCGTCGTGGTCGAGCGCGGCGATGTCAAGGTTTTCAATGACGTCCAGGCCGGTATCGATTACTACCAGGACACCCTCAAGGCCCCCGTCCCAAAGGCCCCCGTCAACAAATGAAACTCGCCAGCTTCACCCCGCGCCGCCTGCAGATCTGGATGCTGGCCGTGCCGATCATCGGTGCCGCCCTCTACTTCGCGATCATGGCCGCACCACGCTACGTCTCCGAATCCCGGGTGTCGGTGCGCATGGCCACCGTCCAGCCCACGGTCTCGGCCGGTCTGATCAGCTACACCGGCAGTGCCACGCCGCTGTCGTACGAAGACACGCTGTACCTGATGAACTACATCCAGTCGTCGACCATGCTCGACAAGCTGGATGCCAAGCTCGAACTGCGCAAGCACTACCAGGGCCCGAAGTTCGACGTGATCGGTCGCCTGTGGGGCTTCACCAGCAAGGAGTGGTTCCTCTACTACTACCAGAGCCGCGTGCTGCTCGAGTTCGATGACCTCTCGGGCCTGCTGACCATCAGCGCCCAGGCCTTCGACCGCGACACCTCGCTGAAGCTGTCCAAGGCGATCCTCGAGCTCAGCGAGCAGTGGGTCAACGAGTACCAGTGGAAGGTGGCGCACGACCAGATCGACTTCGCCGAGAAGCTGAGCCGCCAGGCCAACGACAAGCTGCAGGACTCCAAGCAGAAGGTCGCCGAATTCCAGGCCAAGTACCACCTGCTCGACCCGGTGGCCCAGACCAACGCGTCCAGCACGCTGCAGGCCAGCCTGCAGGCCAGCCTGGCCGCGCAGGAGCAGCAGCTCAACGCGCTGTCGGCCTACATGCAGCCCGATGCCGGCCAGGTGCTGGTGCTCAAGGGGCAGATCGCCGCCACCCGTGCCCAGTTGGCCGAGGAGCGTCAGCGCCCGACCGGCACCGGCGCCCCGGCCGACCGCCTGTCCGCGCTGAACATCGAGTACTCCAACCTGCTGCTGGCCCAGACGGTGGCCTCCAACAACTACCTGGCGGCCGTGGCGGCGCTCGATGCGGCGCGCATCGATGCCTCGCGCAAGCTCAAGAGCCTGGTCATCATCCAGGATCCCGCCAAGCCGGACAGCGCGATGTACCCGCGCGTGATCTACGACATGATCACCCTGATCATCGTCTGCCTGCTGCTGTACACCATCGTCCGTCTGACGATCGCCACCATCCTCGAACACCAGGACTGACCCGCCATGGCCAAGCCCTCTCCGATCCTTTCCCGCCGTCCCCGTGCCCTGGCCCGTGTGGTCGGCCCGGTCAGCACCCTGTTCCTGGCCCTGGCCTGCGGGGCGGCTGCCGCGCAGACGCTGCCGTCCTCGCTGCCCCTGCCCACCACGGCCGGCGTGACCCCGGCGCCGGTGCCCATGCTCATGCCCACGCCCGCGCCTGCGGTGCCCACCACCACGGTGCCCACGCCGACGCTGCCGGCCACCACCTCCAGTGTCACCCAGCTGGCCACCGGCCTGTCCCCCCAGCTGCCGCCCCCGGTCGCGCAGGCCGTCGGCGCGCTGCCGATGGCGCCGATGATCAACCCGCAGCCGGGCGCCCACCTGCTGACCTTCGGTCAGCAGATGTTCACCGGCCGTTTCGCGGCCGTCACCTACAGCGGCTTCAACCCGGGCTACCAGATCAACATCGGGGACCAGGTCAGCGTGCGCCTGTGGGGTGCCGTGGCCTATGACAACGTGCAGACGGTCGATGCCCAGGGCAACCTGTTCATCACCAACGTCGGCCCGATCAAGGTGCAAGGGGTGCGCAACAGCGAACTCACCGCCCAGATCGAGACCCAGGTCAAGCGCACCTACCGCACCAATGTCGGCGTCTACGCGACCCTGCTCGCGGCCCAGCCGGTCAAGGTCTACGTGACCGGCTTCGTGCGCGCCCCGGGCCTGTACCCGGGCCTGTCGTCCGACTCGGTGCTGTACTACCTGGACCGTGCCGCCGGCATCGACCCCGAGCGTGGCAGCTACCTGCAGGTGGACGTGCTGCGCAACGGCCAGTCGCGCCTGAAGGTCGACCTCTACAAGTTCCTGCTCACCGGCCAGATCGACGAGCTGCAACTGCGTGACGGCGACACCATCGTCGTGAGCCCGCGCCGCCACACCATCCCGGTGTTCGGCAACGTCTCCAACCCCTACCAGTTCGAGATGCCCGCGGCGACCATCGCCGCCACCGACCTGCTGAAGCTGGCCAACCCGCTGCCCGGCTCCACCCACTTGAGCGTGGTGCGCGCCGTGGGCACGCAGCGCCAGTCCTTCTACTACCCGTTGGACAAGCTCGCCGGCGTGACCCTGCAGTCCGGTGACGAAGTCAACGTCACGGCCGACCAGTACCCGTCGACCCTGCTGGTCCACGTGGGCGGCGCGCAGATGGGTGAGCGCAACTTCGTGTTGCCCCTGGGCGCCAAGCTCAAGGACCTGATGCCCATGCTCAAGCCCTCGCCCACGGCCAACCTGGCCGCGGTGCAGCTGTTCCGCCCGTCGGTGGCCGCCCGTCAGAAGGAGAGCATCGACAACACGCTCAACGCGCTGCAGAACGCGGCCCTGACCTCGCGCAACGCGACGCTGACGGAAGCCCAGACCCGGCAGACCGAAAGCAACATGATCATGAGCTTCGTCGAGCGCATGCGCAGCGTCGTGCCCAAGGGCCAGGTGGTACTGACCAGCAAGACCGAAGCCGAGGACACCCTGCTGGTGGACGGCGATACCGTGTACCTGCCGGAATCGACCAACCTGGTGTCGGTCAGCGGCGAAGTGCAGATGCCCAACACCCTGGTCTACACGCCCGACGCCAAGATCGACGACTACGTGGCCCTCGTCGGGGGGTTCACGCAGCGTGCCGATCGCTCTAAAGTGCTCGTGATGCGTCAGAACGGCAGCGTGGCGGCTTACGGGGCCGTGCCGCAGGCCGGCGACGAAATCATGGTGCTGCCGACCATCGAGTCCAAGTACATCGAAGTCGCTTCCGGCATCACCTCGATCCTGTACCAGCTGGCCATCTCGGCCAAGGTGCTCACGGGGCTCTGACGGTCGCAGCGGCAGCTTCACGACAAATACCCGCGCCGGTCCCGGTCCTTCCGGCCTGGCCAGGCGCGGGGTTGGGGTAGGGTCTTGATTGAAGTTCCCAAGCGCGAATTCGACGCTCAGGTGATGCTGCACAGCATCCGCCTGACGCGTGGTGTCGGGCGCGTGCTGGGGTTCAAGCGGTCCCTGATCAAGTTCGAGATCCAGCTCACCCGCGAGGTCGGGCTGTTCGACCGGGATCACTACCTCACCCAGGTGCGGGTCGAAGACCTGCAGGGCATGTCCCCGCTCAAGCACTACGTGCTGGTGGGCGACGACCTGGGCCTGTCGCCGTCGCCGCTGTTCGACACCCGGCACTACGACCGCAACTTCCGTCAGCGCCACGGCGTCAACCGGCTGCTGCATTACGCGCTGGTGGCGCGCTTCCGGGGCATTTCGCCCACGCCCTGGTTCGACCCCGAGTACTACCTGCAGGCCAACCCCGACGTCACGGCCTCGCGCCAGGACGCGCTGGTGCATTTCCAGCGCTGGGGCTGGCGCGAGGGCCGCAGCCCCTTGCCGGGCCTGGACCTGCGCCGCCTGATGGTGGTGCAGCCCGAGCTGCGCGTGTCCAAGGGCAACCCGCTGGCCCTGTTCTGCGATGGCCGCCTGGGCGAGGCCGTGCGCCGCCAGGCCGAGCAGCAGGATGCTCGCGGCACCCGCTCGGCCGTGATGCACGCGCTGCGCGGCCCGCACGACGAGCAGGAGCCCGCGGCCAACCTGCTCGACCCGCAGCAATGGGTGGGCGTGGAGCCGCTGAGCTTCGATGCGCCGCCCCAGGTCAGCGTGATCGTGCCGGTGTATTCGGGCGTGCAGGAATCCCTGCGCTGCCTCTGGACCGTGCTGCACGCCCCGGTCAAGACCCCGTTCGAGCTCATCGTCATCAACGACGCCGGCCCCGCGCCCGAGCTCAACGCGATGCTGCGCTCGCTGGCCGCACGCGGGCTGTTCCACCTTGAGCAGCACCGCCAGAACCAGGGCTTCGTGCGCACCGTCAACCACGGCCTGCGCCTGAGCAAGGACCACGACGCGATCATCCTCAACGCCGACACCGAGGTGTACGGCGACTGGATCGACCGCATGCTCGAGCATGCCCGGCAGTTCCCGCGCGTGGCCACGATCACGCCGTTGTCGAACAACGCCACCATCTGCAGCTACCCCGAAACCCTCAACGACAACCGCCACGCGCTCGAGCTGCCCCATGCCGAGATCGACGCGCTGGCCGCCCAGGTCAACCGCCTGTCCCATGTCGAGGCGCCCACCGGGGTGGGCTTCTGCATGTACATCCGCCGCAGCGCGCTGCGCGAGGTGGGCTGGCTCGACGACCGCCGCTTCGGCCGCGGCTACGGCGAGGAAAACGACCTCTGCCAACGCCTGATCCGCCGTGGCTGGAGCAACGTCGTGGCCTGCGACATCTACGTGCGCCACGTGGGCTCGGTGAGCTTTGCCGGCGAGGCCATGGAGCGCACGGCCAAGGCCGTCAAGATCCTCAACAAGCTCTACCCGGACTACGAAGCCCAGGTCAACCGCTACATCGACGCCGACCCGGCCTGGCCGCACCGCCTGCGCATCGACCTGGCGCGCCTGCAGCGCCAGTGCGGCACCCGCAATGTGCTGCTGGTGTGCCACAACCGCGGCGGCGGCACCGAGCGCCACCTGCTGGAGCAGACCCAGGCCCTGATGGCCCGCGGGCACGGCGTCTTCGAGCTGCGTCCTTCGCACCGGCCCGACTGCCTGTCCCTGATCCATCCGGCGCTGTTCAGCCTGCACAACGCCGCCACCATCCCGTTGACGGCCACCGCCCTGCTGCACGAAGCCCTGCGCTCGCTGCGCATCGACGAGATCCACCTGCACCACCTGATCGACTTCCCCGCAGCGACGGCCAAGGCCCTGCTGCAGGCCTGTGGCGATCTGGGGATCTCGCTGCGCGTGGCGGTGCACGACTATTACGCGATGTGCCCGCGGGTGAACCTGGTCAACGATGCGGGGCGCTATTGCGGCGAGCCCACGGCCGCCGAATGCGACCGCTGCCTGTCGGCCGACCCGCAACTGGCGCAGGCCGTGCCGATCTCGCGTTGGCGCACCCGCTCGGTGCGCCTGCTGCAGCAGGCCGAACAGGTGATCGTGCCCTCTGATGACGTGGCGCGGCGCCTGCGCGCCATGGCCCCGTCCCTGCGCATGGCCGTCGAGCCGCACGAGCCGCTGCCGCCGGCGCGCGCCATCCCGCAGCCCCTGGTGGCGCCGGGGCAGGTGCTGCGCGTGATGGTGATCGGCGCCATCAGCCGCATCAAGGGCTTCGACGTGGTGCGGGGGCTGGCCACCGTGGCCCGCGAGCAGGGTCTGCCCCTGCGCGTGGCGCTGCAGGGCTATTCGATGGACGACCCGGTGCTGGCGGCCCAGGGCGTGCAGATGCTGGGTCGCTACTTCGACAACGAACTGGCCGCGCGCATCGAAGCGGACGATCCGCACATCATCCTGATCCCCTCGATCTGGCCCGAGACCTACTGCTACGTGCTGTCCAGCGCCATGGCCAGCGGCCGCCGCGTGGCCGTGTTCGACATCGGCGCCCAGGCCGATCGTGCCCGCGAGCACGACCCGGCCCACTTGGTGCTGCCTCTGGCCATGGCCGACGACCCGCAGGCCCTGGCCGGGGCCCTGATGTCCGCGGCCCTGGCCAGCCCGGTCGACAGCCTGCGCGTGGCGGCCTGATGTGCGGCCGGCCCGGGTCCGGTGCCTGCCCGGCGTCGTATCCTCTTCCGATCCGTCCGATAACAACAACATCCGATGACCGCACCTGACGCGTCCGTGCCCGAACACGCCCCGCCTTCGTCCGAATCCCCTTCGCCTGAGGCCGCCCCGGCCCGCGGCTACCTGGAGCGTGCCCAGGGGCTGAGCCTGGTGGGCTGGGCCTGCGATCGCGCCCCCGGTGCGGGCAACGAACGTTTCGCCCTGGTCTGCAATGGCCGGGTCGAGCCCGATGTCGGCGTGATCCGGCTGGAGCGCGAGGACGTGCGCCAGGCCCTGGGGGGCACCCGGCTGATCGTGGGCTTCGAGCTCGAACTGCCGCCCGGCCTGTGGGCCGACGGCGTCGAGCAGGTCGAGCTGAGCGTGCTGGTGGACGGCAAACCCCTGCCCGGTGACCGGGTGCGGCTGGGCCGCGACGTGCTGTTCGTGCAGGCGCGCCACCTGCGGCAGGCCTGGCCGCGCCTGGCCGAAGCCTCGCAGAGTGAACGTGCCGACGCCCAATACCAGCTGCTGCAGCTGATCGAGCACCTGGGCGCGGCCGGGCCCGGCCGGTTCGCGTCCTGGCCGCTGGACCTGGTGGAGTTCCTGCGCGAGCAGGCCGGCCGCTTCCAGGTGGCCGAGGTGCTGGAGCCGCAGGCCGACGAGGTCGGGCAGGGCGGGGCGGTGGGGCAGGCGCTCAAGGCGGCCTTCGACGCCCAGGACCTCGAGACCGTGTTCGTCTGGCGCCTGATGCGCGACTTCAATGCGGGCCTGGCCGGGGACGCCGGCGCCGCCGATCCCGCCGCCCTGCTCGAGCGCCTGCTGGCCGAGCACGTGGTCGATGACGAGGTCGTGCACCGGGTGCTGCAGGGCCTGATCCCGTTCTTCTGCGAGCGTGGCGAATACGCCCGCATTCGCGGCCGGCTCGACATCGCGCGCCTGCGCCAGCTCTCGGCCGCCACCCAGGCCCACGAGTTGTCGCTGCTGCTGCCCGAGTTGGTCAGCAGCGGTGACTTCACCCAGGCCACCCATGTCACCCGCCGCCTGGCCGACCGCTGCCCCGGCTGGCTCAACACCGAATGCGTGATCGAGGCCGTGCGCCTGTTCACCCGCGGTCACCATCCGGGCGCGCCCCTGCCGGCCGATGCCGACCAGTGGCTGCTGGCCCTGCTCGACCTGTTCGCCGACCAGGGCCTCCTCTATTGGTCGCGTGCCCAGGACCGCCATCTGCTGGGGGCCATGGTGCTGCTGCTGCGCCGCGCCCCGGGCCTGCCGGTCGCGCTGGGTTGGCGCTTCCAGGCCGCCGTGGCCCAGAGCTTCGCCCTGGTGCCCGCGTTCTGGGCCCAGCTGGACCGTGAAGTCTCGGCCGACGAGCCCTGGCCGGCGGACATCGCCGACCTGGGGGCCGAGGTGCAGTGGCTGTTCGACCGCCTGCGCCACGGCGGCCCGCTGGCCCTGTCCGACCTGTCCGATGCGCTGCCCCTGCTGCTGCGCCTGCGCGCCGGCGGCAACCGCGATGCCGACATCGTGCTGCGCGAAATGGTGCAGGGCGTGATCCCGGCCCTGGCCGCGGCCACGCCGGCCCAGCGCCGCGCCACCTA
>Ga0228698_1001477_pt1 | contig 11459 bp, 10 predicted proteins | sample McNCre117_Aug_MG_FD_178015 | JGI IMG/M metagenome (GOLD analysis project Ga0228698, IMG submission 178015) | Freshwater microbial communities from McNutts Creek, Athens, Georgia, United States - 1-17_Aug_MG | ecosystem: Environmental > Aquatic > Freshwater > Creek | place: USA: Georgia...
CCCCTGAAAGGGGGGAACAGGCTACACGCAGTGAGCCTGGACGGGGGTGCGCATCAAGACTGGCAGTCAGCCGGTGTACGCGGAGTCAGCTTTTTATCGGCGGCGTACTTGGCAGCCACGGTCTTGACCAGCGGCTTCAGGATCTGCTCGTCGGCCTGAATCCACTCCGAAGTGAACTTCCAGCCCTTGCCATCCCATGTATGGATACGGGCCCAGTTCGCACCCATGTGGTCCATGCACGAGGTACTGACCGGGCGCATCACACCGGCAAAACCCAGCGCGTCGAGTTTGGGCTGTGTCAGGTTCAGGTTTTCCAGGCCCCAGCGGACTTGTTCGCCGGTCATGACCTTGCCCTTGCCGAAGCGCTCTTGTGCAGCACGAATGCCTTCCACGCCCAGCATCGCGCTCATGGCACCGCGCATGTACAGCACCTGGCCCACTTCTTCCTTCGGACCTGTTCCCTGACCCTTGCCATGGATGGTGGCCAGCACGTCCTTGACCAGCTTGGACTGGGGCTCCGCTCCGTGCTGCATGGTCACGGCGTTGTAGCCCTTGGCACCATCGGCCACGTCTTTGACGTCTGGCTCAGCACCGGCCCACCACACGCCGTACATCTTTTCACGGGGGTAACCGGTCGCCTGTGCTTCCTTGATGGCGGTAGAGTTCATCACGCCCCAGCCCCACAGAACCACATAGTCAGGCTTGTTCTGGCGCACTTGCAGCCAGGTGGCTTTTTGCTCCACGCCGGGTGCCGTTACGGGCAGCAATGTCAGGTTGAAACCGTGCATGGCAGCACGTTCTTGCAACAGCGGAATCGGTTCTTTGCCAAACGGGCTGTCGTGGTAAACCAGAGAAATTTTCTTGCCCTTGAGCTTGTCCAGGCCGCCTTCTTTTTGGCCGATGGCCTGAATGATGGCGTCAGCAGCAACCCAGTAGGTACCGGCAATGGGGAAGTTCCACTTGAACACGGAACCGTCCGCGCTTTCGCTGCGGCCATACCCCACGGTCACCACGGGGATCTTGTCATTGGGTGCTTTTTCAGTAATGGCAAACGTTGCGCCGGTAGACAGGGGCTGAACGAAGGAAGAACCCTTGCTCTTCAAACGCTCATAGCACTCCACGCTGCGGGCCGTGTCGTAGCCGGTTTCGCACTCTTCAAAGGCGAGCTTGACGCCGTTGATACCGCCCCGCGCATTGACCAGCTTGAGGTAATCCACATAGCCGTTGGCCCATGGCACGCCGTTGGGAGCGTAGGGGCCGGTGCGATAGGACAGCACGGGGATGAACTGCTCCTTCGATTGGGCCATTGCGTTTCCGGCCATGAGGACGGAAGCACCTGCGGCCACCAGAGCGCTAGCGAGTACGAGTTTGCGAAGCTTCATTTGTCTCTCCTGTTAATGAATGGTGAAGCACATGGAAAAGGAATACGGGAACAACAATCAGTGCGGGAAGGGCCACAGGCGCAGCTTCTGCTTGGCGATCGACCACAGCTTGGCCAAACCATGCGGCTCCACAATCAGGAACCACACAATCAGGCCGCCGAAAATCATCAGCTCAGCATGCGACACGCCTGCTGTGGAAATTTCCACGCCAAAGATGCCCGTGATAAACGGCAGGAACTGGTTCAGGAAAATCGGCAGCACCACGATGAACGCTGCGCCAAAGAAGCTTCCGACGATCGAGCCCATGCCACCAATGATGACCATGAACAAGAGCTTGAAGGACTGGTCTACCGAGAACGCCGCAGGCTCCCAGGCACCCAGGTAAATGAAGGCCCACAACGCGCCGGCCATGCCCACCACAAACGAACTCACGGCAAACGCGCTGAGCTTGGCAAACATCGGGCGGATACCGATCACGGCAGCAGCCACGTCCATGTCACGGATGGCCATCCACTCACGACCCACAGCACCCCGCACCAGGTTCTTGGCCAGCAGGGCAACGACCACCAGTACGCTCAGGCAAAACAGATACTTGGCCAGCGGGCTCTCCAACGATAGGCCGAACACCTGCAGGTTGTTGACCGACACCGAACCCGAAGGCGAATAGTTGGTAAACCATTGCACGCGCAGGAACATCCAGTCGGCAAAGAATTGCGCGGCCAGCGTTGCGACGGCGAGGTACAAGCCCTTCACCCGCAGACTCGGCAGGCCAAACAGAATGCCAAACACCATCGCGCACAGGCCGCCCAGCACCAGTGCCACCAGCAGGGGAATGCCATCAATGCGCACAAAGAAGTTGTAGGCCGCATAGGCGCCCACCGCCATGAAAGCGCCGGAACCCAGCGAAATCTGGCCGCAATAGCCCACCAGAATATTCACGCCAACCGCAGCCAGCGCAAAAATCAGGAATGGAATAAAGATCGCGCGGAACATGTATTCGCTCGACAGCATGGGAACCAGCAGGAACCCGACTGCCAGCAGAACGACCATGGCGATGCGGTCTTGTGCAATCGGGAAGATCTGCTGGTCTTCGCGATACGTGGTTTTGAATTGGCCGTTTTCTCTGTAGAACATTTTTTAACTTTCAAACGCGGTCAATGATCTTTTCACCGAACAGGCCTTGCGGACGAATCAGCAGGAAGCCCAGCGCCAGCACATAGGCAAACCAGATTTCAATACCGCCACCCACATACGGGCCCAAATACACTTCGGACAACTTCTCGCCGACACCGATGATCAGGCCGCCCACAATGGCGCCCGGCACCGAAGTCAGACCACCCAGAATCACCACCGGCAAAGCGCGCAAGGCCACCGTGGTCAGTGAGAACTGAACGCCGAGCTTGCTACCCCAGATCATGCCGGCCACCAGTGCCACTACACCGGCCACGCACCACACAATGACCCAGATGCGGTTCAGCGGAATGCCGATACTTTGCGCCGCCTGGTGGTCGTCGGCCACGGCTCGCAGGGCGCGTCCGGTAGCCGTCTTCTGAAAGAACATGCTGAGCAGCCCCACCAGTGCGGCGGCGATGATGGCTGCGTAGAAGTCTTCCTTGTTGATCAGGATGCCGCCCTCAAAAGCGCTCTCCAGAATCATCACCGGATCTTTGGGCATGCCAATGTCGATCTTGTAAATGCTGCTGCCAAACAGGGTCTGGCCCAAGCCTTCCATGAAATAGGTAATGCCCAGTGTGGCCATCAGCAACGTGGTGCCTTCCTGATTCACCAACTGGCGCAGCACCAGTCGCTCGATGATCCAGGCCACCACAAACATCACGGCACCGGCTGCGATGAAGGCCAGCAGGTTGACCACATAAAAGTCCGTAATGCCCAGCGCCGGAATCCATTCGGAAAACCGCGCCATTGCCAAAGCGGCAAACAGCACCATCGCGCCTTGCGCAAAGTTGAACACGCCGGAGGCCTTGTAAATCAGCACAAAGCCCAGCGCCACCAGCGAATACAGCATGCCGGCCATGAGGCCGCCCAAAAGTGTTTCTAGAAAGAATGCCATGTCTTGATCCTTAGTGGCTGGTACCGAGGTACGCGCTGATCACGTCTTCGTTGTTGCGTACTTCGTCGGGTGTGCCGTCGCCAATCTTCTTGCCATAGTCCAGCACCACCACGCGGTCGGAGATGTCCATCACCACGCCCATGTCGTGCTCAATCAGTACCACGGTGGTTCCGAATTCGTCGTTCACGTCGAGCACAAAGCGGCACATGTCCTGCTTTTCTTCCACGTTCATGCCGGCCATGGGCTCATCCAGCAGCAGCACTTGTGGCTCCATGGCCAGCGCGCGACCCAAATCGACCCGCTTTTGCAAACCGTAGGGCAACTGACCGACTGGTGTCTTGCGGTAGGCCTGAATTTCCAGAAAGTCGATGATGCGCTCCACCGCTTCACGGTGCTGAATCTCTTCGCGCTCGGCGGGGCCGAGACGCAGCGCCTGCATGATGATGTTGCTTTTGATCTTGAGATTGCGCCCGGACATGATGTTGTCCAGCACACTCATTCCCTTGAACAAGGCCAGGTTCTGGAAAGTGCGTCCGATGCCCATGCTGGCCACCTGGTGGCTGTCCATGTGGCTGAAGGTCTGACCGCGGAAGGTGATCGAGCCAATCTGCGGCCGGTACACGCCGTTGATGCAGTTGAGCATGGAGCTCTTGCCGGCGCCGTTGGGGCCGATGATGGAGCGGATCTCGTGCTCGCGCACATTGAACGAGATGTCGGTCAACGCCTTCACGCCACCGAAACTCAGGGAGATGTTCTTGACGTCCAGAATGACGTCGCCTATTTTTTTCTTGCTCATGCTGCAGCCTTCACCGGTGCAAAAATCTTGGCGTCATCGAGCTTGAGCGTGGCGCTCACGCTGCCCGTGCGCCCATCTTCAAACTTGACCACGGTTTCAATGAACTGGCTGGATTTGCCTGCATACAGGGCATCCACCAGCACGTTGTACTTGTCGGCAATAAAGCCACGACGGACCTTGTTGGTGCGGGTAAGTTCACCGTCATCCGCGTCCAGTTCCTTGTGCAACACCAAAAAACGGCTGACCTGGCTACCAGCCAGCAGCGCATCCACGCTCAGGTCGGCGTTGACCTTTTCCACGCAATCCCTGATGAGCTCATACACCTCGGGCTTTTGCGCCAGATCGGTATAACCCGCATACGGCAGGTTGCGGCGCTCTGCCCAGTTGCCCACAGCGTCGAAGTCAATGTTGATGAACACGCACACCTTCTCGCGCCCGTCGCCGTAAGCGACCACTTCCTTGATGTGCTGGAAGAATTTGAGCTTGTTCTCGACATATTTGGGCGCAAACATGGCGCCATCAAAACTGCCGCCTTTGATACGACCCACGTCTTTCACGCGGTCGATGATCTTCAGGTGACCGTGGCTGTCAATAAATCCGGCGTCGCTGGTGTGGTACCAGCCATCCGGCGTCAGCACCTCGGCAGTGGCAGCCGGGTTCTTGTAGTACTCCTTGAGCAAACCTGGCGACTTGACCAGAATTTCACCGTTGTCGGCAACCTTGATTTCCACGCCGGCGCACGGCACACCGACGGTGTCGGCACGCGCTTCGTGGTCGGGCTGCAGGCACACGAACACGGCTGTTTCGGTAGATCCGTACAGCTGCTTGATGTTGATGCCGATGGAGCGGTAAAAGCTGAACAGGTCCGGGCCAATCGCTTCACCCGCCGTGTAGGCCACGCGCACGCGGCTAAAACCCAGTGTGTTGCGCAAGGGGCCATACACACACAGGTTGCCCAGTGCGTACAACATCCGGTCCACCACGCCCACTTCAGCGCCATCCATGAGCGCAGGGCCCACTTTCTTGGCCACCGCCATGAATGCATGGAACATCTTGCGCTTGAAGGCGCCAGCGTCCTCCATGCGAATCATCACGCTGGTCAGCAGACCTTCAAACACCCGGGGCGGCGCAAAGTAATAGGTCGGACCAATTTCCTTCAGGTCAATCGTGGCCGTGGCAGCGGATTCGGGGCAGTTCACCACATAGCCACACGCCAGCCATTGGGCGTAGCTGAAGATGTTTTGGCCAATCCAGGCCGGTGGCAAATAGGCCAGCACTTCTTCGGCGCTGGTGAGCTTGTCGAATTCGGCTCCCGCACGGGCCCGGTTCAACAAAGAGTCGTGCGTGTGCACCACGCCTTTGGGGTTGCCGGTGGTACCGGAAGTAAAGAACATGGCACCCACATCGTCGGGCTTGTTCTTGGCGATTTCATCTTTGAAAAAGTCGGTGTGCAGGGCAACGAATGCCTTGCCACGCGCCTGCAATTCATCCAGCGAAGCCAGCCCCGGCTCGTCGTAGTTGCGCAAACCGCGCGGGTCATCAAAGTAGATGCGCTTGAGCTGCGGGCACTGCTCCCGGATCTCCAGCAACTTGTCCACTTGCTCCTGGTCTTCGGCAAAGGCAAATGTCACTTCTGCGTTATTGATCGGGTAGACGCACTCGGCGGCGGCGGCGTCCTGGTACAGCGGAATCGGCACCGCGCCAAGCGATTGCACGGCCAGCATCGTGGCGTACAAACGCGGGCGGTTGGCCCCGACCACGATCATGTGGTCGTCACGGCGCAAGCCCGCCTGGTGCAGACCGGCAGCCAGCTCCTCGACCATGGTGGCCATGGCCGACCAGCTCAGGGTTTGCCAAATTCCGTATTCCTTCTCGCGCATGGCGGGCGCCGTTGGGCGCTGTTCGGCATGTTGCAGTAACAGTTGCGGGAAAGTCGTTCGCATGCAAGTCCTCAGTTCTGCCCCATGGCGGCATGGGGTCTATCGAATTAGCCGTGATTATTCAGCCAGCATTGACGCTAAGTTGTCATTCGGACGACAATTTGCCCGAATCTTGGTAGGTGTTTTCCCTTCACTTATGCCCAACTTACATTTTTTGCACCGCTATGGCCACTGAAAGCGCCCTTCACCAGCGTCGCCGCCCGCTTACCGAACCGGAGCTCGATGCCATCCCCTGGTTACGCCTGTTGAGCGCGGAAGAACGCGAGCGCGCCGTCGATGACTTGCGCATTTCCGAAGCGCAACCCGGCGAGTTTGTGTGCCGCATGGGACGCCCCGCCACCTATTGGTTTGGCGTGGTGGATGGCCTGCTGAAAATGAGCACCGACAACGCCGAAGGCCAGACCATGACCTTCACCGGAGTGCCCCCTGGCGGCTGGTTCGGCGAAGGCACCGCACTCAAGCGGGAGGTGTACCGCTACAACATCCAGCCGCTGCGAAAGAGCCTGGTTGCCGGACTGCATGTGGACACCTTTCACTGGCTGCTGGACCATTCCATCGGCTTTAACCGCTTTGTCATGAACCAGCTCAATGAGCGCTTGGGTCAGTTCATCGCGGCACGCGAAATCGACCGCCTGACCAACCCCGACATCCGCGTGGCGCGCAGCCTCGCATCGCTTTTCAACCCGACGCTGTACCCCGGGGTTGGCGAAGTGCTGCGCATTACCCAACAAGAACTGGCGTACCTGGTCGGGCTGTCGCGCCAGCGCGTGAATGAAGCGCTGACAGCGCTTGCCGCGCAAGGCTCCATCCGGGTGGAATACGGTGGGCTGCGCATTCTGGACCTGCAGGCCCTGCGCTCGCAGGTGTTCAAACAGTAAAGCGGACCACACTACACTGACACCATGCAAAGCGACCCACTGCTCCTCTATCCCGCCCTGTCGCAGGTAAACCCGCCGCTGCAGGCGCTCGGTATTGCGGCGCAGCCGATACAGGTTCCGGCGGACACGGTGCTGTTTGATGAAAACGCGGCCTGCCAGGGCTTCCCTTTGGTGCTGCAAGGGGAGGTCAAGGTTTCCCGCCATTCGGCAGACGGGCGCTCGCTGGAGTTATACCGGGTGGTACCCGGCGAGTTGTGCCTGGTCTCCAGCGCCAGCCTGTTCCGAAGCACCCCGGTTTCAGCCCAGGGCATCACCACCAAGCTTACGCAACTGTTGTTGATCACGCCGCCGGTATTCATGCAGTGGCTGGAGACGCCCAGCTTTCGCGATGAAGTGTTGGGCCTGTTTGCAGAGCGCATGGCCGACCTCACGGGCTTGATTGATGCGGTAGCTTTTCAGCGCTTGGACCAACGTCTGGCCGCCGCCCTGCTGGGCCGTGGCCAGGACATCGCCCTCACCCACCAGCAACTGGCCAACGAGCTGGGCACCGTACGCGAAATCATTTCGCGCCTGTTGCGGCGCTTTGAGCGGGAAGGCTGGGTGGAGCTGGCGCGTGAACGCATCGCCATCCTCGACAGCAAAGCCCTTCGCAGCTTGGCCGAAACGCCAGGCACCTGAGCGTAGGCCCGGCGCTGACACCCGGGGGCAACCGTAAAATGACCAGTCAATCCCACCACGGCGCCCCATGACCCAACCCAAGCCCCCTACCGTATTCCGCCGCGCTGCACCTCCGGTGCGCGCCCCCATTCCGGCAGGGCAAAGCAATACCGCCGCTATCGGCCCGAACGGCACCATGCGCCTGAACAAACGCATGGCCGAACTCGGCCTGGCTTCGCGGCGTGAGGCCGATGACTGGATTGCCAAAGGCTGGGTCAAAGTCAATGGCCGGGTGGCCGAAATGGGCATGCAGGTAAAGCCCGATGTAGCCATCGAAATCGACAAGCAGGCGCAAGGTCAACAGGCCAAACAAGTCACCATCCTGATCAACAAACCGATTGGCGTCGTCAGCGGCCAAGCCGAAGACGGGCACCAGCCCGCCATCACGTTGGTGCAGCCACAAAACCGCTGGCAAGACGACAACGCGCGCTTCTTTTTTCATGGCAGTCAGCTGAAAAGCCTGGTCCCGGCCGGTCGGCTGGACATCGACTCCACCGGGCTACTGGTGCTGACGCAGGACGGACGCGTTGCGCGGCAACTGATTGGCGAAGACGCCGTGATGGAAAAGGAATACCTGGTCCGCGTGGTCTACACCGGGCACGTCAACGCCGCTGCTGGCATGTCGGCGGCTGCCACCTACCCCGCTGTTGCCACCCAACTCAGCCGCATCGATGACGACGATCCGATCACGTCCGATGTGCAACGCGTGTTCCCCAAAGACAAGCTGTCTTTACTCCGCCATGGACTGAGTCTGGATGGGCAAGCCCTTAAACCGGCCAAAGTGGAATGGCAAAACCCAGAGCAACTGCGCTTCGTCTTGACCGAAGGCAAAAAGCGGCAAATCCGCCGTATGTGCGAACTGGTGGGACTCAAGGTGGTGGGGCTCAAACGCGTGCGAATAGGGCGCGTGATGCTGGGTAATCTGCCGGTAGGCCAGTGGCGCTACCTGCAACCGCACGAGCAGTTCTGACGCTCAGGGCTTTCGGCCGTGGCCGTGGTCCGCGTCTTCCGCGCGGATGGTGTCCTGAAAATCGGTTTCCGGCCCGGCTTTGGCGGCTTCTTCATGGGCGCGAAGGGTGTTCTCCCACAGCCCCCATGCGGTGTCGGTGCTGCTTTCCTTGGTCTCGGGTACCGGTAACGGATCCAGAAAAAGATCTTGCGTGGCAGTCTTTTTCTCTGCGGCTTTGAACTTTTCGGCGGGTGTAGTCATCCCACTATTTTGCATGAAATTGCTTTGACTGCCAGCACTTGAAAACTGGATCGGCACCCCCACCTCCGGTGCACATTGGCCGCAGCGCCCGCACGGGGCCTGCCAAAATCCACCGTTTTTTGAAACTTGAGAATCTATGAGCAAGCAAACCCTTTCCTTTCAGGCCGAAGTCGCGCAGCTGCTGCACCTCGTTACCCACTCGCTGTACTCCAACAAAGAAATTTTTCTGCGCGAGCTGATCTCCAACGCGTCCGACGCCTGCGACAAGCTGCGTTTTGAAGCCATCAACAACAGCGGCCTGTACGAGAACGACTCTGAACTCAAAGTGCGCGTGGTGCTGGACAAAGACGCCAAGACGCTCACGATCACTGACAACGGCATCGGCCTGAGCCAGCAGGAAGCCATCGACAACCTGGGCACCATCGCCAAGAGCGGCACCAAAGACTTTGTGAGCAAGCTCACCGGCGACCAGAAGGCCGACTCCAACCTGATCGGCCAGTTCGGTGTGGGCTTTTACTCCGGCTTTATCGTGGCCGACAAAATCACAGTCGAGTCGCGCCGTGCCGGCCTGAAAGCAGACGAGGCCGTGCGTTGGGTGAGCGACGGCGGCGCCAGCGGCGGTGGCGCATTCGAAGTCGAATCCATTACCCGCGAGGCGCGTGGCACCAGCGTCATCCTGCACTTGCGCGAAGATGCCATGGACTACACCCAGACTTGGAAGGTCAAGGGCATCATCAACAAATACTCCGACCACATCAGCCTGCCCATCCAGATGGAAAAGGAAGAGTGGAAAGACGGCGAGCTAATCAACCCATCTGACGAAAACGGTGGACGCCAGCCCGGCGCCATGGTCAAAACCGGCGAGTGGGAAACCGTCAACAAGGCCAACGCGATCTGGAGCCGCCCCAAGAAAGACGTCACCCAGGAGCAATACGACGACTTTTACAAGCAAATCAGCCACGACTTTGAAGCGCCCCTGGCGCACACCCACAACCGCGTGGAAGGCAGCACCGAGTACACCCAGTTGCTCTACATCCCCGGCAAAGCGCCCATGGACCTGTGGAACCGCGACAAGAAGGGCGGCCTCAAGCTGTATGTGAAGCGCGTCTTCATCATGGACGACGCCGAGGCACTGCTGCCCACCTACCTGCGCTTTGTGAAGGGCGTTGTGGACTCGGCCGATTTGCCCTTGAACGTGAGCCGCGAGTTGCTGCAGGAAAGCCGCGACGTCAAGGCCATCCGCGAAGGCTGCACCAAGCGCGTGCTGTCCATGCTGGAAGACCTGGCCAAAAACGACAAGTTGCCGGAAGCCTCCGGCGACGGTGTGACCGATGTGCTGAGCGCTGAAGAAAAAGCCGAAGCTGAGAAAAACGCTGGCAAGTACACCAAGTTCTACGCCGAGTTTGGCGCGGTGCTCAAGGAAGGTCTGGGCGAAGACTTTGCCAACAAAGAGCGTCTGTCCAAGCTGCTGCGCTTTGCCTCCACCCAGAGCGACACGCCCGCCGTGTCCTTGGCCGAGTACAAGGCCCGCATGAAGGAAGGCCAGGAGGCCATTTACTACATCACCGCCGATACCCTGGCCGCCGCCAAGAACAGCCCGCAGCTTGAAGTGTTCAAGAAGAAGGGCATCGAGGTGCTCCTGATGACGGACCGCGTGGACGAGTGGGCGCTGAACTACCTGCACGACTTTGACGGCACACCACTGCAAAGCGTGGCCAAGGGCGCGGTGGACCTGGGCAAGCTCCAGGACGAAACCGAGAAGAAAGCCGCCGAGGAGGCCGCCGAAGCCTTCAAGCCCGTGCTGGCCAAGCTCAAGGAAGCGCTCAAGGAAAAAGCCGAAGACGTGCGCGTGACCACCCGCCTGGTCGACAGCCCCGCCTGCCTGGTGGTGCAAGACCATGGCATGAGCACGCAGCTCGCCCGCATGCTCAAACAGGCTGGCCAGCAGGCGCCGGAAGTCAAACCGGTACTGGAAGTCAACGCTGAGCACGCGCTGGTGAAAAAGCTGGATGGCTCGGTGCATTTCAACGATCTGGCGCACATCCTGTTCGACCAGGCGCTGTTGGCCGAGGGCGGCCTGCCGGAAGACCCAGCGGCCTACGTGAAACGGGTCAACGCTTTGCTGGTGTAAGCCAAGGCGCCACCAACCAAAGATGCAGAAGGGGCCGCAGGGCCCCTTCTGCTTTATGCCTTTGCAACCACCCACCCGATGGGCTGGCAATAGCCGTACTAGGCGCTCTGATTCAGGGCGCGCATGGCGAAATGCGATACGCGCCGGGGCAATAATGCCGTCATGAATACAAATCGCGTCAAGGCTGCCATATCGGCGTACATCGCATTGAGCGTTGCCCTGGTCGCCTTGATGCTATACGCCGTTCTAGGCGCCTTCGGGGCGATCAGTGCCCAGTCGGACTTTGAACACAAGGTGACCGACCAGTTGGTGGATCGCATGGCCGAACTGCGTT
>Ga0228698_1001478_pt1 | contig 11458 bp, 13 predicted proteins | sample McNCre117_Aug_MG_FD_178015 | JGI IMG/M metagenome (GOLD analysis project Ga0228698, IMG submission 178015) | Freshwater microbial communities from McNutts Creek, Athens, Georgia, United States - 1-17_Aug_MG | ecosystem: Environmental > Aquatic > Freshwater > Creek | place: USA: Georgia...
GAAAGCCGAGCATGGCCGGCGCCGAGTCCGCGGCGAGGAGATGGGCGGTGGCGCAGGCGAGGAGGACCAGCAGGCGGGGGGATGTCATGGGGGATGCGGTTAGGCGGGAGAGGCCAGGGCCTCGGCGGCGAGACCCCAGCGCAGGTTGTGCAGGGAGTGATGGAAACGCTCGAGGTGCGCGTAGTCGGCCACCGTGATGATGGTGATCAGCGCGGCGGGAAAGACGTCGGCGCGGGCCGCGGGCAGTCCGGGAACCGCCCGGCGTTGTTCCAGCGTCATCGGCGCCAGTTCGTCCAGCAGCTGGCCCAGCGTGTCGGCGCCGATGATGGCCGGGGTTTCCTCCAGCGTCAGGCCGTGCCGGGCGCCCTTGATGGCGCGCACCGCGCTCATGCTGCCGCCGGCAAAGACCGCGGCCGGGGCGATCACCGGAAAGCGAAAGCCGCTGCGCTTGAGCTCGTCGCGCACATGGCGGGCAAGGGCGTTGCATTCCGGCGGCAGCAGCGGGGCCGCCGGATCCTTGATGAAGCGCTCGGTCAGCCGGACACACCCGAGTTGCAGGCTCATCGCCTGCCGGACCTGGCGGTCGCGGAAAAGCAGGCATTCAAGGCTGCCGCCGCCCAGGTCGAAGACATAGAAATCCTGCAGTGCCGCGAGGGTGGGATCGCACGCCAGGCCGCGGCCGATGAGGTTGGCCTCCTCGTCGCCGCTCAGGATCCGGATGTCGTGGCCGGTGGCGGCCTGCACCCGGGCGCGGAAATCGCCGCCGTTGCGGGCATCGCGCACGGCGCTGGTGGCGACCAGCACGGTCCTGCCGGGGGAGAACGGCACCGTCCCCGCGAGCAGCTCCCGGATGGCGGCCAAGCCGCGCGCCATGTCTTCCTCGCCCAGCCGCGGCTCGCTCTTGCTGATGCCCGCGCTGATGCGCGCGTCGATGGTTTTGGATTGCAGGGCGATGACGGCGCCGGACGCATCGCGGGCCGCGACCAGCGCCTTGATGGAGTTGCTGCCGATGTCGATGACCGCGACCGCCGGGCTCATGGCACGAAGTCCCTCGGGGCGATGAGCACCACGAATTCGCCCTTGAGGCTCAGCTTGGCCAGCCGAGCCTGGACCTCGCCGGCGAGGCCGACGAGGAAGGTTTCGTGCAGCTTGGTGACCTCCTTGGCGATGCAGATCACCCGGTCGGCGCCGAGCACCTCCACGATCTCGGCGGCGAACTTGTCGATGCGGTGGCAGCTCTCGTAGAGCGCGAGGGTGTAATCGAAATCGCGGTGCTTGCTGAGGAACGCGATGCGGGCGGCGGACTTCGGCGGCAGGAACCCGACAAAGAGGAAGCCGTTGGTCGGCAGGCCGCTGGCGGAGAGCACGGCGGTCAGGGCGCTGGCGCCGGGCACGGGCACGACGGGCAGGCCGCGGCGCCGGCAGGCGCGGACCAGCCGGAAGCCGGGATCACTCAGGCCGGGGGTGCCGGCGTCGCTCACAACTGCGACGGATTGGCCGAGGGAGATCTGCCCGGCCAGGCGTTCCGCCGCCTCGGTCTCGTTGTGCTCGTGATAGGGCGTGAGTTCCCGGTGCAGGCCGAGGCGCGTGAGCATGGTGCCGGTCGTGCGGGTGTCCTCACAGGCGACAATGTCCACGGCCCCGAGGATGGCACGGGCGCGGTCGGTAAGGTCGGCAAGGTTGCCGATGGGCGTGGCCACGACATAGAGGTGGCCGGGCCGGGGCACCAGCGAGGGGTTGGCGGCAGGCGTGGTCATGACGTCGCCGGAAGGGCCGCGCCGCGGCCTTACTTGCCCATGCCGGGGATGCGGCCTTCCCAGTCAGCCGGGCGGCTCCACGGGATCGAGGAGTCCTGCTGGGACGGTCCGCAGCCGGTGAGGCCGGCGAGCGCCAGGAGGGACAGCAAGAACACAAAAAGGGCTTTGCGAAGGGAGGGCATGCTTAGGGGTTCAATACGATTAAATCGCCGGTCTGCAACTGTCCTTTCAGGGAGCCCGGAAGGACCGGGTCGAGGGAAGAATACAGCCGGGCCGCTTGATTTTGAACCGGCGCCAGCCCGGAAGTTCCGCGCGGCAAACGGATAATGGTGTCAGGGCAACCGGCCGGTTTCAGCTCCGCCAGGCGTAGGTGGAGTCGGACCAGGGCTTCTGGGTGGTCTTGACCACCCTGCTGCCCGGGTTGGCGGCGAGATGCTCCAGCACCTTGAAGACCAGCTCGGTCTTGTCCGGGGCGCCGAGCTTGGCGGCGAGCGCGTCGGCGGTGAAGCCCGTGCCGGGCGCGGCCTTCAGGGCCGCGTCGATCCTGAGCTTGAGCGCGATGACGCCGCCGGCGGCCTTCTTGCCGGCCTCGACGCCGGGCTGGTGGTAGGCGTTGATGCCGACGAGCGAGGCGTAGAGCCCGACCGCGCGCTCGTAGAGGGCGATGAGCATGCCGATGGTCTTCGGCGAAACCTCGCTGACGGTGATCGTGATGGAGTGGCGGTGCTTCTCGCTGAGCGCATCGCGGGTGCCGAGCAGGAAGCCCTGCAGGAAGTCGCCGCTGGTGACGCCCGGCTCGACCTCAAGCGAGGTGTCGGCGCCGCGGTCCTTCAATACCTCGATGAAGGTGACGAAGAAGTTGTTCACGCCCTCGCGGAGCTGCTGCACGTAGGCATGTTGGTCGGTCGAGCCCTTGTTGCCGTAGACGGCGATGCCCTGGTTGACCACATGGCCGGCGAGGTCGGTCTCCTTGCCGAGGGACTCCATGACGAGCTGCTGCAGGTAGCGGGAGAACAGCAGCAGGCGGTCCTTGTAGGGGAGGACGACCATGTCCTTCGTGCCGCGGCCGCCGGTGGCCCAATACCACATGAGGGCGAGGAGCGCGGCGGGATTGTCGCGGAGGGACTTCTTGCGCGTGACGGCGTCCATGGCGGCGGCGCCGGCGAGCATCTGGTCGACCTTGATGCCCTGCAGGGCGGCAGGCAGCAGGCCCACGGCGCAGAGCTCCGAGGTGCGGCCGCCGACCCAGTCCCACATCGGGAAGCGGGCGAGCCAGCCTTCCTTTTGCGCAACCTGGTCGAGCTTCGAGCCCTCGCCCGTGACGGCGACGAAATGCCGCGGGAAATCCAGCCCGGCGGCCTTGAAGGCCACCTGCGCCTCGAGCATGCCGTTGCGGGTTTCCGCCGTGCCGCCGGACTTCGAGATGACGATCACGAGCGTCTGCTTCAGGCGGCTGCCGAGGGTCTTCAGCACGTAGTCGATGCCATCCGGATCGGTATTGTCGAAAAAGGACACGCCCATCTTGTCGCGCCCGCCCTTGAGCCGGCCGAGAGCATGGCTGACGAACTGTGGCCCGAGAGCGGAGCCGCCGATGCCGATGACAAGGACCTCCTTGAACCTGGCGCCACCCGGCGCGGTGAGCTGACCCTTGTGCACCTTGGCGGTGAATGCCTTGATCGCGTCGAGGGTGGACGTGATGGCGGTGCGCAGCTCCGCCGTCGGCGCCAGCTCGGGCGCGCGGAGCCAGTAGTGGCCGACCATGCGCTGCTCGTCGGGGTTGGCGATGGCTCCGCCCTCGAGGGCGGCCATGTCGGCGAACGCCTGCTGGAGCCGCGCCTCCATGGCGGCCGGGAAATCGTCCAGGAAAGGCATGCGGCTGACGTCGAGTGACAGCCCGAGCTTCGGATGGGTGTAGTAGAGCGACTTGAAGCGGTCCCAGGTCATAGGTGGAAAGAAGTAGCGGCAGGGCGGGACGGGAGCTAGCCCGAAAAACGGCCCAAGCCAGGGGCGGCGGCAGGCGGATCGCCCCGGCTTTCCTCTTCTCATCCGCGGGATTCACCCGGTGTACCCGGTACGGATTTTCGGGATTGCTAGGGCGGGGTGGGGGCACAATCACTGTGGGCTAAACGCATGGCCTTTGACCTAAAACGTGTCCTGAAAGTGATGCTGTTCGCCTCGAACGGGCCGCTTTCGGTGAAGGATATCCAGACGGCGATCAGCCGCTTCCATGAGCAGGCGACGACGCTGCCCCTGGCCGAGGCGCCCGCCGTCGCCGAGAGCGCCGCCCCGGCCCCCGTCGAACCGGAGGAGCCGGTGCTGCCGGCCGCGGTGGAGGACGACGAGTTCTACCGCGATGTGCCGGCACTGGTCACTACCGTGCAGATCCGCGAGGCGATCGACGCCATCTCCCTCGAATTGCAGGCGGCAGACAGCGAGATTGTGCTGGTCGAGGGCCATAACGGCTGGCGCCTGGCGACCCACCCGCGCTTCGCCCGCTGGGTCCGCCTGCTGCGCAACGAGCCGCCGCCGGTCAAGCTGAGCCCGTCCTCGCTCGAGACCATGGCCGTGATCGCCTACCGCCAGCCGGTGACGCGCGCGGAGATCGAGCAGATCCGCGGCGTGTCGGCCGAGGCCGGACTCACCAAGCTCCTCGAGCGGGACCTCGTCTACATCGTCGGCCGCGCGGACCTGCCCGGCCGGCCGATCCAATACGGCACGACCGAGGCCTTCCTGGAATTTGTCGGCATCAAGTCCCTCGACGAACTGCCCGCCTCGGACGTCCTTTCGCCGCGGCAGATCGACGCCTGGCTGCAGACCTCGAACAACCCGCGCGCGGCCGGCGATGCCGACATGGGGCTCGACGAGACCGAGGAACAGCAGATGTCGCTCGAACAGGCGTCGGTGCCCGAGCAGCCCGCCTCATGAGCCGGCCCGTTCGCATCGGGGTCATCGGCGCCGGTGCCAACACGCGGACGCGACACATCCCCGGCTTCCAGGCCATCCCCGGCGTCACGGTGGTGGCGGTGTGCAACCGGACCATGGCGTCCGGCGAGAAGGTGGCCAAGGAACTCGGCATCGCCAGGGTCACGGACAACTGGCGCGAGATCATCGAGGCCCCGGACATTGACGCCATCTGCATCGGCACCTGGCCGAACCTGCATGGCAAGCTGACCGTCGCGGCGCTGCGCGCCGGCAAGCATGTGCTGACCGAGGCGCGGATGGCCCGCAACCTGGCCGAGGCGGAGCTGATGCTGGCCGAGTCCCGGCTGCACCCCCAGCTGGTGGCGCAAATCGTGCCGGCGCCGATGTCGCTGCCGTTCGACGCCACCGTCATCGACCTGCTCCAGGCCGGCACCCTCGGCACGCTGCGGGAGGTTTTTCTCACGGCGACGACCGACGGCCTGGCGGACAACGCGCGGCCCCTGAACTGGCGGCAGGACCTCACGCTGAGCGGGAAGAACACCCTCTACCTCGGCATCTACTACGAAATGGCCCTGCGCTGGCTGGGCCGCGGCGTGACCTCGCTGGTGGCCGACGCGGCGATTTTCACCCAGGAGCGCAAGGACGAGGAAGGGGTGCCGCAGACGACAACGATTCCGGAAAGCGTGACCGTTCTCGGCAGCTACGCCGCCACCACCGCCGTCACCAATGCACCCTGGGCCGTCAACTGGCAGCCCACCGGCGCCCGGCTGGTGGCGCACTTCAGCGGCGTCGAAACCTCCGCGCCGCGGGCGGAGATCCGCCTCAACGGCAGCAAGGGCGGCCTCCGGCTGGACCTGGCCCGGGGCGAGCTGTGGCTGGCGATGCGGGGCGAGGCGGAAAAGCCCGTGGCAATCGCCCCGGAGAAGCGCGGCGCCTGGCGCGTCGAGGCGGACTTCATCGACAGCATCCGCGAGGGGAAGCCCGTCCGGCTGACGGATTTTGCGACCGGGGTGAAATACATGCAGTTCACCGAGGCGGTCTGGGAGTCGTGGAGCAACGGCCGCTGGCGGGTGACGCTCTGAGCCTAGCGCCGGTGGGTGTAGGCCAGGTACGCCGTCACGGCGAGGAGCACCACCGCGCCCAGGGCGGCCGCGAAATACAGGTAGCAGCCGCGCTTGACGTCGCTCACGGCGCTGCCGGCGGGCCGCTCATACTGGGCGATGATTTCCTCGGCGGCGCGGGCGGCGGCCTGGTCGGAAGCCGCGGGGCGCATGGGCACGGCAGCCGGAACCGCCGCAGGCGCCGGCCCGGTGGCCGCCGCAGCCTGGCCGGATTCCCGGGCGATCTCGCGGTCAAACCAGGCGACCTGCTCGTGGGCGAGGGCACGCTGGCGCTGGAGGTCGGTGAGACGGTCGGACACGGGCTGGACGCTAGCCGGCGGTGGGTGGGTGAAAACAAAAAACGCAGCCCGCGGGCTGCGTTGGGAAGGCGGAGCGGCGAGCCGGCTCAGACCACGTTCACCTTGCGGTGGGCCTTGTCGAACTCGACGGTGCCGTCGCGGAGCGCGAAGAGCGTCCAATCGCGGCCGGTGCCGACGCCCTTGCCGGCGTGGTGCTTGGAGCCGCGCTGGCGGACGATGATGCCGCCGGCGAGGACCTTCTGGCCGCCATAGATTTTGACGCCGAGGCGCTTGGACGCGCTGTCGCGGCCGTTGCTGGAGGATTTCTGACCTGTTTTATGTGCCATGGCAGTGGTTCCTTACTTAGGCTTTGATGGACTCGATCTTGATGACGGAGAGTTCCTGGCGATGGCCGCGCTTGCGCTTCGAGCCCTTGCGCTTCCGCATCTTGAAGACGATGACCTTCTTGCCGCGCTTGTTCTCGAGGACCTTGGCCTTGACCGAGGCGCCGGTGAGGAAGGGGGTGCCGACCTTGAAATTCTCTCCCTCGCCCGCGGCGAGGACTTCGTTGATTTCGACCGTGGAGCCGGCTTCCGTCTTGGGATAGCGGTCCACGATGAGGATATCGCCCTCGCTGACCGAGAACTGCTTCCCCTGTGTTTTGATAGTGGCTTTCATAAGTTCAAAGGGGCGAAATAAGGGGAGTCGGTGGAGGGTAATCAAGGCTTTATTTTAAACGCCGCCGCGAATCGCCATCCGCCGGCCTCACAAAGGGATAGTTGGCGGAAAAATTCAAGCCCGGCACCCCGCGGAGTGCGCGGATATTGCACCTCGCTGCAATCACACAGGCCTGTGGTGATAAGGTGGTTCCTCCATGCGCCGCAACAAGATACAACCGGGCCAAGCGGTGACGCGATCGACCGGAAAGGCCAGGTGATAGCATCGAGCAGGGAAGTTGCATTCCGGCCGCGGCTGGGCAGATATCAGGATATGCGGCGTGCCGTTAAAACGAAAACCCTGCAGGCGGGGCAAACCGTGGCGCTGGCGCGCGGTTTGCTGGGCAAGGTGCTTGCCCGGCGGCAGGGCGACGGGTCCGTCACCCGGCATCGCATCACGGAGGTCGAGGCTTACGACGGGGAAAAGGACCTTGCCTGCCACGCCAGCAAGGGCCGGACGAAACGCACCGAGGTCATGTACCGGCCGGGCGGGGTCTGGTATGTCTATCTCTGCTACGGCGTGCACGAGATGCTGAACCTTGTCACGGGCCCGGCCGGCTATCCGGCGGCCATCCTGATCCGCGGCGTCGAGGGGATCAGCGGTCCCGGGCGCCTGACCAAGCGGCTGCGGATCGGCCGCCAATTGAACGGGACTGCCGCCGCGAGGGTTTCCGGCCTGTGGCTTGAGGACGACGGCTTCAAGGTGCCCCGGCGGGCACGGCGGGCGAGCGCCCGGATCGGCGTGGACTATGCCGGCCCGGTGTGGGCCGCAAAACCGTGGCGGTTTTACCTCGCGTCCGCCGGCGAGGCGGCCGGCGGCGGCGCGGACTTGTAGTCGCTCAGCAGCAGCGTGGCCGTGCCGAAGTTCAGCTTGAGCTGCATCTTCACCGGCAGGTTGCTCGCGTCCTGGGAAATCCACACCTTGATCTCGCCGCCCTTCTTGAAGAGGCCCTTGGGATCCTTTTCCATGCGCGGCACCAGCACCAGGGTCCGGTAGGTGCCGAGCGGCGTGCGCACCTCCTCGTAGGCCTCGGCGTTGATGCTGAGCGGGTAGAAGTCGCGGCCGAACTGCACGACCACGTCGCGCTTCTCACCAGGCTTCAGGTTCCAGTCGCGCGTCTGCACCAGCGCGCTGATGAGGTCGACGGGGTCGCCGGCCGGGATGGGCATCTCGGTGGACCGGTCGGAGCGGACCCGGTCGGTGTACTGGGCCAGGCGGGCCTTGTAGTCGAAGGTGATCTCCGTGTCGGTGGCGCGCTTGGGGTCGGTCCCGCTCTCCTTGACGTGCAGCATCCGGCCGGAGGCCTTGTCGATCAGCACCTCGGCCTTGTTGTCGAAGGCATAGACCCCGCGGACGAACCCGCGCGACTTCGTGTCGGTGGTCACCCGCATCGCTTCGGTCCCGTCCTTCTTTTCGTCATGCGCGGCGATGACGATCTCGCCGGCGCGGCTGAAGATGGCGAAGCCGACCTTGTAGGTGAAGGTCTCGCCGTCGCGGAAGGCGGTGAACGGCGCGGCGGCGGCCAGGGCCGGCAGGCAAAGGGGGAGTAGCCAGGATTTTTTCACTCAGGTTGGGACAGCACCAATGGGCAAAAGTGCGGCCCGCGTCGAGAGTTTGTGGCGGGGGCTCAGAGCGCGAGGTCCATCTGGTTTTGCTGGCCGATGGCCCAGGCCTCGGTGCCGCGGGCGCGCAGGGTGGCGGCGAACTCCTTGGCGAAGCCGTGCAGCGTGTAGACGACCTTGGGCCGCACCCGGTCCACCAAGGCCAGCAGGTCCGGGAAGTCGGCGTGGTCGGACAACGGGAACGCGGCATCGCACCGGTTCTGGTGGATGGCGCCGCGATCCATGGCCCAGCCGGTGGCGACGGCGGTGCGCTTCGGGTGGATCCAGGTCAGGGGTTCGAGATGCTGCATCATCGGCGGGGTGATGACGACGCGCCCGGCGTGGTCCCGGGGCTCGAGCAAAGCATGGGGCGGCAGCGCCATGCCCAGCTCCGTGTAGCGCCGGGTCACCTTGTGGCCGGTGGCATGCAACATCACCGGCAGGCCCGCGCGCCCGACGATCTGCAGCAATTCCTGCGTCTTGCCCAGACTGTAGGCATAGAGCACCGGGGTGACCTTGTCCGCCAGCGCCTGCCGGCAGAAATCGACGATGTCCGCCTCGATCTTCTCCTGCGGTGGAAACACGTAGCGCGGCAGGCCGAAGGTCGTCTCCATGATCAGCACATCCGCCCGGGGCGTCACGCAGGGCTCGGCCGCGAGGCTGGGGCGGAGCTTGAAGTCGCCGGTGTAGAGCAGGCTGCCCTGCTCCGTGGTCGCGTGCAGCATGGCGGAGCCGAGAATATGCCCCGCCGGGTAGAGCTTCACCTCGCAGCCGGGGTCCGCCGGGAAGGCCTGCCCGAATTCCAGGATGTGTTCCTGCCGTTGGCCGCCCATCCGCAGCCGCATGAGGCTGGCCGTCTCGCGGGTCGCGATGATCTCCCGGTGCGACGCAATGTGGTCGGAATGGGCGTGGGAGACAAAGGAGCGGGCCTGGGACTTCTGCGCATCGAGCCACCAGCCGATCTGCGGCAGGTTGACCCCTTGCTTGAAGCGCACGTCCCAGGACATGGGCGGGAGCGTAGACCCCGCCGCCGGGGCGTCAAACGCCGCGCTAGGCCGCGTTGAAATACTTGCGCCGGACGAAGCGCCAGGCCGTCACGAAGAACGCCGTGAGCGGCACGGCCAGCATCATGCCGAGCAGGCCGCCGAGCGCCTGGCCCCAGAAAAACACGGCCACAATGATCGCCACCGGGTGAAGGCCCGTCTGCCGGCCCATGATGCGCGGTGTCAGAAACCAGCCGTCCACGGCTTGCACGACCACGAAGACGCCGGCGCAGATGCCGGCCAGGGCCAGGCCGCCGCCGTCCGGCTGCAGGTAGGCGAGGGGCAGGGCCACGCTCAGGCCCAGGATGCTGCCGAGGTAGGGCACGATGTTCAGCAGGCCGGTCAGCAGTCCAATCGCCAGGCCGAACCTGAGGCCGGCGACGGAAAACCCGGTGGCGAAGAGGACGCCCATGACCAGGCCGATGAGCAGCTGGCCGCGAAAGAACGCCACCAGGATGCCCAGGAACTCGCGGACGAGGAACACCACGTCCTCGCGGTGCTCCTTTTTCAGGAACGGCAGGTGCTCGGGCAGCGCGCGCGTCGGGTCGTCATTCGAGAGCAGGAAAAAGAAAAGATAGACGGGGATCACCGCGAGTGACGCCGCGAAGCCGAAGAGGCCGAAGAGGCCGGCGCCGGCCGACTTGAGCGAGGGGGCCAGGTGGCCGAGCAGGTCCTGCGCCTGATGCGTCAGGCTGTCGAGGGCGGCCTTGACGGTGGGGTTGTCAAGGTAGGGGCGGATGATGGCCAGCCACCCGGGGAAATGCTGCTCGCTCCACGCCACCGTCTTCTGCCACAGGGTCGGCAGGTAGGCGATGAACTCCAGCAGCTGGGTGACCAGCGCCGGCAGGAAGGTGACCAGCAGGCCGGCGACCAGCACCAGGAAGGCCACGTAGAGCAGGACGACCGCCACGGGACGCCGCACCTTGAGCCGCTGCTCGAAGAACGTGACGACCGGGCGCATCAGCAGCGCGAGGATGCCGGCGACGGCGAGCGGCCAGATGACGCCCGCGAAGGCGCCGATGAATCGCGCCACCCCGGCCAGCAGCACGTAGAGCAGCCAGCCGATGGCGCAGAATGCCGCGAACCCGAGCGCGAAGCCGACGAGCTTGCGCTGGGCGGGGGTCAGGAGCGGCGGGGATTCGGCGGACATCGGCGGTCAGAAAACAGCGGGGGAGGAACCGAGGCCAGTGCAAAGACCGGCCGTGGAAATCAGGATGCGCTTTCCAAGGCCGGCTCAGTCCGCCGGGGTGTCGGGCGGGCGCAGGCGGTGGGCGAGCTTGTCGTGGAAGAGCCAGCGCCCGAGGGCGGGCATCAGCAGCATCGCCCCGAGCATGTTGAAGAAAAAGAGGAAGGAGAGCAGGATGCCCATGTCGGCCTGGAACTTCAGCGCCGAGAACGCCCAGGTGCCGACGCCGACGGCCAGCGCGCTGCCGGTGAACATCACCGAGGTGCCCATCGTGGCGAAGGCGAAGCAGAGCGCGTCCTCGAAAGTCTCGCCCCCGGCCAGCCGCTCCTGGATGGCGGAAAACAGGTAGATGCCGTAGTCCACGCCGATGCCGACGCCGAGCGCGATGACGGGCAGCGTCGAGGTCTTCAGGCCGATGTTCAGGTAGAACTTGAGCGCGTAGCCGAGATAGGAGACGACGACCAGCGGCACGATGACGCAGAGCGCGCCCCGCCAGGACCGGAAGGAAATGAGGCAGAGCACGATGACCGCGGCGTAGACCCACATGACCATGGGGGTCTGGGCGGCGGCCACGACCTCGTTGGTGGCGGCCATGACGCCGATGTTGCCCGTCGCGAGGCGGAATTTCGTCTGGGCGGTGTCGTGCCCGGCGCGGAAGTCCTTCACCGCGGCGATCACGCGCTTGATGGTCTCGGCCTTGTGGTCGCGGAGGTAGATCATCACCGGGATGACGCTGCCGTCGTCGTTGAGCAGGCCGGTGGCGGTCTCGACCGGGGAGACGGACTGGGCGAGGACGGCCGGATTGCGCGGGATGATGCGCCATTTGAGGCTGC
>Ga0228698_1001479_pt1 | contig 11453 bp, 7 predicted proteins | sample McNCre117_Aug_MG_FD_178015 | JGI IMG/M metagenome (GOLD analysis project Ga0228698, IMG submission 178015) | Freshwater microbial communities from McNutts Creek, Athens, Georgia, United States - 1-17_Aug_MG | ecosystem: Environmental > Aquatic > Freshwater > Creek | place: USA: Georgia...
GCTGCGCATTCGTAAGGCCAAAGGGCAGCGCCGCCAACAAGCGGGCGTGCAGGGTGCCGCCCTCCACCGCTTTGAGTTGCGGGGCCTTGAGCGCCGCCCGCTCGCGGCGGCTTTGCAGCTGGCTCAGTTGCTGGGCCAGCAGCTCCTCGGCCTTGAGCCGCTGCCAAGCCGGGTGGGTGTGGTCCATCAGCGTGTCGAGCGACACATCGGGCGTGGGGTGGTGCAAAAACTGTAGCGCGTCGCGCAGCGTCCACAAGGGCTGGCGGCCGTTTTCATGCCGAATAACGTCCAGATCACCGGGGGCAAAGGTGTCGCTCAAATCCGCCCGCGCCAGGCCCGAGAGCACCGCTTTGCGCAGATAGGCCTGGGGCAGCCCGGCCACCGTGGGGTAGACCGGTGTGAGCGCGGTGGGCAAGTCACCGCCCGCGGCCTTGAAGCTGGGGTGCAGCATGGTGCGCCCCAGAAAACCGCCTTTGACCTCGCCACGCACCCGCACCTTGTTGCCCACGGCCAGGGCTTTTTGCTGCGAGCCGTAGAAGCTGAAGAAGCGCAGGGTGCAGGTGTCGGTGCCGTCGTCCACCGTCACGATCAGTTGGCGGCGTGGCCGGTAGGTGACCTCCTGGTGCGTGACCGTGGCTTCAATCTGCACCGGGTGGCTGTTGTCGCGCACCTCGGCCAGTTTGACGATGCGGGTCTCGTCTTCGTAGCGCAGCGGCAGGTGCAAGGCCAGGTCGATGTCCCGGCGCAAGCCCAGCTTTTCGAGGGCTTTTTGCGACTCGGTTTTGGGCTTGGCTTCAGGCATGGGCGCATTGTGCCGCACTACACTGTGGTGTTCGCCTGCCCGCGCAGGCCCGCCACCAGAGGAAGCCCCATGAAGAAACTGATTGCACCCTTGGCCATCGCGGCCACCCTGCTGGGCAGCTTTGCCAGCGCACCGGCCCATGCCCAAAACGCGGCATACCCCACCAAGCCGATTCGCCTGGTGATCCCGTTCCCGCCCGGTGGCGGTACCGACATCCTGTCGCGCCTAGTGGCCAACAAGCTGAGCGACAACTTCAAGTGGAACGTGGTGCCGGAAAACAAAGCCGGCGCAGGCGGCACGATCGGCATCTCGGAGGCCGTCAAAGCGGCCCCCACTGGCTACGACATGGTGATGGGCCAGAAGGACAACCTGGTGGTCGCCCCCTGGCTCTACGGCAACCTGCCCTGGGATCCGACCAAAGACCTGGTGCCCGTGGCCCACGTGGCCTACACCCCGGTGGTAATTGCCACCGCCGCTAACTCGAAGTTCAAAACCCTGGCCGACGTGGTGGCAGCCGCCAAGGCCGCGCCAGACACCATCACCTACGGCTCACCGGGCAACGGCACCACCATCCACCTGGCAGGCCATTTGTTTGAAAAGGCGGCCAAGATCGACATCCGCCACATCCCCTACAAAGGCTCCAACCCCGCGCTAATGGATGCCTTGAACGGCAATGTGGACTTGCTGGTCTCGTCCATCCCCTCCGCCATTGCCCAAATCAAAGCTGGCAAGTTGCGCGCCCTGGCTGTGACCTCGGCTGCCCGCAGCACCTCGCTGCCCGACGTACCCACCGTGGCCGAGTCCGGTTACAAAGACTTTGACGTCAGCACTTGGTACGGCCTCTTTATGCCCGCAGGCACACCCGCCCCTGTTGTGGCCCTGGTGAACAGCAAGGTCAACGAATTGCTGGCCAACCCGGAATTCAAAGCGGCCATCCACGCCCAAGGCGCAGAGCCCCAAGCCATGAAGCCCGAGCAATTCGGCACCCTGCTCAAAACCGACTACGCCAAGTGGAAGGGCATCGTGCAGGCTTCCGGCGCCAAGATCGAATAAAGGCCACACGGCCAAGACAAAAGGGAGGCTGGGATAATCCGGCTTCCCTTTTTTATTTCTTTTCCTTGGAACGGGCCTGTCCGGCCCTCAAGCACCATGCCCCACCCGCACCCCGACGCAGGCCGCGTCTTCACCCTCAGCGACTTCGACTTTGAACTCCCCGAAGCGCTGATTGCCCAACACCCCGCTGCAGAACGCAGCGGATCCCGCTTACTCGATGGCACGGGTGACACCTCGGTAGACCGCATTTTCAAAGACCTGCCCGGCCTGCTGCGCGCGGGTGACCTGCTGGTGTTCAACGACACCAAGGTCATCAACGCCCGCCTCTTTGGCGAAAAAACCACCGGCGGCAAGGTGGAGCTGCTGATTGAGCGGGTGCTAGGCGGCAACCAGGTGGCAGCCCACATGCGGGTGAGCAAAAAGCCGGAGGTAGGGGCCACCATCAAAATGACCTGTGCCCCCGGCCAGGAAGATGGCCTGAGCGCCACGCTGCTGGGCCGGTGGCCGAATGTGGACGGCCCCATCTACCGCTTTGTACTGAGTAACGACCGTGGCGACGACCCGTACACCCTGATGGAGCGCCACGGCCATGTGCCTCTGCCGCCCTACATCACCCACAGCGACTCGCCGGAAGATGTGCAGCGCTACCAGACCGTGTTTGCCAAGAACCCTGGCGCGGTAGCTGCCCCGACTGCCGCTTTGCATTTCGACGAAGGCGTGTTCACCCAGCTCGATGCCATGGGCGTGCAGCGCGCGCATGTGACGCTGCATGTGGGCGCAGGCACCTTCCAGCCGGTCAAAACCGAAAACCTGGCCGAGCACCAGATGCACAGCGAGTGGTACCAGGTACCGCCCGAAACCCAAGAGGCCATTGCTGCCTGCAAGGCCCGCGGAGGCCGCATCGTGGCCGTGGGCACCACCAGTGTGCGCACCCTGGAGAGCTGGGCCAAAACCGGTATTGCGAGCGGCGACACCAACATTTTCATCACGCCCGGTTTTGAGTTCCAACTGGTCGATGTGCTGGTGACCAACTTCCACCTGCCCAAGAGCAGCCTGATGATGCTGGTCAGCGCCTTCACCGGTTACGACCATGTGATGGGCCTCTACCGCGAGGCGATAGCGCGGGACTACCGCTTCTTCAGCTATGGCGACTCGATGCTGCTGGCGCGCCGCCGTTAATCCCCCCTGAACACTGACACGAGCACCACCATGTTGAAATTTGATCTCCTGAACAACGACCCCGCCAGTGCCGATGGCAGCTACCTCGGCAGCCACGCGCGCCGCGGGCGCCTCACGCTGAACCACGGCGTGGTGGAAACCCCCATCTTCATGCCCGTGGGCACTTACGGCACCGTCAAGGGCGTGATGCCGCGCAGCCTGCACGACATGAATGCCCAGATCATTCTGGGCAACACCTTCCACCTGTGGATGCGCCCGGGTCTGGACGTGGTGCAAAAGTTCGGCGGCCTGCACCAGTTCGAGAAGTGGGACAAACCCATCCTCACCGACAGCGGCGGCTTTCAGGTCTGGAGCCTGGGCGAAATGCGCAAGATTTCCGAAGAAGGCGTGAAGTTCGCCAGCCCTGTGAATGGCGACAAGCTGTTCCTGACCCCCGAGATCAGCATGCAGATCCAGACCACGCTGAACTCCGACATCGTGATGCAGTTCGACGAGTGCACGCCCTACCTGTCAGTCGAACCCAAGACCAAAGGCCAGATCACCACCGAGCGCGAAGCCCGCAGCTCCATGGAGCTTTCCCTGCGCTGGGCCAAGCGCTGCCAGGACGAATTCGCCCGGCTGAACAACCCCAACGCGCTGTTCGGCATCGTGCAAGGCGGCATGTTTGAACACCTGCGCGACGAATCGCTGGCGGGTCTGGAGGCGCTGGACTTCCCTGGCATTGCTGTGGGTGGCCTCTCGGTGGGCGAGCCCAAGGAAGACATGATGCGCGTCCTGAAGCACATCGGCCCCAAACTGCCCAAGCACAAGCCGCACTACCTAATGGGCGTGGGTACGCCGGAAGACCTGATTGCCGGCGTGCAAAACGGCATCGACATGTTCGACTGCGTGATGCCCACCCGCAATGCGCGCAACGGCACCCTGTTCAGCCGCTATGGCGACCTGAAAATTCGCAACGCCCGCCACAAGAGCGACGAGCAACCGCTGGACGTGACCTGCACTTGCTATGCCTGCGCCGGCTCCAGCGGCGTGAGCTGGGCCAATGGCGGACGCGAAGGCTTCAGCCGTGCCTACCTGCACCACCTGGACCGCTGCGGCGAGATGCTGGGCCCCATGCTGGCCAGCGTGCACAACCTGCACTACTACCTGAACCTGATGCAGGAAGTGCGCGACGCTTTGGACGCCGGCCGCTTTGGCGCGTTCGTGGAGCAGTTCCACATCGACCGGGCACGCGGCGTCTAAGCAGACCACCCTGCCCAAACGGCGCTTATAAATAACAACGGGGCCTCAGGCCCCGTTGTTATTTGCTACTGAATTTATAGCTACTCGCGCACACCCACCGTGCGCCAGAGCCCGATTTAGCTTAAAGTTTGAACACCGCCACGACTTCTACCAAGTCTTGCGCCTGGCTCTTCAAGCTGCTGGCGGCTGCCGCCATTTCCTCTACCAAAGCCGCATTCTGCTGGGTGGTCTGGTCCATAGAGGTCACCGCTTCTCCCACTTGAGATACACCTGCACTCTGTTCTGAGCTGGCGGCGCTGATTTCGCCCATGATGTCCGTCACCCGGCGGATGCTGCTGACCACTTCGGTCATGGTCTCACCCGCCTTGTCCACCAGGCTGGTGCCTTGCTCCACCCGCTCCACGCTGGCGTTGATCAGGCTCTTGATTTCTTTGGCGGCTTCGGCACTGCGGCTGGCCAAAGAGCGCACTTCGCTCGCCACCACCGCAAAGCCGCGGCCCTGCTCGCCGGCGCGGGCGGCTTCCACTGCTGCGTTCAGCGCCAGGATGTTGGTCTGGAAGGCGATGCCGTCGATCACACTGATGATGTCGCTGATGCGGCGGCTGGACTCGTTGATGCCCTTCATGGTCTCGACCACCTGACCCACCACTTCGCCGCCCTGGATGGCGACAGTCGATGCACTCATGGCCAGCTGGTTGGCTTGGCGGGCGTTGTCCGCGTTTTGCTTCACCGTCGCCCCCAGCTCTTCCATGCTGGCGGCGGTTTCTTCCAGGGCGCTGGCTTGCTGCTCGGTGCGAGCGCTCAAGTCGTTGTTGCCTTGGGCGATTTCGGCGCTGGCGGTGGCCACGCCTTCAGAGCCTTCGCGCACCTTGGACACGACTTGCCCGAGTTGCGCCTGCATCTGCTCCAGACTCTCCAGCAAGCGGCCCAGTTCATCCGTGCCCTTGCTAACGTTGCGGTGGCTCAGGTCGCCCGAGGCAATGCGGTTGGCCAGGCCCACGGCATCGCGCACCGGGTTGATCACGCTGCGGGGAATGAACCAGATCAGCGCGCCACCCACCAGCAAACTCACCAGTAGCGAGCCCACCATCATCACCTCGGCACTGCTGACCTTGCGGGCCACCGTGTTGGCGGCCTGCGCCGTGCCCTTGAGGTTGAACTGCAAAATCGCTTCCATGGCGTCATGCGCCTGGCGGAAAGCGGGAGGCCCTTTCACGGCATAGGTCTGCCGGATGATGAGCAACTGGTCATCATCCCCCATGGCTTCCTCGACCGCTTGGGCGCTGGTTTTTGCCAAGGCAAAGTAGGCGTCCCGCTTGGTCTGGTAGTCGGCGAACAAGGCTTTCTCGGCGTCGCCCTCGGCTTTGTTTTCGTCGTTGTAGGTGAGCAAGGTGGCGGCATACACCTCGGTGGCTTTGGCGAGCTCGGTGTCCAGCGCCTTCATCTTGTTCTGGAAGCTCATGGCATCCAGGCTGCCCTGCACCGCCAGGCGGTCATTGGTGAGCAGGTAGTGCTCCGACAGGTAGGCCTTCATCCGGCCCAAGTTTTCAATGGCGGGAATCCACGAGTTGGCCACCTCGCCCGCCTCGTATTTAACGGAGATATTCTGGTACAGCGCATTGGCTGCGCTCAACACCGTCAACCCCAAAATAACGACCAGCCCCAGCGTGATGCGTGCCCGAATACCCAGTTGATACCAATTCATACCGTTCTTTCTGTCCGATGCGGGAAGCACATAAGGGGGCGGGTCATGGGGCGGTGCAGGGCTTAAAAGGTTTCCCAATCCTCATCGCCACCCGCCGGCGTCACCCGCTGGCTCAACTTGGGCGGGGGCGCATGCAAGGCGGTGGCGGGCTTGGCCGCTTTGGGTGCGGCAGGAGCCGACAAATACGGTGCCGATTTTTTCACACCGACCTGCGCAGGGGCAGGCACGGTGCGCAAAGGCGGCTGTGCCGGCGCAGCGGGTGCGGCGCTGGTGCGCTGGTAGCTGCTTTCGCCCCCCAGCTTGAAGACCGCCACAGTCTGCACCAGCTCGGTAGCTTGGGCCTTGAGCGCGCTGGCGGCGGCGGCCATTTCTTCCACCAAAGCCGCGTTTTGCTGGGTGGCCTGGTCCATTTGCGTGACCGCCTCGCCCACCTGCAATACGCCGGCCGTCTGCTCGTTGCTGGCGGCGCTGATCTCGCCCATGATGTCTGTAACCCGCTTGATGCTGCTCACGACCTCGCTCATGGTGTGGCCGGCCTGGTCCACCAGGCTGGTGCCCTGCTCCACCCGCTCCACGCTGGCGTTGATCAGGCTCTTGATTTCCTTGGCCGCCTCGGCACTGCGCCCTGCCAGGGCCCGCACCTCGCTGGCCACCACCGCAAAGCCGCGGCCCTGCTCACCGGCGCGGGCCGCTTCCACCGCTGCGTTCAGCGCGAGGATGTTGGTCTGGAAGGCAATGCCGTCGATCACGCTGATGATGTCGCTGATGCGGCGGCTGGACTCGTTGATGCCCTTCATGGTTTCCACCACTTCGCCCACCACCTCGCCACCGCGCACCGCCACGCTGGAGGCGTTGGCTGCCATCTGGTTGGCTTGGCGGGCCGAGTCGGCGTTTTGCTTCACGGTGGAGCCGAGTTGCTCCATGCTGGCGGCGGTTTCTTCCAGGGCGCTGGCTTGCTGCTCGGTGCGGGCACTCAGGTCGTTATTGCCCTGGGCAATCTCGGCGCTGGCCGTGGCCACGCTCTCGGAGCCGCGCCGCACATTGCGCACCACCTGGGCCAAGCTGTCCTGCATGCGCTTGAGTTGGGCGGCCATGCTGTCGGTGTCGCCAGGCGCCAAGTCAATGGGCACACTCAAATCTCCCTCGGCCACACTGCGGGCCAGCGCGGCGGCCGTGGCCGGCTCGGTACCCAGTTGGTGGGTGATGGAACGCGTCACCAACCAGCCCAGCACCACGGCCAAGGCCACACAAAACACATTCACCGCAATCAGAAAGGTGCGGGTTTGGTTGTAGTGCGCCTGGGCTTCTTCAAATGCGGTGTCATTGTTCTCTTGCTGCAAGGCGGCGTTAGCAGCCAGGGCGTCTTGCCACACGGTGGATGCCGGGCCTGCTTCCTTGAACAGCAGGTCGATGGACTCGCCTATCTTGCCGGTCTTGGTGAACTCTAGGACCTGGTCATTGAGAGGTCGAGCCTTGTCGCGCGCTTGCAAGATCGTGGCTTGAATTGCTTTTTCTTTTTCGGTAGCAGGCATGGCCGTCAGGCGGGCCCAGGCCTTGTCGTAGCGGGCGCGGGATTTGGCAATCATCTCGTGGCCATCGGCAATTTCTTTGGCATCGGTCAGCAGCATCAGGCTGCGCATCACCCGTGTCACCACGTGGATGGCGTCGGTCATGTCATTGCTGAGCCGGATCTTGACGTTGTTTTGCATTTGCATGTCTTCCATGCTCTGCTCGATGGTGGCCACGCGGGTCAGCGCAAACACGCCGGACAACACCATCACCAACAGCACCGCACCAAAGGCAAACGCCAAACGGGCTGACACTTTCATCTGACTCAATTTCATGCAACAACTCCGAGCAAAAACCATGCCTCACCAGTTCGGCACACGCCGGACCATGCTAGCCGAATTTCACGACAGTTTGACACCGGCACCGACTTCATTTGCCTTAGGTCAAAACCAAAGAAAAAAGCCATGCGCTACCATTTTCGTAGCGCATAGCCATTGTTTTACCGGGGCCTAAGCCCTATTTGATTTAAAAAGTTTCCCAGTCTTCGTCTCCACCGGAGGCCTTGGCAGGTGCTGCGGCCAGTTGGGACGCTGGCTGGTGTGCCGTAGTGGAAGACGCTGCCGGCTTGCGAGCCGCTGCCAAAGCGGGCTTGGGCTTGGCCGCCAAGGCGGGCCGGCTCTGAGGAGCAGGTGCGCTGCGTGCGGCCGAGGGCGCGTGGTAGGTGCTCACGCTGCTGGCGCCACCGGCCAACTTGAACACCGACACCACCTGCACCAAGTCGCCCGCCTGGGCTTTGAGCGCGCTGGCAGCGGCGGCCATTTCTTCGACCAAAGCCGCGTTTTGCTGGGTGGCCTGGTCCATTTGCGTGACCGCCTCGCCCACTTGCGAAACGCCTGCGCTCTGCTCGTTGCTGGCGGCGCTGATCTCGCCCATGATGTCGGTCACCCGGCGGATGCTGGTCACCACTTCGGTCATGGTGTTGCCGGCCTTGTCGACCAAGGCGGTGCCCTGTTCCACCCGCTCCACGCTGGCGTTGATGAGGCTCTTGATTTCTTTGGCCGCTTCCGCACTGCGGCTGGCCAAGCTGCGCACTTCCGACGCCACCACCGCAAAGCCGCGGCCTTGCTCGCCGGCACGGGCAGCTTCCACCGCCGCGTTCAGCGCGAGGATGTTGGTCTGGAAGGCAATGCCATCAATCACGCTGATGATGTCGCTGATCTTGCGGCTGGACTCGTTGATGCCCTTCATGGTTTCCACCACTTCGCTCACCACTTCGCCGCCCTGCACCGCCACGCTGGAGGCGCTCACCGCCAGTTGGTTGGCCTGGCGGGCGTTGTCCGCGTTTTGTTTAACGGTGGCGTTCAGCTCTTCCATGCTGGCGGCCGTTTCTTCCAGGGCGCTGGCTTGTTGCTCAGTGCGGGCGCTCAGGTCGTTATTGCCCTGGGCAATTTCGGCACTGGCGTTGGCCACGCTGTCTGAGCCGGTACGCACCTGGGTTACCACGCGCACCAAGCTGTCTTGCATACCTTGCATGGCGTGCAGCAGTTTGCCCACTTCGTCCTGGCTGCTGCTGTCGATGCTGCCGGTCAGGTCGCCCGCGGCAACATTGGTGGCTACGACCAAGGCTTCGTTCAGGGGTTTGGTAATAGAGCGCGTGATCGCACTGCCAATCACAACGGCCAACACCACCGCCAGCACAACGGCAACCGCCATCACCATTCGCCCGGTCGAGTAAGCCGCCTCAGCGGCTGCCTTGGCGACTACTGCGCCATCGTGATTGAGCTGCACCAGCTTGTCCAAGGTTTCGCTAAACCGAACGAACAAAGGTTCGTTTTCATCGAGCAATTTCAGCGCTTGCACACTATCGTTGCGGCGAGACGCTTCCAGCACACTCACGTGCGACTTCATGTAGGCGTCGTGGTCCGCAACAAAAGACTCATACAGTTTTTGCTCTTCCGGGCTGCTGATCAGAGGTTCGTAGTCCTTGCGACGCTTGGCCAGCTCGGCTTCGTTGGCGGCCATTTCTTTTTCAATAGCCACCATCTTGGCATCGTCGGTATTCAAGGCGTGTTTCATCTCCAACACCCGGTAGTCTGAGGTAGCGGTGTTCATCTGGTTCACCTTCTCCACGCTGGGCAACCAGTTGGTGGTGATCTCGGTGGTGGCGTCGTTGAGCTTGCCCTGCGCGAGCACGGCCACGACGACGACGGCCAACAAAATGGCGACCAGCAGCCCGAAAGCTGCGTACAGGCGCGTTCCGATTTTTAAATTTCCCATCTGCCTCTCCTCTGTGTGATCGCGCGGATGCGCCAACGATTGAATTTTAACACAAATTACATATTTTGTGTTTTATTCGATAAAAACAGTTAAAACGCCAGTGTACCCAAACAATTGTTGGCCCGCAATCTCCCCGTCGGCGAAAAAGCCGACCAGCGGCACGTCCCCCAAAGCGCGGCGCACGATCTGCATTTCGGCACTCGGTGCACCAAAATGGAGCCCGCTGCGCCCGGAGCAGCTCACATACACCGCCCCCCGGATGCGGCGGGCCGGCGTGGGCTCGGCGTGGGCCTCGTCGGGGTGCAGGTCCATGGCGAGCGCCAAACTCGCTTCTTGGGGCTCCAAGGCCTCGCGTATTTCTGCGCCAATGCGCATCAGGTCCGCACGCGCAGCGTCGCGGTTGCGCCGGCACAGGGCAAACTGCGCCCCCACCTGCAGCTGCTCGGCCACCGCAATGCCACGGCGCGCCGGGTCCAAGCCAATGATGTGGCGCACCATGACCTCGCTGCCCAGGTCGCCCGTGCGGCGCACCAAGCCTTGGTCCGCGCCATCGTCTTCACCACCAAGCTGAGTGGATGCCGGAGGTGCCAGGGCCACCAGCGTGCTGCGCACCACCTCGACCGCCTGCTCGGGCTGCTGCAGCGAGATGCCCAAGTCCGCCAGCATCACATCCAAGGCGGGCTCGCCATCCAGCGAGAGCACCAGGTTGCGGTCGGCCTCGGTAATCAGGCGCGCCTTGGACACCGGGCTGCAGCCCTGGGTGACCCGCGAGACGATGGCCACGTCTTCGGTGAACGCCACGCCGCTCAGGCCGCCACTGAACACGCCGCTGGCGCCGCCATGGCCGCTCAGGTTGCCGTCGGCGGCGATGGCAAATTGCACGCTGCGCGTGCGGCTGCTGCTCAAGCCGCCAAACACATAGCCGGCACTGGTGCGCCCGGCCATCTCATGCACCAGGTCGCCCAGGTCAAAGGTGCTGCCATCCGCATGCACCAGTGCGGTGTGGGCCTCAAAGCCCAGCCCCAAGGGCGCCACGCCGGAAAACACGCGGTACTGGTCCGCAGGAATGTCCAGCAGCATGACGGCCAGTGCGGGTTCGTCCACATATTCCACGTTGTTGCTGGCAATGCCAATGCCCACGGTACCTGACCAATCGGTCACCAGCGGCAACTCACCGCTCAGGTGCTCCAGGATGGCGTCGGCATGGACGGCATAGTGGTCAGTGATGTAAAGCAGCGCCAGCGTCGGATTGCTGGCGTAGTGCGGCAGGGCCATTTGCCCCCGCAGCTGTGCCAGCACCAGCGCGGCCGCCATGGGCCACTGCGGGTGCGTGGCATGGGCGTAGGGAAAGAGGCGCATGGTGCGGCAACCGGCGCGGGCCGGTCAGCGGCTGCCCGATTTTTTGGCCGGCGCTTTGCGCGGCGCGGCGCGCTTGGTCACCGCTTTTTTGGTGGCCGCCGTGGCGGATTTGAGGGCCTCTTTGGCCAAGCCGGTGGCCATGTTTTTGGTGATGTCCACCGCAGTTTTGGTGGTGGCCTCCTTCAAGGCAGTCGCCGCAATATTTTGAAACTGCTGGGTAAGCGAGCCCCAGAGTTGCAGCGGGTCCACCATGGGGGTGGCGGGCTTGTCAGAGGGTTTGTCGGCAGACGTATCGGCGTGGGGCGTCGGCTTGGCGCTTGCTTTGGC
>Ga0228698_1001480_pt1 | contig 11446 bp, 9 predicted proteins | sample McNCre117_Aug_MG_FD_178015 | JGI IMG/M metagenome (GOLD analysis project Ga0228698, IMG submission 178015) | Freshwater microbial communities from McNutts Creek, Athens, Georgia, United States - 1-17_Aug_MG | ecosystem: Environmental > Aquatic > Freshwater > Creek | place: USA: Georgia...
CCCGCATCCAGCAACTGCACGACCACCATGCCGAGCGCCTGCAGGAGGTACTGGCCGCCTGCACAGAAAAGCCCTGCAGTGCGGCCGACGTGTTGCCGGTGCTGTTCAGGCGTCCACTGGATTTCCACCAGATCACTTTCGCCATCGGTGAGGCGGTGGCGCATTTGCATGCGCTGTGGCACCGGGGCGATGTGCGCCGGCATCGGGACGCTGACGGCGTGTACCGTTTTACCCCGCGCTGAGTGGCTACCACTTGGGAACGGCGTCCTCCTTCAACTGGGCGCGCAAGCTCTGGTAGTCCGGCACCACGGTCGCCACAGTGCTCCAGAAGCCCGCACTGTGGTTCATCTCGCGCAGGTGGCTGAGCTCGTGGGCGACGACGTAGTCAATCACCGGCGGGCGAAAGTGAATCAGACGCCAGTTCAGGCGAATGGAGCCATCCGCGCTGGCACTGCCCCAGCGGGTGCCGGCACTGCTAAGGCGCAACTTTTTCCACTGCACGCCGAGCAAGGGCGCGAAGTGCGCCATGCGCTCGGTGAAATGGGCCTGGGCCTGGCGCATCAGCCAGGCCTGTACGGCATCACGGATCTGATCGGCACTGGCTGCCTTGGGCAAGCCCACATGCAGCACCCGCGCTGCGGCACCGTCTGCGCCCGGCTTCAGATGTGCGCCGCGCCCGCTAAAGCCATGCGATGGGTCGAGCAGCACGGTGATGGGTTGTCCTAAAAATGGAAATTCAACCCCGTCGCACCATTCAACGCGCGCGCTGTGCAGGCGACTCTGCCGTTCCCGCGACTCCTGCAGCTTGCGCACGATCCAGCCCGCTTTTTCCTGCAATGCCGCTTCGACTTCGTACAGCGGTGTCCAGCGCGGTGCCCGCACCACCAAACCATCCGGCCCCACCATGAAGCCGATGGTCTTGCGCTTGGCCCGCGCAAACAGATAGGCCACCACTGCGTCGCCCAGGCGCACTTCACGGTTGGCTTTCGGGTGGCTGAATCGGGCAGGTGCAATGGCTCCCTTTAATGGCACGCCGGGCTCAAACGGGGCTGCCGGGGCGGCGGGCAGGGACGTTGTTGGCCGCGTTTGCACTGGCGGCATCGGCTCGGCCGCGAACAGATCCAGCGTGTAGCGCAGCAGGGGCAGCATGGAAAGCCGAACTCAATCGTGGCCGGACTGGCGCTGTACGAGCGCTCGCCTACAAGCTCACCAGGTACTGGGCAAAGGCGGCCAGGTCTTCGTGCACCATGGTGCCCTGGGGAAACCCCGCCGGCAGGTCCCGCCCGCGGTAACTGGCGGACTTGCCGGTCAGCACCAGATGCGGCGCGCAGCCCACGGCGGCCCCTGCCACCAGATCGCGCACGGTATCCCCGACGGTCGGCATTCCCGCCAAATCCACGCCATACCGTTCTGCAATCTGCTCATACAGACCCGGTGCGGGCTTGCGGCAGTTGCAGTTGTCTTCTGGGGCGTGCGGGCAATAGAAAATGGCATCGACCCGCCCGCCGACGGCCGCCAGCATGGTGTGCATCTTGGCGTGCATGGCGTTCAGCGCGCTGACGTCAAACAAACCGCGGCCCAGGCCCGACTGATTGGTGACGATCACCACATGCCAGCCGGCATGGTTGATGCGGGCAATCGCCTCCAGCGCACCAGGCAAAGGCTGCCACTCGCTTGGCGACTTGACATAGTCATCACTGTCTTCGTTGATGGTGCCGTCGCGATCGAGGATGCAGATTTTCATGGTGGTGCGCCGTGGTTTTTCAGGAAGCCAGCTTGGAGAGATCTGCCACGCGGTTCATGGCCACATGCAAGCTCTTGAGCAGCCCCAGGCGATTCAGACGCAGGTCCATCTGCTCGGCATTGACCATCACATCTTCAAAGAAAGCATCAACCGGCGTGCGCAACTCGGCAAGCGATTGCAGCGAGGCGGTGTAATCGCCAGCCTCCCAACGGGCCTGTGCAATCGGGAGCACGGTTTGCATCGCCGCATGCAAATTTTTCTCGGCGTCTTCCACCAGCAGCACCGGGCTGACGTGGGCGTCCACGTCATCGGCCTTCTTCAGGATATTGCCGATGCGCTTGTTGGCAGCGGCCAGCGCGGCACTTTCAGGCAAGGCGGCAAACGCGCGCACCGCCAGCAGGCGCTTGGGCACTTCACCCAGTCGCTGTGGCCGCAGGGCCAGCACAGCGTCCACTTCCTGTGCGCTGTAACCCTGCTCGCGCAAGGAGCCGGCAAGGCGGTCGAACATGAAATCAGCCAGCGCGGGCGTTGCATCCGCAATGCGATCGCCAAACGCGGGAACCGCGCTGTGCAGCAAGGCGGTGACGTCCAGTGGCAGGTCCTTTTCGACCAGCATGCGGATTACGCCCAGCGCGTGGCGACGCAGTGCAAACGGGTCTTTGTCGCCGGTTGGCAAATTGCCGATACCGAACATGCCCACCAGTGTTTCCAGCTTGTCGGCCAATGCCACCACCAGACCCGCCGTGTTGCGTGGCAAGTCGTCGCCCGCAAAGCGGGGCTTGTAGTGGTCTTCAATGGCGAAGGCAACGGCGTCGCCCAGACCATCGTGGCGGGCGTAGTAGCCGCCCATGATGCCTTGCAGCTCGGGGAACTCGCCGACCATGTCGGTCACCAGATCGGTCTTGGACAATCGTGCCGCCGTGTCGGCCAGTGCAGCCAAACCGGACGCGTCGGCAAAACCGCCCTGCCCCAGCAATTCTGCAATGGCCCTGGCAATGGCGCGCACCCGCTCGCTGCGTTCGCCCTGCGTTCCCAGCTTGTTGTGGTAGACCACTTTGCCCAGTCCTTCGACGCGGGATTCCAGCGTCTTTTTGCGATCTTGGTCAAAAAAGAATTTGGCATCGGCCAGGCGCGGGCGCACCACACGCTCGTTGCCGCCGATGACAGCACTGGCATCGTCCGGGCTGATGTTGCTGACCACCAGGAATTGGTGCGTCAACTTGCCTGCCGCGTCCAGCAAAGGAAAGTATTTCTGATTGGCCTTCATGGTCAGAATCAGGCACTCCTGCGGCACGTCGAGAAACTGTTTCTCGAACTGGCACACCAGCACATTGGGGCGCTCTACCAACGCAGTCACTTCGTCCAGAAGCGCGTCGTCTTCGATGGCGTGTGCCCCATTGCCCACCTTGGCCGCAGCGGCGGCAAGCTGGCGAACGATGTCGGCGCGGCGCTCTGCAAAACTGGCAATCACGGCACCTTGTTCGCGCAGTGTTTGGGCGTAGCTGTCGGCGTCATGGATGACCACCGGCGACACCTTGGCTTCAAAACGGTGGCCCTGAGTGGCGTTACCGGCTTGGAGTCCCAGGACTTGCACCGGGACCACATCTGTCCCATGCAATGCCACCAACCCGTGCGCCGGGCGCACGAAGCTCACGCTGGTCCAGCCCGGCAGTTCGCAGCCGCTGGCCGCGTCGAGCTGGTAACTCATGACCTTGGGAATGGGCAGCTTGGCCAGCGACTCTTCAAGCGCTTTTTGCAAACCGTCCTTGAGCGTCACACCGGTCACCATGCTCTCAAAGAACAGGGCTTCGGCCTTGCCGTCCATGGCCCGCTTCAGTCCCGGCACGGCGGCCGCATCGGCGCCCAGCGAAGCCAGTTTTTTCAGCAGTGCAGGGGTGGCTTGCCCGTCAGCGGCAAGGCCCACCGACACCGGCATGAGCTTGGCGGAGACCGCCTTGTCAGCCGCTTGCGCGGCCACAGCGGCAACGTGCACACCCAAGCGGCGCGGCGACGCAAAGTGGCTCACCTCTGTGCTGGCGGCCACCAAACCCTGGGCCTTGAGCGAATCCACCAGCACGGTGGCAAATGCTTCGCCCAACTTCTTGAGCGCCTTGGGTGGCAGCTCTTCCACAAACAGTTCAACCAGAAGGTTTTTCGTCGTCATCTTTATGCTGCCTTCTTGGCAATTTGTTCAATCCACTCGCGCGGGGCCATGGGGAATCCCAGACGCTCGCGGCTTTCGTAATAGCTCTGTGCCACCGATCGGGCCAGGTTGCGGATACGTCCGATGTAGGCCGCGCGCTCCGTCACGCTGATAGCGCCACGCGCATCCAGCAAATTGAAGCTGTGGGCCGCCTTGAGTACCTGCTCGTAGGCAGGCAGCGCGAGTTGCACATCGATCAGGTGTTTGGCCTGCTTTTCGTGCGCGGCGAAGGCGGTGAACAGGAAGTCGGCGTCGCTGTGTTCAAAGTTGTAGGTGGACTGTTCGACTTCGTTTTGCTTGTACACGTCGCCATAGGTCATGGTGTCGGTCCACTGCAGGTTGTAGACGTTGTCAACGCCCTGCAGATACATCGCCAGGCGCTCCAACCCGTAGGTAATCTCGCCGGTTGCGGGCTTGCAGTCAATACCGCCAACCTGCTGGAAATAGGTGAACTGCGTCACTTCCATGCCGTTGAGCCAGACTTCCCAGCCCAGCCCCCAGGCGCCCAGTGTGGGGTTTTCCCAGTCGTCCTCTACGAAGCGAATGTCGTTCTTCTTCAGGTCAAAACCCAAGGCCTCCAGCGAACCCAGATACAGCTCCAGAATATTGGCGGGTGCCGGCTTCAATACGACCTGGTACTGGTAGTAATGCTGCAGTCGGTTGGGGTTCTCGCCGTACCGGCCATCCTTGGGCCGGCGGCTGGGCTGCACATATGCGGCCTTCCATGGCTCCGGGCCGATGGCGCGCAAAAAGGTGGCCGTGTGGGAGGTGCCGGCACCGACTTCCATGTCATAGGGCTGCAGCAAAGCGCAGCCCTGTCGGTCCCAATAATCCTGCAGTCGAAGAATGATTTGCTGAAAGGTAAGCATAGGTTGGGGGCACATGCCCGCTACTCGCGTGTAAACCCCCAATTCTACGGGGAGGGCGCCATGGCGCTAGCGCCGGGGCGCCGTGCGCCAGGCCCAGCCGATCACCACCAGGACGATCAGCCAGATGGGCCAAAGCCCGAAGCGCGAAACCCACCACGCATACGGCGTCATGCCGCTTCGGCCCTCGACATCGCCCACCAGCACGCCTTGTGTTGTGCGTGGCAAAGAATGTGTGATGCGTCCCTGGTGGTCCATGATCGCCGTGGTGCCAGTGTTGGTCGCCCGGATGAATGGCCGCTGGAACTCCAGCGCGCGCATACGCGAGATCTGCAGGTGCTGGTCAATCGCCGTGGTGTCACCAAACCAGCCCAGGTTGCTGACGTTGGCAAATACAGTGGGGGCCATTGCCGGATCACGGAACCGCGCCCCCAGTTCTTCGCCAAAGAGGTCTTCGTAGCAGATATTGGGCGCGATGCGCTGGCCCTTCCATGCAAACGACGCTTGGCCGATGTCGCCCCGATTGAAGTCACCCAGCGGGATATTCATCATCCGGGTAAACCACTTGAACAGCGGCGGGATGAACTCTCCAAACGGCACCAGATGGTGCTTGTCGTAACGCCATGTTTCGCTCGCTCCAGGTTGCACGGCGACAACCGAATTCGTGTAGCCGCGTTCGTAATTGCCCAACGGAATTCCCGTCATCAACACGGTATTTGCGGCGTTGGCCGCGGCGCTCAGGCTGTCCCAGTAGCCGGGTGGCAACTGCTGCGGCAGGACGGGAATGGCGGTTTCCGGTGCCAGCACCAAGTCGGCTTTGCTTTGCTGCATTTGCTTTGCATACCACTGCAGGGCCAGCGGAATCCCGGTGCCCGCCTCGAATTTTTCGTCCTGCGGAATGTTTCCCTGCAAAAGGCTCACGGTCAGCTTCCCACTGGGCTGCGTGTATTGCGGTGGACTGAAGACCACGCCAATGCCCAGCAGCGCCACACAGGCTATTCGGTTCGCAAGGCCTGCGCTCTTGAACATGACCAAGCTGCCCGCCACCCACGCGGCCAGAAATCCCACGCCGTAAACACCCATGATCGGCGCCCATAGCGCCAATGGTCCGGCCGTGTGGGCATAGGCGGTTGCACCCCACGCGAAACCGCTAAGCCACGTTCCGCGCGCCAACTCCGCAACAGTCCACAGGGCAGCAAACAACAGGGCTGACTGGGCCGGCCTTTTGGCGCCAAGGTGCCAATGCAGCGTGACGGCAACGGCGTAGTAAGACCCCAACGCCAACGCCAACACGAACACGGCCGCAGCAGCCAGCGGAGCAGGCAAGCCCCCATAGGTGTGCATCGCCACGTACATCCACCAGAACGTGGCAGCCATCCAGGGGCTCGCATAGGCAAGGCCGGATGCAAAGGCCTGCTTTGCCGTCGTGTCTTTTGATGCGAAATGGATGAGAACGGCCAGCGTGCCCCACTGCAGCGCCCATACCGGCTGGCCGGGGACGAAAGGCGCACTGAATGGCCAACAAACGGCTGCGGCCGTCAGCCCGCCGGAGATGGCAAGCAACGCAAACTTCACGAATGCACGCATGCGCTGGTTCGCTCCGCAACCCAACTGCATGGATGTCAAGGTGCTGTTTTGGCTGGAGAGACTTTGAACCACTTCACGGCCCCGCCCTTGGCGTGCAGCACCGCAAAATCCAGTCCGCCCACGGTATGGCGTTCACCCCGCTTGGGAACATGGCCCATCCGGTGGGCAATCAGGCCGCCTATGGTCTCCAATTGCGCATCGGACTCGATCGCCGTCAAGTCGACATGGAAAGCATCGTTCACGCGTTCGATCGGCGTATCGCCACTCACACGGTAGCTGCGGTCAGGCAGACCGAAGATGTCGCCCTCGTCGTCTGGCATGTCAAATTCGTCTTCAATTTCGCCAACGATCTGTTCCAGTACGTCTTCAATCGTGATGAGCCCAGCCACGCGTCCAAACTCGTCAATGACGATGGCAAGGTGGTTCCGGTTCCCGCGAAAGTCGCGCAACAAATCATTCAGCCCCTTTGACTCCGGAACGAACACGGCCGGACGGATCAAGGCGCGGATATTGAGTTCCGGCGCACGCTGCAGTTTCAGCAAATCCTTGGCCATCAATATGCCAATGATGTTCTCGCGGTCGCCTTCAAAAACAGGGAAGCGCGAATGCCCGGTATCAATGACCTGGTGCAGCATGGCATCCATTGCAGCGTTGATATCCAGAAAATCCATGCGCGTCGCCGGCACCATTACGTCGCCCGCCGACATCTCGGCCATCCGGATGACACCCTCCAGCATCAAACGTGACTCGGCGCCGATGATGTTGTTGTCTTGCGCCTCCGCCAGCGTCTCGATCAACTCATCGGTTGAGTCGGGGCCAGGGTGGATGAATTCGGCAACTTTTTGTAGAAAAGTACGCTTGTCTTCCCGTTCTACGGAGCGCGCGGGGTGTGAGTCTGACACGTGGTGCGGGGCACAGGGCCGTTGTTTCTATGCAGCTAGGATAACGGAATTGCCGTGGGCCCTGAATTTTCCGCAACGCGCAACGCGCTGCCCCATGCTGGACCGCCCTCGACCGGAAACCCGGTGCAGAAAACCCGCAGGAACATGGAAATTCCGCTGATTTTCAGGGCGATGCAATGGCCCATTGGCGTCGAAAAAAACGTGAGCCCAATGCAGCGGGCGGAAGAAACTTTCCAGAACAACCAGGTGCCTGGCTAGGCGATCCGCTCCAGAATCAGCACTGCAAAAAAGCCAAGGCCGGCCAGCACGGCCCATTTCAGCATCACCAGTCCAATGCGTTTGAAACGCTCTTGTCCGGTGCCGACATACAAGGCGAAGCAGACGATGATGCCCAGCGCAAAGAGCATGGACAACCAGCGAAACATCAACATGGGAACACGGTCCGCGCGTTACCAGGCAGGAGCGGGTTGCGCAAAACCGGCGGGTGCCTTTTTGGCGTCTTCAAAAGTGACCACATCCCAGCAGTCTGGATTCGCCAGCAACTCGCGCAACAGCTTGTTGTTCATGGCGTGGCCGGAGCGAAAGGCCGAGTAGCTGGCCAACAGGGGTTTGCCCACGATGTACAGGTCGCCCATCGCGTCCAGTATTTTGTGTTTGACGAACTCGTCGTCATAGCGCAGTCCATCGGCGTTCAACACCTTGTAGTCGTCCATCACGATGGCGTTGTCCAGGCCGCCGCCCAGGGCCAGGCCGTTGGACCGCATCATCTCCACGTCTTTGGTGAACCCAAAGGTGCGCGCCCGCGCAATGTCACGCGAGTAGTTACCCACGCTCAAGTCAAATTCCACGCGCTGGCCGGTGGAGTCCACTGCGGGATGATTGAAGTCGATCTCGAAACTGAGTTTGTAGCCGTGGTACGGCTCCAGGCGTGCCCATTTTTCCGCCGGGCCGCTGCCCTCACGCACTTCTACCGGCTTGAGCAGGCGGATGAAACGGCGCGGTGCGTTTTGCAACTCGATACCGGCACTTTGCAGCAGGAAAACAAACGAGGCTGCTGAGCCATCCAGGATGGGGATTTCCTCAGCGGTGATATCCACATACAGGTTGTCCAGCCCCAATCCGGCGCAAGCCGACATCAGGTGCTCCACCGTGAACACCTTGGCGTTTCCTTTGGAGAGGGTTGACGCAAGGCGCGTATCGGTCACGGCCTCGGCCGACACCGGAATGTCCACCACTTGTGGCAAATCGACACGGCGAAACACGATGCCCGTGTCAGGAGCTGCCGGGCGCAAGGTGATTTCCACACGCTGGCCGCTGTGCAGGCCCACGCCAACGGCATGGGTGAGGGACTTGAGGGTTCGTTGTTTAAGCACGGGAGGATTTTAAAAGCGAAGTGCACGGATGGCATGCCACCACGTCTGCGCCCCCGGCGCGACACACAGTGCGCTTAGCCGGGGGGTGTGCAACATCAATCCGCCTGCTTGCGCAGGAATGCCGGGATCTCGTAGTCGTCCATACCACCGCTGGACAGGGCATCGACACGCGCGGCGGCCTGTGTGCGGTTGGTGCGCCACACGCTGGGGGTGGACATGCTGCCGTAGTCGGTGTGCGATGCACCACCAGCGGCTGGCGCTGCATTCTGGATGCCGACGGTGTTGGTCAGGGTCGGGATCTGGAACGGCACGTTGTCGGTACCGGTGCGCAACTGGGTCTGGACCACCTGAATGGGCGGACGTGCGCGCTGGCCGTTGCGGGACAGGCCGGTGGCCACCACGGTGACGCGGATTTCTTCGCCCAGGCTGTCGTCATTGGCGGTGCCGTAAATGACGTGTGCATCGGGCGATGCGAACGCGCGGATGGTGTTCATTGCCAGCTTGGATTCCGACAGCTTCAAAGAGCCCTTGGCAGCGGTGATCAGCACCAGCACGCCCTTGGCGCCGGACAAGTCGATGCCTTCGAGCAGCGGGCAGGCCACGGCCTGTTCTGCGGCGATGCGGGCGCGGTCCGGACCCTTGGCCATGGCGGTGCCCATCATGGCCTTGCCGGGTTCACCCATGACGGTGCGCACGTCTTCAAAGTCGACGTTCACATGGCCGGGCACGTTGATGATTTCAGCAATGCCGCCCACGGCATTCTTGAGCACGTCGTTGGCTTGCGCGAAAGCCTCTTCCTGGCTGACGTCGTCGCCCAGCACTTCCAGCAGCTTCTCGTTCAACACCACGATCAGCGAGTCGACGTTGGCTTCGAGTTCGGTCAGACCGGAATCGGCATTGGCCATGCGGCGGCCGCCTTCGAAGTCGAACGGCTTGGTCACCACACCCACGGTGAGGATGCCCATTTCCTTGGCTACGCGCGCGATGATGGGAGCGGCACCGGTACCGGTTCCGCCGCCCATGCCGGCGGTGATGAAGAGCATGTGTGCGCCCTGGATGGCGTCACGGATATCGGACTCGGCCTGCTCGGCGGCTTCGCGTCCCTTGTCGGGTTTGCTACCAGCGCCCAGCCCGGTGGCGCCCAGCTGAATGATCTTGTGGGCGGTGCTGCGGGTCAGGGCCTGCGCGTCGGTGTTGGCGCAGATGAACTCCACGTTGTCCACGGACGAACGGATCATGTGCTCGACTGCGTTGCCGCCGCCACCACCTACGCCGATCACCTTGATCTGGGTGCCTTGGTTAAAACCTTCTTCTTCAATCATTTCGATGGCCATCTGGTTACTCCTGAAATTCAAAATTTGTTAATCAATGTGTTGTGGGATTCGCAGTTGCTTGCATGGAGGGTTGGGGCCTATGAAGGTGGGCCAACCCCCTGCCATCGCCAATGTGGGCTGGCTCTTGCACCCAAAGGGGCCATCGCGCCCTGGGTTGTCGCTGCGGCAATCAGTCCGGTGTCACGTATTTTCATGATTAGAAATTCCCGATAAACCAGTCTTTGATGCCGCCCAGTGCGGTCTTCATTGAACCTTGCTTTTGCGCCACTTTGAAGCCGCGCATGCGCGCCATGCGGGCCTCTTCCAAGAGACCCATCACGGTGGCGGCACGGGGCTGCGCCACCATGTCGGACAGCGCGCTGTTGTATTTGGGAATGCCACGGCGCACGGGCTTCAGAAAGATGTCTTCGGCCAGTTCCACCATGCCCGGCATGATGCAACTGCCGCCTGTGAGCACGATGCCGCTGGACAGCACTTCCTCAAAGCCCGATTCGCGCATCACCTGGTTCACCAGCGAGAAAATCTCTTCAATGCGCGGTTCGATCACACCGGCCAGCGCCTGACGGCTCAGCATGCGCGGGCCGCGGTCGCCCAGCCCCGGCACTTCGACCTGCACTTCCGGGTCCACCAGCAGCTGCTTGGCGTGGCCGCTTTCTACCTTGATGTCTTCCGCGTCTTTGGTGGGCGTGCGCAATGCCATGGCAATGTCGCTGGTGATCAGGTCGCCGGCAATCGGGATCACCGCGGTGTGGCGAATGGCGCCGTTGGTGAAGATGGCAACGTCGGTGGTGCCGGCGCCGATGTCCACCATGGCCACACCGAGTTCACGCTCGTCGGCGGTCAATACCGACAGGCTGCTGGCCAGCGGGTTGAGCATGAGCTGGTCCACTTCAAGACCGCAGCGGCGCACGCACTTGATGATGTTTTCAGCGGCGGTCTGCGCGCCGGTCACGATATGCACCTTGGCCTCCAGACGGATGCCACTCATACCGATGGGCTCGCGCACGTCCTGGCCGTCGATGATGAATTCCTGCGGCTCCACCAACAGCAGGCGCTGGTCGGTCGAGATGTTGATGGCCTTGGCGGTTTCCACCACGCGGGCCACATCGGCCTGCGTCACTTCGCGGTCTTTCACTGCCACCATGCCGCTGCTGTTGATACCCCGGATATGGCTTCCGGTGATGCCGGTGTACACGCGGGTGATCTTGCAGTCGGCCATCAGTTCGGCTTCTTTGAGCGCCTGTTGAATGCTCTGCACCGTGGCGTCGATATTGACCACCACGCCGCGCTTCAAGCCATTGCTGGGGGCCACACCCAGGCCTGCGAGTTTGAGCTCGCCACCGGGCATCACCTCGGCCACCACCACCATCACTTTGGCGGTGCCGATGTCCAGACCTACGACCAAATCTTTGTACTCTTTTGCCATGTGTTCACCTG
>Ga0228698_1001481_pt1 | contig 11445 bp, 10 predicted proteins | sample McNCre117_Aug_MG_FD_178015 | JGI IMG/M metagenome (GOLD analysis project Ga0228698, IMG submission 178015) | Freshwater microbial communities from McNutts Creek, Athens, Georgia, United States - 1-17_Aug_MG | ecosystem: Environmental > Aquatic > Freshwater > Creek | place: USA: Georgia...
TGCTGGGCAAAATGCTCGACTTTGGCTGGGCGGACAAGGAAGGCCTGGTGTTTGCGCACAGCCGTTTTCCGCCACCTCGTGTGCCCTCGACCCGGCCTTACCGGGCCGGTCTGACCATTCAGTGTGCCAGCGAAAACGGGCCAACACGCAGATCGATCGCCTGTCCCGTGCGGGCTGATTCTTGCGCGGCCAGGCCCATCAGCACGGCGGCCAGGCCGTCGTGCAGGCTCACCTCGACCTGGCCTTCGCCGCGCACCACGGCATTGAAGCGTTGGTGCTGGTACAGGGTGGAGCCGTTGTGGTCACCGGCGGCCAGGGCTTGCGGGTCAACTGGCACGTCCAACTCGGTGGGGCCCTTGGGCTCACGCGGGCTGAGCACCAGCTTGGGCGTGGGCGGTTCACCCAGGTGCGCGGGCCAGAAGCGGCCCGGGCCGGGCACAAAGCATTCGACCTTGGCGTGGGGGCCTACCACCGACAGCTCTTCTTGATAACGGGCGCCTTCGGCAAACATGCACAGCTCCAGCAAAGCGCGCTGGCCGGATGCAAAGTCGACCACCACGTAGGCGTTGTCCAGGATGTCGGGCACCTGGCCTTCATACCGCTCATCCAGGTGGTTATGCGCCACCGAGGCCGAGGCGTAGATGCGCACCGGCTCACTTTGTGTGAGGTGGCGCATCAGGTCAAAGAAGTGGCAGCATTTTTCAACCAGGGTGCCACCGGTGTAGCGGTTGAAGCGGTTCCAGTCGCCCACCTTCACCAGGAAGGGAAACCGGTGCTCGCGGATGCTGATCATCGTCACCGGGCCGGTGTGGCGCTGGCTGTGCACTTCATCAGTCAGCCGGGTGATGGGCGGCATGTAGCGGTATTCCATGGCCACCCAGATGGGCGCCGGGTAGCTGGCCGCCAACTGGCGCAGCGCGGCCACGTCATCCAGGCTGGTGCAGGCGGGTTTTTCCAGCAGCACCGGCAGGGCGCGCAGCGCAGCGATCTCGTGCATCTGCTGCGCATGCCTGAAGTTGGGGCTGGTGATCACCAGCGCGTCCACATCGGCGGCGGTGATCACGGCCTGCAGGCTGCCCACCCGCTGCGCACCGGGGGCCAGCGCCAGGCTGCGCGCCGCCATGGTGTCATCGGGCTCAAAGATGCGCGTGACCGAGGCCCCGGGCAACAGGGCGATGTTGCGCAAATGCTCCTGGCCCATCATGCCGCAGCCAATGAAACCGTAACGTACCTGTTGCATGGTGACTGTCTCCGGGGTCAGCGTCGCTCGAACTTGAACACGGCCACACTGGCCAGCAGATTGGGCCAGTGCCGCACCGCGCGGCCGCCATGGAAGCCGAAGCTGTCCAGGATCTGCAGGCCGTTGCGGCGGGCCAGCACTTCAAAATCGGCATGGGTACCCACGCGGATATTGGGCGTGTCGTACCACTCGTAGGGCAGTGTCTTGGTCACCGGCATGCGGCCCTGCAGCACCGACAGGCGGTTGGGCCAGTGCGCAAAATTGGGAAAGCTCACGATGCCGATGCGGCCCACGCGGGCGGTCTCGCGCAGCATTTTTTCGGTGTTCTTCAGGTGCTGCAGGGTTTGCAGTTGCAGCACCACATCAAAGCTGCGGTCTTCAAACAGCGCCAGCCCGTCTTCAAGGTTGAGCTGCACCACGTTGACGCCGCGCCGCGCACAGGCCAGCACGTTGTCGTCGTTGATCTCCACGCCGTAGCCGGTGCAACCCTTGGTTTGCTGCAGGTGCGCCAGCAACTCGCCGTTGCCGCAGCCCAGGTCCAGCACGCGGGCGCCTTCGGGCACCAGCTCGGCGATCAGCTCCAGTTCAGTGGTCACGGCGCTCATCGTGTCAGCCCTGCAGCAATGCGGTCAAAGGTGGCGCGCAGCACACCGTGGTAACGCGGGTCTTCCAGCAAGAAGGCATCGTGGCCATGTGGCGCGGCGATCTCGGCATAGCTCACGTCGATGCGGTTGTCGACCAGCGCCTTGACGATCTCGCGCGAGCGCGCCGGCGAGAAGCGCCAGTCGGTGGTGAAGCTGATCACCGTGAAGCGCTTGCCAGTGGCCGCCGCAAAGGCCGCCGACAAGTCACCACCATGGGCCCGGGCCGGGTCGAAGTAATCGAGTGCGCGGGTGATCAGCAGGTAGGTGTTGGCGTCAAAGTATTCGCTGAACTTGTCGCCCTGGTAACGCAGGTAGCTCTCGATCTGAAACTCGATGTCTTGCGTGGAATAGCCCAGCTCGGCCGCGCGCAACTCACGCCCGAACTTCTCTTCCATCGAGTCATCAGACAGGTAGGTGATGTGGCCGATCATGCGGGCCACGCGCAGGCCGCGCTTGGGCACCACGCCGTGGGCATAAAAGTGCCCGCCGTGAAAGTCGGGGTCGGTGATGATGGCGCGGCGGGCCACCTCGTTGAAGGCGATGTTCTGCGCCGACAGATTGGGCGCGGTGGCCACCGCAATGCACTCGCGCACCCGCTCGGGGTGGCGCAGTGTCCAGCTCAGGGCCTGCATGCCGCCCAGGCTGCCACCCAGCACGGCGGCCAGTTGCGCAATGCCCAGGCGGTCCAGCAGGCGGGCCTGGGCGTCCACCCAGTCTTCCACCGTCATCACCGGAAAATCGGCACCCCAGGGCTGACCGGTGGCCGGGTTGGTGTGCATGGGCCCGGTTGAGCCAAAGCACGAGCCCAGGTTGTTCACGCCGATGACGAAAAATCGGTTGGTGTCCAGCGGCTTGCCCGGGCCCACCAGGTTGTCCCACCAGCCTTCGCTCTTGTCCTGGCCGGCGTAGGTGCCGGCCACATGGTGGCTGGCGTTCAGCGCGTGGCACACCAGCACGGCGTTACTGCGCTGCGCATTGAGCGTGCCGTAGGTCTCGAACATCAGCTCGTAGCCAGCCAGCTGCGCGCCGCTTTGCAAGGGCAGCGCTGCCTCGAACAGCATCTTCTGCGGTGAAACCTGGCCTATCGAGCCCATGTGTGCACGCCTCAAGAAAAAACCCGACGCCGCTGCAACATGCGGACACCGGGTTGGCGCCCTGTTTAGCGGCATTTTTATAGCGCCCGCAATCCGGATCAAATCGGCGCTTGGGGGCAAGTATAGCCAGCCGCAGCCCGGTTCAGGCGACCACCCGTGGCCGCCGAGCGGCCCTAAAGCACCCGGTTGCGCCCCTTTTTTGTGCACACGGTCGTCACGGGCTCGGGCTATAACCCCGGATGTGAACGTGCGCGGGCTTCGGGGCCCGCGCCGGGCCATGCACAGCCGCCCCGGGGCGGCCCCGGGCAGCGGACACAAGGAGCCCTTTGCCATGCCAACCTGGTTGATCACGCTGGATCGCTACTTTCCGATCCGCTACCTCACGCTGATCCTGGCGGGTGCAGCCCTGGCCCTGGGCATGCTCGACTGGATCTTTCTGCGCCAGGGCCTGTGGATCGCCGTGCTGGGCGCGGCCAGCCTGGCCGTCGGCCTGGCCGACCTGGCGCAAACCAAGCGCGCCGTGCTGCGCAACTACCCGGTGATCGGCCACCTGCGTTACCTTTTTGAATGGGTGCGCCCCGAGATCCGCCAGTACTTCCTGGAATCCGACCGCGAAGCCGTGCCGTTCTCGCGCCAGCAGCGCTCGCTGGTGTACCAGCGCGCCAAGGGTGAATCCGACAAGCGCCCTTTCGGCACCCAGCTGGACGTGCACCGCAATGGCTACGAGTGGATCAACCACTCGCTGGCCCCCACCACCCTGCCCAGCCACGATTTCCGCACCGTGATTGGCGGCGAGCGCTGCACCCAGCCTTACTCGGCCAGCCTGTTCAACATCTCGGCCATGAGCTTTGGGGCGCTGTCGGCCAACGCCATCATGGCGCTCAACGGGGGCGCCAAGGCTGGCGGCTTCGCCCACGACACCGGCGAAGGCAGCATCAGCGCCCACCACCGCGTGCACGGTGGCGACCTGATCTGGGAGATCGGCTCGGGCTACTTTGGCTGCCGCAACGATGACGGCAGCTTCAGCGAAGAGAAGTTCGTGGCCAACGCCTGCGACCCGCAGGTCAAGCTCATCGAGATCAAGCTCAGCCAGGGTGCCAAGCCTGGCCATGGCGGCGTGCTGCCGGGCCCCAAGGTCACCATCGAGATCGCCCAGGCACGGGGTGTGCCGGTGGGGGTGGATTGCGTGTCACCGGCCGCGCACAGCGCCTTTGATTCACCACTGGGCCTGCTGCAGTTCGTGGATCGCCTGCGCCGACTGTCGGGCGGCAAGCCGGTGGGCTTCAAGCTGTGCATCGGCCACCCCTGGGAATGGCTGGGCATTGCCAAGGCCATGGTCGAGAGTGACCTGCTGCCCGACTTCATCGTGATCGATGGCGCCGAAGGCGGCACGGGCGCGGCCCCGCTCGAATTCACCGACCACGTGGGCGCCCCCATGCAAGAGGGCCTGCGCCTGGTGCACAACACCCTGGTGGGCCTGGGCCTGCGTGAGCGCATCAGGCTGGGCTGTGCCGGCAAGATCGTCAGCGCCTTCGACATCGCCCGGGCCATGGCGCTGGGTGCCGACTGGTGCAACTCGGCCCGCGGCTTCATGTTTGCGCTGGGCTGCATCCAGGCCCAGCATTGCCACACCGGCGCCTGCCCGACCGGCGTGGCCACGCAAGACCCGCTGCGCCAGCAGGCGCTGGTGGTGCCCGACAAGATCGAACGGGTGGCCAGCTTCCATCGCCACACCCTGGAAGCCCTGCGTGAACTGGTGCAGGCCGCCGGCCTGTCGCACCCCTCGCAGATCAATGCCCACCACATCGTGCGCCGCACCGGCAACGAAGAGGTGCGCCTGCTGGGCAACCTGCTGGTGACCGTGGCGCCGGGGGCGCTGCTGGCAGCCGCCCGGGGCCAGGCCGATTGGCCGCATCCGGTGTTCAGCGTGTACTGGCCGCTGGCCCGCAGCGACAGTTTTTCTCCAGGCGCGGCCGTGGGCCCCGACACCATGAAACCCCATCGCAGCGAACGCGCAGCACGGGAAGTCACGGCTTAGCCTGCTGCGCCGCCTCATCCACATTGGGGATCAAGCAGGCGGCCCCCTCACGCAGGGGGGTTTGCATGGGCTGCCGGGCGCCTAGCATCAAGCGGTTGTAACGCTTGCCAGGTGCAGTACCCATGACATCGTTGTTAGTGGCCGTTCAAGATACACCCGATTCGGCCAGGTGGGTGCAGGCCCTTCGCGGCCAGGCCCATTGGTTGGTGCAGGGGCCCGTGCACTCGCTGGCCGATACCCGGGAGCTGATGCGCCACTACCGCCCCGACTTGCTGGTGGCCGACCTGTGGCTGCACGATGGCCCCCTGGGCGAGGCCCTGAGGCCGCTGAATCTGGGCAGTGGCCTGCCCACGGCGATGTCGGGCTGCCATGTGCTGACGCTCAGCCCCGGCGCCACGCATCCACTGCTGCTGGATGCCTTGCAGTCGGGCGCCGACAGCTACTTCGACACCAGCACCGGCAGCACCCAAGAGCTGATCGCGCTGGCCAGTGAAACCCTGGCCGGTGGTGCCCGCATCGCGCCCTGGATCGCTCGCCAGATGCTCGACCACTTTGATCCCCGCGAGCGGCGCTCGCGGCGGGCGCACTTCGAAGACCTGGTCAACCCGCTGGGCCTGACACTGGCCGAGCGTGATCTGCTGCGGCACCTGGCCGTGGGCGAGAACCTGCAGGATCTGGCCCGCGCCGAAGGCGTGCGGCCGCGCGATCTGGCCGCACGTGTGCGCCTGATCTACCGCAAGATGCAATGGTCAGAGCGCGCCGGCCAGCTCGCCCTGAGCTGATCACCGGGCGCAGGCCGCTCAGGCCGCAGGCGGCGCCGTGTCGATGAAACTTTGGCGCGTGGCCAGTTTTTCAGACAGCTTGGCCAGGTTGGGGTGATCGGTGCGCCAGTCGATGTGCGCAAACCTGAAATCCAGGTAGGCCAAGGCCACACCCACGGCCACGTCGGCCAGCGTGAAGTGGTTGCCATTGCACCAGGGCTTGTCACCCAGGCCCAGGCTCATGGCCTTGACGGCCGACTGCACACGCACCATCTGCCGGTCAATCCAGGCCTGGCTGCGGGCGCCTTCGCGGCCGCTCCATGTGGCTTCCATGCGGGCCAGGATGGCCGCGTCGCACAGGCCATCGGCCAGGGCTTCCCAGGTGCGCACCTCAACCCGCTCGCGGCCCGAAGGCGGGATCAGCTTGCCCACCGGCGACAGGGTGTCGACGTATTCGACGATCACGCGCGAGTCAAACACCGCCTCGCCGCCTTCCATCACCAGGCAAGGCACTTTGCCCAGCGGGTTGGACTTGAGCATGGCGTCGCTGCCCCACACGTCTTCCAGCACCAGGTGGTAGTCGAGCTTTTTCTCGGCCATCACCACGCGCACTTTGCGCACGTAGGGACTGGTGAGCGATCCTATGAGTTTCATTGGGGGGATTGGTTGCGGGGCGACCCTGACGAATTCATTCTAGCCAAGCAGTTCCCGGACCAGCCCTGCAGGGGCTCAACAGCCCCGACTTGTCGCGTGGCACCGACGAAAAAAGCCCGCCGCAGCACCATTTCGGTGCCTGGCCCCCTCAGCTGCGGGATGCCACCGGGCTTTGCCAATCCACCTGCGAGGGCCGCCCCGGCAGATGCAGCCGCGCCGCCACAGCGGGTGATTGCGCCAGCACCTGGCCGCGCCGCACCACCAGCAGGCGGTGGGCGCGCAGGCGCAAGGCCTCGATCACCGAGCCGGCCTGCAGCAGCACAAAATCGGCGTGACAGCCTGCATCCAGGCCGTAATCGGGCAGGCCCAGCACCTTCGCGGCGTTGACCGTCACCGCGTCAAAACAGGCCTGCATCTGCGCCGGGCTGGTCATCTGGGCCACATGCAGGCCCATGTGGGCCACCTCCAGCATGTCGGCCGAGCCCAGGCTGTACCAGGGGTCCATCACGCAGTCATGGCCGAAGGCCACGTTCACGCCGGCGGCCAGCAGCTCGGGCACACGCGTCATGCCCCGGCGCTTGGGGTAGCTGTCATGCCGCCCTTGCAGGGTGATGTTGATCAGCGGATTGGCCACCGCGTGCACGCCGGCCTCGGCCATCAAGGGCAGCAGCTTGGAGACGTAGTAGTTGTCCATCGAGTGCATCGATGTCAGGTGCGAGCCGGTGACCCGCCCCTGCAGGCCCAGGCGCTGGGCCTCGAAGGCCAGGGTTTCGATGTGGCGCGAGTGCGGGTCGTCGCTCTCGTCGCAATGCATGTCCACGCGCAGGCCGCGCTCGGCCGCCAGCTCGCACAGCAGGCGCACGCTGTGCGCGCCCTCGGCCATGGTGCGCTCAAAGTGCGGGATGCCGCCGACCACGTCCACGCCCATGTCCAGCGCGCGGCGCAGATTGGCCATCGCCGTGGGCGAGCGCAGCGCGCCATCTTGCGGAAACGCCACCAGTTGCAAGGTCAGGTAGGGCGCCACGCGCTCACGCACTTCCAGCATGGCCTGCACGGCCAGCAGGCGGTCGTCGCACACGTCGACATGGGTGCGGATGGCCAGCAAGCCCTTGGCCACGGCCCAATCGGTGTAGCGCATGGCCCGATCAACCAGGGCCTCGTGCGTGAGCTGGGGCTTGAGCTCGCCCCACAGCGCGATGCCCTCCAGCAGCGTGCCGCTGGCATTGATGCGCGGCAGGCCCCAGCTGAGCGTGGCGTCCAGATGAAAGTGCGCGTCCACAAAGGGTGGGCACAGCAGCGCGCCGGCTGCATCGATCACCTGCAAGCCGCTCAGGTCCAGGCCGAGCCTGCTGACCAGTGCCGGCCCCACCTCGGCGATGCGGCCTTGCCGCACCAGCACATCGATGTCCTGGCGCCCGTCGGGCAGTGTGGCATGGGTAATCAGCATGGTGGTGTTCTCCGGAAACGATAGCGGCGGGCGGGCCAGGCCTTGAGCGTGTGATGCACCGCCCAGCAAGCGGCATACCGGCAGCAAGCCTACAGCCTGCCGCCTGTCCCGGCTGTGCGGTCGCAATCGCCCCCTTTCAGAACTTGATATTGGCAAAGCCCGCAGCACGCCAGACACTGGCCCCCTGACTGATGCCTGCCCACCCACCGTGACCGACACCGCCCCGCAAGACCAAGACCTGGCCGCCTGGATCGGCCGCAGCGAAACCCTGCACGACACCATCAGCCCCACGCCGGTGGTGGCCCTGGGCGCCACGCTCGATCACCCGCCTGCGCAGGTGGCAGCGGGCACGCTGCTGCCGCCGCTGTGGCACTGGCTGTACTTTCTGCCCATGCACCGGCAAAGCGAGATCGGCCCCGACGGCCACGCCCGGCGGGGCGGCTTTTTGCCACCGGTGCCACTGCCCCGGCGCATGTGGGCGGGCAGCCAGTTTGAGTTTCGATCACCGGTGCGCGTGGGCGATGTGGTGAGCCGCCAATCCACCATCGCGGATGTGCGCAGCAAGACCGGCCGCACCGGGCAACTGGTGTTTGTGAAAGTGCGCCATGAGCTGCGCTGCAACGGCGCGGCCGAGCCGGCGCTGGTCGAGTTTCATGACATCGTCTACCGCGATGCCCAGCAGCCGGGTGACCCGGCCCCGCCCCCGCAGGCCGCCCCCACCGGTGCCGCCTGGCAACGCGAGTGGCTGCCCGATGACGTGCTGCTGTTTCGCTACAGCGCCCTGACCTTCAATGGCCACCGCATCCACTATGACCGCCGCTACGTCACCACCGTGGAGGGCTACCCCGGCCTGGTGGTGCACGGCCCGCTGATCGCCACGCTGCTGATGGACCTGCTGCGCCGCCAACTGCCCGATGCGGTGGTCACCAGCTTCCAGTTCAAGGCCCTGCGCCCCACCTTTGATGGCCACCCGATGCGGGTGAACGGCCAGCCCTCGGCCGACGGCCGCACCATACGGTTGTGGGCGCAAGACCATGAAGGCTGGCTCACGATGGAAGCTGTAGCAGAGATTGAGCACCCGACACCGGCCTGAGCACCATGCTGCCCCGTACCTACCTGTTCGTGCCCGGCAACCGGCCCGAGCGTTTTGACAAGGCCCTGGCCAGCGGCGCTGATGCCGTCGTGCTGGATCTGGAAGACGCCGTGGCCCCGGCCGCCAAGGCCGACGCCCGGCAGGCCATTGCGCAATGGGCCGCCCAGGCTTCGGCCGAAGCTCGCCAGCGCATCGTCGTGCGCATCAATGAAGCAGGCGCCCAGGCCCAGCACGCCCAAGACCTGGCCCTGCTGCGCAGCACCGGCCTGTGCACCGCCATGCTGGCCAAGGCCGAATCGCCCGAGCAGATTCACGCCTTGACCACCGCCGTACCCGGCGTGCAGCTGCTGGCCCTGATCGAATCGGCCCGTGGCCTGGCCGCCGCCCAAGCCGTCGCGGCCACGCCGGGCGTGTGCCGCCTGGTGTTTGGCACGCTGGATTTCGCACTCGACCTGGGCCTGGACATCAGCACCCATTCAGACGGCCTGCTGATGGCCGCCAGCACGCTGGTGCTGGCATCACGCCTGGCCGGCCTGCCCGCACCGGTGGGCGGGGTGACCCCACAACTGGATGACGAAGCCCGCTTGCTGGCCGATCTGGCCTGGGGCCAGCGCCTGGGCCTGGGTGCCAAGCTGTGCGTGCACCCGCGCCAGGTGGCCCCCATCCACCGCGCCCTGGCCCCTGACGACGACGCCATCAGCTGGGCGCAACGCGTGCTGGCTGCCGACGCTGCCTCACCGGGCGCGGCGCAGCTGGATGGCCGCATGATCGACCGCCCGGTGGTGCTGCAGGCCCTGCGCACGCTGGCGCGCGCAGGGCTGTAGCGCCGCAATCGGCATAGCACATCCGCTTGGCCCGGCCCTGACTGGATCGCCCCTGACAAGCCCTGGTGCCGACAGGCATTTGCCTGCCGCAGGCCCCGGGGCGTTTATGCTCACGGTCTGACACTGAACCCGAAGCTGGCGCTGTGGCGCCCCAACTGACAAAGACTGACGATGAAGCGCCTGGATGACTTCCGCATGAAGATGGGCCGCCACGAACTGGTGCCCATCATGATTGGCGGCATGGGGGTGGACATCTCGTCCGCTGACCTGGCTTTGACGGCTGCCCGGCTGGGTGGCGTGGGCCACATCTCCGACGCGATGATCAAGACGGTGACCGACCGCCGTTACAAGACCAAGTACGTCAAGGCCAAGCAGGCGCTGTACAAGGCCAACGTTGAATCCGAAGACAAATCGGTGGTCAAGTTCAACCTGGATCACCTGGCCGAAGCGACCAAACTGCACGTCGAAGCCACGATGTCGCGCAAAACCGGCCCGGGGTTGATCTTCATCAACTGCATGGAAAAGTTGACGATGAACGCCCCCAAGGAGACCCTGAAGGTGCGCATGGCCGCCGCGCTGGATGCCGGCATCGACGGCATCACGCTGGCCGCTGGCCTGCACCTGGGCTCGCTGGCGCTGATCGAAGACCACCCGCGTTTCCGTGATGCCAAGCTGGGCATCATCGTGTCGTCACTGCGGGCCTTGCAGCTGTTTCTGAAGAAGAACGCCCGCCTCAATCGCCTGCCCGACTACGTGGTGGTCGAGGGCCCGCTGGCCGGTGGCCACCTGGGTTTTGGCATGGATTGGGCCGAGTACGACCTGGCCACCATCGTGGCCGAGATCATCAGCTACCTGAAGGCCGAGAACCTCGACATCCCCGTGCTGCCGGCTGGCGGCATCTTCACCGGCAGCGACGCGGTGCGCTTCATGGAAATGGGCGGCGCCGGTGTGCAGGTGGCCACGCGCTTCACCGTCACCCGCGAATGCGGCCTGCCTGACGATGTGAAGCAAGAGTATTTCAAGGCCACCGAAGACGACATCGAGGTCAACCAGATCTCGCCCACCGGCTACCCGATGCGCATGATCAAGTCCAGCCCTGGCATCGGCGACGGCATCCGCCCCAACTGCGAGGCCTACGGCTACCTGCTGGACGCCAGCGGCAAGTGCGCCTACATCACCTCGTACAACCGCGAAGTGGCGGCCAACCCGGGCGTCAAGCGCATCGCGGTGATGGACAAGACCTGCCTGTGCACCCACATGCGCAATTTCGAGATCTGGACCTGCGGCCAGCTCACCTGGCGCCTGAAAGACACCTCCCACAAGCGCCCCGACGGCAGCTACCAATTGCTGTCGGCCGAGCACGTCTTCAGCGACTACCAGTTCAGCACCGACAACCAGGTGCGCCTGCCCGAGCTGGAGGCCGTTCCGGTCGCTTGACGGGCAGGCCGGCGCATGGCCTGGCGCTGCCTAGCGCCTATGGGTGCTGAGGCATCGAAGCGGTGATGCGCCCCGCTGACGTGTGCGGTGCGCAGATGGCCCGGGGGTCGTTCTCCGGGACCACGCTCCCGGGGCACCGCCGCTTGATCTACGAGGCCTGACTATCCTCACCGGCGGTGCCACCACGAGGCAAGAGGTCACCGGGAATGGGCC
>Ga0228698_1001482_pt1 | contig 11445 bp, 8 predicted proteins | sample McNCre117_Aug_MG_FD_178015 | JGI IMG/M metagenome (GOLD analysis project Ga0228698, IMG submission 178015) | Freshwater microbial communities from McNutts Creek, Athens, Georgia, United States - 1-17_Aug_MG | ecosystem: Environmental > Aquatic > Freshwater > Creek | place: USA: Georgia...
GCAACGCGCGCAGCGTCTGCGCGCCGTCCAGCGGCGCCATGCGCCAGTCCAGCAACATGACGTCGAAGCTGTGGCCTTCTTTGGCCTCGGCCTGCACGCATTGCAGCGCGGCCGGGCCGCTGTCGACAGCCTCGGGCCGCAGGCCCAGCAGGGCCAGGCATTCCGTCAGCGCGACACGCGACTCCAGCAGGTCATCGACGACGAGCGCCCGCAGGCCTTGCAGCGCGGGCGTCGGCGTGGGCGGCATCGTCTCGGCACGGCCCAGGCGCGCGGTGAACCAGAACGTGCTGCCCTCGCCCGGCACGCTGTGCACGCCGGAGTCTCCGCCCATCAGGCGCGCCAGGTGCCGCGTCAGCGCCAGGCCGAGGCCACTGCCGCCGTGCCGTCGAGCGATCGACGCGTCGGCCTGCTCGAACGCGCGGAACAGCTCGGTCTGCCGCTCGGCGGTGATGCCCGGGCCCGTGTCGCGCACCTCGAAGCGCAGCAGCAGCCCGTCGGCCTCTTCGTCCAGCAGTTCGGCCTTGAGCCGGACCCAGCCACGCTCGGTGAACTTGACGGCGTTGGACAGCAGGTTGATGAGCGCCTGGCCCAGGCGCTGCGGGTCGCCGCGCAGCCGTGGGGGCAGGTGGTCCGCATCGAGCACGAGCTCCAGCCCCTTGCTGCGCGCCGTGTCCTCGACGAGACCGAAGGCGGCGGCGAACACCTCGTCGCGAGAAAACTCCACGTCCTCGAGCACCAGCTTGCCGGCCTCGACCTTGGAGATGTCGAGGATGTCGTTCAGCAGCCGCAGCAGGTGCCGCGCGGCGGAGTCGACCTTGGTCAGCCGATCGCGGATGCCGGCTTCCGTGGCGGTGCGCAGCATCAGGTGCGTCAGGCCGATGATGGCGTTCATCGGCGTGCGGATCTCATGGCTCATGTTGGCCAGGAAGTCGGTTTTCGCACGATTGGCGGCATCTGCGGCCGCCTTGGATTCCGCCAGCGCCTCGATGGACTTGGCCAGCTCCATCTCCTTGCCGATGAGCGCCTGAATGGCCGTCTCGCGCGCTCGCCAGGCGCGCAGCAGCATCAGGTGAAAGCCCAGCGACAGCCCGATGAAGACCAGCACGAAGGCGCACACATAGCTGAACTCGCTCCACCACGGCGCCAGCACCTGGTCGCGCGACAGGCTGACGAGCACGAACAGCGGGTAGCCGCGGATCTGCCGGTACGCGACGATGCGGTGCACGCCGTCGACCGAACTGGTCGTTGCATAGACCGCTTCTGCACGCCCCTGCGCCAGCGCCTCGCGCGTCTGTGGAGATTCGAAGCGCAGCACCTCCTCGTCCTGTCGCATGAGCACCGCCGGGTGGCGCACGTAGACGCGACGATCCTCATCGAACAGCGCCACGGTGCCGCCGGTGCCGATGGCGATGGAGCGGAAGGTGTTGGCGATCGCCTCGACGTTCATGTTCTGGTAGACCACGCCGTCGAAGCTGCCGTCGGCGCGGCGCAGCGCGCGGGCCACAGGCATCACCCAGTCGCCGGTGATCCGTGACTTCAGCGGCAGCCCGAAGACGATGCCGGGGGCCGTCGTCGCAGAGATGAAGAACTCGCGGGAGGTGACGTTCAGTGGCTGCCCTTTGGGCACGCTGGTGCCGTAGATGACCTGGCCTTGCGCGTTGCTGGCGCGCAGCCCGGTGGTGTCGGGCACGAGGTTCTCGAGGGCGCCGAGCTTGGCGGAGAAGTCATCGGCCTGGAAGGTGCCTGCGGCGGTGTCGATCCGGTGGCGCTCGGCTGCGCGGGCCAGTGTGCGGTCGATGACGTCGATGCGGCTGCGCAGCGAGCTCTCCAGCGCCAGGGACAGGCTGGCCACCTGCGTCTGCGCCGAGGCGATGGCGCTCTGGTAGCTCTGCGACAGCGCGAAGGCCGCCAGCGCGAGCACGGCGGCCAGGCTGCCGGCCAGCGACAGACCCAGACGCCCGGTCACGACCTCCCTGAAAAGCCGTGATCCAGAACTGTCAACGGACATGACGGCCCCCCTGTCTTGTCGCGGTGGTGCCGTTTCATTCTAGGACCCGGTCGCCGGGGGGCGCTGGACTAGGACACGGCGGCGCCCAGCAGGCGGAGGGTGCCGGCGTCGGCATCCATCTCGGCGACGGCGCCGACCGGCACGGTCAGCTGGCGGCGGATGTGGCCGATGGCCGCCCCACGGAACACCGGCACGTTCAGCGGCAGGAAGTAGTCGTCGAACACCTCGTCTAGCGTCAGGCTGCCATAGCCGTCGCCGGGGTCGCACTTGGTGAAGCGGCCCAGCACGACGCCGGCCAGCCCGTTGAACGCGCCGGCCAGCCGCAATGTGGAGAGGCTGCGGTCGATGGCGTAGATGTACTCGTTGATGTCCTCCAGGAACAGCAGCGCGCCACGGCAGTCGGGAAAGTAGGCCGAGCCGGCCAGCGAGGCCAGCACGCTGAGGTTGCCGCCGACCAGGCGGCCCTGGGCGCGGCCACCGCGCAGCGTGCCGATGCGCTCGTCGCGTTGCACGAGGTTGTCACCGGCCGCCGGCGTCGGGTTGCGCAGCAGCGCGGCCTCGGCGTTCATCGTCACCGCCTTGAAGCTCTGCACGGCAAAGTCGTTCCACTCGGAGCTGGCGACCGGGCTGTGGAAGGTGATCAGGCCGGTCTGGCGGTGGATGGCGTTGACAAGGCAGGTCAGGTCGCTGAAGCCGCCGAAGAACTTGGGCCTGGCGGCGATGAGCCGGTAGTCGAGCTGGTCGACGATGCGGTTGCAGCCGGAGCCGCCTTTCAGCGCAATGACGCCAGCGACGCTGTCGTCTGCGAACATCGCATTGATGTCGCCGGCGCGCTGCGCGTCGGTGCCGGCAAACGGCCCGCGCCGCGCGGCGACGTGCTCACCCGGCTTGACCTTGAAGCCCAGCGCCTGCAGGGCCTCGATCGCCAGCTGCAAGGGCTCGCGTTCGAAGGTGGCGTTGGCGGGGCTGACGAGGCCCAGCGTGTCGCCGGGCCGCAGCCGGCGCGCACGCAGCGGGCCGTTCTGCGCGGGGGCCGGCGAGGCGGCCAGCAGGCTGGCGGCTGCGGCGGTGAGTTGCAGGAGTCTTCGGCGTGGCGTGTTCATGGGGCTCACAGGTCGATGTATTGCATGCCGGGCCGCGTGGGCAGGCGCGGGGCGAAGCCGCCCTTGCGGTAGAAGGCCTCCTTGCCTTCGGCGCAGAAGAGCTGGATGTCGGTGACGCCGGCGGCGCGGCAGGCGGCCACCAGTTCGCGCAGCAGGGCGGCGCCAATGCCGCGCTGCTGCTGGTCCGGCCGCACGATCATCTCGGTGATGAAGGCGTGCAGCCGGCCGTCGGAGATGGCCCGGCCGAAGCCCACGAGCGTGTCTCCGTCATAGCAGCTGCAGGTGCGCCAGGATGCCGCCAGTGCCTCCGCGTAGAAGGCGGCTGGCCGCTCGGCCGGGCCCCAGCCGGTGGTGTCGTACAAGGCCTTGAACGCGGCCGCATCGGGAGAGTGGGCGCTGTAGCGCAAGGGCATCTCGGTCCTTCTTCAACGTGAATCTCGTCGGCCGCCGCAGGATGGATGCTGCGCTGCGGCGGTCGCTATGTTGCTTGATCTCGCGTGAGGCCGACATGACGCTTCGCTTGACGGGCCGGCGCAGGCGCACGACCTGGCACCGCGAGGCGGATGCTGCGTTCCGCCCTTGAGGTGAAATCGGGGCATGACGGAATCCGACCTGCCCCCACTGCCCACCATCGCCCCCGGGCGCTATCGCCACTACAAGGGCGGCGAGTACGAGGTGCTCGCGGTCGCCCGGCACAGCGAGACGCTGGAGCCGCTCGTTGTCTACCGGCCGCTCTACAACGACACCGGCTGGTGGGTGCGCCCCTACGACATGTTCACCGGCACGCTGGAGGTGGACGGCGTCGTCAGGGTGCGGTTCGAGCGGCTGGCGCGATGAACGTCGCACTCGAGTCACCCGACCAGCCCGAGGTCATCGCCCTCATCGAGGCGCTGGACGCCTATCAGGACAGCCTCTACCCGCCCGAGAGTCGCCATGCGCTGGACCTGAGCGTGCTGGTGCAGCCGCATGTGCTGTTCGCCGTCGTGCGCGACGGGCAGGGCACGGCGGTGGGCTGCGGCGCGGTGGTGCTGCACGCGCCGGCGGGGGAGCTCAAGCGCATGTATGTCAGCCCGGGCGCGCGCGGGTGCGGTGTGGGCCGGCGCCTGCTCGCGCGGCTCGAGCACGAGGCGCTGCAGCGCGGGTGCCGGGTGTTGTGGCTGGAGACCGGGCCCTACCAGCCCGAGGCGCTGCGGCTTTACGCGGCCTGCGGCTTTGTGCGACGTGGGCCGTTTGGTGGCTACGCCGACGACCCGCTGAGCGTGTTCATGGAGAAGCTGCTGCTCACAGCACCCGCGGCAGGTCCCGCCTGACCGCGGCGTGGTCGCCGAAGTCGAAGTGCCACCATTCGGTGGGAATGCCGCGAAAGCCCGCCTCGCGCATCGCGGCGCGCAGCCAGCCGCGCTCCGTGAGGTGCTGGGCGGTCAGCGTGCCCAGCGCGAGGTGCTCGGCCTCGTGGTCGGGGTGGGAGGCCAGTGTCATCTCGTCGAAGCCGCTGCCCATGTCGGCCTCGCGGCCCTGTGGGTCCAGCAGCGTGAGGTCCACGGCCATGCCGAAACTGTGGATGGAGCCGCGCTCCGGTGGGGCGAGGTACATCGTCAACGGCGTGCCCTGCAGCTCGTCCCACAGGCGCTGTTGCACGCGTTGCGGGCGCAGCGCATCCAGCACCAGCAGGCGCCAGCCCGGGCGGCGCCCGGCCAGCCAGGCGGCAGCGTGCTCCAGCGCATCGGCGGCCTCGCGGCGCAGCCAGGCGCAGTCGATGCCCGCGTAGACGGCATGGCCGACGAAGTTGTCGGCGCTGGCATAACGCAAGTCCACGGCGATGCCGTGCCGCAGGCTCGCCAGCGGGCGGAAGTCGGGGTGAGCGGCGATGTCTTCGATATGGATCATGGCAAGCGGCAAGGCCTTGAGAGGCGATGAGTCGTGACCGGCCGAGCGACTGCCGCAGACCCGGCTTCGCCGGGCCGCCGGCAGTGCCCCCTTGAGAGGGCTCGCGAAGCGAGCAGGGGGTGGGTCACAGTCTCTCGAGGTGGTCGTGCGCGGCGGCGCTGATGAACTTGACGAGCCGGCGCGAGGCCTGGGCCAGCGGCGCGCTCGCGGCGCTGAGCAGGTAGAGCTGCACGGGCACCGCAGGCGTCAGCGGCCGCACGCGCACCCGGGCCAGGTCGGCGCTGGCGGCGGTGAAGGGGTCCACCAGCGTCATGCCCACGCCGGCCTCGGCGAGGGCCCGTGCGAGCTGGTAGGTCTGCACCGTGACGCGGCTGGTGAGCGGCAGGCCCAGGGCCTCGCCGGCGTGGTGCAGCAGGCCGGCGAGCGGGTCGTCGCTCTGCAGGCCGACGATCTCGGTGCGGATGTCGGCCAGGTCCAGCGGGCCGTCGCCGAGCGACTCGGGGCTGCCGAGCGGGCACAGCGCCATCATGGCCCCGCTGGCGATGGTTTCGGCCTTGATGCCGGGATGGCGCGGGTCCTGCAGCGACAGCGCGAGGTCGGCCTCGCCGAGCAGCAGCGCCGACACGATTTCGCGCGTGTGGTGGGTCGCCAGCGAGCAGCTGGCGTTCGGGAAGGCCTTGCACCAGGGCGTCATGGCCGCAGGCAGGATGGCCGTGGCCAGCGCGGGCGTGGCGACCAGGCGCACCTGCTCGCTCTCGCCATGCCGCAGGTTGGCCGCCAGGCGGCGGATGCCGACGAGGTCGCGGTTGAGCTTGTCGATCTCGACGAACAGCCGCTGCGCCTCGGGCGTCGGGTAGAGCTTGCCGCGCACGCGGTCGAACAGCGGCATGCCCAGTTGCAGCTCGCAGTGCTGCAGCACCTTGGTCACGGCGGGCTGCGAGATGTGCAGCAGCTGCGCCGCACCGCTGACGGTGCCGGCCTGCATGATGGCGTGGAAGACCTCGATGTGGCGCAGCCTCACTGGCGGTAAACCCCTTCGAAATTGACGCTGCCGTTCGGGGCCATCCGAAAGCCCACCACGTCCTTGCGCAAGGGGATGTAGACGGTCGAGTGGGCCATCGTGATCCAGGGGCGCTCGCGTTTGAAGATCTCCTGGGCCTTTTCGTACAGCGCGTTGCGCCGGCTCTGGTCGGGCGTGGCGCGCGCCTCGTCGATGAGCTTCTCGAACTCCGCATTGCAGAACTTGACGCCGGTCCGGTTCGTCGCGCAGCTCAGGTTGGGCGTCAGGAAGTCGTCGGCGTCGCCGGTTTCGCCGCTCCAGCCGCTCATGTAGACGTTGTGCTCGCCGTTGTTGGCGCGCTTGAGGTACTCGCCCCACTCATAGGTCTTGATGTGGGCGCGCACGCCGATCCGGGCCCAGTCCTGCTGGATGAGCTGCGCCATCAACTGGCCGTTGGGGTTGGTGGGGCGCTGCACGGGCAGCGCCCAGAGGTCGATGTCGAAGCCGTCGGCAAAGCCGGCCTTGGCGAGCAGCGCGCGTGCGCGCGCCGGGTCGAACTCGTTCCTCAAGGCCTTGTTGTAGCCCGGGATGGCCGGTGGAAAGGCGCTGACGGCCTGCATCGCGTCGCCACGCGGGAACAGGGCCTTGAAGATGGCGTTGCGGTCGATGGCGATGTCCAGCGCCTCGCGCACTTCGCGTCGGTCGGTCGGCGGCTTCTTCAGGTTGAAGCTCAGGTACGAGATGTTCAGCGCCTGGATCTTCTCGATGCGTACGTTGGGGTTGCCGGCCAGCGTGGCCAGGTCGACATCGCGCAGCGGCGCGGTCACGTGGCATTCGCCGACGGCGATTTTCTGTACGCGCACATTGGGTTCGCGGCTGATGCTGAAGACCAGCCGGGTCGTCGGCTGCCGGCCACCCCAGTAGGCGGGGTGGGCGAGCATGCGCAGCACGTCGTCCTTCGCGTAGCTCTTGAACATGAACGGCCCCGTCCCGACCGGCAGCACGTTGATCTGGCTGGCCTTGTCGGCCTTCAGCAGCTGGGCGCCGTATTCGGCAGACTGGATGCCGGCCCAGGCGAACGCGAAGTTAGCGACAAACGTCACGTTCGGCTGACGCAGCCGGAAGCGAATGGTGTGGTCGTCGATGCGGTCGATGCCCTCGATCAGCTTGGCCAGGCCCAAGTTCTGCGGATAGACGAAATTGACCGGAAAGGCTTTGTTGAACGGGTGGTTGGGGTCGATGAAGCGCTGGAACGTGAAGAGCACATCGTCGGCGTTGAAGTCCCGCGTGGGCTTGAACCAGGGGGTGTTGTGAAATTTCACGCCCTCGCGCAACTTGAAAGTGAAACTTTTTGCATCCGGCGAAATGGTCCAGCTCGTCGCGAGGCGGGGGGCCAGCGCGGTGGTGGGCCGCTTGAAGCCGAGCAGGCCGTCGAACATCTGGGTGTTCACGGTGTTGGTGCTGCCGCTGTCCCACATGCCGGGGTCGAAACCCTCGGGACTGGCGTCGGAGCAGTAAATCAGCGGCTTGCCCTGCGCGATGGCGGCCGGCCCCGAGAGGGCCAGCAGCGCCAGCAGGGCCAGGTGGAGAGGCTTCTTCACGTCAGGGGCGGTGGGCGTCGAAAGGCGTAGGGAAGGGATTGTTGGGCACGGCACGGTGGCTGCGCGTGACGCGAACAGGGCGATGCATAACGCAAACTTATACCGCCAACCTCCGCCCCGCCCGTAACGTTTGGCCACCCGGGCTGGCTGTGCTGCGGCGACAGTTCGGCGTCTTCTTCGATGTGCCGCGCGTTTGTCGTGCCGCCAGGAATCACCTCGCCATGACTGAAGCCCGACGTCGCCAATTTCTCCAATATTCCGCCGTCGTGGGCGGCCTTCCGCTGGTTGGCTGCGGCGGTGGCCAGGAGGCGCTGTCGTCCTCGCCGGCCCCCGGCGAGTCACCGGCACCGACCCCGGCGCCGACGCCTGCCCCGGCCCCCACGCCAGCACCGACGCCTGCGCCAACGCCGGCACCTGCCCCGGCGCCGTCGCCGGTGCCTGCCGGCGTGTCGCTCGGCTTCTTCACGGGGGCCATGCAGTTCAGCCTGGTCAGCGCTAAGAGCATGGCCAAGGCGCCGTTCTGCCTGGGCTTCGCGTTCCGCCGCGGCGACGTCCCGTCGGGCAGCGGCGTCGGCGCCAGCATCGACGGCGTGCAGATCATTGCGCGCTCGACCTGGCCCGATGGGTCATTGAAGTTCGCGCAGATCGCCGGCGCCGTGGACGTGACGGCCGGCACCGTGCTGACGGTGCGCTTGCGCCGCATCGACACCGCCGCATCCGCCGGCACGGCCCTGGGCCTGGCGGACCTGAAGAAGACCGGCATCACCGCGGAAGTCGGTGCCGGCTCGCTCGGCACGGCCAGCTTCGGCGCGGCCGATTGGGATGCGCCGCAGACGACCTGGGCCAGCGGCCCGCAGATGTCGTCGTGGATCTTCCGCAAGCCGGTGGGCAGCGATGCGCACCTGGTGGCGTGGCTGGAGGTGCGCCTGTTCGCGAGCGGCGCCGTCGAGGTGCTGCCGTGGATCGAGAACGGCTACCTCAACGTCGCTGCCCCCACCAACAAGTCGGCCACCTACACGTTCAAGCTCGGCAGCACGCAGCGCTTCTCGGCCGCGATCGACCTGCCGCACCATTGCCGCACGCCGCTCATCAGCGGTGCCGCGCTGTCGTACTGGCTGGCCGACGACCCCGGCATCACGCCGCGCCACGACCTGGCCTACCTGCAGGCCACCGAGCAGGTGCCCACCTACAGCGCGCGCGTGGCATCCACGGCCACCGTGGCGCAGGGCCTGGTCACGAGCTACACGCCGCTGTACATCGGCAACCTCACCTACGAGGGTGACTACATGCCGGCCACGGGCTACCAGGAGCCCATCGGCCTGCTGCCGCAGCACGACGCGCTGTACCTGACCTGCGACAGCGCCGACACCTATGGCGCCGTCATCCGCAACGGCTACGCGGCCGGTCGCTACCCGCTGCACTACCGCGACGAGAAGACGCAGCGGCCGCTGCGCTTCTCGCAGTACCCCAACCTCGTGCTGGACAGCGAGGCCCGCGTCAGCGACCGCGGCAGCTCCACCAAGGGCCAGTACACGCCCACTTCCAGCGGCACCAAGCCGCCGCTGTGGGACTGCGCGCACAGCCCGTCGGTGGGTTATCTCGCGTATCTGCTCACCGGGCGCTGGTATTTCATGGAGCAGGTGCAGTTCGTCGCGACGACGAACTACCTGAACAAGGCCGACGAGGCGCAGATGCGCCGCGGCGCCCAGGGGCTCGCGCAGCCCTGCTTCGGCGGCTGGCAGACGCGGGCGAGCGCATGGATGTGGCGCGCGCTGGTGCAGGCGCTGGCCGTCACGCCCGACAACGACACGGTGTTGCGCCAGGAGTTCATCACCAGCGTCGAAGCCAACATCGAGAACTTCCACGCCACCTACGTCGCGCAGCCCAACAACCCTTATGGCTGGGTTCAGCCCGGCGAGGGCTACGAAAACCAGCTGCAGTTCAGCGCCACGTGGCAGCAGGACTTCGTCACGGCGGCCTTCGGCTTCTCGCTGGCGCTGGGCCTGCCGATCTCGTCGGCCATGGCGGCCAAGCATGACGCCTTCTTCCGCTGGAAGGCACGCAGCGCCATCATGCGCCTGGGCCCCGCCTCGGGCTTCTGGTACGTGAACGGTGCGCAGTACACGGCCAGCATTTCCGCCTCGGCGTCGCCCGACTACCAGACCGGCAAGGGCCCGTGGTACGCGAGCGATGCCGCCGTCTACGCGGCCACCTATGCCAACGCGCCGACCTGGTTCGGCAAGACCGAAGGCAAGCTGGCCGGCGAGATCATGCCGGGCGACCGCTCGCAGTGGGGCAACCTGATGACGGCCATGGCCTATGCGCTGCGCCACGGCGTGGACGGCGCCGCCGCGGCCTACCAGCGCGTCATCACGGCCAGCAACTACCCGGCACTGCGCGACGCCTTCCACATCGCGCCCGTCTGGTCGGTCGCGCCGGCCTTCATCACGCCGTCGTGGCTGGCCGGCAAGCCCCTCGGCGAGTGGTTTGAGATCCCCGGCACATCGGGCGCCGGCGGCGCGGCCGTCGACGCCTACAGCGGCATGGCCATCAACCCGCTGACCAGCGAAATCCTCATCGCCTGTGCCGGCGGCCACAACGACTCGGGCGACAACCGCGTCGTCTCGCTGGGCCTGGCCGCCGATGCGCCGACGTGGAAGGTGCGGATGGCCGCCAGCACCACGACCGCGACCAACGTCGCCTACTACGCCGACGGCCGGCCCACGTCGCGCCACATCTACAGCTCGCTGCACTTCGTGCCGCAGGTCAACCGCCTGATGCTGTTCGGCACCCGCGCCGCCTACGGTGCGGCCTGGGACTTCCCCAAGGTCGACGGCTTCAATCTCGACACCAACACCTGGGACGCGGCCGGCACCTTCGCCGACATCGCCAGCTCCGGCATCTACGGCGCCGCGCAGGTGCGTGGCACCGGCGAGGTCATCAGCACCCGGCTCAAGAAGTGGTCGCCCGTGGACCGCAGCTGGACCGACCTCGCGACAACCGCCACCGACGACCCCGTGCGCTGGCCCATCGCCGTGGACACGCGGCGCAGCCAGGCCTTCTGCCTGCAGTGGGGCGACGGCCAGGGCTACGACCCGCAACGCCTCGTCGCCAGCCGCGTGCCGCTGGCGGGCGGCGTGCAGACGCCCGTCACCTTCAACAGCAGCAGCGCGCTGACGCAGTGGCAGGCCGACAAGCCGACCTACGCGGGCCTGGAATACGACCCGGACAACGACCGCTTCCTGTTCTATTCGGGCGTGGGCGAGGCGGCCGGCCGCGTCTACGTGATCAAGCCCAACGACGGCAACACCTGGGACATGAGCATCCTCAGCGCCGGCAGCGTGAAGGTGGCCGGGGCGCCGAGCAACGACAGCGGCATCCACAACCGCCTGCGCTACGTGCCGGCGCTGCGCGGCATCGTGCTGCTGGCGCGCTCCAGCGCCAACCTGTATTTCCTGCGCACGGCCTGACACAGAATCGGTCCCATGTGGACCGACTTTGCTGCCTTCACCGTCGAGCGCGACGGCGTCACGCTGTTCGCCCGCCAGGGCGGCCCGCGTGACGCCGGCCGCCCACCCTTGTTGCTGCTGCACGGCCATCCGCAGACGATGGCGATGTGGCACCGCGTGGCGCCCACGCTTGCGCGCACGCGGCAGGTCGTGCTGATGGACTTGCGCGGCTACGGCGACAGCGGCCGCCCGCCAGCCGGGGAAGCCAGTGCCGCCTATGCCAAGCGCGAGATGGCGCGTGACGCCGTGGCGCTGATGGCCTCGCTGGGCCACACGCAGTTCGACGTGCTCGCCCACGACCGTGGCGCGCGCGTTGCCCACCGGCTCGCTTTGGACC
>Ga0228698_1001483_pt1 | contig 11435 bp, 9 predicted proteins | sample McNCre117_Aug_MG_FD_178015 | JGI IMG/M metagenome (GOLD analysis project Ga0228698, IMG submission 178015) | Freshwater microbial communities from McNutts Creek, Athens, Georgia, United States - 1-17_Aug_MG | ecosystem: Environmental > Aquatic > Freshwater > Creek | place: USA: Georgia...
TGAACTTGATCTGGTTCATACCAGCGTAAGAAGTGCAGAGCAATGCCCCAGGCCGTGTACCGTGCGGGCGGTCTCATTTTGAAGTTTGCGGGGCGGTGGCTTTCTCTGTCTTCGGGCGTTAACCCGGAGATTTCCCAGTGAACGCACCCGACAAACTCGCCCAGTTCATCCGCCTCACGCGCGAACCGCTTCCCGCTTCCACCAAACGCTATTTGCAAGGCAGCCGCCCTGACATTCAGGTGCCGCTGCGCGAAATCATGCAGAGCAACGGCGAGGCCGTGACGGTGTACGACACCTCCGGTCCCTACACCGATCCGCAAGCCCATATCGATGTACGCGCCGGCCTGCCGCTGGTGCGTCAGGCGTGGGTCGATGGGCGTGGTGACACCGAGCTCTACGAAGGCCGCAAGCCTTTTGCCTTGGACGATGGCTTGAAAAACGGCGAGACCGATGCACTGGCCGCCCTGCGCGCCCAAGCCGCCGGACTGCAGCGCCAGCCGCGCCGCGCCAAGAGTGGCGCCAACGTCACGCAAATGCACTACGCCCGCAAAGGCATCATCACGCCCGAGATGGAATACGTCGCACTGCGTGAGAACCAGAACCTTGAGTGGCAAGCGCAGTACCTCAGCAACGCCGACCGCGAGAAGCGTCTGGCGGGTAACAGCTTTGGGGCCAGCATTCCCAAAATCGTCACCCCTGAGTTCGTCCGTGACGAAGTGGCCCGCGGCCGCGCCATCATCCCGGCCAACATCAACCACACCGAGCTGGAGCCCATGGCCATTGGCCGCAACTTCCTAGTCAAGATCAACGCCAACATCGGCAACTCGGCAGTGACCTCGAGCATCGAAGAAGAAGTGGAAAAACTGGTCTGGTCTATCCGCTGGGGTGCAGACACGGTGATGGACTTGTCCACCGGCAAGAACATTCACACCACGCGCGACTGGATCGTGCGCAACTCGCCCGTGCCCATCGGCACGGTGCCGATTTACCAGGCTCTGGAAAAGGTGGGTGGCATTGCCGAAGACCTGACCTGGGAAATCTTCCGCGACACATTGATCGAGCAAGCCGAGCAGGGCGTGGACTACTTCACGGTGCACGCTGGTGTGCGCCTGCCCTTCATCCACCTCACGGCCAATCGCGTCACGGGCATCGTCTCGCGTGGCGGCTCCATCATGGCCAAGTGGTGCATTGCCCACCACAAAGAAAACTTCTTGTACACGCACTTCGATGAGATGACGGAGATCATGAAGGCGTACGACGTGAGCTATTCGCTGGGCGATGGCTTGCGTCCCGGCTCCGGTGCGGACGCCAATGACGAAGCGCAATTTGCCGAGTTGCGTACCTTGGGCGAATTGACCAAAAAAGCCTGGCAGCAGGATGTGCAGGTGATGATCGAAGGCCCCGGCCACGTGCCCATGCACATGGTGCAGGCCAACATGACCGAGCAGCTCAAGCACTGCGATGAGGCTCCGTTCTACACCCTCGGGCCGCTGACTACCGACATTGCGCCGGGCTACGACCACATCACCAGCGGCATTGGCGCCGCCATGATCGGCTGGTTTGGCACCGCCATGCTGTGCTACGTGACACCCAAGGAACACCTAGGCCTGCCCGACCGCGAAGACGTGAAGACCGGCATCATCACCTACAAGATTGCCGCCCACGTGGCCGATGTGGCCAAGGGTCACCCCGGTGTGCGGGCGCGGGATGATGCGCTCTCCAAAGCGCGCTTCGAGTTCCGATGGATGGACCAGTTTAACCTCTCGCTGGACCCCGACACTGCGCGCAACTTCCACGACGAAACCTTGCCCAAGGACTCGGCCAAGGTGGCGCATTTCTGCTCCATGTGCGGCCCCAAGTTCTGCTCCATGAAGATCACCCAAGAGGTGCGCGACTACGCCAAGAACCTCGGGGTGAGCGAGGAGCAGGCCCTGCAGTCGGGCATGGACGTCATGTCGGACGAGTTCAAAAAGGTGGGTGGGGAAATCTACATCCCCATCAGCAAAGCCGAAGACCTGAAGAGCTGAGCATGGTGCTGCGCATAGGCATTGCCGGCGCCGGCGTGCTCGGGCGGCTGCTGGCGTACACGCTCAGCCGTGCGGGCCACGCCGTGCAGGTGTTCGACCCCGCCAGTGGGCCGGGTCCGCGTGCGGACTCGGGCTCGCTGGCCGCGGGTTGGACGGCTGCGGGCATGCTGAGCCCCGTGGCCGAACTGGAGCGCGCGGGCAACGAGGTGTTTGCGCTGGGCCTGCGCTCTTGCCAGCTCTGGCCGCAGATCGTGCACAACCTGAGCCAGCCGGTGGCCTTGCACATGCAGGGTAGCCTGCTGCTGGCCCACCGCAGCGATGCGGGCGCGGCCCAGCGCGTGGTTGGGCTGCTGCAAGCCAAGGCCGATGCGCCCTACCAGCCGCAACCCTTGTCGCTGTCGCAGTTGCGCGAGCTGGAGCCGAGTATCAGTGGCCCGGCGCTGGCCTGGCTGCTGCCCAGCGAAGGGCAGATCCACCCGATCCAAACCCTGCAAGCATTGGCCGCACAGGCCACTGCCCAGGGCGCGCAATGGCACTGGGGCCACACGGTGACGGCCGTGGGCGCGGGGGTGATGGGTGTGGGCGACGTGCAGCACCGCTTTGACCATGTGTTCGACGTGCGCGGCGTAGGCTCCAAGCCTGCGCTGGCGGTGCGCGGTGTGCGTGGCGAGGTGTTCTGGCTACACGCGCCCGGTGTCCCCCTGCACCGCCCCGTGCGCCTGCTGCACCCCCGCCACTCCATCTACATGGTGCCGCGCCCGGACGATGTGATCGTGATCGGTGCCAGCGAAATCGAGAGCGAAGACCGCTCGCCCGTGTCGCTGCGCAGCACCGTGGAGCTGCTGAGCGCCGCACACAGCACCATGCCCGCGCTGGCCGAAGCACGCGTGGTCCACACCGAGACCAACCTGCGCCCCGCGCTACCCGACAACCTGCCCGTGATCCGTCACCGCGCAGGCACCACCGAAATCAATGGCCTCTTCCGCCACGGCTGGCTCATCGCCCCCGCGCTGGTGGAGCAGGCCTTGCACGAGCTAAAGCTATGAGCACGATCGACAACGCCGCAGACGCCACGCTGCACACCATCACCGTGGTGGTGAACGGCCATCCGGAAAGCACTACCGCCACCACCCTGCACGCCTGGGTGGAAGCGCGCGGCGTGCAGCCCGCAGGCCTGGCCACCGCCGTCAACGGCAACTTCGTGCCCCGCAGCCTGCGCGCACAACAACCGCTGGCCGAGGGCGACACCATTCTGACCTTCCAACCTATTGAAGGGGGTTGAAAATGTTGAGCGCACCAAGAGACTGGGAGGTAGAACGTTCTGCGCAGGTCAAGGAGGAGCCCGCAACGCGGGCGGGGGACACGGAGCAGAGCGCTCTGCCTCCCAGGCGCTGCCAAGATCAGAGCGAATGGCACATAGGCGGCCGCACCCTGACCAGCCGCTTCTTCCTAGGCACCGCCAGCTACCCATCTCCGCAAATCCTACAAGACGCCATCCAAGCCTCCGGCGCCCAAGTCGTCACCATGGGCCTGCGCCGCCAACTCGCCCATGGCGCAGAAGCAGGCGATTTCTTTGCCCTCATCAAAGCCACCGGCGCCCACCTGCTGCCCAACACCGCCGGCTGCCACACCGCCCGCGAAGCCATCACCCTGGCCCACATGGCACGCGAGCTGTTCGACACGACGTGGATCAAACTCGAAGTCGTGGGCGACGCCCACACCCTGCAACCCGACCCGTTTGAACTGCTGGCCGCCGCCACGCAGCTGGTTAAAGACGGCTTCGACGTCTTCCCCTACTGCATGGACGACCTGGTGAGCTGCCAGCGCCTGCTGGACGCGGGCTGCAACATCCTCATGCCCTGGGGCGCACCCATCGGTTCCGGTCAGGGGCTGGTCAACCCCGGTGCACTGCGTACCCTGCGCGCGCGCCTGCCCGGCGTGCCCCTCATCGTGGATGCGGGCATTGGCTCGCCGGCCGACGCGGTGCAGGCCATGGAGTTGGGGCTGGACGCGGTGCTGCTGAACAGCGCCGTGGCCCACGCGGTAGACCCGGTGCGTATGGCCCGCGCGTTCAAGCTGGGTATTGAATCTGGCCGCCTCGCGTTCGAGGCGGGTGTGATGGCGCGACAGGACATGGCGGTGGCGTCTACGCCGGTCGCAGGCCATCCCATTCTGTTGTGAGATTGCTATGAAAAAAGAAGCTGCTCGCGCAATGCCTGCAAGGGCTAGAAGCACTTTAGGCACTGAATTTGCTCAAGCTGCTGATGACAAACGCCCCGTGGTGTGGAGCATCGCCGGCTCCGACTCCGGCGCCGGTGCCGGCCTGCAGGCCGACCTCAAAGCGCTGCAAGCCTTTGGCGTGCACGGCTGCACGGCCGTGGCCGCCATCACCGCCCAAAACTCGGTATCTGTCACGCGGGTGGAGCCCGTCAGCGCAGAACTACTGGACGCGCAACTGCATGCGTTGGAAGCAGATATGCAGCCGCAGGCCATCAAGACCGGTTTGCTCGGCAGCGTGGACAACGTGCATGTCGTCTGCCAGTGGGTGGACCGCCTGCGCGCACAGGGCCAGCCTGTGGCGCTGGTCGTCGACCCCGTGATGGGGTCCACCACCGGCACCGCCTTTGCCGACGACGCGGTGCGCCAGGCCTATGTCACCGAGCTGTTGCCCCGCGCCACACTCGTGACGCCCAACCAGGTCGAGGCACAACGCTTGGGGTTGATTGAACCTGCCGCGCAGCGCGCGTTGCTGCAACAAGGTGTGTCCCTCTGCATCACCGGCGGCGATGCGGACGGTGCGCAAGCCAACGACTGGTTTACTAGCCCGCAAGCCAGCGGTTGGCTCAGCCTGCCGCGTGTGGAGACCACCCACCACCACGGTACCGGCTGCACCTTTGCGTCTACCGCCGCTGCCGCGTTGGCCAGCGGCTACTGCGTGGCCGACGCCGTGGTGCTGGCCAAGATGGCCACCACCCAGGCCCTGCGTCACGCCTACGCCGCAGGGCAGGGCGCAGGCCCGGTGCAAGCGCTGCCGGACTTTGCACAACACATCGACAACCTGCCCGCTTTCACTTTGCCGGGAGCCTCTGCGGCGCTGGATGTGCAAGCGTTGCCAACCTTCGCAGCACTCAGTAATCCCTCGTTGGGTGTCTATGCCGTGGTCGACAGCGCCGCCTGGGTGCGTCGCGTGCTGGAGAGTGGCATCCGCACCGTGCAGCTGCGCATCAAAGACCCCGCCGAGCCCACACTGGCGGCGCAGATTGTGGAGAGCATTGCCCTAGCCAAGGCCACTCCCGGCGCGCAACTTTTCATCAATGACCACTGGCAGCTCGCTCTGCAACACGGCGCGTATGGCGTGCATCTGGGGCAAGAAGATTTGGAGCAGGTCGATCTGCAAGCGCTGCGCCAAGCCGGCGTGCGCTTGGGGCTCAGCACCCACATCTACTGGGAAGTCGCCCGCGCCTGGGCGCTGCGGCCCAGCTACATCGCCTGCGGCCCTATTTTTGCAACGCAGAGCAAAGACATGCCCTGGATTCCCCAAGGGCTGGACAACCTGCGCTACTGGGCCGGTGTGCTGCCGCTGCCCGTGGTGGGCATTGCAGGCATTGATGCGAGCAATGTGGCCGATGTGGCCGCCACCGGCGCGGCGAGTGCGGCGGTGATTTCTGCCATCACCCGCGCAGCCGACCCGGAGGCGGCGTGCCGAGCCTTGATGTCGGGTTTCAGCCGCTCGTCTTGAGGTCCAGGGTCACAAAGCCCTTGATGCCCTCGTGTTGCACCAGCAGTGCCACGGTGCCTTTGGCTTGCACCAGCAGGGCGCGGGCTTGCTCTACCGAGGTCACAGGCACCTGGTTGATGGCCAGCAGGATGTCGCCGGGAGCGATGCCGGCTTTGTCGGCTTCGGGCTGCACGCCTTCCACCATCAAGCCGTAGCGCACTCCGGCCACCCGCTGTTCCACGGGGAGCAGGGGCCGCACCGCCAGACCCAGCTGGGGTAGCACCGGCACTTGGGGCTGGGCGTTGGCTGCGGGCTTGCGCTGCTCGGGGTCGTCCATGGTGGCGCGGGCATGCACGACGCTGCCGTTGCGCATCACGTCGAGCTGCACTTGCTGGCCGGGCACGGCCATGGCAATCCACAGCGGCAGGTCGCTGGAGGCCTCGACCGGGTGGCCGTCCACCGCCACGATCACATCGCCTAATTGCAAGCCGGCCTTGGCGGCAGCGCTGTCAGCATGTACCTCTGCAATCAGCGCGCCGCGCGGGCGTGGGAGCTTGAAGGCGTCGGCCAGCGCTTGGGTCACCTCTTGGGCCGAGACACCCAGCACCCCGTGCGAGGCATGGCCGGTGGCCACAATCTGGCGCACGACCGATTGCGCCAGGTCGATCGGAATGGCAAAGCTCAGGCCCTGGTAGCCGCCGCTGCGGGTGTAAATCTGCGAGTTGATGCCCACCACTTCGCCGCGCGCATTGAACAGCGGCCCGCCCGAGTTGCCGGGGTTGATGGCCGCATCGGTTTGTATAAAGGGCACGGTGTAGTCCTCCGGCAGGCTGCGGCTCTTGGCGCTGACCACGCCGGTGGTGACCGTGTTGTCCAGCCCGAACGGCGAGCCAATGGCCAGCACCCACTCGCCCACGCTCAACTCGGAAGGCTGGCCGATGGCCACGGTGGGCAGATCGAGGGCGTCGATTTGGAGCACGGCGATGTCGGTTTGGGTGTCACTGCCCAGGAGCTTGGCCTTGAACTCGCGCCGGTCGGTGAGCTTGACGGTGATGTCACTGGCGTGCGCCACCACATGGGCGTTGGTCAGCACCAGGCCATCCGCACGCACCACGAAGCCCGAGCCCTTAGCGTTGACCGGAATTTGCATGCTCGCCCCTGTGGCGCCGAACTGCTCCTGGAATTTGCGCAGAAAGAGTTGTGTGGGGTCTTCGTTGTCCGCACCTTTGGTGGCATTGCTGCTGTCTTTGCCGTCGGCGGTGACCAGGCGGGTGCCGGTGACGCTGATGTTGACCACCGCCGGGCCGTAGCGTTGCACGATCTGGGCAAAGTCGGGCGTGCCGATTTGGCGGATGGCGGCGGGCGTTGCTACAGGGGTCTCCCCGGCGGCATGCGCCACCGGTGCGCAGAGCAAGGTGGTGGCAGACAGGGCCAGTAAGGTGGTGGCGAGGCGGAAACGGAGAGGGATGGTTTGGGTCAACATGACCGCATGGTGCCACGGTGGACTGAAGCCCCTGCTGTTTGGGTGTGAAGCCGGGGTAAAGATAGCGCAAGCCTTCTTCTGGCAAAATTGACGTTTACGTAAACGTCAACAAGGATTGCCATGCCAGAAACCGTTGTGATCGTCAGCGCCGCCCGCACCCCCATGGGGGGCTTTCAGGGCGACTTCGCTTCTCTCGCCGCCCATGACCTAGGGGGCGCGGCCATCCGCGCTGCGGTGGAGCGCGCCGGTATTGCCCCTGAGTTAGTGACGGAAGTGATTTTTGGCAACTGCCTGATGGCCGGTCAGGGCCAGGCGCCTGCGCGGCAGGCGGCGTTCAAGGGCGGTCTGCCCAAGAGCGCGGGCGCTGTCACCCTGAGCAAGATGTGCGGCTCCGGCATGCGTGCGGCCATGTTTGCACACGACATGCTGCTGGCGGGCAGCCACGATGTGCTGGTGGCCGGTGGCATGGAAAGCATGACCAATGCGCCCCACCTGCTCTTGAAGGGCCGCAGCGGCATCCGCATCGGCCATGACCGCGTGATGGACCACATGATGCTCGACGGCCTGGAAGACGCCTACGAGGCCGGCCGCTCCATGGGTACTTTTGGGGAAGACTGCGCCGCCAAATACAGCTTCACCCGCGAGCAGCAAGACAACTTCGCCACAGCGAGCGTGCAGCGTGCGCAAGCAGCTATCCAATCAGGAGCGTTTGAGGCGGAGATCACGCCTGTCATGGTCAAGACCCGCGCCGGCGAGGTGCAGGTGAGCATGGACGAAGGCCCCGGCAAGATCAAGCTGGACAAGATTCCCACGCTCAAGGCTGCGTTCAAAAAAGACGGCACCATCACCGCCGCCAGCAGCAGCTCCATCAACGACGGCGCGGCTGCCATGGTGCTGATGCGCGAAGGCACGGCCAAAGACCTCGGCTGCAAGCCGCTGGCCAAAATCGTGGCCCACGCTACCCACGCGCAAGAACCCAACTGGTTTGCCACCGCCCCGGTGGGCGCCACCCAGAAGGTGCTGGCCAAAGCCGGCTGGAAAGTGGAAGACGTGGACTTGTGGGAAATCAACGAGGCGTTTGCCGTGGTGCCCATGGCGCTGATGGCGGAGCTGAACATTCCGCACGACAAGGTGAACGTCAACGGCGGCGCCTGTGCGCTGGGCCACCCCATCGGCGCCTCCGGTGCGCGCATCATGGTGACGCTGATTCACGCGCTGAAGGCCCGTGGGCTCAAGAAGGGCGTGGCGACGTTGTGCATTGGTGGTGGTGAGGCGACTGCGCTGGCGCTGGAGTTGCTATAAATTCAGGAGCTGCTCGCGCATATTGGATGGGCGCTAACTTGCTATTTCCTGCCCATATGTGGGGTGCCGGGGGCCTCATACTGCCAAACGGCAGAAAGCGAAGCTTCGGCGTAGCCAAATCGGCCCCCGGCACCCCGCATACGGGCGAGGCCTGCGTTATTGGAGACACATGAGCAATACCGTTTTTGTAATCGGCGCATCCCGTGGCATCGGCTTGGAGCTGGTGCGCCAATACCTTGATGCGGGCGACCGCGTGATCGCCACCGCACGCGACGAGGCCGGTCTGCAGCGCCTGCGCGACCTGGGTGCGCAGGCCATGAAGCTGGACGTGACCAACCCTGCCAGCGTGAGTGGCCTGAGCTGGCAGCTCGATGGCGAGAAGATTGACGTGGCCTATTACGTGGCGGGCGTGTTTGCGGAAGAGGACGCCAAGTCGCCCCCCACGCAGCAGGCCTTTGACGCCATGATGCACGCCAACGTGCTGGGCGCCATGCAGGCCCTGCCGCAGGTGGCACCCTGGGTGGAAGAGGCGCGCGGGCAGTTTGTGTTTTTGACCAGCGACTTCGCGCAGATCGGTGCGGTGCAGAGCAGCCGCGCCTGGGTCTACCACGTGAGCAAAGCTGCGCTCAATATGGCGGTGGTGGCTGCTCAACCCGACTATCCGAACGCACAGTTTCTGCTGATTCACCCCGGCTGGGTGCGTACCGACATGGGCACCGCCCACGCACCCTTGCTGCTCGAAGAAAGTGTGGCTGCGATCCGTGGCACCGTAGCTGCTCGCAAAACAGACGCGACGGCTTTTGCCTGCGCCGATGTGCCCTACCTGCGCTGGGATGGCACGGCCTTCAGCAGCTGGTAAATCACGCAACACCGATAACAACGACAGCGACAACGACGAGAGAGACAAGGAACCCCCATGCTGCTGACCCAAGACCAGGAAATGATCCGCGACGCTGTGCGCGCCTTTGCCCAAGCCGAGCTGTGGCCGAACGCTGCGAAGTGGGACAAGGAGCACACCTTCCCCAAAGCGGCGCACCAAGGTCTGGCCGCGCTGGGCGCCTACGGCATTTGCGTGCCGGAGGAGCTGGGCGGTGCGGGGTTGGACTATGTGACGCTGGCCCTGGTGCTGGAAGAAATTGCGGCTGGCGATGGCGGCACCAGCACGGTGATCAGCGTGACCAACTGCCCGGTCAACGCCATCCTCATGAAGTACGGCAACGCGCAGCAAAAGAAGCAGTGGCTGGAGCCGCTGGCGCAGGGCCAACTGCTGGGTGCCTTTTGCCTGACCGAGCCGCATGTGGGCAGCGATGCCTCCAGCCTGCGCACAACGGCCGTCAAAGAAGGCGATGAATACGTCATCAATGGCGTCAAACAATTCATCACCAGCGGCAAGAACGGCGATGTGGCCATCGTCATTGCGGTGACCGACAAGGGCGCCGGCAAGAAGGGCATGAGCGCCTTCCTCGTGCCCACCAATGCGCCCGGTTATGTGGTGGCACGACTGGAAGACAAGCTGGGCCAGCACAGCAGCGATACCGCGCAAATTAACTTTGACAACTGCCGCATTCCGGTTGAGAACTTGATCGGCAAAGAGGGCGAGGGTTATGGCATCGCGCTGGGCGGGCTGGAGGGTGGGCGCATCGGCATTGCCGCGCAAAGCGTGGGCATGGCCCGCAGCGCGCTCGATGTGGCGATTGCCTATGCCAAAGACCGCCAGAGCTTCGGCCAGCCCATCTTCAACCACCAGGCGGTCGGCTTCCGACTTGCGCAAGCTGCTACAGAAATAGAAGCAGCGCGCCAACTCATCTGGCATGCCGCCGCGCTGCGCGATGCGGGCCGCCCTTGCCTGAAAGAGGCCGCCATGGCCAAGCTGTTTGCCAGCGAGATGGCCGAGCGGGTGTGCAGCGCCGCCATCCAGACGCTGGGCGGCTACGGCTATGTGAGCGACTTTCCGGTGGAGCGCATTTACCGTGATGTGCGCGTGTGCCAGATTTACGAAGGCACCAGCGACGTGCAAAAAATCATCATCCAGCGGGCCTTGTAATGGCCGTCGCATTGCCTGCTGGCGTTACCGTTTTTGAGCGGGGCTGGCTGTCCAGCAATAACATCCTGATTCAGGGCGAAGACGGCAGCGCCCTCATCGACAGTGGGTATTGCACGCATGCCGACCAGACGTTGGCGCTGGTGGACTCGGCGCTGCAAGGCCGTCCGCTGGATTTGCTACTCAATACCCACCTGCACAGCGACCACTGCGGCGGCAACGCTGCGCTGCAGGCGGGCTACCCCGCGCTGCAAACGCACATTCCCCCGGGCCACGCCGACTTTGTGCGCGTGTGGGACGCCCACGCCCTGAGCTACACGCCCACCGGCCAGCAGTGCCCGCGCTTCCAGTTGAATGCCACGCTGCAGCCGGGCAGCGAGATGCGCCTGGGTGACCTGCAGTGGCAGGTGCACGCGGCCCCCGGCCACGACCCGCATTCCGTCATCTTGTTTGAGCCGCAGAGCCGCACGCTGGTGTCGGCCGATGCCTTGTGGGAAAAAGGTTTTGGCGTGGTGTTCCCCGAGCTGGATGGCGAGGACGCGTTCGACGAAGTCGCTGCCACGCTGGACCTCATCGAGCACCTGAACCCCGCCACGGTCATTCCTGGCCATGGCGCGCCGTTTAACGACGCACCCCAAGCCATTGCCTATGCACGCCAGCGCCTCAACGGCTTTGTGCAAAACCCGGACAAGCACCGGCTTTACGCCGCCAAGGTGCTGCTCAAATTCAAGCTGCTAGAGGCGCGCCACCTACCCGTGCCTGCATTGGTGGAATGGGTGCGCAGCACCGCGTATTGCAGTCGCATCATTCAGCGCCAGTTTCCGGATGCCACGCTGGAGCAAGCCACGCAGCAGTTGGTGCAGG
>Ga0228698_1001484_pt1 | contig 11434 bp, 7 predicted proteins | sample McNCre117_Aug_MG_FD_178015 | JGI IMG/M metagenome (GOLD analysis project Ga0228698, IMG submission 178015) | Freshwater microbial communities from McNutts Creek, Athens, Georgia, United States - 1-17_Aug_MG | ecosystem: Environmental > Aquatic > Freshwater > Creek | place: USA: Georgia...
GCTGAAGAACCTGCGCAACCAGGTGATGAAGGGCATGGGGGTGAAGCCGCTGACGCCCTGAGCGCCGCCGGGCATGCGGGCATGCGTCCGGGCATGCGTCCGTGCCCCCGCGGCCTCGCGCGCGTCGCGCTGTGCGTCACGCGTCACGCATCACGCGTATCGCACAAGCCTGCCCGCGCGCGCCGCCGGGGAAATCCCTCTGTGCGTGCGGCGCCTGGCGCGGCTCAAATGACAGCGTTGACAACCACCCGAGGCACATCGGGGGTCGTCAACGCCGCTGTACCCCCCGGATGGCAGTCTCCCGGCAGCGGATGGTTCCCCCCCAAAACCTTCCGGAGACCTTCCTGATGACTTTCTCCCGCTCCATGCTGGGCAGCGCCGCCGTGGCCGCTGCACTGTTCTCGGCCTGTGCGCTGAGCACGCCGGCCGCCCACGCCGCCACCTGGTCCACCACGGCCGCCTACGGCAGCTACACCGTGGGCAGCTACAGCTTCAACAACGACGTCTGGGGCAGCGGCGCCGGCGCGCAGACCCTGTGGGTCAACTCGGTGACCGACTGGGGCGTGTGGGCCAACCACCCCGACACCGGCGGCATCAAGTCCTACCCCCACATCAACCTGAACGTGGGCAAGAAGATCAGCGCGCTCAACACGCTCAAGGCCAGCGTCACCGCCACCACGCCCTCGGGCGGCGCCTGGGAGTCGACCTTCGACATCTGGGACAGCGGCAATGCCCACGAGATCATGCTGTGGTTCAACTACACCGGCACCTCGGCCGGCTGCGGCAACGTCAAGCCGATCTCGTACAACTGGTCGGCCGCGGGTTGTGCCATTCCCGTCTACACCGGCGTCAGCGTGGGAGGCAGCACCTGGAACGTCTACCGCGGCAGCAATGGCGGCAACCTGGTCTACTCGTTCCCGCGCACCACCGAGACCAATGCAGTGAGCGTGGACATCAAGGCCATCCTCAACTACCTGGTCAACCTGGGCTGGATGAGCGATGTGACCATGGGCGACCTGCAGTACGGCTTCGAGATCACCTCGTCCAGCGGCGGCCTGAACTACGGCGCCAAGAACTTCAGCGTCACGCTGAACTGATCAGCGCCGCGCCAGCCAGACCCCCCACACCGCCAGGCCCATGCCTGCCAGGGCCAGGCCGGCCAGGTGCTCGTCGAACAGCAGCCAGGCCAGCAAGGCGGTGCAGGGGGGCACCAGGTAGAACAGGCTGGCCACGTTGACGGCGTCGCTCTGGCGGATGAGCCAGTTCAGCAGGCTCACCGCCCCCAGCGACAGCACCAGCACCAGCCAGGCCAGCGCAAACACCAGGCCGGGCGCCCAATCCACCCGCATGGTTTCGAAGTGCCAGGCCGCCAGGCCGGTCAGCACCGTGGTGGGCAGGAACTGCACGACCGCGCCGCCACGCCAGTCGAACTTGGGCGCGTAGCGCTTCTGGTACAGCGTGCCCAGGGTGATGCCCAGCAGCGCGGTGATGGCCGGCACCAGGGCCACGGCACTGAAGCCGCCGCCGGTGCGGCCGAACACCACGCCGGCCACGCCGATGAAGCCCAGGCCCAGGCCGGCCCATTGGCGGCGGCTGACGTCCTCACCCAGCCAGGCCCCGGCGATCAGGGCCGTGAGCAGGGGCTGCAGGCCCACGATCAGGCTGGTGACCCCGGCCGGCAAGCCGTGGCGGATCGCGATGAACACCCCCCCCAGGTACACGCCATGCATCAGCAGGCCGCTCATGCCGATGTGGAACCAGGCCCGGGCCCCCTGCGGCCAGGGCGAGCGCATCAGCCCGGCCAGCGCGCTCATCATCAGCAGCACGCACAGGTAGCGCAGCAGCAGGAAGGTCAGCGGCTCGATGTGGGGCAGGCCCAGCCGCGCGCCCAGGAAGCCCGTGGACCACAGCAGCACGAACAGGAAGGGCAGCAGGGCCAGGACGCGGGGGTGGCGGGACAGGGGCATGGGCCGGATTATCCGGCGCGGGGGGGGTGGCGAGGCCGTTCCCGCCCCTCCGTGAAGAGCCGCCTTTCAGCCCGCGTGACGGATCAACGCTTCCAGGTGCTCGGTCTGCGCCGCGTGGCAGCGCACCACATCGCCGATCACCAGGATCGCCGGGCTGCCCAGGCCCTCGCGGCGGCTGGTGTCGGGCAACTGCGACAGCGTGGTGATCGCATGGCGCTGGCGCGGGGTGTGGGCGGCGCTGATGATGGCCGCGGGCAGGTCGGCCGCCAGGCCACCGGCCTGCAGGCGCTCGACGATGTGGTCCAGGCGGGTCACGCCCATGTAGATCACCAGGGTCAGGCCGCAGCGGGCCAGGGCCTGCCAATCGGGCTCCTCGCCGCCGGGTTGGGCGTGGCCGGTGACCAGGGCCACGCCGGGCGCGTGGCGGCGGTCGGTGACCGGGATGCCCAGGCTGGCGGGGCCGGCGATGCCGGCCGTCAGGCCGTTGATCACGCGCACCGGGATGCCTTCGGCGCGCAACGCATCGGCCTCTTCGGCGCCGCGGCCGAACACGAAGGGGTCTCCGCCCTTCAGGCGCACCACGCATTCACCGCGGCGGGCCTCGGCGATCATCAGCTTGTGGATGAAGGCCTGCGGCGTGGACGCGCAGCCGCCGCGCTTGCCCACGGGCAGCACGCGGCAGGCCGCGGGCAGGTGGGCCAGCACCGCGGGGTCGACCAGGTCGTCGACCAGGGCCACGCTGGCCAGCGCCATCGCCTTCACCGCCTGCAGGGTCAGCAGGTCCGGGTCGCCGGGGCCGGCGCCGATCAGGGTCACGGTGCCGGGGGCGGTGGGGGCATCGGTGCGCATGGGGGCTCCTTCAGGCGGTGGTGGGGGTGGGGGCGGCAACATCGGCCGGCGTCTGCTGCAGGATCGTCTTCAGCTTGGGCACGCAGCTGCCGCACTGGGTGCCGCACTTCAGGCTGCCTTGCAAGGCCTTCAAACGCTCATCGGGGGCACCGGCACTGCCGCGGGCAAAGGTCTCGATCCGGGCCTGGCTCACGTTGAAGCAGGCGCACACCTGGGGGCTGGCCGGGGCCATCGCCGTGGGCGCCTGCGGGCTGCCGCTCAGCAGGGCACGGCCGAACGTGGCCGCCGGCGCGCGGCTCTGCAGCAGTTCCAGCACCCAGGCCTGGGCCTGGGCATTGCCGGCCAGCAGGAAGGCTTGCAGGGCGTTGTCTGCCCGGGCCTCGTCTTCGGCGCCTGCGCCAACACCAGCACCAACCCCGGCGGACAGCAGCACCGCGCGCCGCTGCCCCTTCTTGCGGTCCTCGTAGCGCAGCGTGCCCGGCGCGCGCAGGTCCATCAAGGCCTCGAACTCGTCCAGCAGCGCCTCGGGCAGGGGCTCGCTGCGGGCGCCGCGGAACACCAGGCCCACGCGATCGTCGCCCGCCTCGCCCTCGCGCCCGAACGGGGCCACGGCCGCGTAGTCGAAGTGCGCGAACTGGGTGCGCCAGGCCGCCAGGCGCTCGTGCGCCAGCCCGGCGGGCAGCCAGGCCGCGGCCACCAGTTGCCAGGGCAGGCTCACCGGCTCGATGGCCACGGCCGCGTGCTTGAGCTCGGGCTGCTTGCTCTGCGGGCAGAACGCCGGCGTGGTCAGCTGGTTCACGCCGCCCTTGAGCCACTCGGAGCCCCAGTGCATGGCGATGTGGGCCTGGGCCGGGGCCACGGCCTCGTCGGCGCGCACCGGCAAAACCAGCTCGCCCCGGCGCGAGCGCACGCGCACCAGGGCGCCTGCGGCCACGCGCAGGCGCTGCAGCTCCTGCGGGTGCACGTCCACCGTGGGCTCGGGCGCGTGGGCGAACAGCCGGCCCAGGGTGCCGGTGCGGCTCATGCCGTGCCACTGGTCGCGCAGGCGGCCGCTGGTCAGCGAATAGGGGTAGCGGGCATCGCGCGGCTCGGCCAGCGGGCGCGGCTCGGCGGCAATGAAGCGGGCCCGGCCGTCGGGCGTGGCGAAGCGGCCGTCGGTGTAGAGGCGGGCCTGGCCGCGGGGGGCGGCTTGGATACCCCCATCCGTATCTGAGGGCACAGCCGCCGCAACGGATGAGGCGGCATTCGAGGCAGGGGCCGAGACGGGTTCTGGGCACGGCCACTGCTGCGGCTGCGCCAGCGCCGCGTACGTGAGCCCGGTGATGTCCAGATCGCGCCCGCGCGTGCTCTCACGGTGTTCCAGCCACACGGCTTCGGCGTTCGGGTACTCGAACAGGCTGCGGCCATCGGCGCGGCGGCGCTCGGGCAGCAGCGTCTCCAGCCGCTGCGCCACGTCCACCACGATGCGCCAGTCGTCACGGGCCGATCCCGCCGCCGGCACCGCACGGCGAACGCGGCTGATGCGGCGCTCGCTGTTGGTCACCGTGCCGTCCTTTTCGCCCCAGGTGCTGGCCGGCAGCAGCAGGTCGGCGTAGGCGGCGGTGGCCGTGCCCTGGTAGGCCTCCTGCACGATCACCAGCTCGGCCCGCTGCAGCGCACGCTCGACCATGCGCTGGTCGGGCAGGCTCTGGGCCGGGTTGGTGCAGGCGATCCACAAGGCCTTGACCTGGCCGTCGGCCGCCGCCTGGAACATCTCCACGGCACTGAGGCCCGGCGTGGCCGGCACCTCGGGCAGGCCCCACAGCGCGGCCACCTCGGCGCGGTGCGCGGGGTTGGCCAGGTCGCGGTGGGCCGACAGCAGGTTGCTGAGGCCACCCACCTCGCGCCCGCCCATCGCGTTGGGTTGGCCCGTGAGGCTGAACGGCCCGGCACCGGGGCTGCCGATCTGGCCCGTGGCCAGGTGCAGGTTGATCAGGCTGCTGTTCTTGTCGGTGCCGCTGCGGCTCTGGTTCAGGCCCTGGCAGTACAGCGACAGCGTGGGCGTGTGGCCGCTGAACCAGCGCGCGGCCTGCACCAGGTCGTCCTCGCGGATGCCGCACAGGCGCGCGGCCACCGCGGGCGTGGTCTCGCGCACGCGGTCGCGCAGCGCGTCGAAGCCCGTGGTGTGGGCGGCGATGAAGGCCGCGTCCACCCGGCCCTCCCACAGCATCACGTGCAGCAGCGCGTGGTGCAGGGTCACGTCGGTGCCGGGCAGGATCTGCAGGTGCAGGTCGGCGTCGGCGGCCGTCTCGGTGCGGCGCGGGTCCACCACGATCAGCTTCATGTCGGGCTGGGCCCGGCGCGCGTCCTCCAGCCGGCGGTACAGCACCGGGTGGGCCCAGGCCATGTTCGAGCCGGTGATCATCACCGTGCGCGCCAGCGCCAGGTCCTCATAGCAGGCCGGCGGCGCATCCACGCCCAGGCTCTGCTTGTAGCCGGCCACCGCGCTGCTCATGCACAGGCGCGAGTTGGTGTCCACGTTGTTCGTGCCCAGCAGGCCCTTGGCCAGCTTGTTGAACACGTAGTAGTCCTCGGTCAGCAGCTGGCCCGACAGGTACAGCCCCACCGCATCGGGGCCGTGCGCGCGCACGATGCGCGCCAGGCCATCGGCGGCCTGGCTCAGTGCCTGATCCCAGCCCAGCGGCTGCAGCGCCTGGCCGCGCGCGGGGCGCCACATCGGGCGCAGCGCACGCACCTGGGCCTGCAGGCCGGGCCGGGCCGTCAGGTGCAGGGTGCTGCCCTTGCTGCACAGGCGGCCGGCATTGGCCGGGTGGTCCGGGTCGCCGCGCACGCCCAGGATCTGCCGGCCGTCATGGGCGATCACCACCCCGCAGCCCACGCCGCAGTAGGGGCAGGTGGAGCGGGTTTCCTGCATCGGGGTGGTCATGCGCATGGCTCAGCGGGCGGTGGCGTGGCGGCAGGGGCCGGCCACGGGGGCGGTGAACTCCAGGGCCTTCTCGGCCACCTCGCGGGCGTCCAGGAACACCTGGCCGCCTTCGAGCTTGCAGGCGAACACCGGCGTGCAGCCCTCGTCGGGCGCCTTGGCGTTGCCGTCCACCAGGCTGATCGACCAGTTGTGCAGCGGGCAGGCCACGTGCTCACCGTGCACGATGCCCTGGCTCAGCGGCCCGCCCTTGTGCGGGCAGCGGTCCAGCAGCGCGTGCACCTGGTCGTTGCGGGCGCGGAAGATCGCGATGGGCATGCCCTGCACGCGCACCACCTGACGGGCGCCCAGCTGGGGGATGTCTTCGAGTTGGCAGATGGCGATCCAGTGCTTCATGCGAGCTCCTGAGCGTTGTCGTCGGTACGGGGGGTGGTATCCAGCACGATCGGGGCGGGCTGGATCGGGATGAACTGCCGCGTGTCCACCGCGGCCTTGTCGAACTCGAACCAGGGGTCGGGCTCGCCGTCCAGCGCGAACTGCAGCTCGGCCCACAACGCGCGGCGGCCTTCGTGGTCGTCCAGGATGCGCTTCTTCACGTGGTCCAGGCCCACGCGGTTCACGTAGTGCACGGTTCGCTCCAGGTACCAGCCCTCCAGGCGGTACAGCTGGCAGAACGCGCCGGTGTACTCCAGCACCTCGGCCGCGGTCTTCAGCTTGGTGAAGAAATGCGCCACCTCGGTCTTGATGCCGCCGTTGCCGGCGATGTACATCTCCCAGCCCGAGTCCACGCCGATGATGCCCACGTCCTTGATGCCGGCCTCGGCGCAGTTGCGCGGGCAGCCGCTGACCGCGAACTTCACCTTGTGCGGCGCGTACATGCGCCACATGGCCCGCTCCAGGTCCTTGCCCATCTGCGTGCTGTCCTGGGTGCCCATGCGGCACCACTCGCTGCCCACGCAGGTCTTCACCGTGCGCAGGGCCTTGGCATAGGCATGGCCCGAGGGCATGCCGATGTCCTTCCACACGTTGACCAGGTCTTCCTTCTTCACGCCCAGCAGGTCGATGCGCTGGCCGCCGGTGACCTTCACCGTGGGGATCTTGTACTTGTCCACCGCGTCGGCGATGCGGCGCAGCTCGTCGGCCGTGGTCTCGCCGCCCCACATGCGCGGGATCACGCTGTAGGTGCCGTCCTTCTGGATGTTGGCGTGCGCGCGCTCGTTGATGAAGCGGCTCTGCGGGTCGTCGCGCGCCTCCTTGGGCCAGGTGCTGATCAGGTAGTAGTTCAGCGCGGGCCGGCAGGACGAGCAGCCGTCCGGCGTGCGCCAGCCCAGGGCCTGCTGCGTGCCGGCGATGGTCAGCAGCTTCTGCTCGCGGATCGCGTCGCGCACGGCCTGGTGGCCCAGGTCGGTGCAGCCGCACATGGCCTTGAGCTTGGGCGTGGCCGAGTAGTCGCCGCCCGCGGTGAACATGATCAGCTGCTCGACCAGGCCCGTGCACGAGCCGCAGGACGCGCTGGCCTTGGTGTGCTTGCGCACGTCTTCGAGCGTGAACAGGCCCTTGTCCTTGATCGCCTTGCAGATGCTGCCCTTGGTCACGCCGTTGCAGCCGCAGACCTCGTCGCTGTCGGCCATGGCCGCGGCCTTGTTGTGGCCTTCATGGCCCACGTCGCCGATGTTGCTCTCGCCGAACATCAGGCGGTCGCGCAGGTCGTTCACGGTGCGGCCTTCGCGGATCAGCTTGAAGTACCAGCTGCTGTCCACCGTGTCGCCGTAGAGGCAGGCCCCCACCAGCTTGTCGTCCTTGAGCACCAGCTTCTTGTAGACGCCCGCGGCCGGGTCCGACAGCACGATGTCGTCGCAGCCTTCGCCGCCCATGAAGTCGCCCGCCGAGAACAGGTCGATGCCCGTCACCTTCAGCTTGGTCGACACCTGGCTGCCCGTGTAGCGGCCGATGCCGAACTCGGCCAGGTGCGTGGCGCAGACCTTGCCCTGCTCGAACAGCGGGGCCACCAGACCATAGGCGATGCCGCGGTGCGCGGCGCACTCGCCCACCGCCCAGATGCGCGGGTCGGTGACCGTCTGCAGGGTGTCGGTGACCACGATGCCGCGCTGGCACAGCAGGCCCGCGCTTTCGGCCAGCGCCGTGGCCGGGCGAATGCCCGCGGCCATCACCACCAGGTCGGCGGGCACCTCGCGGCCGTCCTTGAAGCGCACCGCGCGCACGCGGCCGTTCTCGTCGCCAAGCAGGGCCTCGGTCTGCGCCGACATCAGGAACTTCAGGCCCCGCTCTTCCAGCGAGGTCTGCAGCAGGCGCGCCGCGGTCTCGTCGAGCTGCCGCTCCATCAGCCAGGACGACAGGTGCACCACCGAGGTGTCCATGCCGCGCAGCATCAGGCCGTTGGCCGCCTCCAGCCCCAGCAGGCCGCCGCCCACCACCACCGCGTGCTTGTACTGGGTGGCCGCATCGATCATGGCCTCGGTGTCGGCGATGTCGCGGTAGGCGATCACGCCGTCCAGGTCCTTGCCCGGCACCGGGGGGATGAAAGGCGTGGAGCCGGTGGCGATCAGCAGGCGGTCGTAGGGCGCCTCGGTGCCGTCGGCTGCGCGCACCACGCGGCGCACGCGGTCGATGGTGGTGACCGTCTTGCCCAGGTGCAGGGTGATGCCGTGCTCCGTGTACCAGGGCAGCGGGTTCAGGATGATCTGCTCGATCGTCTGCTCGCCGGCCAGCACCGGCGACAGCAGGATGCGGTTGTAATTGGGGTGCGGCTCGGCGCCGAACACGGTGACGTCGTAATGGTCGGGCGCGATCTTGAACAACTCTTCAAGCGTGCGCACGCCGGCCATGCCGTTGCCGATCATCACGAGGCGGGGTTTCTTCATCGCTGCACCTGTCCTTGGGTTCCACGGGTCATCTCGGTCGTCCGGCACCTTCCTCCTGGTCAGCCAGGGCTTGCGGGTCCGATTCCGACGTTGAACGTGTGGGGGCAGGGGTTGCGCGTGGCGCGCGGGCCGAAGAGGCCGGGCGTCACGGTCGCGGTGCGACGAGCAGGTGGGAAGCGGCCGAAGCCTGGTGATGCGGGTGGCAGCCAGCGTCGGCGCACCCGGGTGGGAAGGAGCAGAACTGCTCGGCAGGGATGTATGCAATGCGCGTGCCTGCCTGGGCCTGGGGCTGCGTTGCCCGGTGAGGGTGGCCCGGCGGCATCGGAACGCGGCGCCGGCATGCACCAACGGGGCGCATCACGCACCAGCGGCGCGCACGGGCGGCCATCCTCGGCTGGCAGGCCCACAGCGCCTGTGGCCCCTGGCACACATCGCACACACCCGCCTCCACCCGGGCGCCCCCCCCGCACCCACAATGCGCACGATGAGCTTCGACGTCGAGATCGGTCATGCGTCCCACCGCGGCCCGCGCAGCCACAACGAGGACTTCGCGGGCGCCGTGCGCGCGCCCAAGGCCGAAGGCTCGCGCGGCCTGGTGGCGGCGGTAGCCGATGGCGTGTCCACCGGCGGCCTGGGGCTCGAGGCCGCGCAGACCACGGTGATGGGCCTGCTGGCCGACTACTTCGCCACCCCCGCCACCTGGGAGCCCACCGTGGTGCTGGACCGCCTGATCCGCGCCCAGAACGCCTGGCTGGCCGACCACAACCGCCGCCGCGCCGGCCAGGGCACGGCCCTGACCACGCTGACCGCGCTGGCCCTGCACGGCCAGACCTGGACCCTGGCCCATGTGGGCGACACCCGCGCCTGGCTGCTGCGCCCCGGGCCCCAGGGCCTGGAGATGAGCCAGCTCACCCAGGACCACGCCTACGACCACCCCGACCAACGCAGCCGCCTCACCCGCGCGGTGGGGCTGGACGACGTGGTTCGGGTGGACTTCCTGCAGGGCGAGCTGCGCGCCGGGGACCTGCTGGTGCTGAGCACCGACGGCGTGCACGGGGCGCTGCGGCCGGACCGGCTGGCGAAGTTGATGGCCGAGCCGGCCGCCGGCAACGGGGCCCCTGACGCCGGCGCTGCCGTTGATGCCCAGGACGCGACCGGCACTTCGGCTGATACCCCTCCGGGTACCCATTCCAACGCCGCCCAGGCGCTGGCCGACCGCCTGGTGCAAGCGGCCCTGGACGCCGGCGGCCAGGACAACGCCACCGCCCTGGTCATCCGCGTGCGCGGGGTCGACACCCGCCGCCTGCAGGACGAACTGGCCGACCTGGCCCGCCTGCCCCCGCCCCGCGCGCTGCGCGTGGGCGAGTCCCTGGACGGGTACACCATCACCGCCCGCGTGGCCGACACCGGCGCCCACCTGCTGTACCAGGCGCGCGAGCGCAGCGGCGCCCTGGTGGCGATCAAGGCCCTGCACCCCAGCCGCCACGGCGACCCGCAGGAGCGCGAGATGCTGGCCCACGAGGCCTGGCTCGGCCAGCGCATCAGCGAAGGCGGCACGCGCGGCTTCGTGCGCGTGCACCCGCGCCGGCCCGAGGCCAGCGCCGCCTACGTGGTGTTCGACTGGCACCACGGGCGCACGCTGCAGCAGATGATGGCGCTGGGGCGGCCGTCGCGGGGCGGTGTACATGGCGGGGTATCGACCGAGAGGCCATCCGACGCCTCCACGGGCACCCGCGAGTCGGCCCCCCCCACCACCGACCTGCGCCCCCCGGTGGCCGACGCCATCGCCGCGGCACTGGACTGGGCCCGGGCCCTGGGCCGCCTGCACCGCCAGGGCGTGATCCACCGCGACATCAAACCCGGCAACCTGCACCTGGGCGACGATGGCGTCTGGCGCGTGCTGGACCTGGGCGCGGCCCTCAGCGGCCGCGAAGGCGAAGCCTCGCGCTTGCTGCACGCCGGCACCCCCAGCTACATGAACCCCGAGCAGTGGCTGGCCGGTGGCCAGGCCAGCCCGGGCAGCGACCTGTTCGCGCTGGGCGTGACCCTGTACCAATGGCTCACCGGCCGCCTGCCCTATGGCGAGGTCGAGCCCTGGCAACGCGGCGCCTACCGCCGCGACCCGGTGCCAGCCTCGCGGCTGCGGCCGGACCTGCCCATCTGGCTGGAGCACCTGCTGGCCAAGGCCATCTCGCGCGACGCCACGCAGCGCTTCGAAACGGCCGAGGAACTGGTGCTGGCCCTGGAGCGCGGGGCCTCCCGGCCCCTGCCCGCCCCCGGCAACACGCCGCTGCTCAAGCGCGACCCGGCCGCCGCGCTCAAGCTCGCGCTGGGCCTGTCCCTGCTGCTCAACGGGCTGCTGCTGGCCTGGTTGTGGATGACGCCGCGCTGAGCGGCGTCACCCGGCCCAGGACCGGCTAGGGCCCTGGGCCCTTCACCCCACCCGACGCACGCCCACCGGCCGCACCGGCGCCGCGTCGACCGCCGCCCCCGGGGCCGCCGTGCGGGCACGCCCGCCCTTCTCGGCCCAGGTGCGGGTCCAGCGCACCTGCATGTGGCGCATCACGCCCAGCATCAGCAGCGAAAACACCGCCAGCACCACGAAGCCGCCCGCGAAGCTGCCCGTGTGCTGCTTGAACTGGCCCATCAGGGCCGGCACCGTGCCGCCGCCCAGCGCGCCGATCTCGCCGATCATCGAGCCCGCCACCGCGGTCGACAGCGGCCAGCGCAGCGGCACCAGCTGGAACAGCGCGCCATTGCCTGCGCCCAGCGCCGCAAAGCACAGGATCAGCAGCAGGGTCGTCATCACGATC
>Ga0228698_1001485_pt1 | contig 11429 bp, 11 predicted proteins | sample McNCre117_Aug_MG_FD_178015 | JGI IMG/M metagenome (GOLD analysis project Ga0228698, IMG submission 178015) | Freshwater microbial communities from McNutts Creek, Athens, Georgia, United States - 1-17_Aug_MG | ecosystem: Environmental > Aquatic > Freshwater > Creek | place: USA: Georgia...
GCGCAGTCCTCGATCACCTTCAGTCCGTGCGGGGCCGCCAGCGCCATGATCGGGTCCATGTCGCAGGGCCAGCCCGCCAGATGGACGCAGATCACGGCCCTGGTACGCGGGGTCAGCACCCGGGCAATGGTGGCGGAGCTGATATTGCCGCTGTCAGCCTCGACATCGGCAAATACCGGTGTGGCCCCCGCGCTGACCACGCAGGAAATCGACGCAATAAAGGTGCGCGGTGTCACCACCACCTCGTCGCCCGGGCCGATTCCCAGGGCTTTGAGCGCCACGTCCAAGGCCAGCGTGCCGTTGCCCAGCGCCACGGCATGGCGCGTGCCAGCCCAGGCGGCAAATTCCTTTTCGAACTCGCGGCACTCGGTGCCGGTCCAGTAGTTGACCTGGTTCGACAGCAGCACGCGCTGCACCGCGTCTGCTTCTTCCCGTGTGAAGCTGGGCCAGGGGGCGAAGGGGGTGTTCAGCATAAAGACTCGAAAATAAGAAGGGTGTGTGTACCTGGTGGTGCCGCCGCATCAGGAGCTAAGCAGCGGCCCCGCAGGATTGCCAGCGACGGTCAGCCTGTCCGCCACGGGTTTGACCACCACGGCACCGGCGCCTACCATCACATTGTGGCCAATCCGGATGCCTTGGCGTACCGCCGCTCCGACACCGATCCAGCTGCAGCTTCCCACCAAAACATTGCCAGACAGGTGCGCTCCGGGGCTGACATGGACGCCGTTTTCCAGCACGCAGTCGTGGTCCACCGAGGCGCCGGTATTGATGATGCAGGCATCACCGACGACAGCGTCTACATTGATGATCGCACCCGCCATCACCACCGTGCCCGCGCCCAGCATGGCGTAGCTGCTGACGCACGCGCGCGGATGTACCAGCGTGGCCATGCGCGCGCCAGCGGCCTGCAAGTCCCGCTGCTTCTGCCAGCGGATCGCGCAGTTGCCGATGGCCACGATCACGCCATCGAATTCCGGCAGGCGGGCCAGCAAAGCAGCCGTGTCGCCTTCCACCGGCCAATGGCCGTTGCTGGAAGCGCGCGGCCAGCCATCGTCGAAGAACACGACCGATTGCCAGCCGGCCGAAAGTGCCGTGTCGGCCACGACCTTGCCGTGGCCGCTGGCGCCGAGCAGCGCAAGGGTTCTCAAGATTTACGGCCCGTGAACTTGCTCATGGTGGCCTCGCCAGCGGCGCTGATGCCTTCGCGGACCAGCACCTTCCTGACCGTCAGCCACAGAATCCTGAGGTCGAGCCAGAGCGATTGGTTGTCCACGTACCAGACATCGAGCCGGAACTTGTCTTCCCAGGCGATCGCGTTGCGGCCGTTGACCTGGGCCCAGCCCGTGATGCCGGGCCGCACCTCATGGCGGCGGGCTTGCTCGGGGCTGTAGAGCGGCAGGTATTCCATCAGCAGCGGGCGTGGGCCGACCAGGCTCATGTCGCCCTTGAGCACGTTCCACAGCTCGGGCAGTTCGTCCAGGCTGCTCGCGCGCAGAAAGCGCCCGAACGGCGTCAGGCGCACCGCATCGGGCAGCAGTTCGCCATCTGGGCCGCGTTCGTCGGTCATGGTGCGGAACTTGACCATCTCGAAGGGCTTGCCGTGTCGCCCCGGGCGTACCTGGCGGAAGAACACCGGGCTGCCGAGATTGCGGCGTATCAGCCAGATCAGACCTAATAGCGGTATAGCTAGCAGCAGCATTGCTACCATACCTATCAGCACGTCAAAAATTCTTTTCATGAATTTATGCCTATTCGGCTGGATGTTTATTATCCTGATTAATTTTTGAGGTTAGATTGCAATATGAGTGAGCGGTAGAACGCTAACATGCGTTTCCAATGTCCTTGACGTTCAAATCGTTCCAAGATACATGCACGTGCTGATTTTCCCATAACGCGTAGCTTGTCCTTCGGTGTTTCTAATGCAGTGCGCATTGCTTCCGACAGTGTTTCGGTGTTGCGTGGGGGTACCAGCCAACCATTTAACCCGGGCTCTATCACCTCATTGCAACCGCTAATATCTGTAGCTATTACAGGGAGTTCCATCGCTCCAGCTTGAAGTATCACATTCGGGAAGCCCTCACGATAACTAGGCAATACCATAATATCAGCTGCTAGAAGTGCCGGTCGAATGTCGGACTGGAAACCAAGCCAGTGAATACGTGGATGCTCTTGCATAATTTTCAGTTCTTGTTCACTGATGGGGGCACTCTTATCTATTCCACCAACAATTAATAATTGGCTGTTGTCTGGCAACTGCTCGAAAGCTAACAGCAACTCGCGTATACCTTTGTCTCGGTTTAAACGGCCAACAAAAACATAGACAAATTCTTCATTCTTGATATTGTTGCTCTGGCGCAGGTCGTTGGCTGCCTCTATTAGTTCTTCATGCGTTGGTAAAAAATAAGAAGTATCTACTCCTGCTATGTTGCCATATCCAATGACTTGTAAAGGCTTGGATGTGATGTTAAATTTTTGTAAATCTTTTTTTACTCCAAGCCCTTCGGGTATTAGGCGCGTCGCGCAGAAACACAGAATTCGATCTGTTGTCATTAATAGTTTTCTCCGCCAACCGGTGGTCGTTGGCCAGATCAAACCTGTAAATGTGTGGATGCGTATCGGTACGCCGCAAAGACGAGCTGCCAGCATAGATAACAAACCGGCCTTTGGCGTGTAAGAGTGAATGATGTTTGGGCGAATCTTGCGTAGCAAGATTGTCATTCGAATGAGTGATATTAAGTCTTCCAAAGGGCTGATCCCTCGTTCCATTTTTAGCAAATGAAGTGGTACTTTTTCTGCCAATAAATACTCAATCTCTCGACCTGGGCTTGTGGCCAAAGAAACATCAAAATATTGATTTAGATATTTTGGCTGTGATTGCAGGATGAATGCTATTGTTTCTGGCGCGGTTGTAACAATTAATAATCGCTGCTGCATTACAGATTAATTTAAGTTATAGGGTTGAAATAAATTTCACATACGAGGCTACAAGCATTCGTTATGGTAAAAGAACGATGTGACCAGTACCGGCAGTTTCTGGATTCGACACTAGGGGCGGTCTGCAAAACCCAAGCTTTTGACGAAAACACGGCTGCAACCTATTGATTTGTTTCTTCATGTTTTCGTCGTGGAGGATTTTGCAGAGGTTCCTTAAGGGAGTTTTTTGATTTTTTGAATTTCCTTGATAGTGCTGTCGATAAAATTTTGTCCAGAGATAAGGTCGGGTGAAAGATTTCTATTTCTTATGTTTATAATTGAATTTTTAAGCATAGACTTTGATAGTATTGTCATAAAAATTGTTTTAAATATATAAATATTAATGGATGCCATGGTAAATAATGTCGGGGTCTTTTTTCTGTGAAGAAATATTGCCTTCATGCAATAAAAATATGATTTTAATATTGATTTAATGTTTGTGTTTATTGATTCTCTGTAAAAATACAAAGGCTTTGTGACGAAGCAAACGTTAAAGTCTTTATTGTTTATTGATCTAAGCCATAACTCAAAATCTTCCGATCGCTTAAATTCTGTATTATACTTGTTCCTCAGTAGCCATGATTTTTTTGCTAACATCGTTGCATGGTTTATGCCGTGCTTACCTGTAATCAAATTGTAAATTGTTGGCGTATTATCGCGAGGTTTTCTATATCCTAAAAAATTATTTTTTTTATCTATTGATGCCATTGCTGTGAAGCAAATATCGGAATTGCCCTGAGCTAATTTTTTTAGCTGCTCTGATAGCCTGTTTGGTGCAGATATGTCATCTGCATCCATGCGCGCTATTAAATCAAATTTGGCAATTTCATTTATTTGATTTAGACGGCTTGACAGACCTTTATTGTCTCCATCGGAAAATATTTTTATTCTTGGATCTTTGAAGGTTTTTGCAACATCAAGACTGCGATCTGTTGAGCCATCATTGACAAGAATTAGCTCCCAGTCTTTAATGTCTTGATTTATTATTGAAGAAATAGCATCTTTTAAATAGTTTTCTGCATTATAAAATGGCATGCCGATTGTTATCATTTTGGATTTCATCCAGTGTCAATTTTTTGATAAATAGGGGTTGGTATAATTTTTCTGTGTTTGATTTTTGCGTTAGATCTTTGGTGGTAAATTGAGAGGGGTGGATTCAAATCTGAAGTGCAACACCCGGGTGTTCAGTGAATGAGGGAAGAGTGTTGCGGGCTGTTCAAGAGGCGTTCTCGGTAGACCACCAGTGGTGAGATCGTACCCCGAGTCCCTTGCGCGGTCGGCCATTGGCCTGGCACGTGAGACGTTGCGGCGTGTAGCCCCAGCGCTTGAGGTATTCACCCACCGTGCGGATCGGCATGTCGATGCCAAACTCGACTTCGATGAGATCGTGCACGGCACGGCGATTCCACAAGGCAAACGACAAGCCCCGTGTCGAGGGCGCTTGCGAGGTCAGGATCGTGCGCAGCACCCATTCCTGCGTTCGGCCCGACAGGTAGGAGCGACCGGGCTTCTTGGAAACCAAGCCCACCTCGCCGTCGGCCGCGTAGCGCTGCGCCCAGCCGAACACGGTGGTGGTGCTCAGGCCCATGACCCGGGCAATCTCGCGCCAGGGCAGCCCCAACTTCCTGGCGCATGGCCTGGCCGCGCAGGGTCTTGAGGGCCTCTCGGGAAAGCTTTCGAGCGTCGATTTTGTCCATTGTTGATAGACTACACGTTCTTCTCAATCATTGCCGCCTAAATAATATGAAGAATTCTTTTAGGCATTTTTTGAAGATTTGTTAATAATTATGGATAATAATATCCCGCACCCAATTGTGTTTACTATTGAAAATAAAGATATTGACATTATGTCGTCGCTAATAATTGAGCCCGCATAAATTGCGACTGCGCGAATTATTGTTATTGTTAATTCGTAAGTTAGTAGGGTCGATTGAATTTTTAGCGCTGGCATGGCGGATATTGCTGGCTCACATGCTAATGTTGATAGCATCCATAAAGACATCCATTGAGAATACTCTCCGGCACGGGTCCATTGATTTCCAAATATTAAAGGTATAATGGTTTTTCCAAAAATAAATATAATCCCGAATGGAATTATTCCAATAATAAATAAATGCATAGATATTTTTATTATAATTGATTTTGTATTTCCTGTTTTATTGGTTATTGATTTGGTAATTTTTGGATAAAATACTTCTCGAACTGAATCTGCCAATACCATAACTGGTGCGCCAAGTATTAATGCGCACAATGTATACTGTCCTGATTCCGATGCTCCGTAAAGATTGGTTAAGGCAAGAATAGGTAAGCTCATTGCGCCCGATCTTATAACACCTTGTGGCATTCGGAATAGTGGAAAATCTCTATATTCACTTGCTGCAGAAGAAATGTTTTTTTGTGTAATTCCTTTGAGGAAGCTGAATATTTTTAATTTCGATAGTTGGGTGAGCTGCAATGCAATATTTATAATTGGTTCGGCTAATATTACGGCTGATAAAAATATTCCTGATGGAAGTGAGATGCCGCCAATTAATTTTAACAATCCTGTAAAAAATTTTGTTTCTACGTATATGATTGATTTTTCTTTAAAAGACCCAATTCTAATTAAATATTGATTGGTTATGGATAATAACCCAGTAAAAAAAATAGAAAAAGGAATTAAGTAAAGCAGTTGTGAATCTTTTTTTAGATTGGCTAGCTCTGCTATTTTTGGTAAATAAATAGATATCAATATGAATATTATTAACGATATAATCGTTCCACATATTATAGATAGTTGAGCAATTGATCTTGCTACTGTTTCATTTTTAGGTAGTGTTATTGCATTGGAGTATCCAAAGGTTGCAATTGGGGTAATTATATTAATAATTGCAGTAATGGCTGCAGAGGTGCCAAATGCTTCCGGTCCATAGAGGCGAGTAATAAATGGCGTTAGAGTAAAGTTAATGGCCTGGGCTGCAGCGATGCCTCCGCCTACTACTGCTACGTTACGAAAGAATTCGCTGCTTGTTATGTTGAGAATTTTTTTATGAAAATGTTTCATAAATTCTTTATTTGTGAGAGTTATTTTATATATTTAATGTACCATGGTATTGATTTAATAATTCCAGTTTTAATGTCAAATTCTGGAGTGTATTTTATTAGTTTTTTGGCTTTTGAAATATCAGCTTGTGAGTGCAGAACATCTCCGGGGCGAGGTTCTCGATAAGCTGGTGCCGCAATTTTTACGTGTGAGTAAATCGATGACAAATTATTTTTCAGATATGTGTACAGATTATTTAATGTGGTTCGATCACCAAATGCTATGTTATATACTTGATTGATGGCGTTCGGATTTTTTGTTGTTGCAGCTAAAATATTGGCTTGTATTGCGTTTTCAATGTAACAGAAGTCCCGACTGTTTTCACCGTCGCCATTAATGTAAACAGGTTTGGCTTTGATTAGTTTGAAAATCCATTTTGGAATAACTGCTGCATAAGCTCCATCTGGATCTTGACGGGGACCAAAAACGTTAAAGTATCGGAGGCCTATGCTTTGTGTGTTATAAATCTTTGCAAAAACATCAACATATAATTCATTTACATACTTCGTTACAGCGTAAGGCGATAAAGGATTTCCGATTTTATCTTCTATTTTTGGCAAGCCCGGGTGATCGCCATAAGTGCTGCTGCTAGCAGCATAGACAAAGCGCTGCACCTGGGCATCGCGCGCAGCTACTAGCATGTTTAGAAATCCGGTGACGTTGGCCCCGTTGGTGGTTATGGGGTCGGCCACGCTGCGCGGTACACTGCCCAACGCCGCTTGGTGTAGCACGTAATCCACGCTTTCGCAGGCCTGTTGGCAGTCTTCCGACTTTCGGATGTCGCCCTGGATGAACTGGAAATTGGCCCATTGTCTGGGCGTGACCAGGGACTGTACTTCGTCCAGATTGCGCTGGTGGCCAGTAGCGAAGTTGTCGAGTCCCACGACACGCTGGTCGAGCTTGAGCAGGGTTTCGAGCAGGTTGCTGCCGATGAAGCCGGCCACGCCGGTGACCAGCCAGGTCTTGGGGGACAGACGCAGCTCGGTCTGGAGTTGTTCGTAGCGTGTCATTGAGGGGCTTTCTTACAGGCGACCGTCAGCCGCACCCAGCGGCAGGATGCCCTTGACGTCGAACAGCACCGCGCCCGGCTGGCCGTAGGCCTTGATGCCGGTCTCACCCAGTTCAATGAACTGACTGTGGCCCACGGCCAGTACCACGGCGGCGTATTGGTTCGCAGCAGGAGCCTGGGCCAGGCATTGCAGACCGTATTCGTTCTTGGCTTCAGCGATATCGATCCACGGATCGTAGATGTCCACCTGGGTGTTGTAGCCTTGCAGCGCCTTCACCATGTCGATCACCTTGGTGTTGCGCACGTCGGGGCAGTTCTCCTTGAAGGTCAGGCCCAGCACCAGCACCTTGCTGCCCAGCACCGGCAGGTTCTTGCGCAGCATGAGTTTGATGGTTTCATCGGCCACATGGGCTGCCATCCCGTCATTGATGCGTCGCCCGGCCAGGATGACTTCCGGGTGGTAGCCAACCTCCTGCGCCTTGTGCGTCAGGTAGTAGGGATCGACGCCAATGCAATGGCCGCCCACCAGGCCGGGACGGAAGGGCAGGAAGTTCCACTTGGTACCGGCAGCCTGCAGCACTTCCAGCGTGTCTATGCCGAGCCTGTGAAAGATCAGTGAGAGTTCATTCATCAGCGCGATGTTGACGTCGCGCTGGGTATTCTCGATCACCTTGGCGGCTTCGGCCACCTTGATCGAGCTGGCCTTGTGTGTTCCCGCCGTGATGATCTGCTGGTAGAGTTGGTCAACGGCTTCGGCCACTTCGGTTGTGCTGCCGCTGGTGACCTTCTTGATGCTGGGCAGGCGGTGTTCCTTGTCGCCGGGGTTGATGCGCTCAGGGCTGTACCCGCAGAAGAAGTCCTGGTTGAACTTCAGGCCGCTGAACTTCTCCAGCACCGGGACGCAGACTTCCTCGGTCGCACCGGGGTAGACGGTCGATTCGTAGATCACCACATCGCCAGTCTTGAGTACCTTGCCCACCGTTTCGCTGGCCTTGACCAGCGGCATCATGTCGGGGCGGTTGGCCTGGTCCACCGGGGTGGGGACGGTGACGATGAACACGCCGCAGGATTTGAGGTCTTCGATGTCGCAGCTGTAGTGGAGATGCCTGGCTTGCGCCAGTTCCTCGGTGCTGCATTCCAGCGTATGGTCCTGTCCGCTCTGGAGTTCGGCAATTCGGGCCGCATGGATGTCGAAGCCGATGACGGGACGAGCCTTGCCAAACTCAACCGCCAGAGGCAGGCCGACGTAGCCCAGTCCGATGATCGCTATTGCCTTGTCGTTCAGGTTCATTCGTGATGCCTAGATTGAATATCCGGTGACAGATCATCCTTCTGACCGCCTGCACCGGGTCATGAAAGGCGAGTGTAAAGGGGGCGGATTCTTGTTGTCCGATATCCCTTGCGGTGACAAGGGGGCGGATTATAGGTGGGCTAGAGTCTGGTCAGGCGTTTGATTGCCTGCCGCAGCGTGTCGTCGCGCTTGGCGTAGCAGAAGCGGATCACCTGCTGCTCATGGCCGTTGCCGTAGAAGGCCGACAGCGGGATCGCGGCGACGCCGATCTCGCGCGTGAGCCAATCGCAGAACTCGGCCTCGGGCAGTTCCCGCTCGGGAACGGCCAGCGCCGAATAGTCCACGCACTGGAAGTAGCTGCCCTGACTGGGCAGAAGTTTAAAGCGCGTGCCCTGCAGGCCGGAGCGGAACAGATCGCGCTTGGCCTGGTAGAAGGCCGGCAGCTGCAGACAGGGAGCCGGGTCGGCCATGTAGGCAGCCAGGCCGTGTTGTGCCGGCGTGTTGACCGTGAAGACGTTGAACTGGTGCACCTTGCGGAATTCGGCCATCAGTGGCGCGGGGGCCGCGACGTAGCCGATTTTCCAGCCCGTGACATGGTAGGTCTTGCCGAAGCTGCTGACGACGAAGGCACGTGCGGCCAGGCCGGGAAAGTGCGCCACGCTCTGGTGTTCCTGGCCGTCGTAGACCATGTGCTCGTAGACCTCATCGCTGATCAGCAGCACCTCGGTGGAGCTGAGCAGCTCCTGCAGGCGCAGCATGTCGGCCGCGCTCCAGATGCTGGCGCTGGGGTTGTGCGGGCTGTTGAGGATCAGCGCGCGCGTGCGCGGCGTCAGCGCGGCGGCGATGCGGTCGAAATCGGGCCGGAAGTCACCAGGTCCGCCGTCGGGGCGGCCGAGCGGCACGCGTACCGCGACACCGCCGGCCAGCACGATGCCGGGCACGTAGCTGTCGTAGCAGGGGTCGAGCACGATCACCTCGTCGCCGGGCTGGACCACGGCCAGGATCGCGGTCAGGATCGCCTGGGTCGCTCCGGCGGTGACGGTGATTTCGCATTCCGGGTCGTAGGCGTGGTCGTGCAGGGCCCTGATCTTGGCGGAGATCGCCTGGCGCAGCGCCGGCACTCCGGCCATCGGCGGGTACTGGTTGTGGCCGGCGCGCATCGCGGCGCAGACCGCATCGACCAGGGCCGGGTCGCAGTCGAAGTCGGGAAAACCCTGGCCGAGGTTGACCGCGCCGCATTCGGCCGCCAGCGCGGACATCACGCTGAAGATCGTGGTGCCGACGCCGGGCAGGCGGCTGCTGAGCTGTGGGGTGGTGTGCATTCCGTGATTCTGCCAGCCTGGCGGCCTGTCTCCCGCCCGGGTCTCTGGTGCCGGTGGACCGATCACATCTCGTAGTCGTGGCCGTGGCCGGCCATGGCTTTGTTGATCAGGTCGCGCGAGAGCCGGTCGCTCAGGAATTCGGCGAACTTGATCACGAACAGCCGCAGGTAGGCGCCACGCTTGAAGGCCACGCGCGCGACGTTCTGACCGAACAGGTAGCCGGCTGGCCGCACCACCAGTTCGGGGCTGCGCTCGTCGCCGGTGACCGCCATCTCGGCCACGATGCCGACGCCCATGCCGAGCTTGACATAGGTCTTGATCACGTCCGAGTCGATCGCGTCGAGCACCACGTTCGGGCTCAGGTGACGCTGCGCGAACGCCTGGTCGATGCGGGTGCGGCCGGTGAAGGTCGGGTGGTAGGTGATCAGCGGATACTGCGCCAGGTCCTCCAGGCCGATGCGCTCCTTGTCCAGCAGCGGATGGCCGTAGGGCAGCACCAGCACATGCTGCCAGTCGTAGCAGGGCAGGGTGATCAGGTCATCGTACTGGCTCAGCGACTCGGTCGCGATGCCGATCTCGGCCACCTCGTCGAGCAGCATGCGTGCGACCTGATCCGGCGAGCCCTGGTGCAGACTGATGCCGACCTTGGGGTAGGCAATGCGCAGCTTGGCCACCGGACCGGGCAGCACGTAGCGCGCCTGGGTGTGGGTGGTCGCGATGCTCAGCGTGCCGCTGTCCTGGGCCGAAAACTGCTCGCCGATGCGCTTGAGGTTGTTGACCTCGCGCAGGATGATCTCGATCGAGCGCAGCACGTGGGTGCCGGGCTCGGTGATGCGCTTGATGCGCTTGCCGTGGCGCGAGAAGATCTCGACGCCGAGTTCGTCCTCCAGCTCAATGATAGCCTTGGAGACCCCGGGCTGCGAGGTGTGCAAGGCCTTGGCGGCCTCGGTCAGGTTCAGGTTGCGGCGCACCGCCTCCTGCACGAAGCGGAACTGGTGCAGGTTCATGCGGCCACCTCCGGGGCGTTGTCGAGCGGGGCTTCGAGCGCGAGTTCGGCCAGCAGCGCGGTCAGGCGGGCCTGCTCGCCCGCAGTGGTCAGCAGCCGGAACGTGACGCCGGCGTGCTGCTCGCGCAGTTGTTGCATCAGCACCGGCAGGTCCTCGCGCGCGTGCTTGCCCATGCCGAAGAACAGTGGCAGCACGCGGATTTCGGTCGCGCCCTGGGCGACTGCCTGTGCAGCGGCCTCGGGCAGATCGGGAGTACAGAGTTCGAGGTAGGCGCAATCGACCCGCACGGCGGGCGCGCGCTCGCGCACGGCCTGGGCGACCGCCTCGACCGGCGTGCGCCAGAGCGGGTCGCGCGAGCCATGGGCAAAGACGATGATGGCAAGCATGGGGGAAATCCTGTGGTGTGTTCCGGGGCACGGCCTGGTCAGTGGCGCAGCACCAGCCAGCCGAAGGCGCCGAGCGAAACGATCGAATAGAGCAGCGAGGGCGCGGCGGCGGCCAGCCAGGGCTGCCAGGCGCGCAGGTTGCCGATGTAGCCGAAGACGTTGCTGAGCAGGAAGAAGCTGATGCCTATCATGACGCCCAGAAAGACATAGGCTGCGACCCCGCCCGAGCGGAAATGCAGGTAGGCAAACGGCAGCGCGAGCACCACCATGACCAGGCAGCTCAGCGGGTAGAAGACCTTGCGCCAGAACTCGATCTCGTAGCGCTGCGCGCTCTGGCCGTTGGCTTCGAGGTGGCGCAC
>Ga0228698_1001486_pt1 | contig 11426 bp, 9 predicted proteins | sample McNCre117_Aug_MG_FD_178015 | JGI IMG/M metagenome (GOLD analysis project Ga0228698, IMG submission 178015) | Freshwater microbial communities from McNutts Creek, Athens, Georgia, United States - 1-17_Aug_MG | ecosystem: Environmental > Aquatic > Freshwater > Creek | place: USA: Georgia...
TTGGTACCGCTGCGGTACCAAACCGCGCCCGCAGCGATGAGGCAAGGTCTTTCCAGACCGAATCGTCCCCGGCAGCCCGCTTGACGAAATGTTCACCCGTGGCCTGTGTGGCGAGTTCCTCGCTTCCACCAAAAGCAGCCTCAGCTTTAAGAAATGCTGCCTTCTCCGCCGGCGACCCGTGCGCCATAATATCACCGCGGAGCACGTGCCAGAACTCGTGCGGCGCGGTGTCCGGCGTAGCTTTGGACGACAGTTCGACGAGCACGTCCGCGACGGGATCAGTGCGAACCCCCGCGGCGCCACGCTTCTCCAGCCCATCATCGCCCAAGACGACCGGCTTCTCCTCGACATTCGCCTTGTAGGCTTTCCCGGCGCGCTTGAACAGAGCATTCCACGCGGAACCGGTCATGTCGGATGTGGCTTGGCCTTCGCCCTGATACAACGCCGGCACCTGCGCACCGACAATCGGGTGAGTATCGACTGTCCGCGCCGGTTCGGCAGGCGGAGTCGGAACAACAACTTTCGGAACCTCTCCCGGATTGACAATCGGCGTATCAGACGCCTGTTCGCCGAGAATCTCATTGCCCTGCGGCTCCTCCGTCAGCCCGCGATTGCGCGCGCGGATAGCCTCCAGTGTGGACTGTAGCTTCGCGGGAGCATCCAACAGCGACGCCTCAAGCTGAGCTTTGCGAATCTGTGCGACAATGCCCGCTTTCTCCGGTTCGCTTGCGAGTTCCAACGTGGAGCCAAGCGACTTGATCCGCTTTTCCAGCGCCGCACGCTTGCCCGCGAGAGCCTTGTCGCCCAACGCAGCGACTTTCCGAATCTTGCCCAGCAGGTCCACCTTCTCCTCGTCGGTGTGCATCCCAAACTGTTCCGGAATGCCGGTGGTTTCCAGCGCTTCGTAGAGTTCGGGGCTGAATAGCGAGGGTTTAGCAGGAGCCGCCTCCTCCGGCGGTACTCCAACCTTCGACGCTGTCTCCACGCCCGTCAGCGGATGATTGTCCGCAGGGGTTTGGTGAAACTGACGAAAACTGACTTGGTGCCCGAGTGCAGTCGGCTCATGAAAAATCCCACCCAGCGCCGTCTCCAATGCCGCGCGCTTCCAGTTGACATCCTCCCCGCGGGCGACGTCGCCGCCGACGCTCATGCCGCCGCCGAGTGCCGCACCGAGTCCGACGTTTGCGGCAATACCTGCTTGCCGGGCGTTCAACTTAGTCAACGAAGCGGCCCCGCGGGCGAGATCCTTGAAGTTAGAAACCGACGGCCTCATCAGCATTGCATTCGGCGCGAACCCACCAATCGCACTCGCGACCGGATGCTCCGCCTCCCGCGCGGCTTGCGCCTGCTGGTACTCGTCCGGCAACACCGCGCGCTTACCGGCGCCCGCAGCCGCAGATCCCGCGAGGCCGCCGAGGAGTCCGACCCCAATGGGCAACAACATTGACAAACCACCGGTCTCAGGTGCACCAATAAGACCCAAAGCAGTTGCGGCACTAAGTGCACCACCCGCACCCGCGACGCCTCCAAGCGCCTCGGGGCTGTTGAACAACGCAGACTTCGCGCCCGCGGTTAATGCGCCTTCTCCCGCCGAAGCTTCAACCGGCGCGGCAACTTGCTTCGGCACAACGCGCCCATCCGGAAGCACATCATGCGTACGCAGATCAACCCCGTACTTGTTCAGGTATTCCTCTTCAAACGTCATATTAAAATCCTCCCTGTGCGCGAATCAAATACTCTTGGATATCTTCTGGCGACATACCCTGCCCCGCGGACAAAGCATTTACGATGCGCTTGCCGTAGTACGCTCCCGGAGCGCCACGGTAACCGAACACGTCGTTTGGCAACGCAAACGGCTGCGTCGGGTTGACGAGCGGGCGAAACACGCTGTTCGTCGATCCGGGCTCCAGTGAGACAGGTGAGGGACCTTTGACTTCAATATTCGTCCGGGTCTTTTCCTGTCCCGGCGGCGTCACTTGGATGGTTGCACGACCACGCGAGGCTTCCTTGTCGGACTTAGTCCCGTCGCCAGTGTCAATCTCCGCCGAGGTCTGCTTCAATGCATCTCCCGCAGACATTGGCGTGTTGCCCATTCCAGTGAACAACGGCGCAGTACGCGTCACGGGCGTAAATGCTCCGCCGGCTTCTTCCTGCTGTCCACCGAACGAACCGAGCAATCCGGGCGTCCGACTGTCCGAAAGCTGCTTGGCTTTGTATTCCTGCGCCGCACGTGCAGCCTCGGGGCCGACGTAGACTTGTCGATCCGGAGGCATAGCGCCGCCGTGGTTCATCGAATACATCTGGGCCATTTCAGGACTTTGCATCGTGACCTGCATCAACGACTGATCCGGGCGCTCAATCAATCCACCGCCCAGCGATCTCGCTCCAGAAGCCTCGCGATTAAGCAACGCCGCCTGCGCATTATTCTGCGCGGAAACCGAGGGATCAAGCGCCTGCGGGGTTCCGCGGAGCAGCATGGCATTGAGGCCTTCCGCATCGCTCAAAGCCAACCCCGTGTCACGATTGACTCTTCCCTGCTCGCGAATCTGTTCGAGGTTGCCGATTCGCTGCGCCTCGCCGGCGCGCTGAGAAAGCAAACCATGCAAGGTCGCGAGCCGCTCGTTCTGCTCACCCTCGAACCCGGTCTGCTCCTTGTTCCCGCGGAACGCGTTGTTCTGCAACGCGAGGGCTTTCTCCTGCTGCGCGAGCAACTCGTCATGTTGGGCCTTAGCCTGCAACGCCAAGTCCTGAAAGTTCGCATTACGCTGCGCACCTTGATCGCCAAACAGCCTCCGGAGAAACCCGGGTTGCTGATACGGCGTGTTGTTAAAGCTCTGCCAAAGCGGCACGTTCTGGTCAAACGAGGGATTGGTTCGCAACTGTGAGAACAATCCGGGCAGCAGACGAGGATCGCGATTAGGCATATTAGACGTTGGTAAAGATGTGACCGAGGAGGTTCCAAATGCTCAGCCAAAACCGCTTATACGCTGGCCTCGGAGTCTTGGCAATGTTGCAGTGGTACGCTGCGTGCTGTGTGAGAGGGAAGATCATGACCTCGAAGACGAAGTCGCGGACAGTGGACGAGAACTGCATCGCCGGGACAAGCCAACGACTCATCCACACATACCCGCGGCGGATCGCGGGCGTATAGTGGTCGTCGCGGGTCTTGCGAACATACCAAGGAATATGACCGAGGTAGGCTTCGGCGAAGATGAAACAGCAAGTTGATCCTGCCACACTACCCGCGGCTGTCACCCCCTGATTCACTCGCGTGTCAAACTGCCGCCGATTCGCATCCGCCGACAGCGCGCCGCCAAGCAACGTGGTCTGGTTGCCAGCGAGGTTATTACCAAAGTTAAACTCCGTCCCGCCAGCTTGCGTCGGCCCACTGAACTGACCCATTCCCGGATTGGACGAAGCTCCGCCAAGCGCCAGCGAGGTCGAGTTGACTCCGGTGCTCAGCGCCGGTGCCGATCCAACCGCGGAGCCGATTGCCGAGTTGATCGCGGATTGCTTCTGCGCCTTCAACGCATCGCCCGCGGCGCCATACTTCATAGCCGATTCCACCGTGGACGTGGCCGACGGCGCCTCGTTCCCGCGGGAAAAGTTCGACCGAGCCAATGATCGCTCAATGTTCGAATGCTCAGAACCGGAAATGTTATTCGGATTATCGAGCGAGCCAAACAGCGTGTTCAGTCCGCCCGAAACCCTCGCGCGATTCTGTTCGGTGTAAGGATCGCCAGCGATGTTTGCCTGATACGATGCCGCCCCGAGTTGGGGCGCCAGTCCTTGAAGCAGTCCGAGATTCGACTGGCCCGCGGCTTGCTGAGCAGCCCCGCCGGCAGCAGCGAACTGTGGCGCGAAGTTCTTGTAGTTGTCCAGCGCAAGCTGACTCTGCTGAGGGGTCAGTACCTTGTTCGCGTCCAGCAACGTTTGCTCCGTCGGGAGCACAGCGCCCGCGGTCGACTGGAGGATCTGAGGCAGGTACTGATTGTAGTCTTGAGCCAACAACCAGTTCGGGTCAGATCGTTGTGCGCTTGGATGCGGGTCGCTCATTTGAGGGAATAGGTTACAAGTTTACCACGCCGATAGGCCGTGGCTATAAAGTCGGGATGTTTGTTTCTCCAGTGTTGGAGTATTCGCCTAAGTGTTCCGTGAGGGCCAGCGGCCCAGTGAACATGCACTGATCGGGCGGAAAAGTCTGGCTTAAATACTGCGAACGCGACGATGTCCTCGCCTGTACGTTCGCAGTAGTAATAGCCTGTGGCGATTGCTCGACTGATGACAGCGAGCCGATCGTCAATCGGGTAGGATTCGTAGTCATTGATGCGGTCAGCGAAGAACCGATCAACCGCGCCTAAGTACGAAGGAGTCTCGGACCTCGCCCTCGATGTCAACAAACTCAAATCGAACCGACAGTGGGTTGACAGTAGCCCGCGCGTAACCGAAGGAGAGGATTCGAGCGGCTGATCCTTCGACGGGAGTTCCGAAGGTCCCGAGGGTTTGTCCGCCGGTGCCAACGTTGAGATAGAGCAATCCGGTTCCACCTGACAACCGCTCATAGTCGAGCGAGTGTCCGGAGATAACCGCGTCGGCTCCCCACGCTGCCCACGGGACAAGGTCGAGGTCAATGTTCCCGGGCGAATCGACAGCGTTAGACGACCGCGGGGCGTGATGGACGCAGACCAGCTTGAACCGCGCAGAGCTTGCCGCGAGCGCAGCTTTGAGCCACTGGAACTGCTTAGCCTTGTAGAGCGGGGAGGCGTTGAGATTGTCGGGCTCAACGTCTGTGCCATCTGACTGCAAGCCGTCATTGAGGAAGAATAGATCCGCGTGTCCGAAGGACTTCTGGAAATATCGCGGTGGGGCTTGCCTCATGTAGGAGAAGAATGGCTCTCCTGTATCCGCGTCCAATTCTACGTTTCCGGGTATAGCATAAAACTTGCCAATATTCTTAAGCTGTTGCCAATAGGCCGCGAGGTTGGTCTGAATCGTCGCAGCGTCACCGAGTGGGAAGCTGTGGTTCCCGAGCCCGATCACCGCGTCAGCGTTCTCACGCTGCATAGCGATGTTCAATGCGAGCCGCGGGGCTGTGACAACGCCATCAGATCCAACAAACAGCAGCGTCTTCGTGTTTACGCGGGTTGCGGTGTCCGCGGGGATTACAGGGTTCTTGGGCGCCACAGGATTCTCGGTCGTGTTAACTTGGATTTCGTTGAGGATCGCATCGGTGTCCCAGCTAAGGACAATCCCCGCGCGCGTGCACAGCGTGTCATCCGCAGAGAAGTCGAAGATGGGCAATGACACCGCGGCAGTCGTCGCGGGCTGGAAAGGGATCTCGGTGACAAGCCCCGCGGGCTCGCTGTCCATCGCGGGCAGGATCTGCGTGTTAGTCGACTGCGTGATGCGGTCGCCAATGAGTTGGCACTCCGCGAAGCCTTGGAGCGTTCCATATGAGAACATTCCCGCGACTCGATTGACCACGTGTTCGTTGTCCACGGACGACGGGGTAACCTCGCCAACGTAGACGCTCGCGGTCAGACGATCGCCCGCGAAGCACTCAAACACTTGATTCTCGGCGGTGTAGAAGAATAACTTGTTGGTGTCCCCGGAGACGACCTCCGCGAACTGCTTCACCGACCCAACGTGTGGGTACAGGTCCAACGACACCCACTGCGCGAGCAGCATGTCGAACCACAACAGCCCATAGCCGTAGATGGTTTGCAGTGCGTACACCGCATAGTTGTTGTTGGTGGTCGCCGCAGTGACCGTCTGCTGGATGCCGTCGAGCATCCGGTTGATCTTGAGATTGAAAGGCGAGTTGCGTCCCTCGAACTTGGTGTTCTGGACCCCGTTGAACGATCGGATCCCGCGGTAGTGTACGACCGTTGTATCCCCAAGGACATCGACCACCGACACGTCATTGACCGCGCCGACACTGAACAGGAACTGGTTGGAGAATGTAGGCTCCGCGAAGATCTGATCGTCGTAGTCGGGGATCACACGGTAGGCGTTCCGCGCGGTCGTTACGAGGAATGCACTGTCGGTGGTATTAATTGCCCCGATGAACGTGATGTCGTTGAAGTCCACCCGGTACGCCATCGCCGGGGCGCCGTTGTCGGCCTCGACGGAGGAGATTTTGTCCCCATTTACATCGACCGCGATCATGAAATCCAGCGGCCGCCCAGTCACTGAGCGGAAAATCTGGTTGTATCGCCCAGTGTTATCTTTCCCGACGCAGTACAGAATCCCGCCGAAGAAGAACGGCTTGATCGCGATCGGCACATACTCCGCGTTGGACTGGGTCCACTGGGCGTAAGTGCGGGTCACGCGAGCAGTTCCATTCTGGAAGATTATCCACGGCTGATTCTCGCCGTCCATCACGATAAACCCCTGCGGCGACGACGTGCGTGTGCCCACGAGGTTAACGCCGTCGGAGTGGTTGTCGGTGTTGACAGCCTTCCGCACGAAGTTGATGGACGACGTGGGGATCGCCGCCGCGTAGATGCGCTCGGCGGTCGAGGACATCTGCAACGAGGAAATCAGAATCCAGTGTGGATTGTTGGTCCCGTAGTTCTGGTAATACGCTCGCCCGTTGATGAACAGGATAAGGAACGTGCCAAGCCCGTAGAGGCCTTGAATGTTCCCGGATGTCGGCAGACCCTCGGTGATGTCGAGCGGCCCGTTGATCGGCGCGAGTTGATCGCCCCGCGCGCGCACGTTGACGCCGAGATAGTATTCCCGTGTCAGGTCAATCCCCGCGGGGTCGTTGAACTGGTTGATGCCACCAACCCAAGAGCGTTTGATGTTACATGCCATAATAGCCTCGATAGCTCCACCGACTGTCCGTGAGTTCCCACGCGCGACTAAACCGGTTAGGCGCGACCTGCATTACCTTTTCCGTCTCCGACTCCTGATTCGCACAAATCGACGTGATGATCGCCGAACACTTCGCAGAAGCCGCCGCGGCTTGTGAAAGCGCGAACTCGTCCTTGTCCTTCGAGTACCAGTGTTCGCGACATTTCCACACGATCGCCTCATCCAACTTCGGATCACAGAACACGTCCGTGTCCTCATACAGCGGAAGGTACGAGCGCTTGTAGAGGATCTCTACGTTGTCCGCGACCACCGGGATAGTTGCCCCGCCGAGCCACAGGTCGTTGACGGCGATGAGGATGTTGCGTGCTTCGGACAACCGATTGGGGATGATCGCGACCGGCGTGGTCGGATCGGCCGTGGTCGCCACGGTCACATCGTAGTCCGTGACAGCGTCCTTCGAGATCGACCGAATCGCCACCGGATCGTTCGCGGGCCACTGCGCGGCCGTGGTCTGGGTAATTGACCCCGGGGTGAATGTGAGGGTCTCGGTGTGGACGGCGGAGGTCGTGGTCTCGCCGACAATTGTGACACTGAATGTGGTGTCCTGCGCAGTGGGTATGGTGACAACGAGTTGGGATGTCGCACCCAATCCGCGCATCAATGGGGTGCGCCCGCGAACTCGCCACTCCAGCGGCTGCTGATGCCACGGGGATGAGTGGTAACGCGGCCGCATGTCGTGGAGCGTGATCTTGCGGGCCATCCAGTTGGCTCTTACACCGCGGAGCTGATCGACGTACCACGGCATCGTGATCTGCCCCTGCGTAGAGTCGATCGAGAAGAACTGCTCCCACAGCGAACCGGGGAGATCGACGCTGTCGTAAATCTCGGTCGCCGCGCGGTTAATATATCGCAGCAACTGCGCCCGGATCGCAGCGTCCGACGCCGGCTTGAGTTGTAGGACCTCAGAGACTGATTGTAGAATGTCACGGAGCATAGGCTTTAGAAGTTGGAGTACCGCGCGAACACGGTCCACTTGGTGTAGTCAATATTAACAATCGACGACACAGTTCCCTTTTTCAGAATCGTCGGTGGATTGCCCCCACTGTCAACAAGAGTTGCGGTGATCGCGGTCGTGGATGCACCCATTGACACGTTAGGTTCGTACGAACCTGAGCCACCAGCAGTGATCGACTCGATGGGGATCTCATCAGTCGAAGCGTACCCGGTAGTATTGTCGGTGGTTTTGCAGATCAATCGCCACATCTTAGGTACAGTTCCAAGCGTGTGAGCGATCGAGATGGTGTTTGCCAACGCGATCGGCGTCGTGTCGGTGAACATGTTCGACCACGCCGCAGCAGTCCCACCGGAGTTGGTCAGCAACACTTGCCCCGCTGTGCCAGGGGTGATGACGGAGGGATCAACATTTCCCCACTCGACCGCCGTGTTCGCCGAATTGACCCGCGAGACCGCGTACGCGTAGCCGCCGGTGCGAGTCAACGTCGTCACAGGCAAAGTCGCCGGGCCAAGTACGGTACCAAGTGCTTGCCACGAAACGTCCCCGGACGAATTGGTCTGCAACACCGTGTTCGGCGCACCCGCGGCCAGCTTCTCAACCGGGATATCACCGTTCGCGATCAGGTTGAGAATATACGCTGAGTTGAACGTGGTCCATGTTGCCGCGCCAGCGACAGTAATCAGAACCTGTCCATTCGTCCCCGGGATCAAATAGGTGGGATCGACGGTACCCGTAGAAAAGATGTTCGCGGGGTCCACAAACTCCCACGCAGTCTCCCCTGCGTTGATCTGGATGAGTTGTCTGGCCGCCCCGGTTGGCGCGAGCTTGTCGATCGTGATCGTACCGTCGATTATAGAGGTGCCGTTGATCGAGTTCGTTCCGAACTCAACGGCCTGCCAACTCAGCCCTTCCTTGTACACGAACAGTTCGCCGGTGGACGGCCGAATCCACACGCAACGCTTCTGCCAAGCGTACCAGTCTGTCGGGTATCCGGTGGGCTGCCCGGTCGTTGCGGGCTCGTCCTCGGAGTAAATCACCATCCCACGGATCGCATTGGGCACCGCGAGTTCGATGAGTTGCAACAGCACCGACGCATACCCGCCGAACGTCGCCGTCGGGTCAATGCCGGGATCAAAAACGTATTCAGTCGTAGGAGTGCTCATAGGCAAGCGTTGAACATTTCGTCAAGAGTCGTCGCGGAAATTACACACACTGCACCCTCGGCCGCGATGGGCGAGGAGAAATCGGTTGGAAGATTGGGCGTGGACATGATCCCAAGCTGGAGATACCAGTCGTCTATAGTGATCGCGGTCTCGTTCTGGACTGCCCATATCTCAAGCTCGGCGCCCGCGGGGATCGTCTCACCCGCGTACGAGGCGACCGGGAGAATTTCTGTCCCCGTAGACCACAGCTTGTAACGGGTCACAACTCCCGCAACAGTCCATCTAACCACCGGGACGAACTGCTCAGACTGCGCGTCCACGGGGACAGTGAAAGTGAAGGGACTTGTCAAAGGTATGGATACAAGCGCGACCACGTACGATGCACCTGCCCACGCGACAGTCGTAATCGTGAACCCGGGGATTTCCAGTCGCGAGTTTCTCAACCGCGCCGAGCGGCTCGGGATAGCTTTTCGGATTGTTCCCGTCGGTGACGGTAGAAATCGTAGATCGAGGTTCATGTCTTGGAAGTCTTCTGTCCCATGTAGAACGACACAACCATCGAGGCGATGGTCTTGAAAGTCTCCTCGTAGGTCGCCCCACACTTGAACGTCACCGCGCAGAGCGTAATGACAATCAAAACGGTGATGATCGCGCGGACGCTCATCGTAGAGCCAAACGCTCGTAAGTGAGACTCTGGCACTTTCGCACCGTCGTTTTGGATGATTCCGGTATCGTCGGGCATATTAGCTAGGTGTTACTGTTCCCACGTCGTCGGAGTTCAAGGACACGATTGCCCACTTCACCTTGCACGTAGTCGGTGTGATTGACGGGTTGGCGTTCACCTTAATGTCAACCGATGCTCCGTTTGCAACGACGGTGTACGTGGCGGCAATTGTACCCGTACTCTTGGCTCCACCACCATCAGTCTGAGACACACCAACGGCAACCGTTCCAGCCTTGTTGTAAGCGTCCACGCGAACGTCGCTGGTCAAGCACTGGAAATCGGTTCCGTCAGTCGCAGAGATAGTGCATGACAGGATTGCCCCGACGTACTTGCTAGCTGCTACGGCGATGTTGCAGAACAGAACGTCGCTCCCCTTGGTGATGGATACTTCCTTCGCCGACACATACGCCCGGTTTGAGTAGCTGTTGGCGGTTGAACCAGTGGTTGACGTAAGCGATGTCTGCCAGACCAACGCGCCCCCGCGACCCGTACCAGTGCTGAGTCCACCGGCAAACGTGTATGTTGCACCGTCCTTGTCTGTTCCTGACCCGTCGCAGGACTTGAGCTTTTGAGCTACTGGAGATGCGGCGTCGGCGCCCTGCTGGATTACTGCTGCGCTTTCGCGCACAAACAGCGTATCAATAGTGCCCGCTGAAGCATCGTTGCTATTACAGAACCCAAGCTGTCCGTTTGCAGCCAACTGCAACAGTCCAGCACCCATCACGATGCGAGAGAAACTTGAATGAATGATGATCAGGTTTCCGTTCGTGTCTAAACCAAGTCCGTTTGTGTTTGTCTGGTTTACAAGGTTGTTCTGGAGTCCAAAAAACGGTACTGTGTTTGACCTTTTCGCTGTGGCCAAAATGGTTCCAGACACCATTGACCTACGCCCGCTTCTTGGAGAAGGAGAAAACCCCGACTGCAATCCAGATGGAAGTTCAGTAGTCAACTTGCTCCCCGGTGATGTAGAGGTTCTTGCTGGCCGTCACGGCAGACGTGATGACGCAAGCGTACAGCTTTTCAGGCGTACCACCGTTCGCGCTCATCATAAGGACTGGCTTGCCTGTTTCATCCAAGCTCATTCCAGTGATCGTGGAGTTTCCCAACACGTCCACGTTGATCAGCGTCGCAGCTCCGGAAAGAGCGGCAATGACGGTGATTCCAATAAGGTACTTGGTCGTGCCGCCGTCAGGCGATTTCCACCATTGAATTGTAGCTGCCGACGTGTCAGTGCTGGCGACTGTAAGGCGCTTGATGATGGAATCGTTCGCGCCAGCAGTAGTAACCAAAATAGTGTTCGTTGGAGCAGTGCCCGGGTTCGCCGCAGTAAACGAAGTCGCGTTTACAATCGTCGCATTGATCGGCGTGATGTTCTGCGGAAAGGGGATTGTGTTGGTCTTAGCCATAAATGGAAGCGATGGTGCCGAGTTGGATCATGGGTGCCGTGGTAGCTTTCCCAAATGACGTGAGGCTGGATGTGACCACGGTTGAGTTGAGCGTAGTTCCAGTCAACGTTCCAGCCGCAGCGGTCACAGTGATGTCTGCCGTTCCGTTGAACGAAACTCCGTTGATGTTGCGAGCGGTTTGAAGCGCAGTAGCCGTGGCCGCGTTACCAGCGATGTTTGTTTGGTCGCCAGTGTTAGTTCCACTGACCGAAGCTGTTCCCGCAACGGTCAACGTGTAGCTAGCCAACGTCAACGTTCCA
>Ga0228698_1001487_pt1 | contig 11416 bp, 5 predicted proteins | sample McNCre117_Aug_MG_FD_178015 | JGI IMG/M metagenome (GOLD analysis project Ga0228698, IMG submission 178015) | Freshwater microbial communities from McNutts Creek, Athens, Georgia, United States - 1-17_Aug_MG | ecosystem: Environmental > Aquatic > Freshwater > Creek | place: USA: Georgia...
CGGGCGGCGCCTCGCCCGGCGCTGCCGGCAGCCGCAGCTCGAAGCGGGCGCCAGGCGGCGGTGTGGGGTCGGCCCGCAGGCTGCCGCCCATCATCTCGGCCAGACGCTGGCTGATGACGAGGCCGATGCCGGTGCCCGGCACACCGCTGTCCTCCCGGCCCAGCCGGTTGAACGGCTGGAAGAGGGCGGCGCGCTGCTCTTCGGTCAGGCCCAGGCCCGTGTCCTGCACGGCCACCTCCACCCAGCCGGGTTCTGGGCGGCTGGCCTCGATGTCAATGTGCCCGCCCGGCCGGTTGTACTTGACGGCATTGCCGAGCAGGTTGGCCAGCACCTGCGTGATGCGGGTGGCGTCGCCCACCACGCACCGCGCATCGGCCTCCAGGCGCTGCTGCACGGTCAGCCCGAGCGCGATGACGCCGGGATGCACGAGCGCGACGGCGCGCGCCACGAGCGGCGGCAGGTCCAGCGCAGCCGTGGTCAGCTGCAGCGTGCTGGTTTCGATGCGCGACAGGTCCAGCGTGTCGTTGATCATCGCCAGCAGGTGCCAGCCTGCCTGCGCGATCTGGTGCGCGCGGTGGCGTTGCGCCGGCGGCAGCGGCTGGGTCGCGTCCATCTGCATGAGCTGCGTGAAGCCGAGGATGGCGTTCATCGGCGTGCGCAGCTCATGGCTCATGCGCGACAGGAATTCGTTCTTGGCCTGGTTGGCGGCCTCGGCGGCCTGGCGCGCGCGGTCCAGCTCCTCGGCGCGGCGCTGGTCGGTGATGTCCTCGACGACGCCCACCATCCGCTGTGGCCGCCCGTCGCTGCTGCGCAGCAGGCTGACGAGCGCGCGCGCATGCACGACGCTGCCGTCGGGCCGCACATAGCGCTTGACGCGGCGGTACAGCGGCAGCTCGCCGCTCAGCAGCCGGCGGGCCAGGCGAATGTCTTCCTGGCAATCGTCGGGGTGCGTCACGTCGATGCCACGCCGCCCGATCAGCGCCGAGGCCGGGCGCCCGACGAGTTCGCAGAACCGCGCGTTGACCTCCTGCAGCGCACCGTTGAGGTCGGCGAAGGCAATGCCGACGGGGGCCGTCTCGAAGATGCTGCGAAAGCGCTGTTCGCTCTGGCGCAGCGCATGCTCGTCGGCCACGCGGGCCGCGATCTCGCGGGCCAGCGCCTCGGTGCGCTCCTGCACCATGGACTCGATGTGCTGCGTGCGCCCCGACATCAGCAGCAGCAATGCGCCGACCATGGCCGTGGCCAGCAGGCCCACGAGGGCGAATGCCCAGCTGCGGCCCGGCGTCAGTGCGAAACCCGGCAGGTCGTACACGCGCACCTCCCAGCTGCGGCCGGCGAAGGTCAGCGGCAGCTTCACGAGCGGCAGCGTGGCGCTGTCGGCGCGCTGCACGGCTTCGCAGCCCGGCCGCCCGGCCAGGCGAGTGTGCGCAGCGCCCGCTTCGACGTCGACGAGGCAGGCGGCCAGCTGCTCGGGCCAGTGGGCAGCCAGCCGCGACAGCAGCAAGTCGGGGCGCAGCGTGGCGAACACGAAGGCCTGCGGCGCGTCCTCGCGATAGACCGGCTGGTAGATGACGACGCCGATCGCGCCGTCGCGGTCCTGCGACAGCTGCAGGCCTGCTGAGGCAGCGGGGCGGCCCGTGGCGGCGGCGCGTTCCGTCGCGGCGCGTGACGCCGGCACGCTGCGCAGGTTCACGCCCAGCGCCGCGAGGTTGCGCGACAAGGGCTCGATGAGCCGGATGGCCACCATGTCTTCGTCGGGCGGCGGGCGCACATCGCCGGCGCGTGTGCGGTCATGGGCGTGGTAGCCGGCCGGAAAGCTGTCGGCCGCCGCCTCGGCGTCCAGGCGTGCCACGCCAGTGCGCGGCACCGTGACCGCCAGCCCGAGCGCAATGAGCGAGCTGTCCTCGGCCAGGAAACCGTCGGTGGCCAGCGCGAAAGCCTCGCGCGAGGGTTGTGGCTTCACGCGCACCAGCCCATGCGCGCTCTCCAGCGCGAGCAGCGATTCGCGCAGGCGGCCGGCAAGCTCCTGCGCGACGCCGCTGGCATCGCGCGTGAAGTCGGCGCGCTGACGCTGGCGGTCCCAGTCCACCGTCGCGGCCACGCCCAGTCCCACGAGCAGCATCGGCAGGGCCACGCTGAGGCGGCGCGGCGCCCAGGCCGTGCGCGGCTGGCCGATGAGGGCCAGCGTGATGGGCGTGGCGATCAGCACGCCCGTCAGGTCGCCCGCCCACCAGCCCGTCCACAAGGGCAGCATCTGGCCGCTGGCGACGCTGCCGGCGAGCGCCAGGGCCAGCGTCGCAGCGCTCGGGCTGATGACACCGGCCAGCGCGGCGGTCGCCAGGTAGCCTGCCACTTCGCGTGGGCGCGACAACATCAGCGGCTGGCCGCACCAGCGCCGCATGAGCCAGGCGCCGGCCGCAGCCTGGGCGGCGGCGCCGAGCCCGATGCCGCCGGCCAGCGGCAGCAGGGCCGCCGGCGGGCCGCTCAGGGTCGTGACCTGCACGAGGAACGACCCCAGCGCCACGGCCGGCACGTAGCGCAGCCCCAGCACCAGCAAGGCCGCCAGCGCCCAGCCGGCAGCCGGGTAGATGGGTGCCGCCTGGGCGGGCGGCAGCACCATCAGCAGGCCGAGCCGGCCCAGCAGCACATACAGCGCCGTGATGCCCGTCGACAGCGCGAGATAGCGGGCGATGTCACGGGCACCGACGCCGTTCATTCGGCCTGGGCCTCCCTGAGCGTCTGCACCACCGGGCGCTGCAGCACGCCGCGCAGGCTCCACCAGCCCGCACTCCAGGCGAGCAGTGCGCCGCAGCCGGTGCTGACCAGCGGCACCCAGGCCTTGATCTGCCAGTCGAACTCGAAGACGAAGCGGGCCAGCAGCGCGGCCAGCACCAGCGCCACCGTGCCGGCCAGGAAGCCGGCCAGCGCGCCCACGCCGAGCAGCTCGGCGCGCTGCACCTGGGCCAGCAGCGACGACGGCGCGCCGAGCGCCCGCATCAGGCCGAATTCACGCGTGCGCGCCTCGCGCGTGCTGCCCACGGCGGCCAGCAGCACTACCAGCCCGGTGGCCAGCGTGAAGCCGAACAGGAACTGCACGGCCTGGATGACCTGGTCCAGCACGCCCTGCACCTGGTTGAGCTGCGCCGATACGTCGACGACGGTCAGGTTGGGGAAGCGGCGGGCCAGCTCGCGGTCCAGCCGGCTGCCGGCCGGCATGCGGTACGCGGCGATCTGCGTGGCGGGCAGCTCGGGCAGCGCGGCGGCCTCGAACAGCACGAAGAAGTTGACCCGCATCGACGACCAGTCCACCTTGCGCAGGTTGGTGATGCGGCCCTGCACCGGCTGCCCGGCGATGTCGAAGGCGAGCCGGTCGCCCAGCTTCAGTTCCAGCGTCTTGGCCAGGCCTTCCTCCACGCTCATGCCCATGTCGCCCGCTGGCGCCGAGGCCGCACCGCCCCAGCGGCCGGCGACGAGCTCGTTGTGCGCGGGCAGCTCGGCCGTGTGGCTGAGGTTGAACTCGCGCTCGGCCAGGCGTTGCGCGCGGTCCTCGAAGTGCCGCGCCTGCACCGCCTCGCCGTTGATGGTGGTGAGCCGGCCGCGGATCATCGGGTACCAGTCGAAGCGCGCGATGCCGGCGTCCGCCAGCGTCTGGCGGAAGGCGTCGGCCTGGTCGGGCTGGATGTTGATGACGAAGCGGTCCGGCGCCGCGGCTGGCGTGGCGCGGCGCCAGGAGTCGATGAGGTCGGTGCGCAGCAGCACCAGCAGCACCAGCGCGAGCAGGCCCACCGCCAGCGACGACACCTGCATGACGGCGAACCCCGGGCGCGCGGCGACCTGGCGCGTGGCCAGCAGCAGCCAGCGCGGCAGCCGCGCGCCGCTCACGTTCGCGGGCACGACGCGGCGCAGCAGCCGGACCGCCGCGTACGCCATGACTGCGAACAGCAGCACGGCGCCCGCAAAGCCGGCGGCGGCGATCGCCCCCAGCATCAGGTCACCGGCCAGCACGACGAGGATGGCCGCCAGGCCCGCCACGCCGGCGCCCAGCACCAGCAGTGAACTCGCCTTGGGCGCGCCCAGGTCGCGGCGGATGACGCGCAGCGGCGGCACCGCCGCGAGTTGCAGCACCGGTGGCAGGCCGAAGCCCAGCAGCAGCGACAGCCCCAGGCCCAGGCCCAGCAGCGCCGGCCAGACGCTGGGGGCGGGCAGCGCCACGTTGACCAGCCCGGCCAGCAGCTGCACGAAGACCTGGTGCAGCGCCAGGCCGATCAGCACGCCCACGAGGCTGGCGGCCAGCCCGGCCAGCAGGAATTCCAGCCCATAGGCCCAGGCGATGCGCCGCTGCGGCTGGCCCAGCACGCGCAGCATCGCGCAGGCGTCCAGGTGGCGTGCCGCGAAGTCGCGCGCCGCCAGCGCCACCGCCACGGCTGCCAGCAGCGCCGACAGCATCGCCACCAGCCGCAGGAAGCGCGCCGCGCGGTCCAGCGTCTGGCGCATCTCCGGCCGGCCGGACTCCAGTGATTCCAGGCGCAGGCCGCGCAACTGCTGCGTCTCGATGAGCTTCTCGGCGTCCGTGACGAAGCGCCGCACGGCGCCCGCCTCTGCGCCGGGCCCGGGCACCAGGGCCAGCCGGTAGGTGATGCGGCTGGCGGGCTGCACGAGGTGGGTGGCGGCGAGGTCGGCCTCGCCCAGCATGACGCGTGGCGCGAAGCTCATGAAGCCGGCGCCTCGGTCGGGCTCGGTCTCGATGAGGGCGGCGAGCTTGAGCCGGCTGTCGCCCAGCAGCAGCGAGTCGCCCAGCTTCAGGCCCAGGCCGTCGGCGACGGCGGGGTCGACCCAGACCTCACCGGCCGCCGGCGACAGCCCCTGGCCCGGCAGCGCATCGCGCAAGGCCACGCGCCCGCGCAAGGGGTAGCCGGAGCCGACCGCCTTCACGGCAACGAGTCGGCTTTCGCCGCCCTGCGCTTCGTCGGCGCGCGCCATGCTGGGGAAGGCCGCGCTGCGCACCATCGTCAGCTTCAGGCGCGTGGCCAGCTCCACGAGGGCCGGCGGCGTGGGCTGGTCGCTGGCGACGATGGCGTCGCCGCCCAGCAGTTGCGCGGCGTCGCGGCGCAGGCCCTGGTCGAGCCGGTCCGACAGGAAGGCCACGGCGCACAGCGCTGCGACCGCCAGCGCGACGGCCAGCATCAGCAGCCGCAATTCGCCGGCGCGCCAGTCACGCAGCAGTTGGCGCCAGGCGATCAACAGCGTGGCGGGCGGGCGCGAGACGGCAGTGGGTGCGGACATGCGCGCGACTGTAGCCGCGCGGGTCGTCAATGCCGGTCGTCAGCCGCGGCGAGCGCGGCGGTGGCGGCATCGCGCCAGGCGGGCTCGGCGGTGTTGGCGCGCTGCAGGGCGCGCTGCGCCGCCTTGCGCGCGCCGGCGCGGTCACCGCCGGCATTCAGCGTGTTGCCCAGGCCGATGCCGGCCAGCAGGTTGTCGGGCCAGCGGGCCAGCAGCGTGCGGTAGGCGACGGCCGCGCGCGACGGCGGCGCGGCACGCTCGAAGCCGATGGCGGCATCCTGGGCGTCGGCCTGCAGCGCCGTGGCCGGCAGGCGGTCCGGGGGCAGCACGGCAATGGCCCAGTGGCCGCCGCGTGCCCAGGTGTATTCGAAGGTGCGCAGTGGCAGCGTGGCGCGCCGCGTCGTGCCGCTGCGCAGCAGGATCTCGTGGCGCTCGATGTCGTAGCCGACGACGACCGCGTAGTGCCAGCGCGGGATCCATTCGAGCCCCAGGTTCTGCAGCACGACGACCGCGTGGCCGGCGGCCACTTCGCGCAGCACGGCCTCGAGCTCGCGCGGCAGCCGGGTCGCCACGGCGCCCTGGCGCCGCGCGCCGCCGACCATTTCCAGCTGCAGGCTGCCGGCCCGCGAGGGCAGGAAGACCGCGTCCGCCAGCCGGTCGGGGTCGGCGGGAATGCCTGCGTCGGCCAGCGCCATCGCCAGCGCGGCCGGGCCGCAATGGTCCCGCTCCTGGGCGAAGAACGGCACCTCGGCGCGCTCGACGCGAGGGGCCAGGTCTTGTGGCGGGCGGGTCTGCAGCGCTGCCGTCTGCGGTGGCGTGAACAGCGTCGCGCAGCCGCTCAGCAGCAGCGCGGCCAGGGCCGCGCAGGCACGGGCAATCAACGCACCGAGCGCGTGAACGGGAAGACCTTGGTCAGGCCGAGGATGTCGGTGATCAGCAGCACGATGAAGATCGTGAACAGGATGCCGATGACATCAGAAGCGCCTGCCGGGGCCTGGTCGATCTGGGCCACCATCTGCTGGGCTTCGGCGTCGGTCAGCGCGTTGACGCGGGCACGCATCTCGTCGACGGACACGCCGCGGGCTTGCAGCATGGCGGCCAGGTCGTCGCGGTCCAGGGCGGCCTGCAGGCGCACGTGGGCTTCGGAGTGCGCGGTGCCCTGCATCGTCGCGGCGACTTGCTCGGTGCCGATCAGTGCGGTGGGAGCGGCCTGCGCCATGCCACTGAAGACGATGGAGGAGATCAGGACGGAAGTGAGGATGCGCCGTGCTTGGTTTTTCATAGGGGAGGGCTCCTGCTTGGGGAGTCGGTTGTGAGCGCGCGAATGCTAGTGCTTGTTGCGTAGCAGCCTGCAACGCGGTGTGAGGGCGCACCCCGGCCCTCCCAGGGAGGCGCCTACTTTTCGTAACACGCAGTGGATAGCCCGGCTACTTGGCGGCGAGAGTGTCGTACGTCACTCAGTGACGAAATGCGCGCACAACGCGTTGTTGTTGAGGGCACGGGCCGTCTGGGGTGCTGCCTAGACTGGCCGTTACTCAACCTTGCACGTTCCTGTCCATGACCTCTGCGCTTCCTTGTCGTGCCCTGGCCCTGCTGCCGCTGTTGCTGAGCGCCTGTGGCGGCGGCGGCGATTCGAGCTACACCCTCGGCGGCACGGTGAGCGGCCTGAGCAGCAGCGGCCTGGTGCTCAGCGGCGCGGGCCAGACGGTGGCCGTCGCGGCCGGGGCCACGGGCTTCACCTTCGGCGCGCCCGTCAGCGGCGATTACACCGTCGCGGTGCAGTCGCAGCCCGTCGGGCAGACCTGCGCGGTCAGCAATGCCAGCGGCAGCCTGTCCGGCGATGTCACGTCGGTGGCGGTGGTGTGCCGCGACTACATGGCCTACGCGGGCAACGCGGGCGGCTTCAGCATCGGCCAGTTCAGCGTCGCCAGCGGCTCCGGTGTGTTGACCCGTCAGGGAGCGCTGGCCACGACGGCGCCGGTGGCCGGCCTGGTGTTCAGCTCGGACGGGCGGTTTGCCTATGCGTCCTATGCGAACGACGCTGCCGTCAGCGCTTTCGCCGTGTCGAGCAGCGGGGCGCTGAGCCTGATCGGCAGCGTCAGCGCCGTTGCCGACAGCCGAGGGCTGGCCATCAGCCCCGACAACACGCATGTCTACGTCACCAACTACACGGACAAGACGATCTCGCAGTTCAGCGTGAACAGCAGCACCGGCGCGCTCAGCGCGCTGTCCACCGCCAAGGTGAACACGGGCAGCACGCCGCAGGCCGTGACGCTGACAGCCAACGGCAGCTACGCCTATGCCGCGAACCAGGGCGACAACACCGTGACCCAATACAGCGTTGGCAGCGGCGGCAGCCTGACCGCGCTGGGCACGGCCAGCGTCAGCACCGGCACGAGTGGCGCCATGCCCGTGGCCTTGGTGGCCAGCCCCGACAGCGCCTCGCTCTACGTCGTGGCCAAGGGCAGCGCCAAGGTGCTGCAGTACGCCATCGGCAGCACGGGCCTGTTGACGCCCAAGTCGCCAGCCAGCGTGGCCACGGGCGCAACGCCGCTGGGCATCACGATGACGCCGGCCGGCAACTGCGCCTATGTGGCCAACATTGCGGACGGCACGGTCTCCCAGTACATCGTCAGCGCCGGGCTGCTGACGCCGCTGTCCACCGCCACGGTGGCTGCGGGCGTGATGCCGACGGGTGTGGCCGTCAGCCCGGACGGCACCCACCTGTACGTCAGCAACGCGGGCGACGCGACGATCGCCCAGTACGGCATCGGCGCGGCCTGCGCGCTGACCTCGTTGGGCACCGTGGCCAGCGGCGGCAGCGCGCCCGGCGCGATCGCGGTGCGCTGATCAGGCTAAGATGTCGTCAGCGCGGGATTCGTATAGTGGTAATACCCTGGCTTCCCAAGCCAGCGCGGCGGGTTCGATTCCCGCATCCCGCTCCACGCCGCCTGTGCCGGCGTGAGTGATCCGAGGCCTCGGGACGAGGCGCTCCAGTTCAGCTTTCTTCAGTGCCTGGCGCCCGAACGTTGGCGCCGAGCTCTCGTCGTTGCCCGCAGCCGCTGGGGCGGGCCTGCCGCCGTCTTGCGGCCAGGCCCGTGGGGGCGTTACTGGCGGACGATGCGACCCGGCGCGGCGCGCTCCACCGCCTTCGGGTCGGCCTGCAGCAGTTGAATCAGCGCATCGATGTCCGCACCCATCACGGCGCGGTCACGGCCGTGGCGGAAGCCGGCCTGGTCGTCGCCACCTTCGGACAGGAAGTTGTTGACGACCACCCGGTAGTCGCGTGCCCGATCCAGCGGCTTGCCGTCGATCAGCACGTCACGCAGCTCGACCGCGCCGTTGGGTTCTTGGTGCCAGGTGACACGCAGCGTCCACGACGGCTGCAGGAAGCGCGGCGAGCCGCCGGCCTTGGGCAGCTGGCGCTGCAGCACGTCCCACAGCTGCTGGCCGGTCATCGTCAGCGCGACGATCTCGTTGCCGAAGGGCTGGATGGCGAGCAGGTCGCTCATCGTCGTGGGCTTGCCGGGCTCGACGACCAGGTCGGCGCGGATGCCGCCAGGGTTCATGAACGCTACGTCGGCCGGGCCCTGCTTGCGCGCGAAGGCCAGCTGGCTGTCGGCAATCAGGTTGCCGAGCGACGAGTCACCATTCGGGTCGCGGGAGCCACGCACCGCACCGCTGGGCAGCGTGGCGACGGGCTTGGTGCGTGCAGCCTCGGTCAGCGCCGCCGCGCGGGCGACCAGTTCGGCCAGTGCGGCGTTGGGTGCATAGACCGACTGCAGCACCGGGTGGTTGACGGCCTGGGCGTCCAGCACATGGCCGTCGGCGTCGAGCTTGAGGCGGCTCTCGGTGATCCAGCCGCCGTAGCTGCCCGCCTGCACGACGAGGCGCCCGTTGATCTTGCAGGTGTAGGCCTGGTGGGTGTGGCCGCCGATGATGATGGCGTAGGCCGGGTCCAGCCGCTTGGCGATGTCTTGCACGCGACCGGTCAGCGTCGGGCAGGCGTAGGTGGGGTCGTTGGCGCTGGCGCCGGGGCCCTGCACGCCGCCCTCGTGCATGACGGCGACCAGCACCTGGGCGCCGGCGGCCTTCAGTGTCGGCACCAGCGCGTTCAGCGTGTCGGCTTCGTCGGCGAAGCGGATGCCCTGGATGGCCTTGGCGACGATGACCTGCGGGGTGTCGCGCGTGGCCACGCCGGCAATCGCCACCTTGAGCTTGCCGGCCTGCTGGAAGACATGGGTGGGCAGCAGCGGCCGGCCGGTGCTGGCATCCAGCACATTGGCCCCGAGATACGGGAAGCCCGGGCCCTTGAAGCCCGGCCAGGCGCATTCGACCGGCTGGCATTCGCCCCGCGTCTTGCGCAGCAGTTCGGGCAGGCCGGCATCCAGCTCGTGGTTGCCCAGTGCGCTCGCCGAGATGCCGAACTGCGACATGGCCGCCAGCGTCGGCTCGTCGCGCAGCAGGCTGGAAATCTGCGGCGAGGCGCCGATCAGGTCGCCGCCGGCGACGATCACGGCGTCGGGATGCTTGGCCTTGAGTTCGGCCATCGCGGTGGCCAGGTGGGCCGCGCCGCCGGCGGGCGAAGGCTTGACCTCGCCCGTGGTGGGGTCGGGCAGGCGAGCCATCAGCGGTGTCGGACGCGAGGCCTGGATGTTGCCGTGAAAGTCGTTGATGGACAGCAGCGTCAGCTCGGTGGTGGCGGGCTGAGTGGCGCAGCCGGCGAGCAGCGCGGCGGCCAGGGCCGTGAGGGCGGCGGGGTGAAGGCGAAGGTGCATGGTGGGCGCAAATTTGACGGGCCCGTAGATCTTAGGAGCCCGCTCGTGACGCCCGTTTGTCGCGGTTTTGCGACATGGCGCGCAGCTTTACCAACCTGCCTGGTGGGCCGCAGGTTGGGCCGAGTTGGTGCGAAAGCCGTGCGCGACGGCGGCTTTTCCCAGGCAAAGACCACCTGGCGGTTCGGTTCAGATGTTGTGCATGGCCGCTTGAATGGCACTGATTTGGTGTGCCGCGCCGGGGGCGCGCTCTAAAAATTTCGACTTCTGACTTGCCCGTAAAGTTCTGTCACAGAAACTCATGACAATTCCGGGACGGTCGCCAAACGGCCTCGCAGCCGCCGTCCTCGGGCCGGCGGCGCACCAAAGAATTTGTTGAAGCCCGCGCGCTTGTCGCGCCCACAAGGAGTCTAGGAATGAAGAGCAGATTGTTCTGCAAGACCGCCACCGCCCTGGCAGTCTCCGTTTTGGCCACCGGCACGGTGTACGCACAGCAGGCGTCTGCCGATCAAGCCAAGGAAGAGGCCGCACCCCGCGCCAAGGACGACACCGTGCGTCTGGGCACCATCACCGTCGTCGGCTCCAGCTCCAAGCTGGGCACCGGCATGATGATCAACGACGACTCCGTCAAGGGCCGCAGCACGCTGACCAAGGCGGCGATGGAGAAGGAACTGGCCACGGGCAACGTGCTGCAGAGCATTGCGCAGCTGCCGGGCGTGAACACGTTCAACTATGACGCGACCGGCATGTTCGGCGGTGACGTCAGCATCCGCGGCTTCGGCAACGACCAGATCGGCTTCACGGTCAACGGCGTGCCGGTCAACGACTCGGGCGGCTATGCCTTCTACGCCCAGGAGATGATCGACAAGGAAAACGTCTGTACCGCGTCCGTGGCTCAGGGTTCCCCTGAGCTCGAGTCGCCGCACAGCGGCGCCACCGGCGGCAGCGTGAGCCTGATCACCTGCGATCCGGAAGACAAGCGTCGCGTTCGTTTCTCGCAGACGTTCGGCCAACTGAGCCTGAAGCGCTCGTTCGTGCGCGTGGATTCGGGTCGTTTCGCGAACGACATGGCCAAGGTGTTCCTGAGCTACTCGAACGCCGAAGTCGACAAGTGGAAGGGCGTGGGCAAGGCCAAGAAGGACCACATCGACGCCGGCTTCTCGCTCGACCTGAACGAGGACAACAAGATCCTGGGCTCCATCCTCTACAACCGGATGGTCAACCAGAACGTCTATACCGTCAGCCTGGCCCAGCTCAATCAGTTCGGCTATTCGGGCTACGACTACGCAGCGACGTTCACACCGCTCAACGATCCAGCGAAGGGCAACAACACAGCCCAGGTCGATACCGCCCAGTCGCCG